>Ga0210384_10004594_pt1 | contig 15339 bp, 10 predicted proteins | sample IncBWH2MmetaG_FD_160574 | JGI IMG/M metagenome (GOLD analysis project Ga0210384, IMG submission 160574) | Forest soil microbial communities from Barre Woods Harvard Forest LTER site, Petersham, Massachusetts, United States - Inc-BW-H-2-M | ecosystem: Environmental > Terrestrial > Soil >...
TGGGAAGGCCTCCTTAGCGGTGGGTCAACATCGCGGGATCGTCCAGATGCGGGTGACAATTGAAACCGCTAAGCGTGAACCTCTCCCCGGAATAAAGGAATTCGCTCCAGGATGAGTTCCGCGACACCCAGCTCACACCTAATGTGTTTTCCGCCGATAGCTGCAGGGCGCGCTGCATGGCCACCGCGATAGGTCCCCCGGAAGTGAAAATCGCCGTCTTTTCTCCACGGCTGCCGGCGGAGAGAAACTTGGTGAGGCCGGAATTCACTCGAGAGCAGAATTCCAGCCAGGTCTCCACACCCGGCGGACAAATTACCTCTAGCACCCATTTGCCGATGACGGCCTCGAACAACCTTTGAAAAGTGGCTCGCCGTTCGGTTGCGCCGCGGGAAGATTGAAACGCGGAGTGGAGATCGCGGATGTTCTTGTCGCATTCGAGCAATTCGGGCAGTCCGCCTTCGAGGACTGCTTCTCCTGGATATTCATCAAACTCTCGCAGCTCCATTGGGCCGGGAAAATGGATGCCGGCTTTCCGGTACTCCTCGCTCACCAGCATGAGAGTGTCTTTCTGCCGGATGCAAGGCCCCGTGCAGACCCGCTCAAAAAGGAATTTGTGCCGCGCCCAATACTCGCCGAGAAGACGTGCTTGCGCTTCCCCTAGTTTAGAGAGCTTGTCGTAATTTGGCTCGAGGAACGAAGCCTGTGCATGACGGACGAGAAAGACGACGCCCATTTCCGACCAGTCCCCTCTGTCAAATGTTTAGCAGCAGGCTTGCGCCCCGGTGAACGCAAGCCCGCAAGCCCAGATTTACTCTCAGAATCAATCCGCAGTTGGCCGGAGCGCTAGGCGGTTGCGCCCTGTTCTCTGGCAAACTCAGCAAACGTCTTGCCCTGTTCGGCAAGTTGTTTCAGCAAGGGGGCGGGCTGCCAGATTTCACCATGCTGGCGCTGGAATTCGGTGATGCGATCGTAAACGTGTTTCAGTCCCACCGTGTCGGCATACCACATCGGTCCGCCGCGATAGGCCGGGAAGCCGTAACCGTAGATATAAATGATGTCGATGTCGGAAGCACGCAGCGCGATGCCCTCCTCCAAAATACGCGCCCCTTCGTTCACCAGGGCGTAGAGGCAGCGATCCGTGATTTCGGTAGCGGAGATCTTCCGTTGCACAATTCCGGCTTCTTCGACCCAGCTACGGATGAGTTCGCCGACGGCCGGATCCGGCGAGGCACGCCGCTGCTCGTCATACCTGTACCAGCCCGCACCGGTTTTCTGGCCGTACCGCCCGAGTTCGCAAAGGCGATCTTCCACGAACGGCTGGCGAAGGCCGGGCGTTTCCAGGTGACGATATTCTTTGCGAATACGCCAGCCCACATCGAGCCCCGCAAGGTCTCCTGTGGCGAGAGGACCCATTGCCATGCCGAATTCGGAAAGCGCCTGGTCGACGGCTTCGACGCCCGCACCTTCTTCGATGAGGAATTGAGCTTCGCGGCGGTAGGGGCCAAACATGCGATTGCCGACAAATCCCCGGCAATTGCCGACGAGCACTCCGACCTTGCCGAGCGTTTTTGAAAGCTGCATGCACGTGGCGACCACTTCCTTTGAAGAAGTCTTTCCCCGGACGATTTCCAGCAGCCGCATGACATTCGCAGGGCTGAAGAAATGCGTGCCGATAACGGATTCCGGCCGTGAAGTCGCGGAAGCGATCTCGTCGACGCTCAATGTCGACGTATTGCTCGCAAGGATAGCGCCCGCCTTGCACACGCGATCCAATTCCTTGAACACTTCCTTCTTCAGAGCCATTCCTTCAAAAACGGCCTCGATCACCAGATCGACTTTTGAGAAATCATCATAGGTGAGCGTGGGAGTGATGCGCTTCAGGCGTTCTTCCGCAATCTGTTGCGAGAAACGCCCGCGCTTCACGGAATTTGCGTAATTCGAATGGATAGTGGCCAGCCCGCGATCGAGCGCGGCTTGGTCCGCCTCCTTGAGAAGCACGGGAATGCCGGCATTGGCAAGCACCATGGCGATGCCGCCGCCCATCGTGCCCGCGCCGACAACGGCGGCGGAATGAATCGGAAGAACGTTCGTCTGCTTCGGAATGTCCGGAATCTTGGCGACCTCTCGCTCGCTGAAGAAAACATGAATCAGCGATTTGGATTGCTCGGAGAAGAGGCACTCAATGAAAAGCTTCTGCTCGGTCTTGCATCCTTCCTCAAACGGCAATTTCGTCGCGGCTTCCACGGCATCAATCGCCCTGGCAGGGGCCAGCAGGCCCCGCAGCTTCTTTGCAGCCGCTTCCCTCGCGTTGGAAAAGATCAGCGCGTTTTCCGCCGCGTTTCCGAGCTTTCCATCGCGCTCGCGTGTCTTGAGGGGAGTCTTGCCGGCCACTTCACGAGCAAACGCAAGCGCTCCGGCGAGAAGGTCGCCTTCGATGATGCGATCGACGATGCCCAGCTTCAGTGCCTCTTCGGCGTTGATCGGATTACCGCTCACGCACATTTCGACGGCTTTCGCCACCCCTGCGAGCCTCGGCAGCCGTTGCGTGCCCGCAGCACCGGGGATTAGCCCGAGCTTTACTTCCGGTTGGCCGAACTGCGCGGTGGCAAGAGCGACGCGATAGTGTCCCGCCATCGCCAACTCCATTCCCCCGCCGAAAGCGGTTCCGTGAATGGCGACAATCACCGGCTTGGCACTGTCTTCGATTTTTAAAAGCAACGGAAGCAATCCTGCGCCGCGCGGCTTGCCCGATGTCATCTTTCCGAATTCCTTAATGTCCGCGCCTGCGACGAAAGTGCGGCCGCCGCCGATCAGGACCGCGGCCTTGACACCGGCGTCGCGCGCGATCTGGTCCAACGCCTCGGAGATTCCCTCGGGGACGCCGGGACTCAGAGCGTTGACCGGGGGATTATTGACGGTGATGACGGCGATGCCGTTGTCGCTTGCGAGTTGCACTAGATCGGTCATGATGGGGCTCTCTTCTTGTGTGATGGTACTTTACGCGCCTTTGGCGGAGACACCGCCGGAATCGATCACCATCGAAGCAATGCGCTCGCGATGAAACGTGGCGTCGCCGAACGCCGTCTCCGACGCCTTCGCTCGCCGGTAGTAAAGGTGAAGATCGTTCTCCCACGTGAAGCCCATGCCGCCGTGAATCTGGATGCCACGATTGCCCACGGTTCGGGCGGCATCGCTGCAGTACATCTTGGCGATGGAAACGGCGGTGGCCGCGTCGGGCAAGTTTTCCTCGAGCGCCCAACCCGCGTAATACACAGCCGAACGGGAGCTCTCGGTTTCCAGATACATGTCCGCGCACTGATGCTGAACGGCTTGAAACATTCCGATGGGTTTGCCGAACTGTTTTCGCGTTTTGGCATACTCGACAGTAACGTCAAGCGTTTGCTGCATGCCGCCGACCAATTCGGCCGCCAGCGCGGCAGTGGCGACATCGAGTGCCCGGGCAAGGTTTGCGCCGGTGCCAAGTGCTTCCGCCGGAGTATTGTTGAGTTCGACGACGTAAAGTCTTCGTGTCAGGTCCATTCCGGACATGGCAGAAATCTTGAGGCCTCGAGCCTTGGAGTCCACCACGAAAACACCATTCCGCGCGACAACGATTAGGAAGTCGGCGACGGCGGCATCCGGAACAAACAATTTGACTCCCGTGAGCTTTCCGTTGCTGGCATTGAGTTGGACATCCCGCGGATTCCAGCTCGCGCCTGCTTCCAGGATGGCAACGGTCGAACGCGCCTCTCCTTTGCAAATGGGTGCGAGGTATTTTTCCTTGTGCGCGGTTGCGCCCACGGCATCCAAAACAGATCCGGCCAGAACCACCGTCGAGAAAAACGGGCCGGGCAACAGCGCGCGGCCCGCCTCTTCCATCAGCAGCATCAGTTCCACTTTACCCAGGCCCACCCCGTCGTACGCTTCCGGAAAGATAATCCCGGTGTATCCCTGGTCGGTGAGTTTCGACCACAGCGTGGCGTCATAAGCCGTATCCGTTTCCATCAGGCGCCGCATTTCCGCACTCGGGCACTCACCGGCGAAAAATTTACGCGCGCTGTTTTTCAGGAATTCCTGGCTCTCCGTCAAACCGAATTGCATGGCGTGTCCTTTAATAGCTTCTGGGCAGGCCCAGAACGAAATGTCCAATGATGTTTCGTTGCACCTCGGAAGTGCCCGCTTCGATGGTATTTCCGCGCGTTCGCAGGTAAGCGTACGACCAAATTCCGTTGTCGATCGCGCGCGGGTCACCGGCCATCAATTGGCCGTACGCTCCAAGCAGTTCCTGCGCCAGTTGTTGCAGGCGCTGGTTGAGCTCGCTCCAGAAAATTTTCTGAATGGAGCCCTCGGGACCCGGCACCCCCGTGGCGGTGATGCGGCTGAACGCGCGCATCTGGTTGAAGCGCATGATTTCAATTTCCGCGCTGCACTGCGCCAGCTTCTGTCGGATGATCGGGTCCTCGGCGGCGGGCCGCCCATCGCGCTGGATGGTGTGCGAAAGTTCGATCAGGCGTGTGATGAATCGTTTGAAGATAAGGTGCAGCCGCGCGCCGTACGAACCCCGCTCGTACATCAGCGTGCTCATCGCCACATTCCATCCGTCGTTCACTTTGCCCAGAACATTTTCCGCCGGGACGCGAACGTCGCGAAAGAACAACTCGCTGAACTCCGACTCGCCCGTCATTTGTCGCAGCGGGCGAACTTCAACCCCCGGCGATTTCATATCCACCAGAACTACGGTGAGTCCTTTGTGTTTGGCGGCGCTCGCGTCGGTGCGGACCACCAGTTCGCACCAATCGCCCAGCGTGCCGTAACTGGTCCACACTTTTTGGCCGTTCACGATGTAGTGATCGCCGTCCAGCCGCGCTTCCGTCTGCAAACCCGCGAGATCGGAACCCGCATTCGGCTCGGAGAAGCCCTGGCACCAGATCTCCTCGGCGCTCAGAATTTTCGGGATGAAACGCTTTTTTTGCGCTTCCGTTCCGCACGCGATGATCGTTGGTCCAATCAGACCCAAACCCAGCGCGTTGACCATCGGTGGTGCGTCCACATGCGCCATCTCTTCCCAAAACAGGGCCTGTTGCATCAGCGTGGCGCTGCGACCCCCGTATTCCTTGGGCCATGAAACCGCTGCCCAGCGGCCTTCCTGGAGTTTCCGTTGCCAGGCGCGCAGATACGGGAACGATTCTTCCAGGGGCTTCTCGCGCCACTCGCCCCAATCGTTTGGGACGTTGGAGGCCAGCCACGCACGGAGTTCGTCGCGGAATGCCAATTCCTCGGCGGTCAAATTTAAGTCCATGAACGATGCTCCTAGCTCATCTGGCTCCGTGCGGCGCTCCAGGCTTTCTTTCCTGCCTGTGAAGCAAATCTCGGCGCAGGTAACAGGTTCAGGCGGAACTCTTGCGAGTGATAAAGTCCGGGCGAATCGTATCCGCGCCGTGCCAATATTGCTTACGGAGATCCTTTTTCAGAATTTTTCCAGTCGCTGTCTTGGGCAAACTGGCGACGAATTCAAACGACCGCGGGCACTTGTAATGCGCCAGACGCGACCGGCAGAAATCGATGAGTTCCGATTCCGTGGCGGCCGCATTCGGCTTCAGAACCACCAGCGCTTTCGGGACCTCGCCCCATTTTTCGTCGGGAACCGGAATTACCCCAGCCTCCAGAACCGCCGGGTGGCCGAGGATGGCTTTCTCGAGTTCGAGAGACGAGATGTTCTCTCCACCACTCACGATGATGTCTTTCTTGCGGTCGACAATCAGCAGGTAGCCATCTTCATTGACCGTCGCCATGTCTCCCGTGTGGAACCACCCACCGCGAAGCGCTTCGGCGGATGCTTCCGGCTGTCGCCAGTAGCCCTCCATCACGCCATCACCCCGCGCCACGACCTCGCCGATCGTGAGCCCGTCGCGCGGCACGTCGTTGTCGTTTGTGTCCACCACGCGCAACTCCACACCGGGGATCGCATATCCCGACATCGCTTGCCCCACATAACGTTCTTCCCCTTCCCATCCCAGTTCAGCCTTCATCGGCGAAAGCGATAACGCCGGGGAAGTTTCCGTCAGGCCGTACCCCGAATAACACTCACACCCGAGTTTTTCTTCGACCTCGCGAATGAGCGTTGGAGAAGCCGCCGCGCCACCGATGACAATCCGCCGCAGGCTGCTCAAGTTGTACTTCGGGCGCTCCGGACAATTCACCAGCGCTGTGGCCATGATGGGAACCAGGCTGCAGGAATGAACTGCTTCCTTTTCAATCAGGCGAAATACCTCCTTCGTGTCGAAGCGCTGAATCATCACGTGCTTGCCGCCGAGCAGGGTGAGGAAATGCGCCACTCCCCAGCCGTTCGCGTGGAAGAGAGGAATGGTGTGCAGTTCCACCGACCCACTTTCGATTTGGAACCCCAGGCAGACGTGCACGGCGTGGAGATACACATTTCTGTGCGTAAGCATCACGCCCTTGGGATTGGCGCTCGTTCCGCTGGTGTAGAAAAGCTCCGCGAGCGCATTCTCATCGATGGCGGCGATGTCGGCGAAATGGGGCGTGGCGTCGCGAAGAAGTTCATCGTAGTTACGCGCGGAGAGCCAGGCCGCTTCCGGGGCGCCTTCGAGCTGGCAAATCATTTTTACCGAGGGAATATCCTTTCGAAAAGCCTCGACCAGGCCGAGAAACTGCCTTTCGACGAAGAGAATCGTTGCGCCGGAATCGTTCAAAATGTAAGCAAGCTCATTCGGGGCGAGCCGGATATTCAGTGGCAGCAGAACAGCGCCGGCTTCCAGAACTCCGTAGTAGGCTTCCAGCAAGCGGTGGCAATTGGTGCTGAGGAAAGCGACCCGGTCGCCGGGCTGGATGCCCGCTTGCCACAGAGCCCCCGCCAGGCGCCGCGCGCGATCGGCGAATTCCGCATAAGTGAAGCTATCCTGACTGCAGACCGCCGCGATTCTGCGCGGGTATTGTTGCTCCGCGTAGCGCAGGAAGCGCAATGGGGTAAGGGGAATATTCATGGTTTGCCCCGCCCTGGTCAGGCGGATTGGCCTCCATCGACAACAAGGGTATGTCCGGTCACGAAATTCGACGCATCGGAGGCGAGAAAAACTGCGGCACCCTTCAGATCATCCGGCCCGCCGAAACGGCCCGCTGGTATGCCCGCCAACAGCATTTCCTTATTCCGTTCGATGATTTTTCCCGACATGTCGGTGGGGAACCAGCCCGGAGCGATGGCATTTACCTGGATGTTGTGCATCCCCCACTTGCACGCCAGGTCTCTCGTGAAAATAATCACGCCGCCCTTGCTGGTGCTGTAGCCGATGGCGGAGAAACTTGGCGGCGAGCCGCGCAGCCCGGCGACGGAGGCGATGTTGATAATCTTTCCTTGGCGTTGCGCGATCATCACCTTGCCCACAGCTTGAGAAAAAAGAAACGTTCCGGTCAAATTGGTTTCGATGACCTTATTCCACTGCTCCAGCGTCATTGCCTCGACAGGCGCGCCCCAGGATGTGCCTGCATTGTTGACCAGGATGTCGATTCGCCCAAATCGCTGGACCGTGGCGTCGGCCACCGCTTGAACGCTGCCGGGATCTTTGACATCACAACCGAGTGCCAGAACTTCGACTCCGATCTTTTTCAACTCCTCGGCTGCTTGCAGGCAGCGCTCCTTCTTACGAGCGCAAAGCACCAACTTCGCCCCCATCTCCGCGAAGCCCTCGGCCATTTGCCGGCCCAGCCCGACAGACCCTCCGGTAATAATCGCCACGCGCCCCGTGAGATCAAAAAGCTGCTTGATGTTCATTCGCAATTTCCGGCCGGATAATCCTCAGCGCAAGCCAAATTGCAAAAACCGGTCGCCACAGAGGAATCCGAGTTCACACTCCCGCTCAAGCGCGTCAAACGGGCGGAGATACCGGCTGGGGTGAAAGTCGATATACGCGGGAGGAACAGCAACAATGCCTTGTGGCGCGCCAAAAATATTGAACCCGGGTCCTAGCGCCGCCGCGGCTTTGTTCAGTTCGCTGGCCTCAATTTCAGGCCACTTCCCCGTATCCAGACGATTGATGAGCGTCTCAACGGCGGCGATCGTCTCCGCAGGCGTGAAGGCGCAGTGGCCCGCGCGATCCACGAACGTGCGGCGCAGGAATCTTCCGTTGCCCGCTTCGTCCACAACTTGCCCGTAGGCGCTTTCATTCTGCACCACCACCAGGCCATCGCCCTTGGTATGCAACGTCAACACCGGGATGTGGATCTCTCCGTCGAAAATGATATTCCTCTCCAGATAGTGAACGGCCTCGGGATCCGCGCTGATACGCGCGGCATCGTTCAGCGCGTCCAAATCAGCGTTGAGATCAAGGCCCGCTTGCTCGTAAAGCGCGCGAACCTCGTCGCGCCCTATCGAGCGAGCCAACTGCTTACGGTAATCGACCCCTGTGTTCCAGGACACGTTGCCCTGCGCGCGCGCTTCGAGTTCCGCGCGAAACGCGAACACAAATGGAAAGTCCACCTGTTGTTGCCAGAGAAACTGGTTTGCTTCCTGGCCGGCAAAGTCGGTTGGCGCCGGCTCCGCCGACAGCGGCGTGAACCATCCGGGCAAATCACCCAGGGCTCCCGCCAAAGCGATTCGCGCCCTGCCCTGAGGTGTGGCCTGCGCCAACGCCAGCACTCCTTCGGCGAGCTCGAGATTTGCGACGGGGTTGGTAATATTGACGAGTTGCAGCCCCGTTCCGGGTGCGAGCAGCGTCTTGAACGCAAACTCTGAATCCAATGCGGTATTCCATGTGGCCACCCCGCCAGCAAGGACTCCGCACATTGGCAGCGCCGCGTCAAAGCGCTCCGGGTAGCGCTGAATCAGTCCGGCGGTGATGATTCCGCCAAGCGAATGTCCCCACGCGATGGTCCTCTTCGGTTGACCGAACTGCGACTGAAACAAGTCGAGAACGGCGATCTGGTCCGGCAGGGCTTCATGGATAGCCCATCCGGTGGTAGCGTAGGATGAACCGGCGAGAGCAAAGCCGTTCGCAAGCATAAAAAACGGCGTGACGGGATCAGTGATGGCGAAGTCCTGGGCGGGATTGGAAGTACCTGGCTCGACGTAGCCGTGGCTGTACAAGAACAATGTCCCGTTCCAGTTTGCCGGCACTTGGATCAGATACGTTGCGCCGTCCGCCAATGTCCCCGAGCGGCTGACAACGCCCGGTTGCGCCGATGCGGCCCCGACTGAGAAGAGCAATAGAATTGTCACCGACACAAAACAGAAAATTCCGCGTTTCATTTCAAGCCACATCATTGGAATCCTCCCAGACGCAAGATTCGAGAACTCGCTGGCGCGGACTACACGAAAGGACTGTGATTCGGATCGCGATGGCTAAAACGTGAATCGCGCTCCGAGCTGAATTTGACGCTTCGGAAAAGCAGCCGTGAACCCGAACGGCGTACTCGGCGAAACCACCGTGCCGTCGCTAAGGACCCGGCCTGGAGCTATTCCCTTCACATTGAACGGCGGCGCAAAGGCCGCGCCCACGATATTATTCACGCTGGCATAGTTCGTGTGGTTCGCAAGGTTAAATGCTTCCGCGGTGAATTGCAGGGAAGCCTTCTCGCCCACCTTGAAAGCGCGGGTGAGACGCATGTCGAAGTCATAGTAGCTGGGGCCGACGCCGCTATTGCGCGGCGCGCCTGGCGGACGATCGTTCGTGAAATGCCCGTCACCATTAATGTCTGCCCCGGCGAGAAGATTGAAAGGATGTCCGCTGTTGTAATTAAAAACGGGAGAAAGCTGGAAGCCGCCCCAGATGCGCGAACGCTCCCACGGGCTTTCGATCACTCCCGCAATCACCACTTTGTGCCGCTGGTCAAAATCCGACACCGACCGGTCGCACCTGAGACACGTCGCATTGAACGGCGAATAGTCGCTGTTGAAGTCCGTCGCTTCGTCGATTGCTTTGCTGTAGGTATAGTTCGCCATCAGCATGAAATGATTCGAAAAGCGTCGTTTTAACTCAAAGAGACCGCCTTGATAGAGCGCGGTCGCCAACGAACTATAAACATTGTTCTGCAGAATCGTGTGGGTAGGATCGGCAAAGCACAGCGCGGGATTGGCCACGCAAGCCGGCGCTCCCCAGTCCTGGAACGGAAGGCCGTTCGTGGGGAGTCCGTTCGCACCTACGCCCGGTTGCCCGCAGGCCGCGACCCCCGCCGTCGGACAAATAGGCGCGCCCGGCAACAGGTTGGTGTCAATCGCCACGGGGAGGTGAAGCGTATGGACGTAGATGTAATTCGCGGAAAAGGTAAAACCCGCTCCCATTTCTCGCTCGAAGCCGAACGAGACCTGTTGCGACATCGGGCTCTTATAATTGGGCTGGCCCGCGAAGAGCACGGTTCCGGGCGGCAAGGGACCCGTGTTGGCAACGGTTAGGCCAAATTGCGCAATGTCCGCGGGCGTAATGCAGGCGAACTGGCCGGCAGGTGGCGTGCCGCAACCTATAATGTTGTTCTGCAGGGGATTCGCCGGATTGAATCCCTCCGCATAGAGCGTCTGGAAAATCTCCGCTGAACTGGTCACGGGGTGCGCGGGATTGCCGGTAGCCGCGCCCAGGATGCTGACAAGGGTATTGGCGATAGTGCGCGTGCCATTCACGTTGCCGAGCACCTGCACGACGCCGGGAATCTGCGCGTAAATCGGCGAATAGAAAATCCCATAGCCGGCGCGAATCACGGTTTTGTGGTCGTTGAACGGATCCCAGGAGAACGATACACGCGGGCCGAAATTTTTCTTGGGCGTATGCAATGGCCCGTACTGCGAGTCCAATTCGTAACGCAGGCCGTAATTCAGCGTGAAGTTGGACCGGACCTGCCAGGTATCCTGCGCGTACAGCGCAGTGAACGGGCGCGTTTGCACGTACTTCGGGTTTCCGAAGCCTTGCTCGTAGAATGCCGGCAGCCCCAGGCTCCAGGACTGCAGGGTGCTTATACTCGATTCCGGAGCGGAGACGCCGCAGGCCGCGGGCGCCTCCAGACACAAGCTGACCAAAGCGCCCGGAAGCTCCAGAAATTCAAATCGTCCTGGAAAGAACGTCTGCGATGTGGTGTTGTTCTGGCGAATCAGTTCGCTGAACCCCATTTTGAGCGAATGGTGTCCGCGAATCAGGCTCAGGTTGTCGGCAAATTCATAGCGGCGCCCGGTTGTTATACTCGGAAGAAAAATGCCCCGGCCGAAGAAGCCAAACCCCTCCACATCCAATCCCGGTCCGCCGGGGTCGTTAGTGTTCACGTTAAATTGATAAATGTTCCACTGGATGCGCGCTTCGTTTGCCGTCGAAGCGTTGAATTGGTGGAACCACGAACCCTGCAACGTGCTGTCCCAGGCAAGTTCCGAAGTGCCGCGGGAAAATGCGGTTAACGCCTGGAGGTCCGGATCCTTTTCCGAGAGATGGACGAAACTGTAGCGAAGGAAACCCTGATTGCTGTCGCTGAACCGATGATCGAGACGCGCGGAAAAATCGTTCGAACGGATCGGGAACGGGAACAACCCGCCATTGGCCGCGAACTGATTAACAATATAGGGGTCGAGAATCCTTTTTGGCGACACTGGCGGAGACGGAACAAAAGGATTCGGACCTAGATTTGGATTTACCGTCAAGATGCTTTGCAGCGCGAATGCGCAGATTGGCGCAGGCAGAATAAAGGGATTCGACAGTGGATTCGAAGTATTCGTTGTCAGGCAGGGAACCATATTCGTGGCCGGCTGCGCCGCCAGATTGGCGATAATGGTCTTTTGGGTATTCGTGGGCGCGAAAATACTGCTGTTCGTCAGCAGCGGGACAGAGTCCTGTGCATCAGAACGCAGCCCCTCATAAGCAAGGTAGAGAAAGGTCTTGTCTTTCCGGATAGGGAATCCCACGTTGCCGCCAAATTGCTGGCGATTGAGGCTATCCTTTATTGGCGTGCCCTGCGCGGTCAGCGAAAATGGTTGCCCCGGCACCAACGCTTGCGTGAAAGCGAACGGGTCGCGCGCATCCATGGCGTCATTTCGGAAATACCCGAACAGGTTCCCATGCAAATCGTTGCTACCGGACTTCGATACGATATTGATCGTGGCGCCGCTCGCTCCCCCCAACTCGGCCCCGTAGTTGCTTCGATTAATCTGGAACTCCTGCACCGCATCCTGACTCAGGTTTAGCCGAACGCCGCCGGCATCGTCGTTGGCTTCTCCCCCGTCAACCGTCACGCTGTTCCCCCTGCCGTTGCTGCCATAGAACGACAGTCCGCTCTGTGGCGTCTGTTTCACGCGGAAGTCGGCATTGTCGGCAATCGTGTTCGAATTGCTTACACCCGGGACCAATAGAGTAAACGTGAGATAGTCGCGACGTCCGATGGGCAGGTCGGCGATATATTGTTGTACCAGCGTATCCGCTTGGCTTCCCCTGGCTGTTTCAACCGTCGGCAACTCGCCGGTTACTTCTATTTGCGCCGTCCCGGTCGCTAACTTCATGTGAAAATCCAGAATCAGCGTTTGCCCGACGTTAACTACCACGTTCCGATGAGTTTCCGTCTGAAAACCGGAGACTTGCACGGTCACGCTGTAAGTTGAGGGCGGGAGCCCCGCCGCCTGAAATTCGCCGTCGCTCCCCGTTACCACCGTCCGCCGAATCCCTTTCTCGGCATCCTCTATCTCTACCGTGGCCTTTGGAACTGTGCCTCCGGCTGGATCCGTCACCGTGCCTCTCACCTCACCCGAGGTTCCGGTGCCTTGAGCAAGCACCGCGGGATTCGCGGGAAACAATAACGCCGATAACGCGAAAGCGCCGGCGAGCAAGGTTGACCTCATAGATCCTCCCTGTAAATCGAACGCATCACCGAAATTCTTGAAATTGGACCAATTACGCTCTGCCCCCCATCATTCGATTGACCGTAAGTGCTTTAGCCGGATCCGATGCCGGTTTATTCCAGGCTTGGCAATTCGCTTTGAAGTGTTGAAGTCGACTTTACGTCATCCATCAGGTACTTAAGGACTCAATTCCCCTCGACGCGTGCATGCGAAATTATGATAGTGCGTATCACATAATATTTACTAACGTCAAGATGAATCCACGATTCAACTTTCGGATCGGCGTGAGTCCTCCGCCATCTATATGGAATTGTGGAAGCGAGTGAGCAATTGCGCGGGGGCACGGCTGGCGTCGCGAAAATTCGGGCCAAACTCTCGTTTGGAGATTTTCTAACGGGGAACCAGCACCATCCGCCCGCAAACTTGGCCGTGCCGCACTTGTTCCAGGACTTCGTTCACCTGCGCCAATGGGCGCGTGGTGACTTCGCAGCGAACCTTGCCCGTTGCCGCCATAGCCAGCAGTTCGTGCATATCCTGCCGCGTGCCGACCGAGGAGGCCTGGATGCGCACCTCGGATGCCGCCATCTGGATGGGCTGAAAGCAAATAGACTCGGCGGGCAGCCCGACCACAAGAAGGATTCCGCCCGGCCTTACACAGGGCAGCGCCGTCTCATAGGCCGCCTTTGCGGCGGAAGTCACTATCGCCGCATGCACGCCCCCTATGCCTCGCAGCTCCTTCACAACATTTGCCTTTGCCGCGTTCAAGGTGAGGGATGCGCCCAAGCCTCTAGCCTGCTCAAGTTTTTCGTCGGACACATCGATCGCACTGACGGCCGCTCCCAGCCCCAGCCCGATCTGCACGGCCAAGTGGCCCAGGCCGCCGACACCAAAAACCCCCAACCGTTGGCCTGGCTGGATTCCGGCATGATTGAGGGCGCGATACACCGTGACGCCCGCGCAGAACAGCGGGGCGGCGTCGATGCAGGAGAGCCCTTCCGGTATCTTCAGGGCATGACTGGCGGGAGCCTTTACGAATTCAGCGTAGCCGCCATCCACCGTTACGCCGGTAATCTGTTGTTTGCGGCAGAGGTTCTCATTGCCCTCCCGGCAGAATTCGCATTCCCCGCAGGTCCAGTGCACCCACGGAACGCCCACGCGGTCCCCGAGTTCCAGGTGCTCGACGGACGCGCCTTTTTCCACCACGCGACCCGCGATTTCGTGCCCGAGGATCAGGGGCTTCTTGGTGATCGGAACGATTTGCGGCCAATCTCCGTCGGCCACGTGTAAATCCGAATGGCATACGCCGCAGGCTTCTACCTCGATCAACACTTCGTGGGCTCCGGGCTTGGGCCGATCGACCTCTTCGATACTCAGTGGCCGTTTGAATTCGTGCAGGATGGCGGCTTTCATCGCGTCCACCTCGGATAAATCGGGATTCGCAATTCAGATCTCAGCGCACGGATAAAGGATTGTTGAACCTCTGAGATGGATCCCATTCCCCTCTAAGGTCTGGCGCCGCGCAAGAAGAATTCGACCGCATTTCTTACGCGCTCGGTGAGTTTGTGAGGTCCGGTCAGATCCACCGCCCATTGCCGCACGACAGTGTTGAAAAGTCCTTCCATGAATTCGGCAAGGTGAACTACCGGAAAATCTATCGTGATTTCACCGTTTTTTTGTCCCTCCGCGATAATCTCACGCAGCAGGCTGACAGTTGCGGCTTCCGCTCCTCGCAATTCCGGCGAACGGACAGGGTCCATCGCGCCGGCTAGAATCACCGCTTGCCACAGCGGTCGCCCCACTTCCGTCACATTTCCCAGAGTTTCGTAAAAGCGGCGCAAACGTTGCTCCGTCGTTGCCTTTATGGACAGTTCCGCCTTCAGGCTTTCCGCCTGGCGGGCGAACGCGCGGCGACCCACTTCGCGCAACACCGCGTCTTTACTTGGGAAATATCGGAAAAATGTGGGTTGGCTGATCTCCAGGGTATGGACAATGTCGTCGATTCGCGTGTTTTCATAGCCGCGCCTGCGGAAAAGATGCAACGCCGTTTCCACGATCTGCTCACGAAGGCGCGCTTTCTTACGTTCGCGAAGCCCGGAGATTGGTTCCTTCCCAGGGGCAGGATGGCCGCGCCGTTTTTTTGTGGTCTTGTGGTCGTTGGCCCTCCGGGGAGCTGCCGGGCGTCTTCCGGCAGTCTTTGCACGGCGCATAAAATGTTTCCTCCGGGGTAATGCACCGCCAGTGGCGCGGCCTGTATTTCGATAGTCGCACTAACATTATAGTGACTAATGCGAAGTTGCAAGCCTCCCGATCATGGAGTCTCATGCGGTACAAATGGCGATTGCAACCCGTGTGAAAAATGACTCTTTCGATCCCCTGCATCCGATTCAGTTTTGCAATCCATCGTCGAACGGGACAATGCCCCCATCGAAGAAGAATTGCATCGCGCGAATTTGTCGGCTGAGCATGCTCACGAGGACACTCCGGATTTGGCCATGTATAATTTTGAGGTGAGGAACTTCTTG
>Ga0210384_10004595_pt1 | contig 15339 bp, 13 predicted proteins | sample IncBWH2MmetaG_FD_160574 | JGI IMG/M metagenome (GOLD analysis project Ga0210384, IMG submission 160574) | Forest soil microbial communities from Barre Woods Harvard Forest LTER site, Petersham, Massachusetts, United States - Inc-BW-H-2-M | ecosystem: Environmental > Terrestrial > Soil >...
CGGCCCCGCCGAGACCGAGCTCTTCATCACTCCCGGCTTCCGCTTTCGCGTCGTCGACCGGTTGCTGACCAACTTTCACTTGCCACGCACGACATTGCTGATACTGGTATCGGCTTTCGCCGGCCTCGAGCCCATCCGCGCCGCCTACGCGCACGCCATCCGCGAACGCTACCGCTTTTTCAGCTACGGCGACGCGATGCTGCTCGAGCGCACTCCCGATCCGGGCCCTGGGAAGTAACCCTCGTGCCGCTGCTACAATCGACCGATGCAATTCGAAGTCATTGCGCGTTGCGGCGATGCACGGCGCGGCCGGCTCGCCCTCACCCACGGTACCGTGGAAACACCGGTTTTCATGCCGGTCGGCACCTATGGCACGGTCAAAGCGATGGCGCCAAACGAGCTCGAGGCACTCGGTGCGCAGATCGTGCTCGGCAACACGTTCCACCTGTGGCTGCGCCCCGGGTTGGAGGTCGTTGCGGCCCACGGCGGCCTGCACCGCTTCATGGGTTGGCCGCACCCGATCCTCACCGATTCGGGCGGCTTCCAGGTTTTCAGTCTGGGCCCGCTCCGCAAGGTGTTCGAGGAGGGCGTCGCATTCGCCTCGCCAGTCGACGGGGACCGGCTCCAACTGACGCCGGAGCTGTCGATGCAAATCCAGCGCAGCTTCGACGCCGACGTCGCAATGGTTTTGGACGAATGCACGCCCTACCCCGGATCGCGCGACGAAGTGGCAGCGTCGATGCAGCTTTCGCTGCGCTGGGCGGCGCGGTCCAAGGCGGCGCACGGCGATAATCGCAACGCGCTGTTCGGGATCGTGCAAGGCGGCATGTTCGAGGACCTGCGCGAGACGTCCTTGGGGGAGCTCTCCCGCATGGGTTTCGACGGCTACGCAATCGGCGGCCTGTCGGTCGGGGAACCGAAGGACGAAATGCGCCGCATCGAATCCCACATCGCGCCGCGACTGCCTGCGGAGCGTCCGCGCTACCTCATGGGCGTCGGGACTCCTGAGGATATCGTCGAGGCCGTGCAGAACGGTATCGACATGTTCGACTGCGTGCTTCCCACGCGCAACGCCCGCAATGGCTGGCTGTTCACGCGCCACGGTGATGTCAAGATCCGCAATGCCCGCCATCGTGTCGATACCGCGCCCCTCGATGCGAGCTGTGCGTGCTACACCTGCCGGAATTTCAGTCGCGCCTACCTGCATCACCTGCAGCGCGCCAACGAAATCCTGGGGGCGCGCCTCAACACGCACCATAACCTGCACTACTACCTCACGCTCCTGGCGGAACTGCGCCAGGCCATCGCCGCCGATGCACTGCCTGCCTATGTGCAGGCGTTCCGGAGCGACCGCGCGCGCGTGGTAGAATAAACGGCTTTCCGCATTCGGCAACCCACGCACCCGCGCATTGGCTCGATTTGCCGCCGCCTAAGGCGCGCAGCCAGCCGCAAGGAGGAATAACCCGTGTTCATCAGCCTCGCCCATGCTCAGGCTACCGGCGCCTCGCCCGGCGGCGACATCATGACGTTTCTGCCGATGATCGCCATCGTCGTCGTTTTCTACTTCCTCCTGATTCGTCCGCAGCAGAAGCGCGCCAAAGAAACCAAGGCGATGCTCCAGGCGCTGCAGAAGGGCGATGAAGTCGTGACTGCCGGCGGTATCGTCGGCAAGATTTCCAAACTTTCCGATGCCTATGCCGATGTCGAGATCGCGCCCAACGTCGAGATCACCGTGCAGCGCAGCGCGATTTCGCTGCTGCTGCCCAAGGGAACCATCAAGGGTATCTGATTCGGACGCGGTCGTTTAATCAGCCATGAATCGATATCCCCTCTGGAAGTATGTAGTCATCGGCGTCGCGCTCGTGATCGGCGTCGTCTACACGCTGCCGAATTTCTTCCCCGAGGTCCCGGCAGTGCAGGTCTCTACGAGCAAGTCGAGCATAAAGATCGACTCGTCGACGCTGCAGACCGTTGAAGACGCGCTCAAGGCAGGCAACATCCCCTATACCGGTGCGACGGTCGATGCGACCGGCGTCAAGGTTCGCTTCGCCGACCCCGACACGCAGCTGAAGGCCAAGGACGTACTGCAGGCGAAGTTGAATCCGGATCCCAACAACACCAACTATATCGTCGCGCTGAACCTGATCTCCAGCTCGCCAAATTGGCTGGCGAAGATCGGCGCGCTGCCGATGTATCTCGGCCTCGATCTGCGCGGCGGGGTCCACTTCCTGCTCCAGGTTGACATGCAGGCCGCGCTGGACAAGGCCGCCGACCGCTATCTGACCGATATCCGCTCACTGCTGCGCGAGAAAAAGGTGCTCTATGCAGGTATCGCGCGCGAAGGCCACAGTGTCGCGGTGCGCTTTCGCGACGCCACCGAACGGGACCGCGCGAACGTGGAGATCAGCAACGCGTTTCCGGACCTGCAGCTCCGCGAAGTCGACGCCGGCAGCGAAACTAGGCTGGTCGCAAGTCTGAAACCCGAAGCGCAGAAACGGATCCAGGACGGCGCGGTGCAGCAGAACATCACGATCCTGCGCAATCGGGTCAACGAACTCGGTGTCGCCGAGCCGATCGTGCAGCAACAGGGAGCCGACCGCGTGGTCGTCCAGCTGCCCGGGGTACAGGATACCGCGCGGGCGAAGGATATCCTCGGTCGTACCGCGACGCTGGAGATCCGGATGGTAGACGACGATCCGACCGCGCAACAGCAGGCCGTCTCCGGCCAGGTACCCCTGGGCGACGATCTGCTCGTCGAGCGCACGGGGCAGCCGGTTCTGGTCAAGCGGCAGGTTGTGCTCACCGGGGATCGAATCAACGACGCGCAACCGGGCTTCGACCAGCGCACGAACGAGCCGGCCGTGCACGTCAACCTCGACGGTACCGGCGCCAGAATCTTCAAGGAGATCACGCGCGACAACGTCGGCAAGCGCATGGCGATCGTGCTGGTGGAGAAAGGCAAGGCCGAGGTGATCACGGCACCGGTGATTCGCGAAGAGATCGGCGGCGGCCGGGTGCAGATCAGCGGCCGCATGAGCACGCGCGAAGCGAACGACGTCGCGCTGCTCATGCGCGCCGGTGCGCTGGCGGCGCCGATGGAGATCGTCGAGGAACGCACCGTCGGCCCATCGCTTGGCAAGGAGAACATCGACAAAGGCTTCAATTCCGTGCTGTACGGCTTCATCGTCCTGACAATTTTCATTTGCGCATACTACGAGTTGATGGGCGTGATCTCGGCGATTTCGCTGGTAGTGAACCTGTTGCTGCTGATCGCCCTTCTGTCCATGCTGCAGGCGACGCTGACGCTGCCGGGCATCGCCGCGGTGGCGCTCACGCTCGGCATGGCGATCGACGCCAACGTACTGATCAACGAGCGCATCCGCGAGGAGCTGCGTTGGGGGGACACCCCGCACGCGGCGATCCAGGCCGGCTATGAGCGCGCGTGGAATACGATCCTTGACTCAAACGTGACCACGCTCATCGCCGGGCTGGCGCTATTGATTTTTGGCACCGGGCCGGTCCGCGGCTTCGCCGTCGTGCACTGCCTCGGCATCATCACCTCGATGTTCAGCGCGGTGTTCGTCTCGCGCGGCCTGGTGTCCATCGTCTATGGCGGGCGCAAGAAGCTCGACCATATATCGATCGGCCAGGCATGGAAGCCGGCAACGTGACCGTGCTGTCACCACCTGCTCGGGCGCAGACGGGGCAGTCGGAACACGACTAGAGAGCGAAGATGGAATTCTTCAGAATCACGCGCGTCATTCCGTTCATGAAGTACGCGCTCGTGTTCAACGTGATTTCTCTGGTCACGTTCCTGCTGGCCGTCCTTTTTCTCGCCACCCGAGGCCTCAATCTCGGCGTCGACTTCCGCGGCGGCACGCTGATCGAGATCGCCTACAGCCGGCCGGCGGATCTCGGACACGTGCGCGCAGTCATCGACAAGATGAACCTCGGCGAGTTCGCGGTGCAGAGCTTCGGCAGCGCAAACAGCGCCCTCATCCGGCTGCCGCTGAAGGAGGGCGTATCGACCGCCCAGCTTTCCGAGCGCGTCATGACCGCGCTCAAGGCCGACGACTCCGGGGTCACCCAGCAACGCGTCGAATTCGTCGGCCCGCAGGTCGGCAAGGAGCTCTACGAGAACGGAGCGCTAGCCCTCCTTCTCGTCTGTATCGGCATCGTGGCTTATCTGGCCCTTCGCTTCGAGTGGCGGTTTGCCGTATCGGCGATCGCCGCGAACCTGCACGATGTCGTGATCATCCTCGGCTTCTTCGCCTTGTTCCAGTGGGAATTCTCGCTGCCGGTCCTGGCCGCGGTGCTCGCGGTCCTCGGCTACTCGGTCAACGAGTCGGTGGTGATCGCCGACCGGATACGCGAGAACTTCCGCAAGATGCGCAAGACGCCCGTGCCGGAAATCATCAACAGCGCCATCACCAGCACGCTGTCCCGCACGATCATCACGCACGGCTGTACGTTGTTGATGGTGCTTTCGATCCTGTTCTTCGGCGGCGAGACCTTGCACTACTTCGCGCTCGCGCTGGCGATCGGGATCTGCTTCGGTATCTACTCCTCCGCGCTGGTGATGGCCGCATTGGTGATGTGGCTGGGAGTTTCCCGCGAGGATCTCGTCAGACCGGAAAAAAAGACGGGCGCGGGGAGCGCTGAGAAGATCCTCCCCTGATTGGCGCCCGGGGTCAGGTTCGACTGCTCGCTGGGTCGTAGCGCTGCCTCGTGCAGCACGCGAAAATCGAACTGACCCATGATCACCACCCTGATCTACTCGGTATTCGCGCTCGACCAGACGCTGGCCGGCCTGGCGGCGCAGCATGCCGCGCTGATGTTCGCAGTCCTGTTCATCGTGATCTTTGCCGAGACCGGCCTCGTGATCTTTCCGCTGCTCCCCGGCGATTCGCTGCTGTTTGTCGCCGGCACCGTGGTTGCTTCGAGCGGGCTCAACATCCACCTGCTGGTCGTAACGCTGTTCACCGCCGCGGTGATCGGCGATTCGCTCAACTACGGAATCGGCCGCTACATCGGGCCCAAGGCGTTCAGCCGGCCGCAGGACACCTGGCTCGGCCGCTGGCTCAAACCCGAGTACCTGGAGCGCACCCACCGCTTCTACGAAAAATATGGCGGGTTCGCGATTGTCATCGGCCGCTTCGTGCCGATCGTGCGCACGTTCGCGCCATTCCTCGCCGGCGTCGGCGCCATGACCTACCGGAAATTTCTGGCCTACAACATGTCGGGCGGGGCGGCATGGGTTGGCTCGCTCGCCTACGCCGGCTACTTGTTCGGCAATATCCCCTGGGTCAAGGGGAATCTCGCCTGGATCGTGCTCGGCATTGTCATCGTCTCGCTGCTGCCGATTGCGGTGCAGTTCGCCAAGGAACGCCGCGCTCGTGCCGTCCGTGGCGATGGCGCTGGCGGGCGTTAGACACGCCTGGCAAGCACGATGGCGTCGCCGATGTAGGTGGCGGGCGTCAGTGCTTTCAGGCGCGCCTTGGCCTCCGCGGGAATCGCCTGCGCATCGACAAATTCATGCAGCGCCGCGCGGGTGAGTCCTAGGCGACCACGCGTCAGCGCCTTCAGCTGTTCGTAGGGCTCCGGCACCCCGAAGCGGCGCATCACCGTTTGGATGGCTTCGGCAAGGACCTCCCAGCTTGCGTCGAGATCCGCGGCCAGCCGCTCCGCATCGACCTCGAGCTTGCTGAGACCTTGCCGGCAGGACGTGTAACCCAGCAGCGCATGGCCGAATGCGACACCCACGTTGCGGAGCACCGTCGAATCGCTGAGGTCGCGCTGCCAGCGCGACACCGGTAACTTGTCCGCGAGATGGCGCAGCAACGCGTTGGCGAGGCCCAGATTGCCTTCGGAGTTCTCGAAGTCGATCGGGTTGACCTTGTGCGGCATCGTGCTTGAACCGACCTCGCCTGCCTTCGTCTTCTGGCGGAAGTACCCGAGCGCTACGTAGCCCCACAGATCGCGGTCGAGGTCGAGCACGATCGTGTTGATCCGCGCCAACGCGTCGAACATCGCGGCAAGCCCGTCGTGCGGCTCGATCTGCGTGGTATAGGCGTTGAATTCGAGGCCGAGCGCGGCTACGACCCGGCGCGCAAGGGCCTCCCAGTCGACATCCGGATACGCGACGCGATGGGCATTGTAATTACCCACGGCACCGTTGATCTTGGCAGGAAGCGGCGCCTGCGCGAATGCCGGCAAAGCGCGCTCGAGTCGCGCGACGACGTTGGCAATCTCCTTGCCAAGGGTGGTTGGCGTCGCGGGCTGGCCATGCGTGTGCCCAAGCATCGGCAGCGCCGCGTGCGTGTGGGCCAGCGCACGCAGTTCAGCCGTCAGCGCCTCGAGTTCCGGGACCAGCACTTCGCGGCGTGATTCGGCAAGCATCAGGCTATGCGCGAGGTTGTTGATGTCTTCGGAAGTACATGCAAAATGGATGTATTCCGCCACGCGCGCGATCTCCGGGACCGCCTGGAAGCGCTCCTTCATCCAGTACTCAACCGCCTTGACGTCATGGTTGGTGGTCTGCTCGATCGCCTTGACGCGCTCCGCGTCGGCGACGGTAAATGCGGCACTGGCTTCAGCCAGCTTCGCGCGTGCCGACGCCGAGAACGGCGGAACCTCGGCGATGCCGGGCTCTTCGGCGAGTGCCTGAAGCCACGCGATTTCAACCTGCACGCGGTGGCGTATCAGGCCATATTCGCTGAAATATTGCGCGAGCGCGGCGACCTTGCGCCGGTACCGCCCATCGAGCGGGCTGAGCGCGGTAAGCGAGGAGAGCGAGGCAGACGCGTCGGCGGTCGGCATGATGTTGCGTGCGGAGCGAATAAAGTTTAGCACAGGCACTGCTGCGCTCCGTGCCGCGCCATTGTCCGGCGCATCCTGTTCCCGGGAACACGCTTTCGCGATGCTATAATTCCCGTCCCTCGAAGCCCCGCGTCGCGTGGGTTTTTCCGCTCCGCATATGAAGCTCATTGCCTCGTTAACCAGTCCTTACGCTCGCAAAGTGCGCGTCGCGCTCGCCGAGAAGAAGATCGAGTACGACCTGATCGAAGAATCGCCGTGGGCCGCCGCTACCACGGTGCCGGACTACAATCCGCTGGGCAAGGTGCCGGTGTTCGTGCTCGACGACGGCACGACGTTGTTTGACTCCCGGGTCATCGTCGAATACCTCGATACGGTGAGCCCGGTATCGCGCCTGATTCCAGAACCCAGTCGGCAACGCATCGTCGTCAGGCGCTGGGAAGCGCTGGCCGATGGCATCTGCGACGCCGCCGTCGCTCTTGTGCTCGAGACGAAGCGCGCGCCGAGGCAGCAAAACAAGGATTGGATCGAGCGACAGCGCGCCAAGGTCGACCGCGGGCTGAAGGAACTCGCGACCGAGCTCGGCGACAAGGTCTGGTGCAATGGCGAAGCCTATTCGCTCGCCGATATCGCCACCGGCTGCGCACTCGCCTATCTCGATCTGCGCCACGCCGCCATCGACTGGCGCGGGATGTATCCGAATCTCGTCAAGCTCGCAGTAAAGCTGGCGAAGCGACCCTCCTTCGCCGAGACGACGCCGCCGACTCCGTAGGATTGGAGTCCGCGGCGCGCGCACTGCGCCGACGGATCGAATCTGCTCTTGGAGTGTCTGCTTGAGCTGCTCCAGTATCGCTGGATTCTCGAGCGTAGACATGTCCTGCGTGATCATTTCGCCGTTGGCGATCGAGCGCAGCATGCGCCGCATGATCGTGCCCGAACGCGTCTTGGGCAGGTTGTCGCCGACTGATGTCCTTCGGCTTGGCGATCGGGCCGATTTCCTTGCCAATCCAGCCGCGCAGCTGTTTGGCAATTCTCCGCTTCGGCGCCCGCGGGCCGCGCCTGCTTCAATACGACGAACGCGCAGTTCGCCACCCCAGTGAGGTCGTGGGACGACCGACGATGGCGGCCTCGGCGACCATCACGTTGGCGACCAGAGTCGACTCGACTTCCATGATCCCGGGGCGATGGCCGGAACGTTGAACACGTCGATACGGCCTGTGATGGTGAAATAGCCAGTCTCCTCGTCGCGCGGCGAGCCATCGCCGGCGAGGTCGAGTTGGCCGCCGAGCTCCTCCGGGTAGGACGCCTTGCGGTAGCGTTCCGGCTCGCCCCAGAGGTTGCGGATCATCGACGGCCATGGACGCTTGATGACCAGGATGCCGCCGTGCCCGTTGGGCACGTCCTGACCGGTCTCATCGCCGATTTGCGGCCATGACGCCCGGCGGCGGCGGGGTGCACGACCCCGGCACCAACGCAGTCACGCCCGGCAACGGGGCGGCCGCCGCTCGGCCTCACCAAGGTGCTAGAATTCGCCCCGGCCCCCGGCCCCCTTTCGCCTCTGGTCCCGGTACCCCGGCGGCCGGTGCGCCGTGTGCAAGTCGCAGAGACACCATGACCGTGATCAAACAGGAAGACCTCATCCAGAGCGTTGCCGACGCCCTGCAATACATCTCCTATTACCACCCCCTCGACTACATCGAAGCGCTCGGCCGGGCCTACGACAGCGAAGAGTCGCCGGCAGCCAGGGATGCGATCGCGCAGATACTTACCAATTCCCGCATGTGCGCCGAGGGCCACCGCCCCATCTGCCAGGATACGGGCATCGTCGTCGTCTTTGTCAAGGTAGGGATGGACGTGCGCTGGGCTGACGCGACCATGTCGGTAACCGATATGGTCAACGCCGGCGTGCGCCGCGCGTACCTGGACCCGGATAACAAGCTGCGCGCCTCGATCCTGCGCGATCCCGCGGGCAAACGGACGAACACCCGCGACAACACGCCCGCAGTGGTGCATTTCGATCTCGTTCCGGGCGACACTGTGGAAGTGAAGCTCGCCGCGAAGGGCGCCGGCTCTGAGAACAAGTCCAGGTTCACAATGCTCAACCCATCCGATTCGATCGTCGACTGGGTCCTGAAGACGGTACCGACGATGGGCGCCGGCTGGTGTCCGCCGGGCATGCTCGGCATCGGCATCGGCGGCAGTGCGGAAAAGGCAATGCTGCTCGCCAAGGAAGCGCTGATGGAGACCATCGATATGCACGAGCTCAAAGGCCGCGCCGCGCACGGCGCGCCCCTGACCCGTATCGAGGAACTGCGCCTTGAGCTCTACGACAAGGTAAATGCCCTGGGCATCGGCGCGCAGGGACTGGGTGGGCTCTCCACCGTGCTCGACGTCAAGATTCTCGATTATCCGACGCACGCGGCGAGCTTGCCGGTTGCGATCATCCCCAATTGCGCGGCAACGCGGCACGCCCACTTCACGCTCGCTGGCACGGGTGCCGCGAAGCTCGAGCCACCGGATCTCAAGCGCTGGCCCGACGTGCACTGGGTCCCTTCGCCGCATGCGCGGCGTGTCGACCTCGATACGCTCACCCCCGCCGAGGTCGCTTCGTGGAAACCAGGCGAACGCTTGTTGCTCGACGGGAAACTGCTGACCGGCCGCGACGCCGCGCACAAACGTATTCACGACATGCTGGCACAACGTGAACCCCTGCCCGTCTCATTCAAAAATCGCGTGATCTACTACGTCGGCCCAGTCGATCCGGTGCGCGAGGAAGTCGTCGGGCCCGCCGGACCGACCACGGCGACACGGATGGACAAGTTCACTGACATGATGCTGAGCCAAACCGGCCTGGTGGCAATGATTGGCAAGGGGGAACGCGGGCCGTCCGCCATCGAGGCGATCCGCAAGCACCGGGCGGCCTACCTGATTGCTGTCGGCGGCGCGGCCTACCTTGTGTCCAAGGCGATCCGCGCGGCCAAGGTGGTCGCGTTCGCGGATCTCGGCATGGAAGCCATCTACGAGTTCGAGGTCAATGCGATGCCCGTGACGGTCGCGGTCGATGCCACCGGAACATCGGTGCACGAGACCGGCCCGCGCGAATGGCAGCAGAAGATCGGCAGAATTCCGGTCGCCACCGTCTAGCGACGTAAGCCGCCCACGCGACCATGGCCAAGTTCTTACCCCTCGGCGGCGACACCGTTTCGCCGCTCAATGCGCCGCCGGTGCGCATGGGGCTACTTACGAAGCTCAATCTGCTGGCCATCGGCCTCATCGTGGCCACGGCCTTGGGCGTCGCCGCCTTCCTCATCGGTCAGCAAATTCGCGACGAGACGAGCCGCCTGAAAACCCAAGGACTCGCGCTGGCGGCAATGCTGGCGGAAGTCGCCGACGAGGCAATCAGTGCAGGCGACATGTCGAATGTCATCTCGGTACTCGACGGCCTCGCCGCGGATGGTGATATCGCCTATGTTGCCGTTCTCGATGCGCAGCTGCTGCCTCTCGTAACGCGCGGCTACAGCGGCACGACAGTACCCCCAACGCCGCCGATCCCATCGAGCGGCAACGCGCTGACGGTCACGAAGCCGGGAGGCACGGATCTCCGGCAACTGGAAATCATTGTGCCGGTCTATGCCCCGCCTCCCCCGGGAAGCCGCGCCGGCGCGGCAGCGCGGCCCATCATTGGTTATATCCGCCTTGGAATGAGTTTCGATCAGACGTATGCGCGCATCCGCTCCAACCTGATCGGCGCGCTGAGTGTCGTAGCCGCACTCTTGATCGCTGCGGTCATCGTGACGCTGTTGCTGACTCGCCGGCTGGTCGCGCCGATGCGGCAGCTGATGCGCGCCGCACGTGCGGTCGGCGCCGGCAAACTCGATGTTTACGTTCCGACCAAGTCGAGCGACGAACTCGGCTTGCTGACGCACACTTTCAATCACATGACGCAGCGGCTGGCCGAATCCCAGGCCGAGGTAGCCACTTACCAGCGCACGCTCGAGGATAAGGTCACCCAGCGGACGAAAGAGCTCGAGATCGCGACTGCGCAGGCATACAAGCTCGCCCAGCACGATATTCTTACCGGGCTGCCCAATCGTGCGCTGTTGAACCAGCGCCTCAGGCAGATCGTCGCCCAAGCGGCACGGGATGAACATCAGGTTGCGTGCCTGTTCCTCGACTTCGATCATTTCAAGCGCATCAACGACACGCTCGGTCACGGCGCCGGCGACCGGTTGCTGCAAGCGGTCGCCCAGCGCCTGACGAGTGCGGTGCGCGAATCCGACACCGTCGCCCGATTGGGTGGTGATGAATTCGTGTTGATCCTGCCGGGGCTCGACCCGAACCATGCCGCATTCGAGGTGATGACGGTGCTCACACGCGTGCGCGAGTCCTTTCTCGCCCCGTTCCGGCTTGCCGATCAGACCCCGACTCTGACTTGCTCGATCGGTGTGTCGGTGTACCCGATCGACGCCACCGATCCCAACGGTCTGATCAAGCAGGCCGATACCGCGATGTATGCAGCAAAGGAAGCCGGTCGCAACGCCTACCGTTTCTATACCGCGGACATGAATGCCCGCGTGCAGGCGCGGCTGCAACTCGAGACCAACATGCGCCGCGGACTGATGGACGACGAGTTCTTCCTCGTCTACCAGCCACAGATCGACATGGACTCCGGCCGGGCGCTCGGCGTCGAGGCTTTACTGCGCTGGCGCGACCCTGAGCGTGGCGTGATCGGGCCGGCCGAATTTATCCCCATCGCGGAAGAGTCGGGGATGATCCAGGCATTAGGAGCGCGCGTGCTGCGCGACGCTTGCCGGCAATTGATGATCTGGCATCGCCAGAACATGATGCTGCGCCTGTCGGTCAACCTGTCGGTACAGCAATTGCAGCACGACAACTGGCTCTCGGTCGTCGAGGATGCGCTGCACGCGAGTGGCTTGGCGGCGCGCTATCTCGATCTCGAGATCACGGAAAGCGTGATCATCACCCATCCGGAACGGGCGGTGGCAACGCTGGAGAAGCTAAAGCAGATGGGCGTGTCGATCACCATCGACGACTTTGGCACGGGCTATTCGAGCCTCTCGTATCTGGCGCGGCTGCCGATCCAGGGCATCAAGATCGACCAGCGCTTCGTACACGGCCTCGAGCAGAAGCGCAGCGACGAAGACATCACCCAGCTAATCATCGCCCTGTCGCACAGCATGGGGCTGCGCGTCATCGCCGAGGGCGTCGAGACCGTCGCCCAGTTCGAGTTTCTCAAGAACCACGGCTGCGAGGAAGCGCAAGGCTATCTCATCTCGCGCCCGCTCGAGGCGCCGGAACTGCGCGCGTGGTGGCTGATGCAGGAGGAAGAAAATCGCATCGTCGGGCGCCAGCCCGACATGTGGCGCGCGCAGGCGAAGTAGCGCTCAACCGTCGAGGTCTTGGCGGGTGTCGACGTCGAGCAGGATCCCTGCATCTTCGGTATCGATAAGTGTCACGCGGTGTTGGGCGACCACTGGCTTGGCACCCTCGTCGCCCGAGAGCGCGATCAACTCCGGGTAGCGGTCTGCGGCAAAGCCGACGGGATGTCCTCGCTTGCCCTGTCGTTGCGGCGCCGCGACCGCTGCGCCGCCGCGCAGCGCGGCGACAACGCCGGAGATGGTGGCCGATTGCACCCATGGCATGTCGGCCAGTGCGATCACCCAGCCTGCAGCAAGGGGCGCGGCCCGGATGCCCCAGGCGAGGCTCACGCCCATGCCTTCCGCCGCCTGCGGGCACGCGGTGACACGCGCCCCGCGAGCGGCAAACGCCGCGGCAAGCACGGCGTCGTGCGGACGCACGACCACGACGACGGCATCGACTGCCGCGGCGAGGTTCTCCAGCGCCGCAATGCCGACAGGCCTGCCGTCGGGGAGCGCGGCCATGAGTTTTTCGCCGCCGAAGCGCGATGCGCTGCCCGCGGCGAGCAGGATCCCGACAATCGGGTCGCAAGGCATCGGCCAACCCTACTCGGGCAGCAAGCGGAACTTGCCGTCCTTTACCGTCACCAGCACGCGAGCGCGCTCGTCCATGCCATTGTGATTGGTGGGGCCCATGTTGAATACGCCCTGGCAACCGACGACATCGCGTTCCTGCTCGATGGCGTCGCGCAGGGCCACGCGAAACGCCTCCGTACCCGGCTTGGCCACCCGCAGCGCCGCGGGAATCGCGCGTTGCAGGATCAAACCCGCGTCGTAGGTGTTCGCTCCGAACGTCGCCGGTTTTTGCCCGAATTGCTTCTCATACGCAGCGATGTACACGAGCGCGACCTTCTTGATCGGATCGGTGTCGGCAATGTCGTCGATGACGAGCATCGAGCCTGCTGCGAGCACGGTTCCTTCGACCTTTTCCTTGCCGAGCCGGATGAAGTCGTCGGTCGCGACCGCATGCGTCTGGTAGATGCGCCCGTGGTAGCCCTGGTCGAACAACGTCGCCTGCGGCAGTACCGCCGGGCCGCCGACCGCGGCGATCAGGACCGCGTCGGGCTTCGCCGCGATTAGTTTGAGAGCCTGGCCGGTCACGCTCTGGTCGGTCCGGGCGTACCGTTCGCTGGCCACGATTCGAACGCCCGCCTTGTCGGCAAGGCCCCCGAAAACCTTGAACCAGTTCTCGCCGTAAGCGTCGTTGAAACCGATGAAGCCGACGCTCTTGACCCCGTTGCGCACCATGTGCTTGAGGAGTGCGGCCGCGATCAAATCATCGTTCTGCGTCGTCTTGAATACCCAGCGCTTCTTGGCATCCAGCGGCTCGACTACCGCCTGCGTACCAACGGTGGCAAGCAGCGGCACCTTCGCCTCGGCCACGATGTCGAGAATCGCGAAAGCGTTCGGCGTGGTCGACGGGCCGATGATCGCGTCGACGTTGTCTTCGCCGATCAGCTTCTTGGCATTCTGCACCGCCCGTGTGGTGTCGCCGCCGTCCTCGAGCTGAATGTACTCGACCTTGGCGTCGCCAACCCGCGGCGGCAGCAGGGCGGCGGTGTTCTTCTGCGGAATGCCGATGGCCGAAGTCGGCCCGGTGGCGGACACCAGAAGCCCGATTTTCACCTGTGCCGACGCGGCCGCCAGCGGCAGGAAGCTGAGCAGAACGATACCAGTCAAGTTCCTGGGCAAGGTTTTCTCCCCAGCGCATGCGCTTTTGGAAAGAGGCGAATGCTAAGCCGAAGACCGTGCTGCGACAAGGCGCGCGATATTCATTTCCTCGCCAAACGCGGTACCTCGATGCATGGCCTGCACGAGGCCAATGGGTGGCAGAAAACCGACCTGGTCCACGGCGCACAGCTGGGACTCGTTCCCGGACGTACCCGAACACTCAGGGTCGAGAAGATCAAGACGTTGCTGGGCGAGCGCCACCCGGAGGCGCAGGATCGCGGGTTGGACCCTCCTATCCCGGTTTTTCCGTAGCGCGGTGAGGCCGAGTCGCGCCCGAATCGAGCCGGACGAAGCCAAGTCCGCCGCTGATCTTCGGCGCGCTGCGCCAGGCAACGGCCCCGCAACGGCCGGCTAGGGGCCGAAGAACTCGCGCACGCGATCGAACCAGTTCTTGGCGCGCGGATTGTGCGCGCCGGGGTTCTCGGCGTTGATCAGCTCCAATTCGCGCAGCAGTTCCTTCTGCCGCGGCGTGAGATTGACCGGCGTCTCGATCGCGACATGGCAGAACAAATCGCCGTGGACGCTGCTGCGCACGCCCTTGATGCCCTTGTTGCGCAGGCGGAAGACCTGACCGGTCTGGGTCTCGGGCGGGACCTTGACCTTGGCGTGACCATCCAGGGTCGGGACCTCGATTTCGCCGCCCATTGCCGCCGTCGTGAACGAGATCGGCATTTCGCAATGCAGGTCGCTGTTGTCGCGCTGGAAGACCGAATGCGGCTTGAGGTTGACGACGACGTAAAGATCTCCCGGAGGGCCGCCGTTCAACCCCGCCTCGCCCTCGCCGCTCAGGCGAACGCGGTCGTCCTGATCGACGCCCGCGGGAATCTTCACCGACAGGGTCTTGTGGCGCTTGATGCGGCCAGCGCCTTCGCAGGTCGGACAAGGGTCCGGAATGATCTTGCCGGCACCGTGACAGTGGGGGCAAGTCTGTTGGATGGAAAAGAAACCCTGCGAAACGCGCACCTGGCCTTGACCGTGGCAGGTGGGACAGGTCTTCGGCTGCGTACCCGGCTTGGCGCCGGAGCCGTGGCAGGTCGCGCATTGCTCCATCGCCGGAATGCGAATCTTCGCCTCGGTGCCGCGTGCCGCCTCCTCCAGCGACAGCTCGAGGTTGTAACGCAGGTCGGCGCCGCGGTACACGCCGTTGCCCCGGCCGCGTCCGCCGGCTCCGGAACCCGCGTTACCGAAGATCTCGCCGAAGATGTCGCCGAATGCGTCGGCGAATCCGCCGAAACCCTCGGCATTGCCGCCGAATCCGCGCGCTCCGGCGCCAAACCCTGCTGAGGCATCGACACCCGCGTGACCGAACTGATCGTACGCGGCGCGTTTCTTGGCGTCCGAAAGAATCTCGTAG
>Ga0210384_10004596_pt1 | contig 15338 bp, 13 predicted proteins | sample IncBWH2MmetaG_FD_160574 | JGI IMG/M metagenome (GOLD analysis project Ga0210384, IMG submission 160574) | Forest soil microbial communities from Barre Woods Harvard Forest LTER site, Petersham, Massachusetts, United States - Inc-BW-H-2-M | ecosystem: Environmental > Terrestrial > Soil >...
CCGGATTGGCAAGATAAGCCGGGCGACTATTTCGCGCATCCCGACGCGATTGCCGACGAGGTTTACCACATCGCGCATCAACACCCCTCCACCTGGTCGTTCGATCACGTCATCCGGCCTTTCGCTGAGAACTGGACCCTGAACTGATCACCATGCCGAAACCTAATCATAAGGACGCACTACTCGACGCGGGCCTCGCGGCATTTCATCGCCGCGGCTATCATGCGACCGGTGTTCAGGAGATCGTCTCGTCGGCTGGTGTGCCGAAGGGCTCGTTCTACAGCCATTTCGAAAGCAAGGACGCCCTCGGCCTGGCGGCGCTCGCGCGCTACTGGGAGGACCGCGCCAAGGCGCGTGCCCTGCTGCGGGACGCGAGCCTTCCCGGGCTCGAACGGCTTGACCGCTATTTCGCGGCGCTCGGCTATAGCGAGGATGGCTGCCTGATCGGCAATTTCACCGCCGAACTCGCGCAACTCGACGCCTTTCGCCAAGATTTGTCGCGCTTGTGGCGCCGGTGGACGGATATGCTTTCCCAGTGCCTCGCGGATGGGCAGCGCGACGGCAGCGTGCGAACCGACGTGCCCGTCACCGAGCTTGCACGCACGGTTCTGGCGCTTTGGGAAGGCGCCGTGCTTTCAGCGAAGGTCGAGCGCGGCCCCAAGCCACTCAACATAGCGCGCCGCACGTTGCGGCGTTTGCTGGCGCCGTGACGCATAGCCCACGGACCGCATCAGTTTCGCACCAGAAACGACCTCGCCAAAATGCAACGAACGCGATCGAACTCAAACGAAAAACGCAGCGGAGTTGGCGATCGCGTCCGAACGCTCAAGCCGCCCGCACCGAACTCAAAAACCTGCCGACCTCGGCCTTGAGGCGCGTGCTTTCGCCGGACAGCGATTTTGCCGCCGCGAGCACTTGAGAGGATGCCGATCCGGTCTCGCTGGCACCGCGCTGCACGTTGGCGATGTTGGAAGAGACCTGCTGGGTGCCGTGCGCGGCATGCTGCACGTTGCGGGAAATTTCCTGTGTCGCCGCGCCCTGCTCTTCGACGGCGGAAGCAATGGTCGACGCGATCTCGGACATCCGTCCGATGGTGTCGCCGATCGCCTTGATGGCGCCGACCGATTGCTCCGTAGCGGCCTGGATGCCGTTGATCTGCTGGCTGATCTCTCCGGTCGCTTTCGCCGTCTGTTCGGCCAGCGCCTTCACCTCGGACGCCACCACTGCGAAACCGCGCCCGGCCTCGCCCGCCCGCGCCGCCTCGATGGTGGCGTTCAATGCCAACAGGTTGGTCTGGCCGGCGATGGTGTTGATCAGCTCCACGACATCGCCGATCCGGGCCGCTGCCTTGGCGAGCTCCCCGACGCGATCATTGGTGTGCTGCGCCTGCTCGACCGCCTCACCCGCGATCCGCGCCGAATCCTGGACCTGACGGCTGATCTCGTTGACGGACGAGGCCATCTCTTCGGTCGCGGATGCGACCGATTGCACATTGGTGGAGGCTTGTTCGGAGGCCGCCGCAACCATCGTGGTCAGTTGCTCCGAACGCTCCGCGGTCGCCGTCAGCGTGCCGGCGGAGGCTTCGAGTTGGCTCGACGCCGACGACACGATGTCGACGATCTCGCCGATCATCGCCTCGAAATCACGGGTGATCTTGTCCACGCGCTGGGCGCGCTGGATCTTGGCGTCGGCCTCGACCGCAGCCGCCTCGTCTGCGGCTTTCTTGGCGATCAGCGCTTCCTTGAAGACCTGCAGCGACCCCGCCATCGCGCCGATTTCATCGGCGCGGCCGATCGTCGGGATGATCACGTCATGCCGGCCGGCGGCCATGTCGCCGACCACATCGGTTAGCATGGCGAGCGGCGTAATCATGCGCCGACGCAACATCACGGTGACGCCGGCAAGCACGCCGAGCAATGCGACAACGGCAAGGCCCGCCAGCTCAAGCATCATCAGGGCTGCGTCGCGCGTCGCACCGGCGCGATCGGCCGCCTCGGTGAGCGCAGCATCGCGCACGGCGAAGAAGCTCTGCACCGCCGGCACGATCTTGGCAGCCAGTTCATCCTCGGAGCCGACCCCGTATTTGCCGTCGTTGCGCGCGGCCAGCACCTCTTTTTCCAGCCACGGCGCAGCCTGTCCAAAATAGAGATCGACCGCATCTTTCAGTGGTTTCACGAGCGGTGCCGGACTGCCGATCTGATCGACGCCGGCTTCGATCCTCTCGCGATCGAGGTCGACGCGGCCCTGGGCGCGATCGATCGCGGATATTTCAGCCGCCGTCAGCGGACGGCGCGCGCTGATCGCAGCCGACATCGAAGCGGCGCGGCCGCCGGCCGAAACCCGCAGATCCTGGGCGGTGCGGGCGACGCCCAACAGCGCAGTCAGCGACGCGTCGGCGGTGGCCACCTGATTTTCAAGGCGGTTCAAAAGCGGCTCGACCATCGCGGCAACCTGGGCGACGCCGGGCAAGAAGCCCTTGATGACGGTCGCATCACGCGCGCTCATTGGCACGCCGAGCGCGCGATCGGTCGCAGCGCGGACATCGGCAAGCCTGGTCGCCGCCTGGTTGAGGCCTTCGACGATCACGGCACTGTCGCTGAGCGCACCGACCGCGGTGCGCGCGTTGGCAAATGCCGCGTCCGACAGCTTGACGGCCTTGGCAATCGCCTCGAGTTGAGCAGGTGTCGCTGGATTGTCCTTGAACAGCGGACTGAGATACGGCGCCCGATGACCGGCGATCTGTTGACCTACCGCGAGGACCGCGCCGAACGCCTCCACGGCCTTCATCGCTTCGGTCTTGCTCGCAAAGGTACGATATTGTGGAACAAGGACTTCCCCACCAAGGACGACCGCCAGGGCCGTCACCGAGAGCATTGATACCGCAAAGAGCCGACCGATCCGCATGTTGTGTTTCCGTTGCCGTGGGTTTGGTTAAATTATTCAAGAGTGGCTAAGGCCGGCTTAATGGCGGGTGGTATTAACCGCTGTCCCGGCCTCGGCAGCCGGCCGGAGCGGTACCCCGGCGCGTCTCGTTGACGTCGGGATCAACAAAGTCCACCCTTCGAAAAACCAAGGGTCGCGCATGGACCAGTCGATCGCTGCCGCCGAGCAGCCCCGCTACATCAAGCTCAATGAGCGCGACAATGTCGCCATCGTCGTCAACGATTTCGGCCTGCCTGCCGGCTCGCGGTTTTCCTGCGGCCTGACGCTTCGCGCCTTCGTGCCGCAGGGCCACAAGACCGCGCTGGTCGACATCGAGCAAGGCGCGCCGATCCTGCGCTATGGCGAAACCATCGGTTATGCCGCCTCAACCATCCGCGCCGGCGAGTGGGTCGATGAGGCGCGCATTCGCATGCCGGAAGCGCCGTCGCTCGATGCGCTGGAAATCGCAACCGCCGTGCCGCCAAAGCTGCCTCCGCTCGAAGGCTATACATTCGAAGGTTTTCGCAATCCCGACGGTTCGGTGGGCACCAAGAACATCCTCGGCATCTCGACCTCGGTGCAGTGCGTCACCGGAACGCTGCAATACGCGGTCAAGAAAATCCGTGCCGAGCTGCTGCCGAAATATCCCAACGTCGACGACGTGGTCCCGTTGACCCATGCCTATGGCTGCGGCGTCGCGATCACCGCACCCGAGGCCATTGTGCCGATCCGCACGCTGCAAAATCTCGCGCTCAATCCGAATTTCGGCGGCGAGGTGATGGTGGTCGGCCTTGGCTGCGAGAAACTTAGCCCCGAGCGGCTGGTGCCGGAAGGCGTCGGCGACAGCATCGTGCGCATGCAGGACGAGGCCTTCGAGGGATTTGGCGCGATCGTCGATGCGATCATGGCGATGGCCGACGCCCGGCTGGCGGTGCTCGACAAGCGCAAACGCGAGACCTGCCCGGCCGCCGACCTCGTCATCGGCCTGCAATGCGGCGGCAGCGACGCATTCTCAGGCGTCACCGCCAATCCCGCGGTCGGTTTCGCCGCCGATCTTCTGGTGCGCGCCGGCGCCACCGTGATGTTCTCCGAGGTGACGGAAGTGCGCGACGCCATTCAGCTTCTGACGCGGCGCGCCGTCGATCAGGACGTCGGCCGCGCGCTGGTACGCGAAATGGCCTGGTACGATGCGTATCTCGCCCGCGGCGGCGCCGACCGCAGCGCCAACACGACGCCCGGCAACAAGAAGGGCGGGCTTGCCAATATCGTGGAAAAATCACTGGGCTCGATCGTCAAGTCGGGATCGAGCCCGATCGCGGGCGTGCTCGCGCCGGGCGAGAAGGCGCGCCAGAAAGGCATGCTGTTTGCGGCGACGCCGGCTTCCGACTTCATCTGCGGCACGCTGCAGCTTGCGTCCGGCATGACGCTGCAAGTGTTCACCACCGGCCGCGGCACGCCTTACGGCCTTGCGGCAGCACCTGTCATCAAGGTTGCCACCCGCAGCGAACTGGCGCGGCGCTGGAAGGATCTGATCGATTTCGACGCGGGCCGGATCGCGACCGGCGAAATGACCATCGAGGAAACCGGCTGGGAATTGTTCCGCCTGATCCTCGAAGTCGCGAGCGGACGCACAAAACCCTGGTCCGACCGCTGGGGCATTCACAACGATCTCACGCTGTTCAACCCCGCCCCGGTGACGTGATCGCGTCAAACGCGCTTTCGTTCACACGATGCTGACGTCAGTCAACGGAAAGTCGTTGCCTTTACACAGCAACGACGCGTCCATCGCCTTTGCCAACGCGTACGCAAAGCAATCACCATAGTTCAGCGCCGCGCCACGCCCGGTTCCCTTGCCGAACCGCAGATGTGCCGAACGAGCGGCCTGTGCCTGTTCCACTGTCACCGGCTCGATCCGAATGCCCGCCGCCTTGACGAAATCATCAAGCCATCGCTCGGCTATCTTCGGAGCGATTTTTTTCAACCCGCGCAAGACAATTGAGGTCTCCACCAGATTGGCGGCCGACATGATCGGATCATCGTCGGTAGCGATGCTTCGGGCATAATCTTCGGCATCCTCTTCCTGGCGGAAGATGGCGATGATAGCCGAGCTGTCGACCACAATCATGTCGGCAGCCCGTGCTCGTCATAACCGAGGATTTGGTCCGGGCTGCGTCCCGTGTCGGCCAGCGCAGCGTACTGGCTTCCGATCTTCAGCAAGCGGGCCGCAACGAGGTCAGGGCGCCGACGCCGACGCTCGCGTGCCAGGCGCTCGCGCAAGGCCAGCGTGACGGCCGAGGTCAGGCTCTCGCCGGTAAGCCCGGCGAGTTCGGTGGCAAGCTTGTGAGCTTCACCGTTCTTGATGTTGAGATGCGTGGTCTTCGTCATGGTAGAAATATATACTATTTCTACCATGGGTGCAACGAACATGCGCTCAGCATCTGGAATCGGCGCGTCCCTCGCCCGATATCGGCAATCTTGTCGGATCGATCCGTTAAGTTTCGGTCAAGTTGGCGGCGGCCCTCGGAGATCCCAAAGCGAAGCAGAATTTGCGGGAGCTTCGGCGGTAGCAGCGCGAAGACATTCAAGCGGCCGTTAATCCGGCACGCCGGCCTTGCGGAGGCCCTCCGCCAATAGAGCAAAATCATCCGGCCGACGAAAACTGATCCGGTCGCCGAGGTTCGAAATGCGCAATTCGGGATCGAGCACCTGAAGACGTGCCAAATATTTCTTGGCGTCCGCCATCTTCTCAAGAAAGGCAGCGCTGGCGACGGCAATGCGTGTGCCCTGCGAAAAGAACGGATTCTGGCGCAACGCGTTTTCAGCGGATGCAAAGGCTTCTTCGTGGCGACGGGCGACGAAATGGGCCAACGCCTCCGCGCCGTACATCGTAAACATATGGGGATCAACGGGGCTGAGCCGCTTGGCGCGCTCGACGTGGGCAATCGCCAGCTCGGGTTCGCCGAGCCAGGCGCGCACATAGGCACTTTGGCCCCAGATCAGGGCAAGATTCGCATTGAGCGCCAGCGCCCTGTCCATCAGGCTGACGGCGGTGCCGAGATCGCCGAGAATGCTCGCGGTCGCAAAGCCGCATGAACCAAGCGCCCAGGCGTCGTCACGGCCGACCTCGGCGCCACGCTTGGTCAGCGTTTCAACCTCCGCCATTTCTCCGGCGCGGTCGGTGGTCCAGCCCGCGGTTTTTCGCGCCACATAGCATGTCGCGGCGAGCCCATAGGCCATGCTGTAATCGGGATCGAGCTTCATCGCCTCATAAGCCAGGCGCAGCGCCTCATTCACGCCTGCCTTGGTCCATAGATAGAGCGAGGCGACGCCGCGCATGTGCGTCAAGTGTGCGTCGGAATTTTCTGTCGGTCTGTGCTTGGCACGTTCGATTTCGGCTTGCCGCACCGTCGGAATCAATGCGCCTACGACGCTTGATGTCACATGGTCCTGCAATTCGAAAATGTCGTCGAGCGTGCCGTCGAAATGGTTGGCCCAGAGATGGTTTCCGGTCGATGCGTCGATCAACTGCCCGGTAATGCGGATTCGCGGTCCTGATTTGCGCACGCTGCCTTCGAGCACATAGCGCACGCCGAGCTCGCGGCCGATCTGCCTCACGTCGACCGCCTGCCCCTTGTAGGTGAAGCTGGAATTGCGGGCGATCACGAACAGGAAACGGAATCGCGACAACGCCGTGGTGATGTCCTCGGCCATTCCGTCGGCGAAATAGTCCTGCTCCGGCTCTCCGCTCATGTTCTGGAACGGCAGGACGGCAACCGAAGGCTTGCCCGGCAGCGCCAGCATCGGCGGCGCCTGCTTCGGCTTTTCCGACCCACCGACATGAATTTTATAGACCCGAACCGGTCGCGCGATATTCTTGAGCTGTTGCTCGCCGTCATCCTTGAAGACGACGTCGACGCGGCCCTCGGCATCTTCCTGGACCCGGGCCGAGACGCAGATGTCTCCGGGGTCCGCGAGGCCTTCCAGGCGGGCGGCGATGTTGACACCGTCGCCGTAGATGTCGCCGTCATCCGAGATGATGTCGCCGACATGAATGCCGATGCGAAGCTCGACCCGCTTGGTCGCTGCAATGTTGAAATTGGCGCTGGCCATGGCGAGCTGAATATCGACGGCGCAGCGAACCGCATCGACCGCGCTGGCAAATTCCACCAACATTCCGTCGCCGGTGGTTCTGACGATGCGGCCGCGATGATCGGCGATCTTGGGATCGATCAGGTTCGCCCGATGATTCTTGAACTGGCCGTGGGTCCCTTCCTCGTCCAGACCGATCAGCCGGCTGTAACCAGCCACATCGGCCGCCAGAATGGCCGACAACCTTCTGTCTAGCCGTTCGCTTGTCAGAACCCGCCTCCCTTCGCGCCTGTCAACATATACCGATATACCGCATCCCCAACTCGACCGGCAGGGAAATCACGGTTCCATGGAGTGCCCGCAATGTTTGCGGATGCTTCTGGCGGGTGTAACTGTCAAGGATGACAGCGTAGCAAAATTGGCAACCCGGAGCCCCTCATGCGTGCCTTGGTCATGCTCGCGTTATTGTGGATCGGCCTCACGGCGCCTGCGACTGGCGCGGACGACATCGCCACCGCGCGAAGCGTGATCAGTTCGCAGGCCGAGGCGTTTGGCCGGGACGACGCGGCGGCGGCCTATTCCTACGCCGCGCCCGCGATCCGCGAGATGTTTCCGCAGGCCGACATCTTCATGTTCATGGTCCAAAACTCTTACGCGCCGGTCTATCGCCACAAGAGCTTTGAGTTCGGCGAGGCGCGCGTCGAAGATGGCCAGGTAGCGCAGCGGGTCCACATCGTCGATGCCAATGGCGAAGCCTGGGAAGCGCTCTACACGCTGGAGCGGCAGGCCGACGGCAGCCTGAAGATCATCGGCTGCGTGCTGCTCAAGGCAGGCCAGGCAGTGTAACGGCAAGCGGCGTAAGGCAAGCGCTGGGTATTATTCGGCGGCACGCACCCGGCTCGCAAGACCGCTCTCCATTGCCACTGAAGACGTGCGTGCGCGGATCAGGAGCCCTGTCACGATCGCGAGGTTGACCATGTTCCATGCGAACCCGTTGGCGAACGCCGCCGCATAGGAGCCGGTCGCGTCAAAGATCACACCGGACACCCAGCCGCCGAACGACATGCCGAACACTGAGGCAAAGATCACGATGCCGACGCGTGTCGCGGCTTGCGATGCCGGCATCGCCTCACGAACGATGATCGCATAGCTTGGCACGATACCGCCCTGGAACAGGCCGAACATCGCGGAGATCAGATAGAGCGAGGTAAGGCTGTCGAAGAACAGGTAGAACAGCAGCGCAAAAGCCTGTGCCGCCGAGCCGATCAACAGCGTGACGATGCCCCCGACCTTGTCGGCCAGAAATCCAGATCCGATGCGACTGATGATGCCGAATCCCATCATCAGCGACAGCATCTCGGCACCGCGCGCGGCGCCATAGCCGAGATCGCCGCAATAGGCGACGATATGGACCTGCGGCATCGCCATCGCCACACAGCAGGAGATGCTGGCGATGCCGAGCAGCACCGTCAACGTATTGGTCGACAGCCTCAGATCGACCCGGGGCGGCGGCGCATTGGCATGATCGCGCGCCGATCCGCCGCCGACGATGGCACGCAGCACAAGGACGAGCAGCGTCATCGACACGCCGCAGAAGATGCCGATCGCGATATGTGTCGCGCGCCAGCCAAAAGTCTGCGTTCCCCAATTGACCAGCGGCGGCCAAATCGTGCCGCCGACATAGTTGCCGCTGGCGACGATGGTTACGGCAAGGCCGCGGTAGCGCTCGAACCAGTGCGAGGCTTCGGCCATCAGCGGCGCGAAGGTGGCGGAAGCGCCGAGCCCAATCAGGAAGGAAACGGCGACGAACTGCCACAGCGCGGTCGATAGACCGGCCAGCACATAGGCGCCGGAGAGAAAGGCGATACTGATCGCCATCGCCACCACGATGCCAAAGCGGTCGGTGATCCTGCCGGTGACGACGCCGCCGAGGCCAAAGCCGAGGAAGATCATAGTGGTCGCGAGCGAAACTGCGCCGCGGGTGGTCGCGAACTCGGCCTGTACGACCGGCAGCACCACCACCACCGACCACATTCCGACCGCGCCGATCGAGGCGATCAATACCGCCAGCGCAAGGCGAACCCAGGCCTGACCGGAGTCGGGCGTGAATGCGGCAGGATTGGAAGGGGGTTGAGAAGAAATTTCCACGGCAGGCGCAATTTCGGCGGCTTCCGCCTATCCGTCAACCCACGCTGCCGCAATATTGGGCATGCAGATGCGGGGGAACGCCGGGCGCCAAAACGACGGGACGCCGACAGTGCCAGCCGGAGATCCTTGCTACCGCACGCCGACGAAAGCATGCCGTGCGCCTGATTTTTCCACAACTTTTGTGTGCATGATCAGTTTTGCGCAATCTGAAACTCAGACAGCATTCGCCGTTGTTTCGGATTCATGGAGGGGCATTATGGACCTCAATCACGTCGATAACGCTATCGTCGAAAACTACCGGAAACTGCGGACACGGATTGGTGTCATTGCGCTGGCATTTCCCGTCGTTTTGATTGCAGTGGGCTATTGGTGGGGACCCGGCATTCAGCCCACATTGAGCGATTATTATTTTGCGACGGACCCTGCCCGTGGAAGGATCGACCTCTTCCCCGTCAGGCTTTGGTTTTGCGGCATCTTGTTCGTCGTTGGTGTTTTTCTATACAAATATCAGGGCTTTTCCAAAAACGAAAATAACTGGCTCAGTCTTGCGGGCTTGTTCGCCCTGGGCGTTGCCGTGTTTCCCATGTCTCAGCATGGCAAGAACGATTATGATTTCGTCCTCGCATGGATCGGCCTGCCGCAACTCTCGCTGCATGGAATCTGCGCCGTGCTGGCCTTTGCGTGCATTGCCGTCGTTATTGTTTGGTATGCGGACTCGACCTTGTCGGAACTAAAGATGACGAAGCCGGCCGCTTACAAGCGATTCAAGCGAATCTACCGCGTCATCGCCGCCTTCATGGTTCTGTCGATCGGAATCTCGATAGTCTTGCATTATACGCACCAAGGGATGGATTCTTACATACTGTTGGCGGAATCGTTTGGTATCTGGGCCTTCGCTGCCTATTGGTTCGTCAAGAACCGGGAGCTCACCGAGGTTGGGAAGGCGCTGAAGGCCCGAAACGCGCCGGTGCCGCATAGGACCGCGGCTGATTTCGCGGACAAGCTCTAGTCATCCGGGGCGGCGCGAGTAAGTACAGTGAAGGAAAAACAGGTGTCGAAAGTGATTTCAACATCGGCCGCTGCCGTTGTCGCGGCGATCCTTTCAGCCAGTGCGGCGTTTGGCCATGCGGAGCTGCAATCGGCCGAGCCCGTTGCCGGGTCCGCCGCAACGACCTCGCCCAAGGAGATACGACTGACGTTCAGCGAAGCGGTGATCGCGAAGTTTTCGGGCCTGATGTTGAAGGATCAAGCGGGAAAACCAATCGCAACCGGCACGGCCGCGGTCGATCCCGCCAACAAGAATGTGCTGATCGTGCCGATCAGCGAGCCGCTGCCGCCCGGAACCTACAAGGTCGAATGGCATGCCGTCTCCGAAGACACCCATCGCGAGAAAGGTGCCTACGCGTTCGGCGTGGGTCGCTGACGATCGCGAGCCGGTTCGCCGTCCGCGCAATCTCGCACGGTATATTTTTTTGGCTCGATCACGGCGTCGTTAGCTTCGGCTGACTATTAATCCGGGCCGTTCTGTGGGATTTTGCCAAGGTGAACCGTCAGATCACCATACGCCGGCTGCTCGCGATCTCTGTGATCGCAGGGCTGCTGCTGGCTCCGCTGGCCCGGCCCGTGATGGCGGACGCGTCGATGTCGGCGATGGCGGACAATTCGATGGCGGCCATGTCGGATGAGATGGCGGGCGACATGCCGTGCTGTCCCACGAAGGCGCCCGCCCCGGTCGACTGCGACAAATGCGTGTTCACGGCGGCCTGCATGAGCCAGTTCCTGGCCGGCCCTGCGACCGCAACGTTCCGTCCGCCTTTTGCTGTTTCCGGCAAGCTCGCGCCGCTGCAAAATGATTTCTGGCCAGACGGCGTCGGCCGTCCGCCTCCCGAGCATCCTCCTCGCACTCTGGTCTGATCGGCGCTTCTCGCGCCGGTTGATGCCCGCGTGGTCGTAAAGACCGCGCGGATAAGCGCATGCCGCCTTGCGGCGACCAAAGACAATTGAGGATTCTGAAATGATTACGTCTCGTTACGCGCGCGGCCTGCGGGCTGCGCTGATCGGCATTGCCATGGTTGGTTCGACCGCCATCGCCCGCGCCGACATCAAGGATTACAAGTTCGAACTCGTCGATCAGTCCATCCAGGCCGGACCGGACAAGGTCATCACCGTAAGGCTGATGAACACCAAGACCGGCAAGCCGGTCCCGGATGCCGTCATCTTCGCGGTCCGTCTCGATATGGCGCCTGACGGCATGCAGGAGATGGCCACCAAGATTGCGCCGATGCCGGGAGGAGAACCGGGAACCTACAAGTTCAAGGCAAGCTTCGGGATGGCGGGCCGATGGCAGCTCTCGCTCGGCGCCAAGGTGCAGGGCGAGACCGGCACGGTCGAGAACAAGTTCGTCATCACGGCGCAGAAATGAGCCGCGCCGTAGTCATGGGCACCACCGTCGCCGCGTTGATCGCGGCGGCGGGAGGCGGATTCGTCGCGGGCCACGCCTGGCATTCAACTGGCGAAACGACTGACATGGCCGTCGTGACGCCGGCGGCCGCGCAGCCGAGTGGCGCACCGATCTACTATCAGGACCCGGACGGCAAGCCGTTCTATTCGCTGACGCCAATGAAGACGCCAGACGGACGCGAATATCGCGCCGTGCCGCCCAGTGCCGATATCAGTTTCGAAGAGGCCTCCGCTCCGGAGGCGGCGCCGGCGGATCGAAAGATCAAATACTACCGCAACCCCATGGGGCTGCCGGATACGTCGGCGACGCCGAAGAAGGACCAGATGGGGATGGACTACATCCCCGTCTATGAGGGCGATGATGCCGACGACAGCGCGGTCAAGCTGTCGCCCGGAAAAATCCAGCGCACCGGAGTTAAATCCGAGCCGGCTGCACCACGCGTGATCCGCACGATCATCCGAGCCCCAGGCACGGTACAGATCGACGAGCGCCGTACATCGATCGTGTCCCTGCGGTTCGAGGGCTTCGTTGACTCAGTCGAAAATGTCACCACTGGCGACCACGTGCACAAGGGTCAGGCCCTGATGCGGGTCTACGGCCCGAACCTGTCGGGCGCCGCCGCCGAGTATTTATCGGTGCTAAACGGCTCGCTGGGAAGCCAGGCTTTGAAAGGGGCGCGCCGGCGGCTGGAAAATCTTGCCGTTCCCGAAAAGGTTATCGCCGAGATCGAGCGCACGCGTGAAATCCCGGCTTCGGTTCCGTGGCTCGCGCCGCAGGACGGAGAAATCATCGAGCGCGCCGCGGTGAATGGGATGCGCGCCGGGCCGGGCGACGTGCTGTTCCGTATTGTCGACCATCAGGTGGTTTGGGTTCTGGTCGATATCGCCGAGCGCGATTTGGATCGAATTGCCCTCGGGCAAACCGTCGATGTGCGCCCGCGCGCCTTTGCACATCGCACTTTCAGCGGGAATGTCGCACTGATCTATCCGCACCTGAACGCCCAGACACGCACCGCCCGCGTCCGCATCGAGCTCACGAATCCGGATGGGTTGTTGCGGCCTGACATGTATGTCGACGCCGAGATCAATACCGGCAGTGCGGAGCCGGTGCTCACCGTCCCCGACAGCTCCATCCTCGATACCGGAAGCAGGCAGGCGGTGTTCGTCGACAAAGGCGACGGCCGGTTTGAGCCGCGCGACGTCAAGCTCGGCCATCGCGGCGATGGTTACGTCGAAATCCGCGAAGGCATCAGCGACGGCGAGCCCGTCGTCGTTTCAGCCAATTTCCTGATCGATGCCGAAAGCAACCTGAAGGCGGCGCTCAAGGGGTTCTCTGGCGCGGGGAACCCACAATGATCGCCCGCCTCATCGCCTGGTCGGCGCGCAACCTGCTGCTGGTGCTGTTCGGCACGGGATTCGCTGCCGCGGCCGGAATCTACGCGCTGATCCATCTTCCGCTCGATGCGATCCCTGATCTCTCGGACACGCAGGTGATCGTCTACACGGAGTATCCCGGCCAGGCTCCGCAAGTGATCGAGGACCAGGTCACCTATCCCCTGACGACCGCGATGCTGACCGTGCCGCGATCGAAGGTCGTGCGCGGCTTCTCGTTCTTCGGCGTGTCGTTCGTCTACGTCATCTTCGAAGACGGTACCGACATCTACTGGGCGCGTTCGCGCGTGCTCGAATTCCTCAACGGCGCGACCTCGCGATTGCCCGCGGGCGTGACACCGACCATCGGCCCCGATGCGACCGGCGTTGGCTGGGTCTATCAATATGCGGTGATTTCGAAGGAATTGAATCTTTCCGACACGCGGACCATCCAGGACTGGAACTTGAAGTTCGCGCTCGCCAAGGCTGAGGGTGTCGCTGAAGTGGCGAGCGTTGGCGGCTTCGTCAAGCAGTACAACGTCATCCTCGACCCACAACGCATGCGCGATCTCGGCATCACCATGCAGAAGATGCGCGACGCGATCCGCGCCAGCAATGCCGATGTTGGCGGCCGCACCGTCGAACTTTCGGAGTTCGAATACGTCATCCGCGGCAAGGGCTATCTGAAGAGCATCAACGATCTCGGCAACATCGTGCTCAAGACCAGCAACGGCACGCCGGTGTTGTTGCGCGACATTGCCCGCGTCGAGCTCGGTCCGGACGAGCGGCGCGGCATCACCGAACTGAACGGAGAGGGCGAAGTCGCCAGCGGCATCGTGCTGCAACGCTTCGGCGTCAATGCGCTCGACGTCATCGAGAACGTCAAGAAGCGCTTCAAGGAGATCGCCTCTAGCCTGCCGAAATCGGTCGAGATCGTCCCGGTCTATGACCGCTCCAACCTGATCAATGCCGCCATCGATACGCTCAAGCACACGCTGTTCGAGGAAAGCGTCGTCGTGGCCCTGGTCTGCATCCTGTTCCTGCTGCACGTCCGCAGCGCGCTGGTGGCGATCGTGATGCTTCCGGTCGGCGTGCTGATGGCGTTTGGGGCGATGAAACTGCTGGGGCTCGGCTCCAATATCATGAGTCTCGGCGGCATCGCGATCGCGATCGGCGCCATGGTCGATGCCGCGATCGTCATGATCGAGAACGCGCACAAGCATCTGGAGCGGGCGGAGCCGGGCCGTTCGCGGGTCGATATCCTGATCGCGGCGGCATCGGAAGTCGGGCCGGCGCTGTTCTTCAGCCTCCTCATCATCACCGTGTCGTTCATGCCGATCTTCACACTGGAACAGCAGGAAGGTCGCCTGTTCAGCCCGCTGGCGTTCACCAAAACCTTCTCCATGGCGGCAGCTGCGCTGCTGTCGGTCACGCTGGTGCCCGCGCTGATGGTGATCTTCGTCCGCGGCCGGATCATTCCGGAACATAAAAACCCGATCAACCGCTTCCTGATCTGGATCTACCGTCCCGTGATCAAAGGCGTGATGCGCGCCAAGACGCTGGTGATCCTGCTTGCGCTCGCCGTGCTCGCGGTGACGATCTGGCCGGCGCGCCAGCTCGGCACCGAGTTCATGCCGAACCTGAACGAAGGCACCCTGCTTTACATGCCGACCACGTTGCCCGGCATCTCCGTCACCAAGGCCGGCGAATTGATGCAGACCCAGGACAAGATCATCCGGTCGTTTCCGGAAGTGGCCTCGGTCTATGGCAAAGCCGGCCGCGCCGCGACCGCGACCGACCCGGCTCCGTCGGAAATGTTCGAGACGGTCGTCAACCTCAAGCCAAAGCAAGAATGGCGTGGCGGTGTTACGATCGACAGCCTGATCGCGGAAATGGACAAGGCGCTGCAATTTCCCGGAGTCTCCAACGCCTGGACCATGCCGATCAAGGCGCGCATCGACATGCTTTCCACCGGAATCCGCACGCCGATCGGGGTCAAGGTGATCGGCACCGACCTGGTCGAGATCGACAAGCTCGCCAAGCAGATCGAGCAGGTCTTAAAGGCCGTGCCGGGAACGTCGTCGGCCTATGCCGAGCGCGGGATCGGCGGCTACTACCTCGAGGTGACACCGGACCGCGCCGCACTGGCGCGCTACGGCATCATGATCCAGGACGTACAGGATACGATCGCAACGGCGCTGGGCGGGCAGACCGTGACGACGACGGTTGAAGGCCGCCAGCGCTTCACCGTCAACATGCGATATCCGCGTGACCTCAGGGAAAATCCGCAGGCCATCGCCAACGACGTTCTGGTGCCAATGCCGGCCGGAGGCGCGGTGCCGCTCGGC
>Ga0210384_10004597_pt1 | contig 15336 bp, 6 predicted proteins | sample IncBWH2MmetaG_FD_160574 | JGI IMG/M metagenome (GOLD analysis project Ga0210384, IMG submission 160574) | Forest soil microbial communities from Barre Woods Harvard Forest LTER site, Petersham, Massachusetts, United States - Inc-BW-H-2-M | ecosystem: Environmental > Terrestrial > Soil >...
ATACCGGCGCGGAAGCTTGCGGAGGGCTATCCGCGGCTGGATCCGGGAACCTCTTTCAAGGAGCACATCGAAGATGGGAGACCCATGGTCCGGGTCTATGTGCCGGCGTGCTCGGGGATGTATTCGCTCAGCCCGGAGCAATGGAGAATTGCGCAGTTATTTGATGGCGTCCGATCCTACGAGCAGATTGCAGAAATCTATTCGCAAGAGAATAACGTTGAGTACGACGCAGCCAGCGTAAGGGAATTTTCCGACATGCTGGAGGCAAACGACTTCTGGTACAAGACTCCGCAGGAAAAAAATATTCTGCTGCTGAAACTGAGCGTTGAAGAGCGCAAGAAGAGACTCCAGGGTCGTAGCCGCTGGGCGGATCTTTCGGACGTGTCCTTTCCGGCTTTCAATCCAGATCGTTTTCTGACGTGGTTTTACGGGAAGACCAAGTTTATCTACACCGCCTGGTTTACGGTTTTGAGCCTTATTGGTATCGGAATCGGCGTGGGCATCAGCGTAACTCATTGGAGCGAGATCTGGCGGGACACGCTGGATTTTTACACTTTCGCCAACAAGACATGGGGGGATGTCTTCGCGCTGTATACCTTGGGAATGTTCGTCGTTGCGGTGCATGAATTCGCCCACGCCCACGCATGCAAGCACTATGGCGCCCGGGTGCCAGCGATGGGTTTTGCGTTGGTCTATCTGACGCCGGCTTTTTACACCGATACCACCGAGGGGTTCGTACAGGGTTCCCGCTACCAAAGGTTCATCATCGCGATGGCTGGGATCTGGTCGGAGCTGATTCTCTGCGCAGTGGCGACGCCAATCTGGTGGGCGACGCCGCCGCAGACACTGGTTCATGACAGCGCCCATTTCATCATGATGATGACGGGCCTGATGTCGTTGCTGCTGAACTGGAATCCGTTGATGAAGCTCGACGGCTATTACATGCTCTGTGAAATCGTGGCCATCCGTGATCTGAAGGAAGATTCGACCGCCTACGTTTCCGCCTGGACGAGATCTCACATCTGGCGGCTGCCGGTGGAAGTTCCCTATGTACCGAAGAGCCGGCGGCTGGGATTCATTGTTTACGCGCTACTTTCGGGTGTTTACAGCTATTCAGTGCTCTATATTCTGGCGCGCTTCGCGGGGAATTTTGTCCGGAATTTCAGTCCGGAGTGGGGATTCATTCCTGAACTGGGAGTTGCGGCCATTATCTTTCGCTCTCGGATTCGGTTATTGGGGAACTTTATGAAATTCGTATACCTGGACAAAAAAGATCGAGTCGTCGCGTGGTTCACGCCTGCACATTCGCTTGCGGTGGCCATTACCCTGGCGGTGCTTGTGGCCTTGCCGGTCTGGCATGACTCCATTGCCGGAAAGTTTATCCTCGAGCCATTCCATGCGGCCACCGTACGAGCCCATGTGCCTGGAGTTCTGAAGACCATCAATGTGCGGGAAGGAGACCAGGTGTCAGCCGGACAGACGCTTGGGGTTTTACAAAACCTTCCTTTGACCTCAGGTTATGAGGGGGCGCGGGCGCAACTGCTGTTGGCCTCGGGGCGGGCGAAAGAGGCGGAGCGAGAGTATAAGGACTTTGGTCCGGCGATGAAGGAGAGACAACATCAGGCGGCACAAGTACAGCAGTATTCGGAGATGGCGGAGGCCTTGAAATTGAGCAGCCCGATCAGGGGAACAGTCGTTACTCCGCGAGTCCAGGACCTGACGGGAATGTACTTAAATTCCGGGCAGGAGCTCTTGGAAGTTGCTGATCTGTCAGTTTTGCGCGCCCGTATTTATGTGCCGGAACACGAGATGTACAAGCTGAGGGCAGGAGCGCCGGCGCGGCTGCAAGTGGCAGGATTTCTGAGGATGTGGAGGGCGAAGGCAGCTTTGGTGGGAGCGCGGCCGGCGGAGATGCCGGAGGGACTGAGCGGAGGCAACGGGCTGAACGGGATCAACCCGGCCCACTTCTATCTGGTGGACCTCGAAGTGGCGAACCAGGAGTCGCTGCTTCGCCCGGGAATGACGGGAATGGCGAGGGTGTATGGCGGGAGGAGAAGCTTGGCCGGACTCGGATGGGAATGGATCAGCAATTTCTGGGGCCGAAAGCTTTGGTAGTTGGAGGCGGAGGAACAAAAAAGGCCGCCGAGAGGCGGCCTTTTTCTTGAGATTTTGACAGGTTCAATTACTTTTTGCGCTTGGTGAGGTACGCTTTGGGCGACGCAACATTGGCGCGATGTAGTTCGGCCGCTCGGCGCATCTTCTTCGAGCTGACGGCCATCTTGGTGGTAACGGTGGAGGGTTTCGCACTCAGATCGGAACTGACGGCGTTGGCTTTCTTGGTGGTCTTGAGGGTGCTGATCAGGCTCTTCTTTTCGATAGACATGACTGGGTAGCTCCTTAATTTTTTTTGATTTTGTCCCGCAGACACTGGTCGGTACTGCAGGTGACTGGCCAAAGTTACGGGCCGACGGACGCGGAAGAGGATGTGCACAAAAGAAAGAACTTAGTACGAAAGTACCAAGGCAGAGCGGTGCCGGGCGGGTGAGAAAATTCCCTAACGGTCAGAAATTAACCACTAGCAGGTTAAAAATTAACCTTTCAGTCGAGGTGGTGCTTGCGGCAAAGGTACTTCATGCGCTGGGGATCCACCTGGAGTAGTTGCGCAGCGGCAGTCTTTTTGCCGCCGGTGCGACGCAACGCGGCGTTCAAATAAGCGATCTCGATCTTTTCCATTTCGGCGTCGAAGTCCACGCCTTGCTCGGGGATGAGGATAGCTTCCTGGCCGCTGGCGCTGTGATGGAGCAGGTGCTGCGGCAGGTGTTCCGGGGTTATGACGTGGCCGGGGACCATGACTACCAGTCGCTGGACGACGTTTTCGAGTTCGCGGACGTTGCCGGGCCAGGTGTAGTCCTCGAGGATTTCGAGGACTTCGGGTTGCAGGGTTTTGAGGGGTTTTTTGGCGGCGGCGCAATAGACGCGCAGGAAATGGTCGACAAGAAGCGGGAGGTCGCCGTCGCGCTCGCGGAGCGGGGGAATAAAGATGGGCACGACGTTAATGCGGAAGTAGAGGTCTTCGCGGAAGCGGCCCTTGCGGACGCAGTCTTCGAGGTCTTCGTTGGTGGCAGTGATAAGGCGGAAATCGATTTTGCGGGTGACACGGCTGCCAAGACGCTGAACGGAGCGTTCCTGAAGAACGCGCAGGAGTTTGCTTTGCAGGTTGGGATTGAGGGTGGTGATTTCGTCGAGAAAGAGAGTACCGTTGTGGGCGGATTCAACCATTCCGGGTTTCGCGGAATCCGCGCCGGTGAAGGCGCCTTTTTCGTAGCCGAAGAGTTCCGACTCCATCAAGGTTTCGGGAAGAGCGGAACAGTTGAGGCAGACAAAGGGGTGATCCGCGCGATCGCCGCACTGGACGATGGCCTGGGCGACGAGTTCCTTGCCAACACCGCTTTCGCCGCGGAGCACGACGGAGGCGCCGGTGCCGGCGACAGCTTCCACTGCTTGATAAACCTTTTGCATGGCAGCGCTGCCGCCGACCAGGCCGTGGAAGGCGGCTTTGCTTTCGAACTGCTGGAGGAGGCGGCGGCCTTCGAGTTCCAGGGCGCGTTTTTCGATGGCGCGGCAGAGAACGATCTGCAGCTCGGCATAATTCAGGGGATGGAGGAAAAACTCGTCGGCGCCGGCCTGGCTGGCTTTGAGAGGGATGGTGCGGCTGTTGGTCTGGGTGAAGGCGATGATGACGACGTCGTCGCGGATCTTGCGCATCTCGGAGAGGACGTCGAGGCCGTCGGCGGGGCCGTCGCCGATGCAATCGAGATTGAAGAGGACGGCGTGGAGATCGGGGAGTTCCAGGACAGATTTGATTTCGTCTTCGGTGGATGCGAGGGTGGTGCGAAATTGCGCGCCGAGATACTTGCGAATTTCAGGGAAGAGCTGATCGTCGTCGGTGATGACGGCGAGAGCGTAGCGTTCCGGGCTGGGGGCTGGTTCGGGCAAGGGAGTGGCTTCCGTAGTTGACTGGGGATTATAGGCGAGGCGTGGGGCAGGAAGAAGGTCAAAATTGTGAGGGCTAATGGAAAAGCCCCACGGTCACGTGGGGCTTTTCTAGCTAAAGAGTTGTCCGGATGCGCGGCTAGAACTGGAAGCGCAGCCCGAACTGCATGATGCGCGGGTTATGGGCAGCGGTCAATAGCAAGGCCTGGCTGTTGCAGCTGTAACAACCGAGCGAGGCGATGGCGCCGGTGCCCGAGTTGGAAAAATTACCACCGATGGCGTCCAACTGTGTGTGGTTGAAAACGTTGAAGTTCTCCCATCGGAATTCAAAGGCGTACTTTTCCTTGACCGGGAAACTCTTGAAGAGGCCGAAGTCGAAATTCAGGCGTCCGGGAAGGTTCAGCCGATTACGCCCGAAGTCACCGACGGTCAGCCCGACCGGTTGTGCGAAAGCGTCGGGATTGTAGCCGAGGACGCCGAATACCCCGGCGTAGGCATCACGTTGGGCTTGTGTCACGGTGTTGGGATTGGCGACCAGCGAAGTGAAGGACTGGACGGAATTGCCAATCCCACTCGCCAGGCCGGCGTTGTCCGCAAAAGTCGTGCCGCCTGTGGAAACAGTGAAAGGGGATCCTGACAGTGCTGTGGTGATGCCGGAAACCTGCCAGCCCCCGAGCAAGGTATGCGTCATGCCAGGCGCCTTGAAAAATGGCAAGGCATAAACGTAGCTGAGGGTGAACGCATGGCGAATGTCGAAATTGGAGCTTCCCCGGCTCAAGCTGGGATTAGTGGGATCCACGAAGAGGGCATCCCCGCGATCCGAAGAGTCGTCGATGGAGTGGCTGTACGTGTAGCTGGCGCTCAGTGTGAGAGCGCCGACGCTGCGGCGCACGGAAATTTGCAGGGAGTTGTAGATCGAGTTGGCGGAGGGTTCGACGCGTGTGATGCTGCCAAGCCCCTGGTACTTGCGGAAGTAGTTGCTATTCCCGAGGTTGCACGCGGCAGACAGGTTCTGGAGAACGTGGGGGTCAGTGACTGTGACAAGGCTCGTCCCAAGTGTACCCGAGATCTGGGCCGAGATCGGTAGCCCATTCATTGGATCATTGACGTTGCCTGGGTTATTGAACAGGACAAAGTTTCCGCAATCACCGTTGGGATTGATGGAGTTCACATTCTTGTCCGCAATCGCCCCCAGATTGTCAAGAACATATGGGTTTACGCCTGCAGGTACGGGGACAAGTTGGTTCAAGTCGAACTGGCGCGTGAGATGGGTCCCTTTGCTCCCCACATAAGCGACGGACAAAAGTACGTTGCCCGGAAGTTCATGTTGCACACCGAGATTCCATTGCTGCATGTAGGGCCAGAGAATCTTGTCGGGGATGGAGATGGGAGTGAGCGGACTGGGAGGCCCGAGAGGCTGCGCGACGTTGGCATAACCAACGATGTTGGGAATAGTGCCATTCGGAGCGAGCGGCGAGGCACTCTGCTGCAATAGTTCAGCATTGGCCTCATTTCCGTTCATGTGTTCGAAGAAAATTCCATATCCGCCGCGGATGGCCCATTTGCCGTCACCAAAGGGGTCGTAAGCAAAACCGAGACGCGGGCCGGGATTCATGTACTTGTTATGCAGGCAGCCAGTAGTTCCCGGAGAAACACCTACGATGGTGGGATGCGATTCTCCGCACTGAACGAATCCGTTGAAGAGAGATTGGCCCGAGCCGATGTTGAGCAGGTTACTGTTAACGGGGTCGCTGAACGGGAAGAAGGCCGGAGCAGCGTTGGCGTTGTAGGCCGCGGTAGAAAAACCAAATTCCTTGTTGTGTTTCTCCTGATAGCGGCCGTAAATACTCCAACGCAGGCCGAGGTTTAGCGTGAGTTTCTTGGTGGCGCGCCAATCGTCCTGGAAGTAAGGCTCAAGAATCTTGTAACGGTCATAGAAATAAAGTTGGGTGGCATTTTGAGTGTACTGAGCAATGTTGCCGAGGAGTAAGTCAGCGAAAGGGTTATTAGAAGAAACGGGGCTGTTGAACGCGAATGAGAGCTGGCCTTGCTGGTCGAACGAAGCAGCTTGATTTTTCTGCGCCGCGGCAAAGTAAGCGCCAAAAAACAAGGTGTGGGTGCCAATGATCTTGGTCACCGTGTCGCGGTAGGTGTAGGTGGGATTGGCGTTTTTCCAGGGAAAGTAACCCGTGTCCACATTAAAACCTCCTGAGCCGTAAACGGCCCCAGCCGTGGTGTCGCAATTGGGGTTGATATTCGGGGGGGGAGGACAAGAAGGCGCATTGCCAACGGAGAATGCGGGAATTTTGTTTTCAAGACCGTTAGCGAAGAGGGGAGCGAGATCAATCCCACCTTGAGGCAGATTGATTCCGTTATTCAAGGTACTCAGGAAGATGTGATCATCGGTGTAGCTGGCGACGAATTCATTGAGCAGGGAAGGCGAGAAATTGGAAGTCAGGCGAGCCACGAAACTGGTCGTTGGGCCGACGAAGTTGGTGTTCGTGTTGTCGAAAGTATTGTTGTACTGGCCCCAGAGCGGGCCTTGGTTGATAGTGCCCCAAGTGTCGTGGATATAGCGGAAGGTTAGGCGCTGGTTTTCGGTGAGGTTGTGATCCACGCGGATTAGTTCTTCGCGCCAGTGGGTGGGAAGGCTGGGATTAGCGACGTAGACCGGAATATTCGTCCCAGCAGCCTGGCCGTTTGATGGGTAAGTTCCACCGATGCCGGTGAAATTGTTGGCGGCGGGGATGAGCGTGAGGAGTGCCGTGGCTGTGGAAGAAAAGGGCGTAGGAAGAGTGTTATTTGCGAAAGGCGTTGCTGCGGTGCCGTTCAGAGACTGATAAGGGCAAGCTGGGTAAGTGGTTGGGTCAAACGTCGAGCCGCTTGAATACACGGGACAAACGTCATTGAAGATACCCTTACGCTCATCAGCGGAGGGAACTGCCTGCGCGATATTCTGCCCGGGCACTATTTCGCGGCGCCACTCCTGGGACCAGAAGAAGAAAGTTTTCTTTTTGTCATTGTTGTAGAGGTGCGGAATATAGACCGGGCCGCCGACAGTGTAACCCCAGTCGTGCTTCTTGTAGGCAGGGCGTTTAACGCCGGTGCCATTATCTTGCCACGAGTTGGCGTTGAAGAAATCGTTGCGGCCGTAATAAAAGGCGCTGCCATGGAACTGCTGGGTGCCGGACTTGGTTTCGACTTCGACGGTGCCGGAGCCGTTTTTGCCGTATTGCGCGCCATAATTGGAGGTGAGGACTTTGAACTCGGAGATGGCTTCGAGGTTGGGATAGACATTGATGCTGTTGTTGGAGCCGTTGTCCATGTTGTCCCCGCCGTCGATTTCCCAATTGTTGTACTGGCCGCGGCCGCCATTGATGCTGTACATCGTGTTGCCCGCGATGCCGACGGTGCCTTCGTCCTGGCCGGTTTGGCTGACGACGCCGGGAACGAGCGTGACGAGTTGAGTGAAGTTGCGGCCGTTGAGTTCGAGTTCCTGGACTTGCTTGCCGGTGATGGTGCTGCCGATTTCGGAGGATTGGGTGTCTACCTGGGCGACGTTTTCGCCGGAGACGAGGACTTCTTCGGTGATGGCGCCGACGGTCAGCGCGACATCGAGGCGCGCTTTTTGAGCGACCTCGAGGACAAAGCCTTTAGCTTCGAATTTCTGGAAGCCTTTCGCGGAGACGGTGATGTTGTATGTTCCCGAGGGCAGGGCGGAGGCGACGTAGACTCCATCTCCGTTGGTCTCCGTAGTGCGCGTCAGGTTGCCGCCGGTGCTGGCAATGACGACTTTCGCGCCGATCACGGCGGCGCCGGTCTTGTCGGTGACCGTGCCGCTGATGAGACCGTTGGTTTGCGCGCCGGTCAGAGCGGGGAGAAGCAGGAGGGCCAAGAGGGCGAACCCAGCTAATAAACAGGGGAAGTCGGACAACTTTGAAATCAAACGGCGGCTCTTCACGATGAGACCTCCACAAAGTTGAAAGTTCAAAAAATCAGGAAGAGGGGGAAGATGCACGCGCGTTCGCTGGCGCGGGACGACGTCGCGCGGCGCAGAATGCGACCACTCTTCAAGAAGTCCCCCGGTCCTCGACCCGACCGCAAAGCACCCGCAAAGAAGCTATTAAATCGGATTAATAAAGGAAGTCGGTGCGCGTGTCAAGGATAAAATGGGGCTGGCGGGAAGTCGGTTTCTGGGACTTCGGGCGTGCCGAACCTTGAATGCGCCAGAGAAAATAGCGGAAACTGTGATGCGATGAGGCATTTTCTGACGATTAGGGCGATTGTTGCGGTGCTGCTTGCAATGGCTAGCGGTTGTTACTTGTGCGGCTCGCAGCGGGAATTTTTGTTCGCGGACACTGCTGCGCAGACGGAATCACGGGCGAGGGATGCGAAAGCGTGGTTTGCGAAAGGACAGGCGGCGCTGCAGGGCGGCGATCTGGATTCGGCGGAGAAAGCGTTTCGAAACGTGCTGGCTGCAGATCCGAATGCGGGGGCCGCGTACGCAAATCTTGGAGTAATCGAGATGCGCCGGAAGAACTGGGACGAGGCGCTGAAGAACCTCAAGAAGGCGGAGAAGTTGTCGCCAAGGATGGCCGGCGTACGGCTGGATATTGGGTTAGTGGAGTTCCGGCGCGGGAATTACGTGGACGCAGTCGCACCGCTGCAGTCGGCGCTGAACGAGGAGCCGCGATCGGCGCAGGCGCGATACTTGTTGGGAATGTGCCAGGTGTTTACCGACCGGTTTGAAGAGGCGGCGGAGACGCTGGAACCTTTGTGGCAAGATCGCTCGGGCGACGTGATGTATCTGTATGTGCTGGGAATCGCCGCGAACAAGGCGGGGAAGAAAGAGCTGGATGACCGTGCGATGAAGCGGATGCTGGAAGTGGGGGAGGGGACGCCGGAGTTTCACCTGATTATGGGAAAGGCATATCTGCAGCACCAGGAGTATGACGCGGCGTTCGTGGAATTGAGGAAGGCGGAGGAGGCGAATCCGGAATTGCCGTTTTTGCATTTCAATTTGGGGATCGCTTATGTGGAGACCGGAGACGCCGGAAAAGCGGAACAGGAATTTCTGAAGGACAGCCGAATCGATCCGGATTTGGCGGACGATTATTACCAATTGGCGAAAATTTATGCGCAGGGACAACGGGAGGCGGATGCGGTGCAGGCTTACCGGGAGGCGTTGAAGAGGGAACCGCGGCGGCCGGGGGTGTGGTTTGGGTTGGCGAAGATCTATCAGAAACAGGGGAAGTATGCAGAGGCGTTGCAGGCGGTTGAGGAGACGCTAAAGGTGGTGCCGGAAAGCGACAAAGCGCACTATTTACGTGGGCTGTTGCTGCTGAAATTGGGACGGAAAGAAGAGGCGACGGCGGAATTTGCCAGCGCGAAGAAATTGATGGATGCGGATTTGGATAAAGACCGGGAGAAGTGGGGCGACAAGACGATTTCGAGTCCGGAGTTGACTGGGGGGAAGAATTAGGAGGAAGAAAAGAGTTCAACGCAGAGTTCGTAGAGGGGCCACAGAGGACACGGAGAAAAGACGCAGATTAGAGTGGTGGGGGTTGCCAGGGGCCGCGGGCGTGTTCGAGTTGCGTGGCGACAGCGAGGAGGAGTTCTTCTTCGTGGGGGCGGGCGATTAATTGGATGTTGATGGGGAGGCCTTCGGGGGATTGTCCCATCGGAAGAGAGAGGCCGGGGAAGCCGGCGAGATTCAGCCATTGGCAGAAACGCATGGTGTCGCGGTAGTTGTGCGGATCGCCGGGCCGGTAGTTGCCGGCGCCGTGTTTGAATGCTGGGGCCGTGGAAACCGCGGAGAGAAGAATCGGGACATCGCGGAGTTGCCGAAGGAAAGAGGCGCGGACGAGGTCGCGGTCCACGCAGGCTTTCTGGAATGATTCGAGAGTGACTTTCGGTTCGGCTTGCGCTGCTTCGAGATACTCCAGGAACATCGGACTGAGCTGCGATTCCTTACCACTCGTGGATTGGCGGAATAGATCGGCGATTATCGGGCCGAAAAAAAACCACCAGAGATCGAGTGCCTGATCCAGTTTCTCCAATTTAACGGGTTCGAGGCGGTAATTGAGTTCGCACAAGAGTTGTGCGGCGCGGCGCAGCGTGGACAGTGTCTGAGGCGTAGGGCGGCCGAGTTCCGGATTTTCGAGAATGCCGATGCGTAAGCCTCGGAGATCCGCCGCGTCAATTTCGCGCAGGGGAACTGGCGCGGAGAGGGCGTCGCCGGGATCGGGGCCGGAAATTATCGCGAAGAGCGCGTGCAAATCAGCGACGGTGCGGGCAATTGGTCCGACAACACCGAGCCAACCGAAGGCGCCAGCACTAGGAGGGAAGTGGCCCGTAGCGGAAATACGGCCGGGCGTGGGCTTGAGTCCGCATATGCCGCAGAAGTGCGCGGGGGCGCGGATGGAGCCGCCACCGTCGCTGCCGACTCCGCCCATGGAACAGCCGGAGGCGATGGCGGCAGCTTCACCCCCGCTGGAGCCGCCTGCGGAATAAGCAGGATTCCACGGGTTGGAGGTTTTGCCAGTCAGCCGGTTGTCGGTTTCATAGGCCATCAGGAATTCGGGGGCGTTGGTGTTGCCGAGGAGGATCGCGCCGGCATCTTCGAGGCGGGAGACGAGGGTGGCGTTGGTGGCGGGAATGTAATCCTTTCGGAGAAGAGAGCCTGCTGGGCAGGGCCAGCCGGCGACGTCGAGGCAGGATTTTACGGTGAGGGGAATTCCTTCGAGCGGGCGAGGAGTTTCCCCGCGGGCAATTCGGGATTCGGAGTCGCGCGCGCGGGCACGGACGGATTCGGCGTCAATATGCACGAAGGGATTGAGTTGGGGTTGGATTTGTTCGATCCGGTCGAGGTGGGCGGCGATGAGTTCGGGGGGAGTGATTTGCTTGCGGCGGAATTTTTCGAGAGTTTCGGCGATGGTGGAATAGAAGGGGTGGGCCATGGTGGACGAAAGAACGGTAACGACCTGATTTGGATTGGTCAAGGCGAGCCGGAGAAGCGTGCGGAAAGCCGCTATAAAATCGGTTGACGATAGGGTTAGCAGCCAAGACAATCGAACGGAACTTAAAGCGGATGAAGGTTCTTCGCGGGTGGCGCATCTGGAAGGATTTTCCCTAAATGAAAGTTAGGCACTTGGGTTCTCGGCGACGGTATTTGATTTTGGGGGCGGCACTGTTGCTGTTGCCTGGATTGGTTGTATTTGCGTCACGCCGAACGAATGAGGCTGCGAGCACGAATGCCCGCACGACGGTTGGGGCCCAGAAGCAAGCTCCGGCAGGAGATGCGCTGCGGCTAAATACATTGGGTGTGGCGTACCTGAATCAAGGGAAGGCGGCGGATGGGCAGAAATATTTTGAGCAGGCGCTGGGGGTGGACCCAGGGTTTGCGGTTGCGAGGGTGAATCTAGGGATTGCTTTGCTCGCGCAGCAGAAGATGGAGCAGGCGCGCGCGGCGCTGGAAGAAGCGGCAGCGAAATTGCCCGACAATCCGTATGCCTGGTACAACCTGGGGCTGGTGTACAAGGACGCGGGGGAGCCGGCGAAGGCGATTGCAGCGTTCCAGCATGTGGAGAAGATTGCGCCGGAAGAACCGGACGCATTTTATTTTGAAGGCTACGTGAATTCGCAGCTCCAGCAATATGACCGGGCGATTCCGGCATTTGAGAAGGCGCTCAAACTTGCGCCGTACCACGCTTCGGCGCAGTTCGGGCTGGCACGGGCTTACCAAAGGAAGGGCGACACCGAAGCGGCTCGCGAGGGAATGAAGCGATTCCAGAAAATTACTTCGGAGCATCTGGGGATTCCATTTGGGGCGGGTTACGGAGATCAGGGGAAATTTTCGCTGGCGGAGTTCTTGCCCGGTGGGGAGACCAGCGTTCCGGCGGAGATTGCGGTGCGTTACGAGGTTGCGCCGCTGCAAAAGCTCATCAACGTTGTGGGGAAAAATTCAGAGATGGCCGCGGCCAAGAACGGGGCGTGTTTTCTGGATTTTGACGGAGATGGAAAAGCGGATTTATTTCTGGTGGCGGCGGGGAACGGGAAGAGCGAATTGCTGCGCAACCTGGGTGACGGACAATTTGAGGATGTTACGGCGAAGGCGGGGCTGGGCGGAATTGGCCCAGGTTTTGGATGCGCCGCGGGAGATTTTGACAACGACGGGAAGACGGACCTGGCTGTCTGCGAAGTTGGCGGTGTGCGCCTGTTCCACAACGAGGGCGACGGAAAATTTGTTGATGTGACGGAGAAAGTTGGAATTCGCCGCCAAGCCGGATGTGTTTCACCGACGTTTGTGGATTATGACCATGATGGCGATCTGGATCTGTATTTGACATTTGCTACTCAAGGCGCGGAAGGAAAGAAAGCGCGCAATGTTTTGTGGCGGAACAACGGGAATTCGACGTTCACGGATGTTTCGGAGGAGACAGGGCTGGGAGTGCAGGCGACAGGAGGAGGCGCGGTCAGCACGGATTTTAACAATGACCGAGCAATTGACCTAGTGCTGGCAGGTGGGGAGCGCGGCGCGGCTGTGTATCTGAATCCGCGCGAAGGAAAGTTCACGGAATTGCCGGCGATTGATTTTGCGAAAGAGAAATTGCCGCCCGCCGTGGGAGTGGTAGCGTTTGATTTCAACAAAGATGGCTGGATGGACCTGGCGTTCACGCATGCGGGCGCGCCAGGAATTTCGCTGTGGAGAAATGTGGAGGGAAAGCGGCTGGAGCGTGTATCGCTGCCAGATTTTAAATGGCAAACGGGATGGGGAATTGCGTGGGTGGATTACGACAATGACGGGTGGCTGGATCTGGCGGCCGTCGGAGAGGGCGCAAGCGGCGGAGAGATTCGCGTTTTGCGGAATCTGGGCGACGCGGGTTGGTCGGACGTGACAAAGAAAGTGCATCTCGATGGAGTGAAGCTGAAGGAGCCACGCACTCTGACGGTGGCTGATTTGAAGAATGATGGGAGCCCGGATTTTGTGGTGACGCAGGCGGGCGGTGAGACGCTGGTGCTCCAAAATGTGGGCGCGAACCAGAACCATTGGATGCGGATCGACCTGAAGGCGCTGAACGACAACAAGAGCAGCATTGGGACGAAGCTGGAGATCTTTGCCGGCGGGCTTTATCAGAAATGGGAGATCGCGGGAGCTTCAGGCTACCTGGGGCAGAACGGGCCGGGACTGTTGGTGGGACTGGGCAAGGAAAAGGCCGCGGACGTGGTGCGGCTACTTTGGCCGACGGGCGTGCCGCAGGATGAAATAAATTTGGCGGCGGGGAAAACGCAGGCGATTGGTGAACTCGACCGAAGAGGAAGTTCGTGCCCCGTTCTGTTTTCGTGGAACGGACGGGAGTACGAATTTATTGCGGACATGATCGGACCGGGAGTGGTGGGACACTGGGTGGCGCCGAGCGAGCGGAATGTGCCGGACCCGGATGAGTATTTGAAAGTGGCGGCACGCAGCGTTCGCGAGAAAAATGGGCATCTGAGTTTCCGGTTCATGGAGCCGATGGAAGAGACGGTTTACCTGGATCAGGTGCGGTTGCTGGCGGTGGATCATCCGTCGAATGTGGAAGTGAATCCGAACGAACGATTTGCAAGCGCGCCCCCGTTTCCGGAGTTTCACGTGATTGCCACGCAAAATGCGCGCGTGCCAGCGGGAGCGTGGGACGACAAAGGAAAGAATGTTTTGCCGTTGCTGGCGAAACGCGATCGGAAGTATGTGACGGAATTTGAAGGACTGCCGTTTGCGGGATTCGCGAAATTACATTGGATTGAGTTGGATTTGGGCACTTGGGACGCGCAGAAACCGCTTCGGTTGCTGCTCGATGGATACACGGATTATTTCACGGCGACCTCGATGTATGCGGCAGACCAGGCGGGAATCAAAGTGATTGCGCCGTATGTGGAGGCTCAAGACCCGCGGGGGAATTGGAAGCGGGTTGTGGAGGACATGGGATTTCCGGCGGGACTGGCCCGGACGATGGTGACGGATCTTACGGGGAAAATTCCAGCAGGAACGAGGCGGATCCGTATCGTTTCGAATTTGAAAATTTACTGGGATGCGGTGCGGATTGACCAGACCCCGCCAGTCGAGGGCATCAAGGTGGAAGAGGTGCCGTTGGCCACGGCTTCGCTCGCATTCCTGGGTTACCCGAAAGAGATACGGCTGAGTCCCGCGAGCGACACGGTGTACTCGTATTCGCACCGCAGCCCGACGGGCCCATACGCGCGCGCCGCGGGAAACTACACCCGCTATGGCGATGTGAAGAACCTGCTTGGCGCGGCGGACGATCAATTTGCGGTGTTTGGATCGGGCGAAGGCGTGGAACTGGAATTCGATCCAGCAGGTTTGCCAAATCTTCCCGCCGGCTGGACGCGCGATTACTTTTTCTATGCGAACGGATTCGAAAAGGATTTTGATTTTTATGCCGCGTATGCCTTCACGGTGGAGCCTTTGCCGAAGCACGGGCTGGTCTCTTATCCCTACGAAACGGGGAAGGAGTATCCGCTGGACGATGAACATTTGAAGTATCAATTCGAATACAACACGCGCTCGCGATCGGATCGCTTGCCGGGGAATTTGCGCTATACGTATACCGCGCCCAAGTAAGGAGCAGCCGATGGGGAGAACGGGAGTCGTCACGATTCGAGACGTGGCGCGGGAGTGCGGCTACTCGGCTTCCACCGTTTCAATCGTGCTGAACAGCGCTCCGTTGTCGCGCTACATCCCCGCGGACACGAAAGGAAGAATCGAGACGGCGGCGAAGCGAATGGGGTACCGGCCGAATCCGTTGGCGCGATCGCTGCGGAGCCAACGGTCGAACATCGTTGGGGTGATGGTGATCGACATCACGGATCCGTTTTGCACGCCGATCTTGCGCGGGCTGGAAAATGCGCTATACCAGGCGAGCTATTTGTCGCTCTTGGCCGATGCGCACAACGAGCCGCACCGGTTCGAACGCTATCTGGAAATGCTGCTGGACCGGCGCGTGGAAGGGCTTGTGGTGATTGCGAACTGGCTGGTGACGGACATCAAGCTGCTGGCGGACCTAACGGAGTGCCGGGTGCCGACTGTGATTGCAGGGAGGAGTTTCGAGGACCACTCGGTTAGCACGGTTTCGGTGGACAACGAAAATGGCGCAGGCATGGCGCTGGAGCATCTCTATCGGCTGGGGCACCGGGAAATTGCTTTTTTGCGCGGACCGAAAGCGCTTTCGAGCAGCGGTCAGAGATGGAAGGCAATTCGCGCGTTCGCGCAGTCCGCGGGATTGCGCCTGGATTCCAAGAAGATTCTGGAGTTGCCGGAGTCACTGGATCCGAATTCGAGCTTTGAGG
>Ga0210384_10004598_pt1 | contig 15335 bp, 13 predicted proteins | sample IncBWH2MmetaG_FD_160574 | JGI IMG/M metagenome (GOLD analysis project Ga0210384, IMG submission 160574) | Forest soil microbial communities from Barre Woods Harvard Forest LTER site, Petersham, Massachusetts, United States - Inc-BW-H-2-M | ecosystem: Environmental > Terrestrial > Soil >...
CCGGAAAATATAGTCAAGTCCATCGCCGAGAATCAGATTCTCCAAGTCGTGGTTTTCGCGATTCTCTTCGCCATCGCGCTTGGGCAAGTTCCGGAGAAAACCCGCCAGCCCATTCTCTCCCTGGCCGAATCCCTCACTCAAACCATGTTCCGCTTCACCAACATCGTCATCTACTTCGCTCCGGTTGGTGTAGGTGCGGCTATGGCCTACACCGTCGGTCATATGGGCCTCGGTGTGTTGCTGCCGTTGCTGAAACTCATTCTCACTGTCTATGCTGCGTACACCGCATTTATTCTTCTCATCTTGATCCCAGTAATCTTCATCGCCAGAGTACCGCTCATCCGTTTCATGAAATATGTCGCGGAGCCGGCCGCCATTGCTTTCGCAACCAGCACCTCCGAAGCGGCGCTTCCTCGCGCCATGGAATCGATGGAACTCTTCGGCGTGCCACGCCAGATCGTCGCGTTCGTAATTCCCGCGGGCTACAGCTTCAATATGGATGGCGGCAGCGTCTGGCTGGCGGTGGCTTCGGTATTCCTGGCGCAAACGGCGGGCATCCCGCTTTCGCTACAACAGCAGCTAGTCATGGTCTTCACGCTGATGCTCACGAGCAAAGGCATCGCCGGAGTTCCGCGCGGCTCACTGGTAGTCCTGATTGCCACCGCCGCATCGTTGCACTTACCAACCGCGCCGATTTTTCTTTTGCTGGGAGTAGACGCCATCGTGGATATGGGCCGCACGGCTGTCAACGTAATCGGCAATTGCCTGGCCGGCGCCGTAATCGCCCGCTGGGAAGGCGAACCGCTAACTCCTCAGGAAGGCACGTCTGTGTAGGGGCCGGAGCTTTTAGCCCTTGAGCGTTGGCGCTCTTCTACCGCGCCGTAAGCGCTGGAACTTCCGCCTGCAAATAATATCGAACCGCCGCCCCTACTCCCGCACCGGGCGAGATCCGGTATCCCTGATCCAGCAGCGTCTTTTCCAACGCCGCCAGCAATTGCAGCACAAACGGCTTCTGGCTGCAGTAGCCCATCAAACCCAGCCGCCAGATTTGTCCCTTCAATGCGCCGATACCGCCGGCAATCTCAATGTTGAATTCGTCGAGCAGTTGGTCGCGCACCTTAAGTTCATCGATTCCAGCCGGAATCATCACTGCCGTAACGGTCGGCAACCGGTCCTCCGGCTTCTCCACCAGCAGCTTCAACCCCATCGCTTCGAGGCCCGCGATCAACGCAAGCTGGTTCTGCCGGTGGCGTTCCCAGCGCGCTTCCAAGCCGTCTTCCATCACGATGCGCATCGCTTCCCGCAGCGCATAGATCAACGAAATCGGCGGAGTGTGATGGTACAGCCGGTCCTTGCCCCAAAAATTCATCGCCGTAGAAAGATCGAAATACCAGCTCTGCACTTTCGTTTTGCGTGTGCGGAAAACCTCTTCCGCGCGCGGGCTCACGGTAATTGGAGACATTCCGGGCGGCGCGCTGATCGCCTTCTGCGAACCGCTGAAGCAAATGTCAATCCGTTGCTTATCGATATGCAGCGGCACTGCCGCCAGCGACGCGACCGCATCCACCACCAACAACGCACCGCATTCGTCTGCCACCTGGCGAAATGGATCGATCTGCGTCAGCACGCCCGAAGAAGTTTCTCCCTGCGCCAGGCCAATCATCTTGATCTTCCGGCCTTTAACCACTTTGCGGACGTCCTCAGGGTCGACGGCCTTTCCGTATGGCGCTTCGACGACGTGCAGCTTTGCCGGAGTGTGTTGTGCAATCACATGCAACCGTTGTGAAAAATGTCCATTCACGCAACAAATCGCTTCGTCTCCGGCCTCCAGCGAATTCAGCACTGCAGCCTCGATGCCGCCTGACCCGGACGCGGACAGCGGAAACGTGATGCGATTTTCCGTCTGAAATATCTGCCGCATCAGCACTTGTGTTTCTTCCATGCAGCCGCGGAACCACGGATCCATGTGCCCAACCAGCGGCGTCGCCAAAGCTCGATACACGCGTGGGTCGATCGAAGACGGACCCGGAGTCATCATCAGCCGTACAGGAGGATTCAGTTCGCCGATTGGTTTGGTCATGGCTACCCCTTCAGGGAAAGGAACGGGGGACTGTCCGCGGAACTTTGCGCGCCCAAGCTTTGAGGATACGACGGGCGACCGCGACAAGGAAAGTCTCACCCACACCCAATGTCACGCAACGGTCAAATTGGACGGGTTTTGTAGGCGCATGGCTTTAGCTATGCCATGAAACACATACCATCACGCCGCCGCAGCGTCGATGGCTTGTCCTTCTTCCAGTACGCGAGCCGGCACTTTTCGCAATTCCCAAACAATGCCCATCCAAGACAGCACTTTCAGCATGTAATAGGTGAAATCAATCTCCCACCAATAAAATCCTTGCCGCGCCGAAGCCATGAAATGGTGATGATTATTGTGCCAGCCCTCACCCAGCGTCAATATCGCCAGCAACCAGTTGTTGCGGCTGGTGTCTTCTGTCTGAAAGCGGCGCTTGCCGAAAAGATGCGAAAGGGAATTGATGGTAAAGGTATCGTGCCAAAGGATCACTGTGCTGATGCAGAATCCCCACACCAACAATCCCCACCCTCCGATGAGATACACCGCCACACCCAGCACAACCGGAGGCACCAGGAAGTATTTGTTCAGCCAGCGGAGCTCCGGAAATTTGGCAAAATCGCCAATGTAATCGAAGCGCGTCTCGTTGTATCTATCGGACAAAAGCCAGCCGATATGCGCCCAGAAAAATCCGAAAAGTGTGGGCGAATGCAGATCCTCCTCTTGATCGGAAAACCGGTGGTGATGCCGATGATGCGCCGCCCACCACAAAACGCCCTTTTGCGACGATGAAGTAGCCATTACCGCGATCACGAATTGAAACCAGCGACTGGTCTTGAACGAACGGTGCGAAAAATAGCGGTGATAACCCGCAGTCACGAAAAACATGCGGACCAGAAACACAAAAAAGCAGGTGACTGGGTAATACCACTTGAAGTGAACCCAGAACACGGACAGCGCCGCTATGTGCAGCAGCGCAAATGGTATGGCCCCAAGGATGGAAATGCGTGCCCCATTGGGCAGAGGGATGGATAAGGCTGTCGCTGCGGATGCCATGCGGCTTCACTCCTGTGCGGGAAAACGTGCTTCCGTTGGCGCGCGCAAGAGGTAGGCGTGCTCTCGGCAACGAACAACACCTACAAGTGTACGGAGCGGTACAGAAGCGGTCAATAGCCCTGCGGACCAGGTGTTTTCAATCGAGTGCACTTAGGTGTGGGCCAGCGGATATGTTATTGTGCGGAGGCCCGCAAACGACAGGAGCCCGAACAGGCATGACCGAACGCCCGGTGTTGGTTGGATTGATCCCGCAGGTTGTAGTTCTGGACCCCGGGGATCAGATCAGTTGGCTCTCCGATGCGGGCAATCTGCGCGTGGAATTCGACGTCAACCGCTGCCCGTTCGCTTCCAACATTTTCCAGGCACCTGCCGGCATGCGCCTGCTAAGCGGCCCACCGACTGCCGGAACCAAGTCCGGCACATATAAATACCGTCTGTGGCTGAACGATCAAATGGTCGGCCGCGGCGAAGTGATTCTCCGCGACAAATAAGAATTCGGCTCAACTACTGAGTGTCAGGCTTGTCCGGCAGAAAGGCCCTTCATCATATTTTGCAACGTGCTGGATTCCGGGATCTGCCCATTCGGGGTCAGCTTGTCCACCAGATGCGGTAGCAGCGTCGCCATCATTCCGGTCAATTGCGTCGGATCGATACCGCACTTCTGTGCGGCTGCCTGCAACGCGCCGCTGTGCAGCACGTTCTGCAACTGATCCGCGGAGACCGGCGTATTCTGCCCCGTTCCGATCCACGAACTCATCACGCTCCCAAGCCCGCCCTGCTGAAACATTTTCTGCAATCCGGCGATGCCCCCGACCTGTGGGCTATTCACATAATTCATGATCGCCGTAAGTGCCGTGCAGTGCTGGTCCTGTTGCTGCGCGCCGACTCCGGCCATGGACATGACTTCATCGAGTAATCCCATTGGAATCTCCTTGAGGTGAATTTGTGCGAAAGCCGAAAAAAGAAGGGCGGCAAGTTTGCACCGCCGCCCTGAACCTGTGACCTTTCTACTTCTGTTTTGCGATGATCATGTCCTTGATCTTGTTGTACGTGGCCTGAGGAATGACCTTCTTCTTTACCAGGTCGGTCTTCTTGGCATACGGACGCCCGTCGATGATCTTCTGCGAATACGCTGCGCCGATTCCCGGCAAGGCATCGAGTTGATCCTTGGTGGCGGAATTGATGTCCACCAGATTGGTCGCCGGTGCCGCGGCAGATTGTGCCGTGGATTTCGTTGCGGTCTGCGGGTGCGATACCGCCACGCCGACGCCCAGCATCAGGACCAGCGCGACCAGTAGGATACGGCTGATATTCTTCTTCATTTGCATTTCTCCTCAGTTGTAATTTGACCGCAAATTCTGACCTAGTTCTTTTCCGAAGCGCGGTAGCCGGCCTTGATGGCATCCGCTTCGCTCATGTATTTGCCTTGCTTGGTTTTCCCGTAATACCGGCTGCCTGGTTTGTGATAGATCCCGGAGTCCGTGTTTACCCACACCATGCCGTTGCTGTTCGCTGGCGGTGTGGCCTGTGTGGTGGTGCTCGCTTTGGCTGGCGCCGCGGCCGGAGTGGAAGCCGGGGCCGCAGCTGGCGTTGGTGTGGGAGCGGGCTTAGCCGCGGGTGTGGGTGCTGGCGCAGCGGCCGCAGGAGTCGAACTGGTGCTCGCAGCAGTCGGAGTAGCCGCATCCGCTGTAGCGCTCTTTTTCGATCGAGACTTCTTGGCGGGCGTCGCCGCAGGTGCCGCGGACTCGGTTGCCGCGGTTGACGCAGCTGTGCCGCTTGCGGGTGCGTCGGCAGCTGTAGCGGTCTTTTTCGACCGCGACTTTTTCGCGGGCGTTGCTGCTGCCGTAGTAGAATCACTTGTCGTCGCGCCGCTCGCAGGTGTGGTGCTGTCTGCCGAAGCAGCCGACTTCTTGGAGCGTGATTTCTTTGCTGGCGTCGCGTCCGCAGTCGCTGGAGCCGCTGCCGCGCTGTCGGCATCCGCGGTGGTCTTCTTTTTTTTCGATTTCGACGCTGCTGTTGCCGTAGCCGCGGAGGAATCCGTCGTCGCCGTTGCGTCCTCCGCCGCCGCCGCAGCCTTCTTCTTTTTCTTGGTCTTCGGCGTACTGGTGGAAGTGTCGCTCTGATCCGTCGTCTGGGTCTGCTGCGCGGTCGCGTTTGCGTGCGGGATGGCGCGCGGATTTGCATGCAAAGTCGGGCTCGCGACGGCCAACAGCAACGCCGTTAGTAGCGCCACAAGAAGTGGTTTACGAGAGCTGATCATGTTCGAGGCATCCTTTCGCCCGAGGCCGTCATGCATCACCCAGGAAGGGCTGGCTTTACGCTACGGGGCGGGGTAGCGGGGTGATCAAAAACGGGCTTCGCGAGGCTTCCTTGCGGAATGCGCGCATCATGTGGCAGAACAGAGGGGAAGTCAAGATAGAATCAGCACAGGTCTGCGCAGGGCGAGATTCACAGCCGATTCACAAAACCAAGTTCTTTTCCTCCGCTTCCGATTCCGTGCCAACGCGTCCCTCACTACGTGTCGTGATAGACTCTCGCCACCTGCCCTCCTTAAGGTGTTCGAACCATGGATCCCGACGATAAAACCGTGGAGAAAACCGATTCCGCGGCGGAAAAAATTGTCCGCGAACCCACGCCGGTTTCTCCCTTCGAAGAAGGCACCACGCTAGGAACGCACTCTGAACCTACCTCCGGCGCCGCGACCGCGGTCTCCGGCACTATCGGTCCGTACACATTAATCCGCAAACTCGGCGAAGGCGGCATGGGCCAGGTCTGGCTCGCCGAACAAACCATTCCGCTGCGCCGCCAGGTGGCCATAAAAATTCTTCGCACCGGCTTTTACAGCGCTTCCACGCTGCAACGCTTTCTCACCGAGCGGCAATCCGTCGCCATCATGAATCATCCGGCCATCGCCAAGGTCTTCGACGCTGGCGCAACGCCACAAGGCCAGCCTTACTTCGTAATGGAGTATGTTCCCGGCATCTCTATCACCGCGTATTGCAACCAGAAACACCTCAAAATCCGCGAACGCCTGCAACTGTTCATAAAGGTTTGCGAAGGCGTACAGCACGCTCACCAGAAAGCCATCATTCACCGTGATCTGAAGCCCGACAACATCCTGGTCGTGGAAATTGACGGCCAACCCACTCCGCGAATCATCGACTTCGGCATAGCCAAAAGTATTGCGCCACAACCGGAAGGCGAAACCATCTTCACCCGCGTAGGCGCCTACGTCGGCACTCCGGGTTACATGAGTCCCGAGCAGGCCGACCCCAGCCTGGGCGACGTGGACACTCGCACCGACGTCTATTCTCTGGGCGTCGTCCTCTATTCGCTGCTTACCGATTTCTTGCCCTTCGATCCTGGAAAATGGGATCGCAAAGGCATCAGCGAAGTAATCCGCCAATTGCGCGAAGACGACCCCGAGCCGCCCAGCAGCAAAATCAGTTCGCATCCCGAAACGCAGAAATTTGTCTCCGAATCGAGAGACACGCCCACTCCGCAACTGGTCACGCAACTCAAAGGTGATCTCGATTGGATCACCATGAAAGCGCTGGAAAAGGATCGCGCACGCCGCTATGGCACGCCTTCCGATTTCGCCGCGGACATCGAACGCTACCTGCAAAATCAGCCGGTCCAAGCGCGCCCGGCCAGTACCGGCTATCGCTTGCGCAAATACGTCGCTCGCCATCGCGTGGCCGTCAGCGTCTCCGCGCTATTCCTGCTACTGCTTGTAGCATTCGCCATCAACCAAGCCCTCCAACTGCGCCGTATCACCCGCGAACGCGACCGGGCCGACCGTATCGCCGAGTTCATGACCAGCATGTTCAAGGTTTCCGATCCCAGCGAAGCCCGCGGCAGTTCCATCACCGCACGCGAAATCCTCGACAAGTCTTCCACGGAGATCGACAAATCACTGGAGAAGGACCCCGAACTTCGCGCTCGGATGATGTATCTGATGGGCACCGTCTATCAGGGCCTCGGTCTGTACTCCAAAGCTCAATCGCTCCTCGAACAAGCCTTGGAAATCGACCGCCGCACGCTGGGATCCGACAGCGAGCACACCATCGGCACTATGACCGCGCTTGCCGCCGTCCTCGCTCTGCAGGGGCGTCACGCCGACGCCGAAAAACTCGCTCGTGAATCGGTCGCTCAGGCACAGCATGCCTTTGGCGTCGGTAACGCCAACACACTCAAATCCATGCACAATCTGGAAGTAATTCTCTCCACGGAGGGACGTTATCCGGAGGCCGAAGCGTTGGCTCGCGACGTCCTCGACCATGCCAAGCCGCTTCTAGGTCCCGAAAATCAGGACACCATCCTCTACACCGCCAGCCTCGCCGCCATGGAAAATTCCCTCGGGCACTATCCCGAAGCCGAGCATCTTTTTGGCGATGTCATCTCCATGCAGCAAAAGACCATGGGCCCCGATCATCCGACTACGATCCACGCCATGAATAATCTCGCCATGACACTCTCCGAAGCGGGCCACCCGGCGGACGCCGAAAAAATATCCAGGGAAGTCCTGGAGACCGAGCGTCGCGTCCTCGGACCCGAGCATCCGGAAACACTTGCCGCGACCTCCAACCTGGCCAACTACATCTCCGACCAGGGCCGCTACGCCGAAGCCGCGAAGCTGCAACGCGAAACGCTGGCAATCGAGCGCCGCGTCTTTGGTCTTGATCATCCCGAGACGCTTCGCACCATGGACAATCTAGCCAATTCGCTTTCCGAACTCGGCCAGTTCCCGGAAGCCGAGCGACTGGAAAAGGAAAACCTGGACCACCTGCAACGGCTATACGGGCCTCATGATCCTTCCATCGCCAGCTCCGCCTATAATCTCGCCTGTATCTATGCGCGCGAGGGACGTCGTGAGGAAGCCCTCTCGTCTCTCCGGCAAGCCGTCGACGTAGGCCTGCAGGTTCACATGGGACTTGTGGTCGCTCAAGACGAAGACCTGAAATCGCTGCGCGGGGACCCTCGCTTTGAAGCCCTCGCCGCCGAAGCCCACAAACAAGCCGCCGCCCAGCAAGCTAAGTCCACAACCCACTAGCTCCGCGCCTCTGGGCTCGATTCATGATGTTTTTAGCAGCCTCAAGAAGGGGCAGGTCAACCTAAGGACGGTGCTCGACGTCAGGGGGAAAAACGGGCAGCAAGGCAGGCGGTCAAGGGGGATCGCGAATTAGTCGTGGGCCAGTTCGAACTAAGGCGCGCGGAACCGCAGATTTGGTAGCTATGCGCCGGTCGTCAGTCGCCGGTCACGGCCGCTCGCATCATGTCTACCGACTCCGCCAACCCTCGGCGGATTGGACCAAGCACTGATGCGGGTGCTTCGCGCTCTGGTTCCAGCGAAAGGCTGGCTGCTTTTCTTGGAAATTCAGTGCGCCGGTCGATCTGCAGGCCCACTTCTTTCAGAAACTCAGCCGTGAAGCCCAGGTCCTCGGCGCGATCGACGCCCCAGAACCAAAGCTTCTCTTCGTTCTTCTGCAGGAATTGCAGCCCTTGCTCCAGTTTCTTCATCGCTCGATCGAAAGAAGAGGCAAGGAAAAACACCGCCAGACCCCAGCCATGCCGGCGATACTGAACGCGAATGCGCACACAATACTTGCCGCTTTGATTCCTCTCCATACTGCAATTGTAGCCGTTGCGTGAAGTCGATGAACGTACTGGCATAATCTTCCTCAATAAGGTTGAAATGAGATGAAAGTGATCGATGGCGAGGCTGAATTGCTGCTGGCGCCTCGCATTCGCGGCAAAATCGTTGCCGGAATGCCGCCGGAAGCCCTGTCATCGCACACAAATAGGCTATCGGGGCGGGAACGGCGCGGCAAGGGGCCGTGTCGTTAAAGTTTAACCTATTTATTTTCTATGACTTAGGAAGCCCAAAGTCGGTGGACGTGCCCAGTTTGTCGGGCGTCACCTTCACCGTTCCATCCTTCTTGAAGCGCTCTTCCAAACCTGTCCGGAACGCGTCAAAGGCCAGCGTTCGCTTTTCCTGAAGCAGTGAATCGGTAATAGATTTTTTTTGTTTCTCGAAATCTGCTGGATTCGCCTCGGTTTTTTCCATTACCTGGTACACGACCCAGTTCGAGCCGAGGTTCATAGGAGCCGCAGACTGTCCCGACTTCAACGAAAACGCTGCACCAAGCTGTTTTCCGCTTCCAACACCCGGCACAGCGCCGTTTCGAGCGAATGGTTCGGTTGTTTTGACTTCCAAGCCAAGCGATTTCGCCGCCGCATCGAACTTTTCGCCGGCCTTCAACTTTGCTTCCAGCTCCGTAGCTTTGGTGTGAGCCAATTGGTCGGCCTTTTGCTGCTTCAGCGCGGCAAGCACCTTGTCGCGTACCTCGTCCAGAGTGCCGGCATGCGATGGTTGAATCTGCTTCAAGGAGAGAACCACGTAGCCGCGGTCGGTCTTTAGCGGAAGGCTTACCTCGCCTTGCCGCAGACGCAGAATCTCATCCTTGGCGTCTTTGGAGTTCCCCAGCTCCAGAACCGCGTCGCTCGGGCCAACTGGCCGGGTTTCGGCAATCGGCAAATGGTATTTCTGTCCGACTTCGTCGAGGGTGATCTTGCCGGATTGCCGGATGTCCGAGGCGATCTTGTCTGACAGGTCGGTCGCTTGCTTATCCGCCTTCTGAAGCAGCAGCGTAGGCCGAATTTGCTCCTTCACTTCGTCCAGCGTCTTGGTATGGGCGCTCTCTTTGTCCAGTACCTTAATAATGTGGAACCCATACTGAGTTTTGACCAGGTCCGAAATATCGCCTTTGTTCAGGCTGAAGGCGGTCCTTTCGAACTCTGGAACGGTCTGCCCCTGGATAATCCAGCCGATGTCACCGCCCTTGGTCTTGGAGCCGGGGTCTTCGGAGTATTTCTTGGCCAGTTCTTCGAAATTGGCGCCCTTCTTCTTGCTCTGCGCCAGGATGTCTTCAGCCTTCTTTTTAATCTCGTCCACTGAGGCGTCGGGCTGGCCCACGGTGTTCAGCAGGATGTGCTGTACATGCACCCGGTTGGGCACTTGAAATTGCTGAATGTTCGCCTGATAAGCCGCTTTCAGCTCGTCGTCCGTGACCGCGCTGTTCTGCCGCATTGAATTCAGGTCGACCAGCGCGTAGCGAACCACCCGCTTTTCCGGAATCTGGAAAGTCGCCTTGTTCTTCTCGTAATAATTCTTGATCTCGTCGTTGTCCGGAGTAATTTTTTCCGCCAGGTCTTCGGGCTTGATCAGCACGTAGTTCAGCTTGACCTTCTCATTGTTTTGCCGAAACGCTTCCTGGATTTCGTCGGGACTTACGCTGACGCCGTCGGTGATCAGCTTGCGAAACTTCTCTTCGACAAGGCTTTGCCGGATCAGCTCTTCAAACTCCGAAACCGGCATCTGGAAACGCTGCAGCACTTCCTGCGCGTAGGCGTCTTTTCCAATGAAAGTTCCGCCGCTGAATACGCCCGGAACAAACTGCTTGATGCGGTCTGCGAGCTCCGCATTGCTTACGGTAATTCCCAGGCGCTTGGCCTCCAGATCGATTTCTTTTTGGAAAATGAGCGAATTCAGGATCTGCCGTGCGTACAAACCCTCGAGTGCCTTGGGAATCTGGTTGGTTTGCGCGATTTGCGCAAGCTTCTGACGAATGTCGCCGACGGTAATCGACTGGCTGCCGACTTTGGCCACCACGTCGGTGCTGCCCTCCGCCGCTCCGGGACCCTGCGGGACCAGGTACAGCAACATGCTCAATGCGAGCATCCCGATAATTACGCCGAATAGGATTCGGACGCCGGTTTTTTGATTTTCAAACGCGCCTGCCATGAGAAGACTCTCCTGATTCAACAGACAAACCTCATATTATAGAGGATGGGAGCCAAAACACCCAAATGAAGTTGTCAAATTCCCTAGCCGCGAAACCCTTCGAATTTCATGGCCTGTTAGCCCGTAGGTTCCTTATTTTGGCGGGTTTATTTGTGTTTGCTGCTGCTGGACCCGGCTTCGCGCTTCGCTCCCAGGAAAACTTGCCGGTCACCTTTTACCGCGAGGTGTTGCCGATCCTTCAGCAACACTGTCAGGTTTGCCACCGCTCGGGAGGAATCGCTCCGATGGCGTTTCAAACCTATGCCGAGACTCGGCTCTACGCTGCGACAATCGCAGCAGCCACGCAAGCCCATACCATGCCGCCCTGGTTCGCCGAAAAGGCGATCGGTAAATTCTCGAACGACCCATCGCTGACCGGCCGCGAAATCGCCACGCTCAGCGCCTGGATGAAAAACGATGCAGCCGCAGGGAGTCCTGCCGATGCTCCTCCGCCGCGAACATGGTCCGGCGGTTGGACGATCCCCACGCCGGATCTGGAACTGAAAATGCCGGAGCCAGTGACGATTCCGTCCGACGGCGACGTGGAATACACCTACGAAATTGTGCCCACTCATTTTTCTGAAGACCGCTGGGTGCAAGCCTCCGAAATCCTGCCCGGTCTCCCCGAGCATGTGCATCACGCGGTGGTCTACATTCGCAAGCCTGGATCAAACTGGTTGCGCCACGCACCCATGAGCAAGCCATTCACCGCCTCCGTGCTTGATAGCCCGCAAGATCACCGCGACGCGATGTGGACCGACAGTGACATCCTGCTCGTCTACGCGCCCGGCAGCACTCCCGATCAATGGCCCGAAGGCCTCGCAAAACTCATTCCCGCCGGCTCGGACATTGTCTTTCAGATGCACTACACCACCAACGGAAAAGCCGGTCGCGACACGAGTCGCATCGGCTTGATCTTTGCAAAGGATCCGCCAAGGCAGCAGATCCTCACGCTGCAACTGACCAACGATCATTTCGTAATTCCGCCCGGCGTCCCGGATTATCGCGTGGAGGCTCGCGGCACGCTGCCCAACGACGCGACGCTTCTCGGTTTTTTCCCGCACATGCACCTGCGCGGCAAGAAATTTGAATACAACATCGTTCAAAAAGATCGTGGGATCGCTACCCTGCTTTGCGTGAACTATCACTTTCACTGGCAAATGAGCTACCGGCTTGCCGAACCGCTCCGGCTGAAGGCCGGCACGGAACTGCAGGCCGTAGCCTGGTTCGACAACTCCAAAGCCAATCCACATAACCCCGATCCCACTGCGGCCGTCCGGTGGGGCGAGCAAACCTATGAGGAAATGATGGTGGGCTTCTTCGATGTGGCTGTGGACGCAGCATCGGATAAATGGAAGTTTTTTCAGAGAACCGCTCCCTTGGGCAACACGAACTAACGCGGCGGTTTCCAATAATTCTCGGTTTTCGCAAATTGGAACGACAATCCCACTTCCGCGCGCCAGCGCATCGTTCAACCTAGCCGGACGGTCTTGCGGTGTGGCCTAGACGACCTGATTGTAACTCTTGCGCGGAATATCGAAAGTCTCGATGGCCAGAAAACTTCAGATTCCCGCGACTCCATAGGGCTCGGGACGAATCGCCGCAGTGCAAGCGTCCAGCTTTCCGCCTTCGGCCCTTGTAAACGCGTAGCCACAGCTGCAGTCGTAGTAAACCAGCTTATGCTCGCCAACGAAGATGCAGTCCACATGGCAAAGAGGCGGAGTTGCTATTTGTAGATTGACTACGCTGCGCGCCGCGAAACGCCTGCGCAACAACCGCTTGTGTTAAATTGCCAAATTGAGGCAACAGCGCCACTTACTAACGTGACTACGCAAACTCCTACCGAGCCACGACGGCCGAGCGCACCACCGGCCCCGGAGCGTCCTCCGAAAATCAAGCCAATCGAAGTGTATTGGCACACCGTCACGTACAAGACCGTTGCTCTCTATCTGCTGATTTTTTTCGTGATCGTGATCGCCGGCCTGTACGTCGCCATGCCAGACTGGACCGCGCTAGCCACCAAAAAGCTTTCCAACGCCCTGGGCAGTCCCGAAAAAGAAACCACCAGCATTGCGCAGACCGAAGCCAAATTCGTGAATCTGGATGGCCGGGTGCAAGTGAAAAAAGTGAATTCCGTCACCTGGGTGGACGCGGACTATCACACCACTTTGGATAAGGGCGACCTGATTCAAACTGGATCAGATGGTGCGGCGCGTATGACCTTTGCCGACGGCACGGAGTACACCGTGAAGGCCGACACGCTCGTCACCGTGGAAGAGAACAACGTCACTCGCGACCACTCCAACACCGCCGTGCGTATCAACACTGGTGCCGTGGACCTCGCAACTCCCAACTGGACTTCTCCAGATTCTCAGGCGTCCGTCAGCGTCGAGGATGCCACCGCGTTCATGAAACAAAACAGCCGCGCGTCGGTCAAAAACGATCCGAAGAAAGACGAGCATGAGATCGTAGTGGCCACCGGATCTGCCGAGGTCAAGCGCGGCCAGGAAAAGATTGAGTTGACGCAGTATGAAAAGGTCAGCTTCCCGACCGGCGGCGCTACCACGAAATCAAACGTTCTTGCGCCTCCCGGACTGATTCTTCCGCACAACCTGGAACCTGTCATCGCGGAAAATCCCAAGAGCGCGCAGATTCATTTCGAATGGCAGCCTTTGGACGGCGCCGTAAGCTACACGCTACGCATCAGTCCCACTACCATGTTCACCAAGCTCATCAGGGAAGTGAAAGTAAGCGGTGCGAGCATCGAAGTGACCGGCCTGGATTCCGGTGATTATTTCTGGAACGTTACCGCGACCGACGCGAAAAAAGAAACCAGCGAATTCAGCGAAACTTTCAAATTCAGCCTAATCGCCCAGGGCAAGACCCAGGAAATGATGCTCGAGATCGAGAGTACGCAGATTCACGGCCGCGTTGCGGAAATTATTGGCAAGACCGAACCTGGCGCGGCTCTTCTTGTGAACGGCCAGCCCGTAGCCAATCTCTCGCCCGATGGCAGCTTCCGTCATTTCACCGAACCGCTTGAGCCCGGCCAGCACACGATTGTGGTCATTGGGTCAAACCGGCGCGGTGGAACCGCCAAGATCCCGGTCTCGATTGTCGTGCCCAAATGAAACGCCGAAATAATCTTTCCGAAATGCCCTTGGCGATTTTGCGTGGAGCGATGAATGCGGCGACAATAGTAGGTTGCACGGACAGGAGTTCATACACTTACATCCTACCGGGCAGGATCCTCTTCGCAGGGGGAAAGCGGTAATGAATAAGAACGGTTACAACCTCAGGTCGGTTTTCAGTTTGTTCTCGTCCGACCTGGCAATTGATCTGGGCACCGCAAACACATTGGTGTTTTCGCACGGCAAGGGCATCGTCGTGAATGAGCCGTCCATCGTGGCCATCAACAAGGCCAGCGGCGAAGTCGTGGCCGTCGGCCGCGAAGCCAAGGACATGCTCGGCCGTACTCCCGGAAACGTGGTGGCCATCAAGCCGATGAAAGACGGCGTCATTGCCGATTTCAAGGTCACCGAAAAAATGTTGACGTACTTCATCCAGAAAGCGCACAACCGCCGCGTGCTGGTGCATCCGCGTATCGTCATCGGTGTTCCCAGCGAAATCACGCCCGTGGAAAAGCGCGCCGTGCAGGATTCCGCCTATCGCGCGCGGGCCAGCGAAGTTTATCTCGTCGAACAAGCCATGGCCGCCGCAATCGGCGCCGGGCTTCCCATCGAAGAACCTTCCGGCAACATGGTGGTCGATATCGGAGGGGGCACCACCGATATCGCCGTCATTTCCATGAGCGGCATTGTGTATTCGCGCTCCGTCCGCGTGGCCGGCAACGAAATGGATGAAGCGGTGATGCAATACCTGAAGCGCAAGTACAACCTGCTCGTCGGTGAACGCACCGCCGAACAGATCAAGATGGAAATTGGCTCTGCCTATCCGCTTGAAAAGCCGCTGACCATGGAAGTCAAGGGTCGCAATCTGATCGAGGGCGTTCCCCGCACGGTCACTATCGACGACAGCGAAATTCGCGAAGCGCTGAGCGAATGTGTGGCGACAATTTTGAATGCTGTTCGCGTCGCGCTGGAACGTACCCCGCCCGAACTTTCCGCGGACATCAGCGATCGCGGCATCGTTCTTACTGGCGGCGGTGCATTGCTCAAAAATCTCGATAAACGCATCCGTGAAGAAACCGGCCTTCCGGTTTCCATCGCGGACGATCCGTTGGCCTCCGTGGTGCTTGGCACCGGCAAGATGCTTAGCGACTTCCGTTTACTGCGGCAAGTCTGCATCGATTGAAAAAGTTTTTGCGCATCGCATTAGCATTTGCAACGCGCGGCGATGGCA
>Ga0210384_10004600_pt1 | contig 15333 bp, 11 predicted proteins | sample IncBWH2MmetaG_FD_160574 | JGI IMG/M metagenome (GOLD analysis project Ga0210384, IMG submission 160574) | Forest soil microbial communities from Barre Woods Harvard Forest LTER site, Petersham, Massachusetts, United States - Inc-BW-H-2-M | ecosystem: Environmental > Terrestrial > Soil >...
GGCGCAGCAGGTGCGGTTTGCACACACCCGGACCGTTCTGCGTCCGGCGAATGAGACGCGCGAGCAACGCCGGAGGTTTCGCGGGGCTAGCGGATCACCGTGGGATAAAAAACGTTGCGGCCACCGCGGAGATCCCGGCCGTAGGAAAGAGTGAGGGTGATGGCGCCGAGGACCTGGATCTTGGCTTGCGCGCCGGCGTCGACCAGCCATTCGCGGGAACCGAACAGACCCGAGGAGTCGGCGACCGCGCCGGCGTCGAGAAGCGGGCCCAGTTTTATTTTCAGGAAGCCGGCGTTGTAAATGTTTTTGTCGAGTTCCCAATTAGCCAGGAAAAAACGGCGGCCGAGCAGAGCGGCGCCTTTGCGGCCGGCGGTGGTGCCGCGATGTCCCCGGAGCCAGAGGTCGTTGTCGCGCTCGATGCCAAGCTGAAAGAGTTCGTCGAGCGTGGCGCGCCCAGCGAGGGCGGCGGTGCGGATTTGTGCGCGCGATTCGTAGTCATCGCCGGTAGCTTTGGGGAACCAGCGCGCGAGGAGAGAACCTCGGAAGATTCCGAAGCCGCCTAGACTGTGAGCGAAGTTGCGGCCGGCGCTCACTTCGGCGGAAGCGTCGACCGTGATGCGCCGCTCGGGCGCGCGGAGCAGCGAACGATCGGCGGCGAGCCAAACGGCCAGAGAATTTGTGCCGGTGAAAAACGGTTGGGCGGCCGACGGCAGAGCTTGCGGAACATTTCGAAAGGAGCGATGGGCGGCTGCGATGCCGGCGTTCCAGGTCCAGCGGCCGCTGGGAACGAAATGAAGCCGCGCGCCCGCAGCAGTAGTGCGGACGTTGAGATCGGAGAGAGTCACGCCGGAGGGGAAAAAGGTTCGCGACAGATTCCAGTTTTCGTCGCGGGCGTCGAGAAAAAGTTCGAGACGGATGGAGGGATCGTGGAACAGAGGCGAAGCGGCGTTCAAGAAGAAACGGCGTTTTTGCGCGTCCCAGCGGGCCAGCGAGGTGAAATTGAGGGCTTGGCGGCCGGCGTTGAAGAATTCGGGATAGACGGTGGAGTAGGGCAAGCCGCTGAAGGTGAAGACGAGCGCTGCGATCCAGGAATCGCCAAAACCGTTTTTTTCGGCGAGATGCAAGGTGGCGTCATAGGAGTCCGAGTCCGCTGCCGGCGCCAGGTCGATGCGTTGCTGCGGGAAGATTCCGAGGGCGCGGAGGCGCGCGTTGCTGGCCAGCAGGGCATCGGTGGTGAGCGTTTGCGGGGCGTTGAAGGCGATGGAACGGTTGAGGAGTAGATCCAGCAATTGCGGGGGCGGGGTGACCGAAACGCTGCGGAGACGAGGTTTGTCGAGGGGGTTCCAGTATTTTAGAGCCGCTTCCAGATTCCCTTCGAGGAAGTAGATGGTGCCGAGGAATTCGTGGTTGTAGCGAGCGTCAGGCTCGAGTTGGAGACCAGCGCGCAACTCGCGCTTGGCTTCGGCGAAATTCTTTTGTTTGTAGGCGAGGCCGGCAAGTTCGGTTAAAAAGCGCGGATCGCCGGGCCTTTTTCGATGTCCGGCCTGGAGTGCCGCGCGCGCTTCGCTGAAGCGGCCGAGCCGGGCGAGCGCTAGTGCTTCGATGAGATCGAATTCCGCAGACTGTTGTGCGGGGCCGGCAGCCAACTGGGCAGCTTCTTCCCAATGCGCGGAATCGAGAGCGAGCTGAGCCGATGCCAACCGCTCAGCTTCAGCGGCCATTTCCTGGGACGCCGACGGGAACGCGCAGCTCGCCGCCAGCAGCAGCGCGAGAATCACTTTGCTTGCTGGGGCACGGCGAGCAAGGTCCAGTTGCTGACGGGCTGCCATGCTTTCTCGAATCTCGCGCGTTCAATGCGCAGAAGCTTACCGCGTGCCGGATCGTTGACAAAAAGAGCGGGAGCCCGGGAATCCATTCCGATTGCGAGGACATAATGCAGGGGAGATTTCTTTCCGGTGGGTTGCATGGCCACGATCAGGGGCCGGCCTTGCTGCAGATGGGTTGCCAGATCTTCCCAGGTGCCGCGGATAGCGAAGACCCTGAATCCACTTTCCCGGAGGTATTTCTCCATGTCCGAGGCGTAAATGCCGCGAGCTTCGCGGGAATAGAGCAAGCGCTGAATGGCATGGACATCGGCGCGCGCGGGGTCAAGCTGGATTCCGTGCGCGCTCCAGTATTGCAGGAGCATGGAAATCGCCGCGGAGCCGCAGCCATCGGTGCTTTGCGCGACGAATGGAACGTCCAGCCAAAGGCCGGCCGGTTGCTCGGGCGCTGAGGATGTTCGTGAAGGAAATGGTGCTGCGGCCAAGGACAGCAACAGCGCGATGGCGGCAGTGGCTTTCACGAATTCCCGCTTCCGGCTGAGCCGTGCACGCGAATCAGCGCACGGCCAGGGCGACGATCAGTACGGCCACGATGATGAGGATGATCCATAGGAGATCGCGATCCGAAAGGCGTCCCGCCGCGAAATCGCTCTGGGCCTGCTGGGAGCGCCGAGCCAGTTTGCCGAGGTCCTCATCGTTGAGTTGGCCAACTGCACGGTCGACTTTCTGGTAGTCAACGCCCGATGACTTGAGCGCTTTTTGGCCGGCATCGGAGGATAGCAAAGAGCGGACCGCTTGCTCGTTGGCGTGGCGCGTTTGAGCCGGCTGCGCGGCATCCTGGCGCAACTCCCCGGATGAAACAACGTGGTGTTGCTCTTGGGCCGCCGCCGCCGTGCTGGCCAGACTCGCCAAGGCCGCAAATGCCAGCATGAAGGCACACCTCTTCAGACGAAAATTCATGCATCCTCCTGTTTTTGGCCGGGGCTATAAGTTTAGATTCAGATGGGAAAGGAGACAAGAAAGTTCTACTGGCGGCTTCGTGGGCGCGGCAAAACTACTTGACCGGGAGGGGCTTTTGGTATTTGGCGAGGTCGACCGATTGCCAGTCGCCGTTGATGATGGCGGCGCGGATTTGTGCGCCGGTCTTGCCTTTGCCGGTTTGCTCGAAGGAATAAAAGGCTTCGCGCACGCAAATATCGCAGCCGGAAGCATGACGGCTGACAAAGCAATCGAGCAGGCTGCCGTGACCCTGGCTTTGGTCGCAGTGGCAGTAGCAGGGTTGCTGGTAAAGGACTTTTTTGACGCGAGCGGCGACGGTGTAGGCGTTCTGCACCGCGATGTCTACAAACAAGGCGGGGCTCATAGTGGCGGGAAGATCGGCTTTCGGTGCTTGCGCGTGAAAGGCGGGCACGGCTTCGGGAGCTTGAGGTTGCGGTTGGACCGGCGGAGCAGGACGCCCGGGAGCTGCGGCCAAGACAAGTCCACCGCACAGAAGCATAAGCACCGCGGGAATCTTGTGGGTTACGCGCATACTTTCAGACTCCTTTGCCGGTCGCCCGGCGGGCGAAGGCGGTTTTCACTTTACGTTGCTCCGCGCAGAATTCCAAATGGAACCAGTTACTGGTCCGAGACGGCAATCGCACCTACCAAGGCAAGTGCACCATGGCGATGCGCACGCGTTCGAGGCGGGTGGCATCGAGGACGCGGTCATCGTTCATGTTGTCGATCTGGCTGTTGGCGATGAAATAGAAATCGCTGCCACGAATCGCTCCGGTAGTGGGTAAGACGGAAAGCGGGGAGCGCGTTTCAAGGACGGTGGTTTGCGTCACCCGCAGTCCGTCCTTGGACAAGCGAAACGCCGCAACACGAGGGGAACCAATTCCGTTCTGGATGGCGATGAGGCCGCCGTTGTGCCAGTACAAGCCGTCGACGCCGGACAACGTGCTGCGCGGCCCTGGATCCACGTCGGCGCTGGCGTTGCTGAGCAGATCGACGCGAACGACTCCCAGGTCGTCCGCCACGAAGAGCTGGCGATCGTCATCGGCAAGTGCGATTCCGTTCGGGTAACAGAGGCGGCGATTTAACGAAATGGGCAGAAACGCTTGTGCGGAGCGGTCAAAACGGTAGACCTGCTCGCTGAGGCTATCGGTAACGATGACTTCGCCGCTTTTGCGAACGACCAGATCGTTGAAGCCATGTTTGGCTCGATCTTTGGGGGCGTAGCGCCCCAACAACTCGCCTGACGGACTGAAGTGCAGCAGTTCGGTGTCGCCTTCAAGGTCCCTGAAGCTGTTGGCCCACACGCTGCCATCGGTGGGATCCAGGCGAATTCCCAGGACTGGCAAGAGATGGAGACGATCCGCGGGAACGAAATCCGAAACCTGGCCCTGTTTGCCGTCTGGAACGATTTTGACGATTTTTCGCCGATTGAGGCTGCTCAGATAAAAGACATTCTGCCTGGCGTCGTAAGCCAGCCCTTCGGGGACGAGATCCTTTTCCTCGGTTACGAAAGCTACGCGGGCCTGCGCCACCACCGGGAAGTCGCGGTGCACGCTGTCGGCGAGATTCTGAAACTCCTTGGAGTCTTTCATCGCGCGAAACGCCGGAGAGCCGGTTGGATCGAATCCTTCGCGCAACGCCAGGCATTCTTTGAGCAACTTCACGGCCTCGAAAGTCTCTCCCAGGTGTTGTTTGGCGCCGGCCAGAAAATACAACGCGCCGCCGCGGTCCGGCAGCGCGGGTTCTAGTTTCTCGACGAGGGCAATTTGCCGGCGGACTTCCGCGGCATCCGCAGGCTCGGCGGGAGCTCCCTTGATTTCTTCCTGCTGCTGGGCGTGGGCCATTCCTGCGCAACAGGCGAGCAGGACAGGCAAGAGGAACAAAGGGCGGGAATGCGTGCGGCGGTTCATGACGGTAAGTTAGACGCGCGTTGGTGCCGATGGACGCGGCCAATCACAAGCTCAGCGGATGGCGATGGGCGCAGCCGAACTGGGGGTGTGAAGGGCGGCGGAAGCGGGCTGCCGCTGCGCCACGTGTTGCGCGCGCAAGTGCCGCTGCACGCGGCGGCCCCAGGCGCGCACAAAGGTAAAGTTCAGCGCGCCGCCGATCGCGGAGCTCGCTAATGGAATGAGGCGGCCAGCCCATTTTTCCGCGGCTTCTGCACCCATTTTTGCGGCCAGAGCCCGGGCAATGCGCGGAGCCAAGCGCTCGAAGATCTGCTTTTCGGCCAAATCTTTTCCGTAGTCCACGCCGGCGGCGGCTGCGGCAGCTTTCCACATTTCCAAGCGCTGATCGGGGTCGTGGACTTGCAAGCCGTAGAGCAGGCTTAGGCGCTGAATCAGGCGCAACGTAATCATCACCAACAGGCTGGTGTCTGGCACCAGCGTGAGCGCGCCGCCAAATCCAAAGCCGAAGCCTTCGGCGAGGGCCAGCTGGCTGGCGTTGCGAATCAGTTTTGTGGCGATGGCGTCGAGCTTCTCGAGGGGAACATCGCTCATGCGCTCGAAGCTGGGCACCCAGACGCCGTACTTGTCGCCGAGGTCGCGCCGGAAATCCTCGGGGTCCACTTCCATGGAGCGCAAACTGCGGAGCACGCCAGATTGGAGCATCCCGCGAGCCGCGCGCTTTGTGAATGAGGCTTTTCTCACTGGCTTATCCTCTGGCGAATCCTCTTGGCCGACGCAAGCATCGTATGGTGGTTAGAACCTGCGGCGCAACCCTGGTGTTGCCTGGCAGGAGTGCGGCGCTGAAAACACGGGGAGTTACCCGGAACGCGGCACGCAAACCGCAGTCCTACTTGACGAGACCGATCTTTTGAGTAAACTGCATTTTTCTCTTATGGCCTCGATGCCACAATTCGTTCCCGGAGACGTTGCCAGCGATTTCGACTTTCCGCAGCGTGAGGCGGCGTTTTTCTACGGTCTGTTCCTGCGCGGGCATTCCGCGGAGCAACTGCGGCGGGACATCGAAGTGCCGTCCGCAGTGCTGGCCAAGTGGCATCGCGAAGCGGAACGCGATCCGCAACTGCGCGATATTTTCTCGCGCATGGTGGAATACCGGCGTCACGTGCTGGCCATTTTTGACGCGCTGGTTGGCTACGACGGCCAGCCGCAGCGCGTGCAGTAGCGATCCGTCCTGTTGGTTCCCGCCGCTGCGTCCTGCACTACCGCAGTCGGTCTTCCCAGGTTCCCTCGGCGCCAGCAATCCCTACCAAGTTTCCCGTAGGTAAAGTTGCCTGTACGACGGGTCAGGTCAAAAATCGTCAGGCAACCCTTTACTGGCACCCGAGTTCTAAAACCATCCGGGGGCCAAGTGTCACAAAATGCAGGAGATTTCCTCGATTGACGCGAAGGCAATCGGAGATTAGAATCGCTGGGTCCCATAGGTTGAGGTGTTATCCATGTCAAGGGTCGTACGCACCCTGGTAGCTTCTGTTTTCGCATTTGCCATCGTCATCCCACCAGTTACGGGCCAGCAGGGGACCCCGCAGGGGCAGGATCCCATTGTGGCCGGTCCACAGAAGCTCGATAAGAGCCAAAAGAAAAAGATCAAGCAAACCTTCAAAGAGCTGGATAACGCGTACAAGCAGTGGCTGAGCGAGGACGTGATCTACATTATCTCGCCGGAAGAGCGCAACGCTTTCCTGCAACTGGCCACCAACGAAGAGCGCGAACAGTTCATTGAGCAGTTCTGGCTGCGCCGCAGCAGCAATCCGGATTTGCCGGAGAACGATTTTAAGGAAGAACACTATCGCCGCATCGCCTATACCAACGAGCATTTCGCTTCAGGCATTCCTGGTTGGAAGACCGACCGCGGGCGCATGTACATCATGTGGGGTCCGGCGGACGAGGTTGAATCGCACCCGACGGGCGGCACGTATGACCGTCCGATGGAAGAGGGCGGTGGCTCGACGAGCACGTATCCGTGGGAAACCTGGCGATGGCGCTATCTGGAAGGCATAGGAGAGAACATCATTCTGGAATTCGTGGATCCGTCCGGTTCCGGCGAGTATCACTTGACGATGGACCCCTCCGAAAAGGATGCTCTGTTGCATGTGCCCGGCGCCGGTTTGAGCTTGCTCGAATCGATGGGCATGGCCTCGAAGACAGATCGCTTCACGCGTTCCGACGGCACGAACCTGCCGACGGCGCTGGGCGGAACGCCTGCCAGCATGAACGAATTCAACCGCCTAGAGCTCTACGCCAAGGTCCAGAAACCGCCCGAAGTTAAGTTCAAGGATTTGGAAGCCGTTGTTACCGCGCGCATCGTTCGCGATCAGATTCATTTCAACTGGCGCACGGACTTCCTGAAAGTCACCAACGACACCGTGCTGGTGCCGGTGACCGTGCAAGTTCCAAACAGCCAGCTTTCTTTCCTCTCGAAAGAGGGCATTCACTCGGCGACGCTCAACGTTTTCGGACGCGTTAGCACGCTGACGGGGCGCGTGGTGCAGACCTTTGAAGAAGCGGTGAGCCGCGACTTTCCGGATTCGCTGTTTCAGCAGTCCGTGAAGCTGCAATCGATCTATCAGAAGGCCATTCCGCTGCGTCCCGGTTTGTATCGGCTGGATCTGGTGATCAAAGATGTGCAGAGTGGCAACATCGGTGTGGTGAATACGCGCCTGGCGGTTCCGCGGTATGAAGACGAGAAGCTGGAAGCCAGCTCGCTGATTCTGGCGGACCAGATCGAACACGTGCCTGCCAAGCAGATTGGCTCGGGCCAGTTTGTGCTCGGCTCCTCGAAAGTTCGCCCGCGGCTGGACGCCGATTTCAGCACCACGGACAAGCTTGGCATATACATGCAGGTATACAACTTCAAGGCGGACGAGAAGACCCACAAGTCCAGCGGCAGCTTCCAGTACACGGTGAAGAAGGGCAACGAGCAGATCATGCAGTTCAAGGAAACGTCTGAAGAAATGAAGCAAACCGGCGATCAGATCACCATCGAGCGCCTTTTGCCGCTAGCCACGCTGACACCGGGCAAGTACACGCTGGTCATCAACGCCACGGACGGACTCTCGAACCAGACCATTTCCCGGACCGCGGATTTCACGGTCAAGCAGCCGGCGGAAACCAAAACCGCCGCGAACACCATGCCGGGGAGGTAAGCAGACGTGAGACAAGGACGGCTCCGAACCCTGGGGGCTCTGGTCCTGATCGCAGCAGCTTCGTGCCTTGGTGCGAAGCCGGCGGTCGCGCAGTCAAAGACTGCCCGCGGGAAGCTTGCCGGAGTGGTTCGCGACGCGGCGGGCATGCCGCAATTGGGCGCCAGCGTGGAAGTTGTTCCCGAGGCCTTCGGTCTCGCCGCTGCCTCGCAAGGGTTCTTGACGAATACGCAAGGCGTCTTCCGGGACGACAAGCTCGCGCCGGGTTTTTATACCGTGCGCGTGACCCTTGCCGGCTTTCTCCCCACTCTCGAAAAACACGTACGCATCAACTCGAATCTCACCACGGTTGTGCGTATCCGGCTGGAATCTTTGTTCGCTTCGCTCGATCAATTGCGGCGACAGCCTGCGCCCGCCAGTGCTGAAGCGGATGATTGGAAGTGGGTATTGCGGTCGGCTTCGTCAATGCGCCCGGTGCTGGAGTGGACCGATGACCAAGACGCGCCAGCGACGTCGGCCCTGAGCTATGACTCAGGCACTCCGCGGCACGCGCGCATGCTCCTGGAAATGACCGACGGAGCGCGGCGCCTGGCGTCGGCCTCCAACATCGCGTCGGCGCCGGCTACGGCCTTCGCCTACGACCAGCAAATCGGCGGCAGGAGCCGCCTGATCCTGGCCGGACAGATGAGCTATGACCAGACCGCGCCGGGCGGCGGAATCGCCACCATCTGGCTGCCGACCGGGACTCTGGGTGCCGGGCCGCACACGGCGTTGGTGCTTCGGGAAGCCAAAGTCGCTTCGGGCGGCCCGGTGTTTCGCGGGATGCGTCTCGATCAGGGTGGCACGGTGGCGCTCGGAGAGCGGCTGGTGCTGCGCTATGGCGGCGAGTATGTATTCGTCGGGCTTGGCGCGGCGGCTTCTTCCATTCGGCCGCGCGCCGAACTGAAGATCAAGGCCAACGATGACTGGACCGCTTCTCTGATATTTGCATCGCTTCCGAGCGGCCCCACTCCTTTAGAATCGGAAGGTGCGGAGAACGATGGCGTGTTGGCCGCTGCGTTGAACGAGCTGGACGCTTTCCCGGCATTGCTCTGGCGCAAGGGCCGTCCGGTGCTGCAAAGCGGTTGGCATGAGGAAGTGTCTGCCGAGCGCAAGCTGGGAACGCGTGGCACGATTCAAGTTGCCGGGTTTCATGATGATAACCGGCACGTAGCCGTTTACGGACGGGGCGACGGACTTCCCGTGGCCGATTATTTCCAGGATTTCTTCTCGGGCGGCTTTGCTTACGATGGCGGCGCTTCCGGCAGTTGGGGCACGCGCGTGGCCTGGCGCGAAAAACTCGCCAGTGATCTGGAGTTGACGGCGGTCTATGCCTATTCGGGCGCGCTGGTTCCTTCTGAGGATTCCGACGATTTCCTTCGCGACGTGCTGCGCACGCAAGCACGCCATTCGCTCGGAGCAGGCATTAACACAAAGATTCCGCACTCCAATACCCGCATCGAAGCGAGCTACAAGTGGATCAGCGGCGCAACGGTGTCCCGCGTGGATCTATATGGGGAGTCCTTGTTCCAATTAGACCCGTATCTGCACATCGGACTGCGCCAACCGCTCCCGAAGTTTGCCCTGGGCCGCTGGGAAGCCATCGCCGATTGCGACAATCTTATGGCGCAAGGCTACCTTCCGATGAACAGCCGGGATGGCCGGTTGGTACTGGTGCCGTCGCTACGGACGTTCCGAGGTGGGCTGAGCGTGCAGTTTTAGTGTTCTGGAAAGCTGTAAATGGTCTTCCAGAAAGTGGATAGTCTTGGCCACCCCGCCCTGGTCCATCTATAAGTTGTTGATTTTATTAGGATTCCGGTCATGACTGTCTACCAAAGAATGGACATCGGTTTGCACTTGTCCTTCCCGGGAGAGGTCTGCACCAGCGGTTTGCGGCCATGAAACAGAGCCTTCGAGTCAGCGTTGGAGCGGTGGTGTTGGCCCTTGCCACCATAGCGGCCTTCATCTTTGCCTTGCTGAACCTCGAGCAGCGGCGGCTGTTTGAATACCCAGACGATGGAGTCGCCTGGTTTGACACCGATCATGGCGTTCAGGCCTGGAAGGTGGCCTCCAACTCAGCCGGATCCCGCGCTGGAGTTCGCGAGGGTGATCGACTGATCGCCGTCAACGGTTTCCGCGTCAGCCGGTCGGTCCAGGTCACCAGCCGGTTGTGGCGGGCGGGCATCTGGAGTCAGGTGCGCTACCAGCTATCGCGCAACGGCGAGGAGTTCGAGACTTCGCTGATTACCGCTCCCGCGCCGAAGCCGTCGTCGATAGAGAATTACCTGCGGATCGTCGGCTTACTGTATTTGTTTATCGGGCTGTTTATCTTTGTGCGCCGGTGGAACGCGCCGCGCGCGGTCCATTTTTACGTTTTCTGTCTGGTCTCTTTCATTCTGTATTCGTTCCACTACAGCCAGAAGCTGGACGCATTCGATTGGGAAGTGTATTGGTGCGGCGTGGTTGCGCGTGTGCTCGCGCCCGCTTTGCTTCTTCATTTTGCGCTGGTTTTTCCGGAACGAGGGGAGGGCGCCGGGCGCTCCGCTTTCAAGCTTGGCGCGGTTTATGCCCTGCCCGCGCTGTTGCTGTTCATCCACGTCAGCACCGCGAAGGATGCGCTCGGCTTTGTTCCGTGGATTGGCGCCCGCCTGCAGCTCGAAAAGCTGGAACTAGGTTTTCTCGGCCTTTGCTTCATTGCCGCGGGAATGGTTTTCTACAAAAGCTATCGTGAGGCTCCTTCCGGCGTGTTGCGGCAGCAGTTGAAGTGGTTGACCGGCGGAACCCTGATCGGGAGTTTGCCGTTCGCTTTGTTCTATGTTGTGCCGTTCCTCTTCGATGCGGCGCAGCGGCCGTGGATGTCGTTCTCCGTCGTCGCGTTGGTGCTCATCCCGCTGTGCTTCGGCTACGCGGTGATCCGCTACCGCTTGATGGATGTGGACATCATCTTCAAGCGCGGCCTGGCGTACACGGCGGCAACGGCGGCCGTGGCAGCCGTATATTTCGCGTTGGTCGCACTCATCGCCTACCTCTTTAACACCCAGACCACCGGGCCCGTGGGCGGCATGATCGCCATCGTTGTAGCTGCGTTTCTGTTCCAGCCGTTCCGTGAATGGATTCAAGCGCGTCTGGACCGCTTCTTCTATCGCGACCGGCTGGACTACCGCCGCACGTTGATCGAATTCGGCCGCACGCTGACCAACGAAGTTCGCTTGGAACCGATGCTCGGTTCGGTGATGGATCGGGTCTCGCAGACTTTGCTGGTCGACCGCCTGGCGATCTTTGTCGAAGATCCGACCGAGCCCGGCGAGATGCGTCTGGCGCGTTCCATGGGCGTGCGGCTTGCGCAATCTCTCGATTTGAGTTTTCTGGGCCAGGCGGCCGGCGCAGAGTTCACCCGCGGAGCGCTTTTCTTCGAGTCGCCGCGCGCTGCCAGAGACGTAAGCAATTCCGTCCGCCACACCCTGGAGCAACTGGACCTCAACTATTTCGTTCCGTGCCGCATTCGCGAGCACACCGTCGCCGTGCTGGGCCTTGGCAAGACGGTGGACGGCGACTTCCTGTCGAGTGACGACGTCGAACTCGTTGAAACTATCGCCGGCTATGTCGCGGTAGCGCTCGACAATTCGCAGCTCTATTCCTCGCTCGAACAGAAAGCGCTGGAGATTGCCCGGCTCAAGGATTTCAGCGAAAACATCGTGGAGTCGCTCAACGTCGGTGTCCTCGCAGTGGATCTAGAAGGCATCGTGGAATCCTGGAACACCCGCATGGAGCAGCTCTTTGGGGTGGCGCGCCAGGATGCGGTGGGCCGGCAATTGCGCTCTTTGCTTCCCGAAGAACTTGCCGCCGAGGTGGACTCGCGCCGCGAGCAGGAGCAAATCACCGGCATCTACAAGCAGCGCTTGCAGCATCAGGGCAAGACGCTAACTCTTAACGTTTCCATTACTCCTCTGGTCAGCAAGTCTGGCGAACGCATCGGCCGGCTGTTGCTGATCGACGACGTGACGCAGCGTGAGCGCATGGAAGAGCAGCTTTCGCAGACCGAAAAGCTGACTTCGCTCGGTTTGCTGGCCGCCGGCGTGGCCCATGAAGTGAATACGCCGCTGGCGGTGATCTCCAACTACATCCAGATGCTGGCCAAGCAAATGCCGGAAGGCGATCCGCGGCAGGGGATCATCGATAAAATCGTGAAGCAGACCTTCCGTGCCAGCGAAATCGTCAACAATCTTCTGAACTTCTCGCGCACCGGCGCGGGCGACGCGCGCGATGTCAACGTCAACCACGTGCTTGAAGAAACGCTTTCGCTGATGGCCCATCCGCTCAAGAGTTCGCAGATTCAGATCGTCAAGCAGCTCGGCGAGTCGCTCCCGGCCGTACGGGGCTCCGCCAACAAGCTCCAGCAAGTGTTCCTCAATCTATTTCTCAATGCGCGCGACGCCATGCCCGGCGGCGGCATGCTCGAAGTGCGCACCGCCGCGCACAATGGCAGCGTCGAAATCGAGATTGCCGATACCGGCGCGGGCATTCCACGCGAGCACATTCACCGCATTTTCGATCCGTTCTTCACCACCAAAGCCAGCGGCCGCGGCACGGGCCTCGGTCTTTCGGTCAGCTACGGCATCATCAAAGAGCACGCCGGGAAAATCGATGTGCGCTCGACACCCGGGAAGGGCACTTCGTTCCATGTGGAGTTCCCCGCGGTAGGGAAAGCGGTCCATGTCTAAGGGTTCGATTCTAGTTGTAGACGACGAGTCTGAAATTCGCGAAGGCCTTGAAATACTTCTCACCAGCGAAGGCTATGGAGTTTCCAGTGCGGGCACCGGCGAGTCCGGCCTGGCCAAGCTCGAAGAGCATCCCTTCGACCTGCTGCTTCTCGACGTCAGCTTGCCGGACCGCAACGGCCTCGATTTGCTCAAGGAAATCCGCCGCCGCGATCCCAATCTCTCGGTGGTGCTGATCACTGCGTACGGCTCGATCGACATGGCGCGCACCGCTTTTAAAAACGGCGCGATGGACTACATCACCAAGCCTTGGTCCAACGATGAACTGCTGGCGCAGGTGGCGCAAGCCGTCGAATCGCGGCGCTTGCGCGAAGAAAACGTTCAGCTAAAGCGCGCGCTCAAGCAACGCTTCAGTTTTCCCAGCATCGTCGGCAAAGGCGACAAGATGCAGCAGCTTCTCGACCTGGTCACGCAAGTCGCTCCCTCCCGTTCCACCATTCTGATCAGCGGCGAGAGCGGCACCGGCAAGGAGCTCATCGCCAAGGCGATTCACTCCGCTTCCCCGCGTGCCGAAAAGGCTTTCGTGCCGGTCAACACCGGCTCCATCCCTGTGGACCTTCTCGAATCGCAGCTCTTTGGCCACGTCAAGGGCGCTTTCACCAGCGCCATTGCCTCCAAGAAGGGGCTCTTCGAAGTCGCCGATCAGGGCACCATATTTTTCGACGAAATCGCCACCATCAGCCACGAAACGCAGGCCAAGCTCTTGCGCGTTATTCAAGAGCGCGAATTCATGCGTCTGGGCGGCACCGAAACCATCAAAGTCGATGTCCGCATCGTCGCCGCTTCCAATATCGATCTCCTGACCCTGGTCCGCGAAGGCCGTTTCCGCGAAGACCTTTACCACCGCCTGAACGTGATTCATCTGGTGCTTCCGCCGCTGCGAGACCGCCGCGAAGACGTGCCGCTGCTTCTCGCGCATTTCCTCGAGCGCTACTGCCAGGAAAACTCGAAGCCGCTTCGCCAGTTCACGCAAGGCGCGTTGAAGCTGCTGATGGACTACGACTGGCCCGGGAACGTCCGCGAGCTTGAAAATGTCGTCGAACGCGCGGTGGTCCTCTCCACCCAGGAGCGCGTCGACGTCGACCTCTTGCCCGAAAGCATTCGCAGCAAGGAAATCGTCCGCGGCGTGCGTCTTCAACTCTCTGAATTTATGCCGCCGCTGCCAGGCGAGGCGGGTTCACGCGCCGCCGCCGATCGTCCGCAACCGTCGCTATTCCAGATCATGGATGAGATTGAGCGCCGCATCATTGTGGACATGCTCGAGCGCACTGCCTGGAACCAGACCGACGCCGCCGAGCGCTTCTTGATTCCGCTTTCCACGCTGAACCAGAAAATCAAGCGCCTGGGCATCGATGTCCGCCGCCGTGGACGCATCGACGAGTCCTTTACCGCCGTTACCGGCAAATAGCCTGCTCCCAGTTCCCTTACTTTCATCTTGCATCTCCGCGTCTCGCTAGGCACAGTAACTTCCGCCATGATCCTGCGCCTCTCGACCGCCGCCGAGCGCGGTGCCGTCGCAGTCATCGCCGCGTTGTGTGCTGCCTTTGTCGCGTTTTTCGGCATCCGCAACGCCCTGGCAACCCATTTTGCCGCACAAGAAACACTCAGCGGATTCTCCCGCGCCGTTCGCCTCGAGCCTTCCAATGCCGAAAATTGGTTCTCCCTCGGGCGCTATTGGCAATACAACTTCGAAAGCCCCGACCTCGACAACGCCGTCGCCGCTTACCGCAGATCTTTGTTGCTCGACCCAACTTCCGCCGATACCTGGATGGATCTGGCCGCCGCCTACGAAGCCCTCGGTGATCTCGGCCACGCCCGCGATGCCTTCGCCAATGCCAAACGCGTCTATCCGCTTTCCGCGCAGGTCGCCTGGAGCTACGGCAATTTTCTGCTCCGCCAAGGCGAATTGAGCGCCGCCTTCTCCGAAATCCACCGTGCCGTCACGGGCGATCCGCGCCGTGGCGCGGAGGCGTTCTGGCGGTGCATGCGCGTCGACCCGGACATCGATAAAATTCTCGCCCAGGTGATCCCGCCCTCGCGCGACGTCTACCTCGACATCATCCAAGGCCTGGCCGATGAGGGTCAGACCGCCGACGCGCTGCGCGTCTGGGACCGCCTCGCAGCAATGCACCCGCAACTGCAGTTGCGTCGTGTCCACTCGTTGGTCGAAGCCCTCCGCCACCGGCAGCTCATTCCAGAGGCCAGTCGCGTCTGGCAGCAAGCCGCCAGCTTCTCCAGTTTCGCTGACTTGCCGCTGCCCGCCGGCTCTGTCGTTTGGGATGGCGGATTCGAATCCGGCGAAACCGGCCTGAGCTACAGTTGGGCCTTTTCTCCGAATGCCCACGGTGTGCAGATTCGCCAGGACTGCCAGGAGAAGCACTCCGGCTCGTGTTCGCTGCGCGTCAGTTTTGGCGGGCAGTCCGATTTGAATTTCGTCGATGTGTGCCACATCGTTCCGATCCAACCGGCCGCTGCGTACACTTTTTCCGCCTGGGTTCACTCGCGTGACCTCTCTACCGATCAAGGCGTCCATTTCGTCCTGAGTGGCTCGCAAGCCCCGCCTGTTGTGACCTCTGACGTTCGCGGGACC
>Ga0210384_10004602_pt1 | contig 15331 bp, 10 predicted proteins | sample IncBWH2MmetaG_FD_160574 | JGI IMG/M metagenome (GOLD analysis project Ga0210384, IMG submission 160574) | Forest soil microbial communities from Barre Woods Harvard Forest LTER site, Petersham, Massachusetts, United States - Inc-BW-H-2-M | ecosystem: Environmental > Terrestrial > Soil >...
ACAGTCTGGACCGCCCTGTCAATTTCCTCCTTGTGCGCGAGATAACTGGCCTTGGGGTTCGATGGCAGTAGCATCGGGGCCGAAATAATGGCATTGACTTTGCTCCGCATAATTCAAGAACTCCGGGTCCGACCATTAATTGTTGCAGCAGCTTTCTTGCGAAATAAAAAGCCCCGGTAGTCACCCTGTTCTGGAGCGTCATGGATGTGCGGGCCCCTGGAGATTAGAAATTCACGGACCACGTCCATGCCTTGTGCGGAGACATAATCCACAAATTCGCCCCGATTGAGAATCCAGCACAGATATTCTGTTCGATAGCCCACCGCCCAAGGTCTTTGCATAGCGACGTAGGAAGCGGCCTGTTCCACAAATATCATCCGGGTAACGTAGAGATAAGGATTGGCCACGCTGATCAATCGATCCACGAGAGGACGCCAATTTTCTTCGTACCAGACTGATGAACTCGCCAGAATGAGGTCGTATTGCTGAGAGAAGCAGCCATCCGGCCGTTCAAAGAAATGAGCTCGCGGTAAAACCTCTCGTCCCGCCTGACAAAGCAAAGGCAGATCCTGGCAGTAGTACTCAATCTGCACTTCCGGCAGGACCGCCTCGCTTAGCAGGTAGTAATGGCCCATTCCGCCTCCCCAATCCAGCACAGAGAGGCATTCCTTTTGCCGGGCAGCAAGGGCAAGTACATAGGCACAAGAAATGATCGTGTTATGGTCGCGAAGTCCGCCAGAATTTATGTAGGGGTCTTCGTGGTTAACCACGAGGGGCCCGGTGCCCTTTAACGATTCAGCGAAAGCACGCCAATTCCTCTTTTGTGTTTCGGTGATGCTCGGCGCATTCCAACCTTGCACCGGAATATCGGTGCGCCAACCTTTTTCAACGTATTCCCACGGGGCAGGCCTGACGTAGTCTAATCCGCTTTGAACCAACCTGATGAGGCCAGGAGGTGCCCAATCCCGAACGAACGCTTTCAGAGTTCCGTTACCTCTTGGCATGGAAGGTTTGATTTCGGTTTTGCAAAGGCTCCGATGGATCTTCTATGGTCTCTCAAGGTGGCAGGTTTTTTCGGACATTTCTCCAACTCGGCAACCGCTGTTATTTTGGCCGGACCGGGCCCTCGCTGACCAGCGAAACGTAGTCGTCCCACTGACGGATGTAGTCAACGGGGTCATAAAGAGAACTAGCCAACACGAGACAGACCGCATCGTCGCTGAAGTCATAGAGGCGCGCCCAGATCATGGGAGGAACGTTAATCACCCGGTTAGGCTCGGCCAGCATATATGTATTGCGGAGGTAACCGTCAGTCAGTTCAAGCGAGAAGTTTCCCTTAATCGCGATGAAGGACTGCCACGTTTCCCGGTGCGCATGCGCGCCGCGTTCACAATCCTTCGTCGCACCATAAATGTAAAAGATGCGGGCGATGAAAAAAGGAATATCCTTCCCGGATTCCACGATCGTCAACTGACCGCGGACGGGCGTCGAAAAAGTAGTGAGGTCACTCCCACTGACCTCGAAACCCGGCGCTCGCAAGCGTCCGTAGTCTGCGGTTTTGTCTGCGACTGTGCTCCACCCCGTCTCGCGGCGCGAGTTGGCTCTCAATGTAGCGGCAATTTGTGAAGAGTCTTGGAGTTCTTTCATAGCCCGTTTCTCCGACCGTAAACGCCGGCCAACACCCGAGTCTTGCGCCTGCATGAGAAAATCCGTGCCAACCAGCGACCTAAGAAATTGCCTTAGGCGCCTGGAATGCCGGTTCAGCAAGCTCAGCTTCCTTCAAGCTTTCATTTTATCGACTCAACTGCGAATTGACGATGAGATGAGAAGATAGGCTCGCCATCGCCATGAACACAACCCCCCGGGAGAGCCGGGAAAAGGGCGGAACATAGCCTGGAGCGATATTGTTCCTTCCACTGGCGCGCCCCGCTCATGCGGGTCTCTGCTGCAGCGAATCTTCCTTCTGCCTTACAAAGGAAATGCCTATTCCTCCGCCGGGATACCAGTGGTCTTTTGGTTCCTCCCGGAAGAAAATAAACTGCCGTCCCTGAAGTTCTGAAAATGCCGCCAAGACATCGGTGCAGTGACAATTATCGCCGAGAATGAGACCCCCTTCAGGGCTTAACTTCGGTGCGATCGTTTGATACTCACGATGTTCATATTCGGCGGAGTGATCACTGTCGTTGATAAAAATATCAATCTCCGGAATGGATTGAAGAGACTGAACAGAATCGCCATAGAGAATGCTGCCCACCCTGCTGTAAGGTTCAGTAAGTAGAAACCCCGCATCGGGATTAATGTCCGTGCCATAGTAGCGCCCGGGAAACCCCTCTGCCTCGTTGCGCATGAGCGCCGCGCAGAGCACAACCGCTCCCAGTCCTTTGTCGACTCCCGTTTCCACCACGACCCGGGGCTTCAGTATTCGGACGAACGCATACCAACCCAACCGCCTGCCCAGGGAACACCGCTCATCGGCTGAATACCGCTGGAGACTCTTTCGCGTCTGGGCGATGACGAGGCGCTTCAAATCCTCGTCGCCTTGAAGTTCGCAAATGTAGGCCTTGCTCGTTGAGTATGGCACGCCGGTGACGACCGAAATTGTGTGAGCAAGGTACTCGCAATTCTCGGGGGTGATGTCATAGGTCAGATTGGCGAACTCTCTCGACGACACTGACCAACCAATCAACCGTCTCAACGGAGGGATGTAATAGCGAAGACCCACGCGCAAACGCACGGGAACCAGCAGAATTCCGCCGAGGCGGGTCTGCAATAGAAATCGTTTCAAGCTTTTTTTCAGACTGCTCAAGCCGTAACCCCAGTATTTGTTGATGAAATTCATGGCTGGGCAAGAGGCCTCATGACTGGATAACTCATCCTGGCATTGGCAGATTCTGCGTGATGCCGGGAGCGAAGTACAGAAAGATCATCAAGAGGCCTAGCCCTCCCGAAAGTAAGCTCGTAAATAGTGAGATATTTGCCAGGTTCAGAGCCGCAAAAGAGACCGTCAGGGCCGTGAGCCGCAGATCGTGCCCTCTTGCGGTCGAGTCCAGTACCCAAAAGACCAGAGCGCACAACACGGAAATGATCAGGATACCCCCCAAACCCCACGCCGCAAGCCCGTCGGTGGCCCAAAAATGAGCATTCGCGTCGAGGGTAGGATCGCCCGAATAAAAGGACCCGACCTCGATACCCAGAGGGTTAGTGTAAGGATAGATTACGAACCAACTCACCCCCTTGATATGGGAATAATAGGTCGTAGGATAGCGCAGGAAGAAGTCGTGATACCAGGCTGTGGTGAGGCCAGAATTGCCAAAGGTGCGCATGAAAACAAGGGAGAACAGCCAGAAGAACAGGCTCTCAGACCCGCCAAAGGAACGTCCCAGATACAGGGCAAGGGTCAATAGTGCACAGATCCAACTGAGCTTCAAACCAAATGAGGCACCTCTATCGCGCAAGACGAGCGCAAGCGCCGGAACAACGATGATGGAAACGATCACCGACTTGGCACCCGTGGCGCTATACACGAAGCCTTGTACGAGCACCCCGGCGAGAAACCCGAAAATTCGCTTGCGCACGATGCCCCAGGCCATCAGAAACGGGCCGATCACGGCAGACAGCCACATTACCGCGTAGTGGACGGAACTTCCTTCCATGATATCGTCGGCGCCGGATCTGAGGTCGTACACGTCGGCGAACGAAACGATCCGAAAATTGCCACGGAATATCACTAGTACCCAAAGCACGAGCCCTGCCGCCACACAGCAGAAAACCCGCCTGTAAGCACGCAATGAAACTGGCGGCGGGTGAAACGTGAGGAGGGGAAGAAAATAGCTCAAACCTGTGATGGCAAGGCCTGCGAACAGGGTGAGCATCAGACTGGCCACATCAGGCGCATCCTGAAGCCCCACATAGAGGGGAACGAACATAGACGGGATAAAAACCGAGAGGTAGAGCACCCAATAGATGAGCTGCGAGGGCCGGGTCAATTTGATCGGCATCCACCATGCAGGACCTATGGAGAGCCCCCACGCCAGCAACAGATATCCCATTTTGGGATGGCTATGTTCATATCCGTAGTAACCAAAAACCGGATACAGCCATTTCAAATAGACCTGCTGGAAGCTGCCAACAAAGGTCACAATTCCAAGCACCAGCCACGCCCGCCGCTTCCATCCGCTGCGACGACTCTCGTTTGTAGTTTTCTTTGTCATGCGTGCAATTTCTGCCAAGGGAAATCGCGACGGTTGCAGTAGGCTTTTCGTGGGTTCACAGTCTCCCCCAAATGCGACCGTAAGGCCAGCCTTACCCTATTGTTATAGCTTTCCTGACTCTGCATACTCCGTGGAAATGATGGGCAGGGTCGGCCTGCCAGCGTCGAACTGGCGGATTCTTTCTTTAATGGCGTAATGCGATATCACCAGATGGGACCCGTATCCCACCAACACGACGGCTCCAAATGCCGCGATTGCTGATCGCGCGGACCATCCCCAGCGATGAGCGAGCCACAGCGATCCTACGGTAAGCACTAGCCTCCCGACATCCCACCCCAACTGCCAGAATTGCTTCTCGAGAATATTCAGCGTTGGAGTCAGTGGCCACGACACCAAGGCCACATAGTGCATGGCTGCCAGCCATCTGGCATAGACGCCGGCTTCTCGCCAGGATGCACCAAATACAAGTCCAAAGAGAGACGGGCCAAACAGCAGGAAAATCAGGAAGGGAATAAGTCCGAGCCATAGAAGCCGCTTAATGGACCGCAGAAACAAGGCGTTAAACGCGTTCGGATCAGAGACGTTCAGCGTGGCTGCCTCAACGCAATACACCTGAGAAACTGCTTGGCCGATGAGAACTGCAGGTGCACCCAATACGCGATCGCCCAGCGCGAACCAACCCAATGTCTTTGGCCCATACAGTTGGGCCATCAGCAGTGGAGGCAAGCTATAGGCAGCGACTCCCACTAATGCAGCTCCACTCGACACAAAAGGGAAGTGTCGGTACCGCACGGCAGCGCTCCAGATATTCTTCCATCGAGCAAATTGAAACGTGCTCCGATTTCGATGCCACGCCAGGCGTGCCAGGCTCAGGCTGCCCGCCATGCGGCCAATCGCGTCGCCAACGAACAGGCCCAGTGTCCCAGCGTGGATGGCCCCCATCCCAGTCTGGATGGCTATCTGGCTCCCGACTTGCGTGACCTTGGTCCTCATGACGTGGGAATACGCCTTTTGGCGTAGCGCCCAGATACTCAAGGTTTGATATATGCCGGCCCCGCAGATCGCAAAGGGGACCAGTCCCACATAAGGCCGCAGGCCTGCTGCGCTGGTTGGCAAAACGCCGTATCGATGAACTGCCCAAGCTAGAATGCCGAAGAGAACGCTCATCGCCAGGACCGTACAAATCGTGACGATGACCAGATTTGCGGCGACCTCTTCTTTCTCCGGGAGGAAGATCGCCTGTTCATAACGCAGGGTGACCGCGAGCGCGGCGAAAGCCATGAAGGCCATGTACATCTGGAAATAGCCGAAATCCTCCACCGAATAGAGCCGCGTGAGGACCGGAGAAGCCAAAACTGCCAGCGCCTGACTGAACGCCGTCCCCCCCGCGAGAATCGACACTGCGCGCGCAAAAGATCCACGCGGTAGCTTTTTTCGTACGAGCTCTTGTATGCGTCGCATCATCTAGAGAGTCGCGGGCCGGTGTCCACCGCTTTGCGTTCACGAAGCAATCGTGGCGGAAAAAAAGATCATTCCTGATCAGAGCCGGAGTCGCGGCGTCTTACAATCCGAGTCCAGACTCCATGGGTCATCCCTTGCACTCTCGAACCATTCGGTGTAGTCCATGGCATTTTGGAATTGAGGGAGGCTAAAATCTCCCGTGCCAGGACCTTACCCGGATCGGCAGAATCGACTCTTTCCCAGCGAAGGCGGGCAAATATTGAGAGTATGCCCCCGGCCAGCGCCAGCAAACCGCACAAGGCCACAAGCAGCAGTCGCGGCGGGAACGATTTTCTCTCGGGCACGATCGCTGCATCCAAGACTTTCACACTGGGAAGTTCCTTGGCCTCCTCGACCTTGGATAGTTCGTATTGTTGAGTCAGAGTTTCGTAAACAACTTCCAGGATCTTGTTCCGCCGATAAAGATCGAAATAGGTGACGCCCAGCAGCGGAAGCTGTCGGATCGAAGGATAGATTGAGTCACCAACTGCATCGGATTGATTGTTTGTGGCGGTAGAGCTACCGCCCAATTTATCCAACTGTCGCTGTAATTCCGTGATGCGAGCCTGAACCGATCGTACCCGTACGTTGTTAGCAGTATAGATGGCTTCTAGACCTTTTAATTCCGACTCCGCCGCAATCAATTGCCCCTGGACTACCGCGGCTGCTTCTACCATGGCTCGGCCCTGCTCTTTAATGTCGATCGCAGCAGTCTTACTGGAAAACTGACTCAAATCGTGCGCTGCACGGTCCAATTCCTGCTTGACCTCCTTCAGTCGTGCTTCTAAGAACACGCGCTCGCGGTGAGCTGCGGAGGTCGAGAGTTCAGCCACCAGTCGATCCAACTCGTCAACGTAGGCTTGGGCAATGGCGGCAACCCGCTGCGGATCTCTGTCAGAAACCATAATGGTAACAATTCCACTCTTGCGATCTTCCGAGAGAGCGGTGTTATCTGTCAGTTCTGAACGGGCGTCTTCTTCGAGCTTGGTTCGGTAGACTCTCTTGAGATCGAAACGCTGCACCACCCGATCAGCGACCGTCCGGCTCCGCAGAATTCCAATGAAGAGTGCTCCTGAATTCTTGATTCCCAGAAGGTCTCCGGCAATCGCTCCCAGGCCGCCGCTGCCTCCTCCTCCTGCTTTGGCCGCTAGTGCTGCGAAAAGCATTCCTGCGTTCGACTGGTTGTCGGGCGGCATCAACTGAACCGAGGCTCGATATTCCGTTGGAATCGCGAACGCGATCAGCACGCCAACTAGCAAGCCCAGCGCGGCTGTCTTTGCAAGGAAGGTTCTTTGCTCCCAGAGCAGGCGCAGACGTTCGATCGAATTCTCACGGAAGTCTCTAAACTGGACCTCTCCCAGCGCAACTTCCTGCAGCGGTGGCTGCGAAGGAATATCGGTGCGCGATTTTGTATCTACCTTGGCCACAGTTCTACCCGTCTAATCTAGAATGACTAACTTTAGTCCCCGGTATCGTGAGGGTGAGATCACTAGCCTTCTCACCTGATACCCCATGCCCGGGAAAACGCTTCTTCCCACAAGCTCTGCACGCGCCCGATTTCGCTCCGCGAGTCATCTCCTCGAACATAGCAAACTTCCAATGGCGGTCACAGCTTCGCCCTCTCACTTACAGGGCATCCGTGAGCTAATCCCCTCAATCAATAGCCTTTAGACCGCCAACTCCAAATCCAGCCCTTAAACTCTTCCGCGCTATGCCCAGTTTCTGGCCCCAGGGTCCCTCCGGCTCTTGACCCCGTCTTCGGTTCGGAATCACAAGCTCAGCGTCGACCACCGGTTCCAGACATGTTGTCCGCCGTGTTCGCCGCAGACCGTTGAAATAACTTTTGCGGCTGAAACTGAACTTCCACCCCCGTCGTCACATTTCGCGCCGAATTCGACTGAATCACAGGAAACAGCCACCGCTCGTACTGAACCCAGGCGCTGAGGCCGAGATTAGGACGTAGCCAATAATCGCTGCGCACGCCCACGTCCGTCAGGGTTCCTCCGCCGGGGATAAACTGATGGCTGACTTTCTGATGTCTATAGTTGAACTGCAGTCGATTTCGCGCGCTGAACCAATAGTTTGCCCAGCCCTGGGCACCCTGCCCTTCTCGACCGATCCAGCTCGCGAGTAACTGTCCATTGTTGGTGTAGCCACTCAAATATCGGGTGTTAGAGTAGAAAAAGCCGCCGCTGAGCTTTCCTCCGACCGGCAAATCGGTGTAGACACCCTCGACGCGCAGATCAAGCTTTGGGATACGTGGCAGATGCGAAAAATAAAGACCTCCGCGGATGGCGGAGCGGTCCCAGTATGCAATAGGGGAAATCTCGTCGTCGGCGAAAGCGTCGCCGTAGAACGTCACCCAGTCGCGCAGCTTGGGCACACGATACGTCCAGTCCATTCCCGACCGCCGATCCCCTGGATCCGACGAGGTTCCCGGCTTGCCATTTCCCAAACCGAAGAAGCTTTTTTCGAACGTGTGCAGAGTGAAAGGGACTCCTTGTCCGGCGAAGATCCCGGTCCGCGAGAAACCAAATTCGAAATGCCGGGTGGGCTTGAACGTAAATCTCTCGCCGTGAATCAAGGGCTGCGGGTGGATGGTATGAAAAAAGCTGCCCGCGAAGCCGCCTTGCCCTTGGATAAATTGGTGCCCTTCCATCTGCCCAAGAAAAAACTCCAGACGCAGCGGTCCTAGCCAGCCTAATACGCTGGGCAGCTTGACAGGAGTGACTCGATTGATGCGGAACATGTTGAGCGGGCCGGCGTTATCACTGAGAATCAGCGGCCCGCCATCTCCCGGCCCCCACCACAGGCTCTGCCGGCCAAAAGTCACCTGCCAGTTCGAAAATGCCAAACCGACATAGGCATCAAGGACCTGTAACTGATTTACGGCAGGTTGACCCGCGTCCGGCGGCAGCTGCGGAACGCTGTCGACCTTCTGAATGGTTTGGCGCGTCTGCAGGGATAGCGCCGGCAAACCTGCCGATGCCTGCCATTCGCCGCGAAAATAACCCACCCAACGGCCCCATGTGGAATATGCCGAAAAGCCGTTTACCGTGTTCCAACCCTGGCCGTAAGGACGCCCAAAATCATTGATCTGGGTCTGAGCGAAGGTATAGCCATCTCTAATAGGCAGGCCGGAAATGTATTCGGTGCGCGAATACAAAGACTCAACCCGGAAGGCTCCGCCATCGTTTTCATCCGTAGGTTGAAGTTCCGGGCGAAATTCGCGCTCCAGTTCGGTGATGAGAGGTTGCGCCTGACTATTCTGTTCATCCCCGCCGGCCACGAGATCCTCGGTTTCGCTCACCAGCCGCGCACACTCCCGGCGGGTCCAGGGCCGGTCTCCGGCAAACGCGCTGTCCACCAGCCCGAAGGCCGCCAGGCGATCAAACGCCGGATACACCCAGCTGTCCAGGGGCACATATGGCGATCCGCGATTCTCCGGCGCGGCGCGCCCCTCGCGAAACAATTCCCCAATCGATGGCCAATCACTGCCGCCCAGTTCCGGATCGTGATGGCGAGTGTAAATCCGCTGCGCCACCAGGCTGCCGATGATGCCGCCGATCAGAACGTCCGACGGAAAATGCTGTTCTCCCCGGATCCGAGAGTAGCTGACCAGCGAAGCCAAGCCATAGGCAAAGAGCTTGGGCAGGGGACCGGGATACTCGTGAGCGACCACGCCTGCCACCGCCCATGCCGCCGCGCTATGTTCCGACGGAAAAGATGTGCCCCCCTGAAAAAATCCGCCGCCGCCGGCCCCCTGAAGCGGGCGCTCGCGGCGCAGTCCGTACTTGAAAACCTCAACCGGAATCAGGCTGTTGAGCGCGGCTTCGCCCGCCAGCAGCCCGGTTTCGCGCCAGTGTTCATTGTGCGAGGGATAGCTCAACAACCACATTCCGGCTGCCCCGCCGACCAGCGCGCCAATCCCGGCATTCGAAAGTGTGTTGTAGTGACTGAGAGTGTTGGGCGCGTGCGACAGGTGAAGGCTGACTTGGCTGTCAGTCATGAGAAGCCCAGTGGAGATTCCCGCCAGGGGCACGAGCCATTCCGTGTCCGAGAACCGGAGATGGCGGGGACTGGTCCAGATTTGTTTTTGATCCAGCACAAAATCTCTTCCTAAATCGCTGAGGCGCAAGTGCGGAGCTCCCACAGACTCCTTGCTTAGCGTACTGGAATCTTGCGCCGTTCTTATTTTTCCATCACCCTTCGCCGCTCCTGTGCCGGCATCCCCCGGGGACCGCTTTTCAGACTCCTGGGACTGCGGCGCACAAAACCCCGGTTCCGCGACCGTCAAGCTCACCGCAATCCACGCACACGCCACGAACGCCTTGACCCCCACGCCGGACTCTCCCTTATTTACGGCTTGATGTACGCGATGGTCAGCGCCACAGAAGTGGCGATCTGTGCCGCCTGCAAAGCAGTCGTCCAGTTGCGGGTTCCGATGCGTGGCGTTTTTTCCGGCACGACAATGGAATCACCGGGCTTCAAAGCTGCGCTCAGGGGATTGCCGGCCCACCATCCGGAGTTGTTCTTCGAAGCAATCACTGATCCATCGGCGCGAACCACGAAGACGGCATCTTTGTCTGCGACCTGAGTCAACCCTCCCGCCTGGCTTAAATACCACCGCGCGCTCCGGCCAGGCCGGTAACTGATTGCGGTCTGGTTGAATACTTGTCCCGACACCGTTACATAGTTTTCCTTTTTAGGTATCAAAAGCACATCGCCATCGCGCAGAGTCACATCGGCCGCCGTGTTGCGCCAACGATTGATGTCCGGTTGAACACGCACCACGACCCGTCCGACCGGCGCGGTCGACTCCAGTTGCGTCAAAGCGGTTTCCGTCTGTGCGATGGCCGTCAGTTTTGCATTCCGCTGGTCGGCATCGGCTTCGGGAAGCCCTTTGAGGTTTACCTGCTCTGCCTTTATGCGCTGAACTAGGGCCATGTGAGACTTCATCTCGACATCGCGCACTTCGCGCCGCATCAATACCGCGCCATAGGGATAGGATTGAGGCGAAAATCCTCCAGCGCGTTCGAGGACCGAGCTCAGGCGCTCACCCGGTCGAATGCCGTAGGAACCAGGATGCTGCACTTCGCCGCGCACCGTGGCCGTGGCCGCGATGTCATTCCAACCCTGCGTCTGGCGAATGGTGAGGACGTCTCCATCACGCAGCTGGATGTTGTTGGTTTCGTTGCCGCTCAACGCCGCCGAAAGCTCGACCGGCAAATTCTGATACGACGTGCCGGTCTGCCCGCCCAGAGCATAGCGGGTGAGGTCGGCTATCGCCGGATCCGCGCTTCTCTTGAGGCCTCCGGCTACGTTCACCAGGTCTTCCACGTGCATATTCATAGTCAGGGGATAGCGGCCGGGTTTGGCCACTTCACCCTTCACATACACCGTTGCCGGCTCGACCTGGGCGGAGTTGCGGTGGATAAGCACTCGATCGCGGGGTTCCAGCAATATGTTGTCGGTAGCGTTACCCGCCAGTGCTCCTCCCAGGTTCACACTGAAGATTTTCAGCGTGCCGTTGCTCTGGGTGCGGAAGAGTTGGGCAGTGTCCAGCCCAGCATCGGTTGAGACTCCTCCCGCCAGATAGATCGCATCCCGCAGACGCACCTGCCCTGAGGTGGGATATTTTCCGGGCGCGCGCACCTCGCCGCCCACCCAAACCGTGGGAGCGGGTTCGAAATCGAACCGGCTGAAGATACGAACCGTGTCCAGCGGCTGAAGTTTCGGTGACTCCGCTGGATTGGCCAGCGCGGCTGCCAAGTCAAAGCTTTCCACGCTGGGACGGAAGTCCGGCGGGTTGAGCCGCACAATTTCGCCATAATGCGCGGCGGGCTCGGGCAAAAGGTCGCTGTAGGAGGCAACCAGATCTGTCAGCTTCATACTGTCGTGATAGGAATATCGTCCGGGACGAAGAACATGGCCCTGCAGATAAATCGCCTGTTCATTATAAGGGGCGATTGGAAAGATATGAATCTGGTCGCCATCGTGAATCTTGAAGCTAGCGAGCTCTTTGGTCACGCGATCGGAGGTTCCGTCCGGCGAAAGGTCCAAAGTCAGCATGGTGCGCTTCTCGTGCGCCTCCAGACGCTGCACCTCGATATGGCGCAGGGCCGCCGCTGGCAGGATTCCGCCCGCAAGATCAAGAACCTCAGCCAGCGAGCTTTCTCCGCGCAGTTCGTAAACTGCGGGCCGCCGCACCATTCCGCTCACTGTGACCTGTCCGCCAATCGGAGGAACCAGCAAAGAGTCGCCGTTTTCCAGCCGCTTGAGTTCAGAACCCACGCCGTGCAGCAACAAGTCGTAGGCATCGACTTCTTCAATGAGTTGCTTGCCCCGGTAATGTTTCAGGTTGCGCAGCGAACCGCGCTGGGTGATTCCTCCGGCAGCGAATAACGCATTGAGGGGCGTGGAAAGCGAACTAATGTCGTAAGCACCCGGCTCGACAACTTCTCCCACCAGATACACGCGAATGGTTCGCAATCGCGACAGAGAGACGTCCGCCGAAACGTCCCGGAACTGGGAACGCAGCACCTGCTGCACCGATTCCTGGACCTCTCCCAGAGTCCGCCCGCTGACCAACACCGGCCCGGCTTCAGGCAAGGTGATTCGTCCTTCACGATCTACGGATCGAATCATTCTCTGCGAGACGCCGCCCCACAAGTTGATGGCCAGACCATCTCCGGGTCCGACGACGTAATCCGGCCCTACCGGCAGATCCATGGGGATCGCGTCGAGTTCTCGAGTTCCGTTGCGGAACATCTCCATGCCAAAGCGTTCAGGTTCACGGTCCCGCGAAGCAGCCTGCACGTACATGTCGTAGAGCGAGGGAATATCGGCGTAAGGGCTGACCTTGTGGACCATGGCCACCGGCGGGAGATCCTTGTCGGTTGCACCCCATGTCCCGCGCGAACCCGGCAGGCGCACGGTCCGGTTCATCTCTTTCAACGACGCCATGGTCGCGTCGGGACGGCTCCCGGCAGCGGAAAGATCATCGAGGTTGCCGCGCCGAAGTAGGCCGTCCGGATTATCCATACCGCCGGCTGGCATTCCTCCGGCCACCCCCGTACCCATTCCCATCCCCATGCCTTGGCCCGAACCCGCGCCCGCGCCGACACCTGCGCCTGAAGCGCCACCCGTCGGATACCGCGTGGAGTCTGAGACCAGGGTCACACCCGAGTCCATAGCTGAAAACCCGCCAGAGTCCGAAGGGTCGGCCGAGGATCGCCGTAAGTTTCGCTGCGAACTGGAGGGCGACATCTGATCGGGCATAACGGGCAATGTCATGTCGGGTATCGTGATGTCACCCTGAAACGACCCCCTTGTTCCCCTTCCCGTTAAGGTGGATCGATTGCAGGTGCTTTGATTTCGTGGGTCACAGGCGGTCCGTTCGACTCTTTCTTGCTCCTGTTGCTGCTTGCGCTCACTTTCGGCGGCCGCCAGCAGCGCCGCCTGTTCCTGATCCTGTCGTTGCGCCATGATATGGGCGCGCTCCTTCAAGACCAGTTCCTGCTGCTTGGCGATTTCCGAATCGGGATTGATGCTGGGCAGCAGGTAACCATAACGCTGCACCATGCGCGTGGCTACGGATCGGAATTCCACGTCGCGATCGAGCCGGTCGAAGATGGCCAGATCGGTCAACAACGAGTCGTCCACAACTTGTCCGTTATCGGTCGCTTCTTTGGCCACCCAGGCCTTCAGTTCGACCAGGATCCCTGCATCCCGGACCAGCACGCTCTGGATTTGGGCCGATGTGGCGGCTACGCGTGCAAGGTTGTCCTTGGCTAAATCGGACGGTTCAAGGGTTGCGTTCGACGTCGCCGCGTTGCGCGGTTCTGGCCGCCGGTCGTTCTCTTGCTCTTGTCGCTGAGCCCGTACGGCCGAGCAGGGCATCAAGGCAACCAACGTCGTGAGCAGCAGAAATCTGCCGTAGTGAAGCATGGTCCAACCCCCGTTCAATTCAGAATCCTCGCGTTCGCCGGTGTTTCAGGCTCGCAGTCCACACCAACGTCTTCGGCTACACCGCGCACTGCGTTAATGAAGCCAGCCTCGGAAGGTTCGATGTCGTCCGAGTGGATGTCCAGCGAGGCCCAGTAAGACGCACCGTAATTCTGGTAAGGAGCGACCGCGATAATGTGCAGGTTGGGATATGCCCGCAACAGCGTGTCACACAAAATGGGGCGCTTCCCCGGGCCGTCGACTGCGATCACCAGCAAGTCGGGTAACGTCTTACTCACGCAGTCGGGGATATCGGCGTCATTCGCGACCTCTCCAACCACCTGGATCCAAGGTTGATCCGAAAGCGTCCCAAGCAGCGCCTCTCGCATGACCTTGGGACGATTAGCCACGAGAATGCGGACCACCTTTTTCATCGCCATCTCCTTTCGGACAAATAAGTATCGGCCGATCGGCGCGAAAGTCTAAGGCTCAACGTGGGGTGCATTTCGGCTTAAGGGTAGGGTGTGTGGGAGTGCTCAGGAAAGTGGCCCACTAGGTACCACGCGGACCGCATAGTGGGCCCATCGGACTAAGGGAGAGGAGTACCGACCAACCCGCAGCCTAGTCCCCGCATCTAGTCCACAACATCAATTTGAATTTTGTGAGCGGTGCCGGGGAGCAGCAGAAAAGCTTCCCGATGGCGGGATTTGCGTCGTCCTTTTCAACAAATCGGAGTCTGCGATCAGCCGGATCGAAATCTTTATTTTGTTGACACAGAAGATGGTTACCTCATAGGATTTGATCAAACAGAGAGGCGTTCCCCGTTGTGGTAGCTGCGAGTTTACAATCCTGACATTCTGTCGGGTCTTAGGGTGGACTAACCAGTGGTGCAGATTAGCAACGAAGTACCTCCCGCTAGCTTGAATGTTTACCTACTAGCCGAGAATCGCCTGCTGAGAGAAACCCTGGCGCGCTTGCTGCAGAAGCGTGGGGGGATAGCCGTGGTCGGTGTGAGCCGGTACACCGAGTCCTCGGTGGCCGAGATTTGTGCTTCTCGCTGCTCTATTCTGCTCATGGACTCCGTGGCCACGACCGAGGAGATGATCCTGCTCGGCGACCTGTTTGAGAAGGTTCCGGAAATCAAGGTTGTCCTGTTCGGAATGGACAAGGACGCGGGCGTGTTTTTAAAGTCGGCCTACTGTGGCGTGAGCGGCTACTTGCTGAAGGACGCTTCTGCCTCCGAGATCATCGCCGCCGTGCGTGCGGTCGCCCAGGGAGAAGCTGCCTGGCCGCCACAGCTGTGCATGGATTTGGGTCGGCACCTGTCTCACGAATACCGGATGAGGGCCAAGCTCGGGATTACCCCCGGGAGCACCAAGTATTGCCTCACCGCCCGGCAACTCGAGCTCATGCAGCTGGTCGAAAGAGGCCTGACCAACAAAGAGATCGCGGTGAACTTAAATCTCTCCGAATTTACGGTAAAGAACCACATTCGGCGCGTCATGCGAGAGGTTGACGCCGACGATCGCCACGAAGCCGTGGACGCGATTCGCGCCAGCGGGCTTCTCCCCGTCGCTTAACCCTCCCAGTCGTCCCGTCGTAGCACCAAGGTTACCAGCGCGGCAGCTTAAGGCAGCATCATAATAAGTGCATGCGGCTCTATCCCAAAAGGG
>Ga0210384_10004605_pt1 | contig 15328 bp, 10 predicted proteins | sample IncBWH2MmetaG_FD_160574 | JGI IMG/M metagenome (GOLD analysis project Ga0210384, IMG submission 160574) | Forest soil microbial communities from Barre Woods Harvard Forest LTER site, Petersham, Massachusetts, United States - Inc-BW-H-2-M | ecosystem: Environmental > Terrestrial > Soil >...
TGCCCCCTGTTGCAAGCGGTTCGTCTTGTCCACAAGTGAGGAATGATTTGATCCTTCGTGCCCCATCACATTTAGGCAAGCAGAGTTCCGGAGCGGAGTCTCCTGGCGATCTCCCGGTGGAAGCTCACGCCGTGCCAGTGGGGGCTTGCGCTGCGACGGTGCCGGCGGCGGTGGCGCGCACACGAAAAGAACCGGCGATGACGGCCGCCCGAACGGATGAAACAGATCGGGCGCTCCGAAGGCTCCATTTACTGCTGCGATCGACGCGGCTGTACGAACGGAACCATCCGCACACCTTGCAAAGTCTGGACGACGCTTACGAATCGCTAAGGAGCTTAGCGTCTCGTTTGAAGGGGCTGGAGATTCGCGTGGAACGCGGCGGGTTGGTGGCGCCGCAGGTCAGCGATTCGGCGCTTCCCGACGCTAAGGGCGAGTTACATGCACTTGCTAAGGAACTGCAGCGCGTGGGAATCCATGCGCTGGCGTTCGCGCGAGAATTTCACGTAGGCGAACTCGACACGTTGGCGCAACTTGTGAAAGCAACGCTGCTAACATCGGAAGACAGCGTGAAGCGAGGAGCCGCGACGCGGTGGCCGGCGCTGCTGGCGGAAAACCGAGTGGAAGGCATTTCGATCAATACGCAGACAGAACGAAGAGTGGACTCGGTGCTGGCGAGCCTGATCGCGGCTTTGGTAGCTTACGGAGGACACTCCGCGCGAGAGACCAGCGACAAGCCGATTCAGTCGCCGGAGATCGACGACCTGGTAGCGGCGCTGAGCTTGCTGGCGCGGCTGACGCCGCCGCTGGAGTCGGCGCGCGGACTTTCGCCGGAAGAAGCGGCGCGAGCGATCCACGGCGCGATGGAAGAGGCTAGCCGGGATACGGTACGACTGTTGTTGAGCTGCGTTTCACAGTACGCGCCACGTGAAGGAGAGCTGCCGCAACCTTATCTTTTGCGCTTGTCGGAGAGCCTCATTTTTGAATTCCTTGGGCCGGAGTTTACGGCTGGGGCTCTGACGGCGGTTGGCGTGCGGCCGATGTTGCACCGGCTGGGCGGTGTGCTGGTGAACGCAGGCAAGTATGCCGGGCCGCATGCTTCGGCACACCTTTCGTCGTTCGCGATGACGTGGTCGACGGAGACCTATCGTGAAAAACTGGTGGAAAAATTCTGGCTGGATTTGCCGCCGCGAGAGAAATCGACAGTGCTGCGCGGACCGGATGTGTGGTGCGTGCCGATCGTGGCACTGCGGCAGACGCTGACGCAACTGGCGGAGGCAGGAGCGGACGCGCCGCGACGTGAAGCGCGAAGTGTTCTTTTGAACTATGCGCGGCGAATCGAGAACGAAGACGCGGGAGCCAGGCGATCTGTGGCGGCCGGCTTAAATGAGCTGACGGCGGTGATCGAATCGCTTTGGCCGAATCAATTGCCGGAGGACCTGAGCGGCGGGACGCTGAAGGCGCTAGAAAAAGAGAACATTCCGGAGACGGCCGCGCTGCTCGCGGCATTCCTGGAGACACTGGGGCGTATCGCAGTGAATCGCGGTGACTACGCGGGATTCGAAGGAATACTGAACGGCTTGGAGAGAGCGCCCAAAGACCGCGAGCACGATCATATGGCGGCGCTGGCGCGGCGGCTGGTAGCTCAAGATCGCTGGCTTCTGCTGGTGGATGCGGCATTTGCGAACCGGGCGCTCGATCCGGCATTGCCGCGGCTTTTGCAGCGCGATCCGGAACGATTGCTGGAACGCATGACCTTGCTGCTTAGCGAGCCGCAGAGCAGTGAGCTTTTGCCGTCGATGTCGAGACTGTTGCGGACAATCGGCGTGCCAGTGCTGAACATGCTGGAGGCGCGGCTGTACGATTCGCGGCGACAACGGGTCAGCGCAGCAATAAAGTTGCTTGGGGCGACGGATGCCGATCGCTTGCTGCGGGGTTTGACGCGAGCTCTGGCAAGCTGGGAATGGAGTTTACAGGATCTGGCGGTCAGTGAACTGGCGCGGCCTGCTAATTCGGCATCGGCGCAGAGCGCGGCATTTGTGTTCTCGGCGATGCTGGCGGATGCGCATCCGTTGGTGGTGCCGATGATGATCGACCAAATCGGCCTGGCGCAGGAGACGACCTGCGTGCCGCAGCTCATGGAAATCGCGGCTGGCGAGCATGAAATATTGCGCGACCAATTTATACGCATCAAGGCCATCGAAGCGCTGGGACGCATGCGGGCCACCGAAGCTTCGGAACTGCTGCGGACGCTCGCTGAGAAGCGCGACGGCATTACGTACGCGGAGCCTTTGGGCTTGCGGACGGCCGCGGAAGATGCGCTGGCGATGATGGAAGAACGGCCATCGTCTGCGCGAGTGCGCGCGGCGTTTGACGCCGCCGCGCAGTCAAGCGTCAACTTCGTCGTGCCGCGACGGTACGCGCGAGTGCCCCTCGAATCTCCGCTGCGGGCGCAAATCGAAGGACCGCAGGCTGGCATGGCGCGAGTGAAAACGATCAGTCTTGGCGGGGCTTATCTGGAGTCACCGAAGAAACTTACAGTGGGCGATTCGATCAAGCTGGAAATTCGGACCGGGCTGCGCAAGATTCATTTCACCGCGGTAGTGAGGAATATTGGGCCGGAAGGCCACGGCGTCGAATTCGTACACATGAAGGATGAGGATCGGGAGAAGTTGAGGAAATTGGTGCAGCGGCACCTACAGCTCTAGGATCCTTCACTTTTCCGGCTTCCGCGTTTTATCGTCCAGGTCACCCGACGGTTTGCTGCGATGCCCTTCGCCGAATAATGTTGCGGCAGAATTTCCAGGTTTTTCGAGATTGTCCTGCCAGACATCACTTTAGATTGTGTCTTATTTCGGCCACGAGGGCCTGCAGCTTCGCCTGATCCGTTGATTTGATTGAGACAGAAAAGACGACATTCTCCTGCCTATAAGAGCCGCCTATCAGGCCACTGCCCGCGGGCGGCGTAGCGCCTCGCCTGTTGAGCATGGCGTCGGTTTGTGGACCCGACGCTGCCTCCGTGAGGATCATAAATTGTCCGCCCGACTGTGCCGGGCCTTGATAAAAGCAAGTCATCTGGGTGGACGCCGTCTTATTTATCGTCGCCGTATAACCCATGATCTGGCTGAATTTTTCCGCCGTGAGTACTTTGCACGGATCATTGCCTGTGGGCGACGCAGACGCCGCAGAAACAAGGAACGCGGACGAGATTACTGTGGCACCTACTACGAAAGCGAGTTGCGATGAACGCATGAAGGACCTCCTGGAATTTAGACCCTTAAAGTGATACCGCGATGTGTACTTCTGGTGCGCCAGCGTCGTTTCCATTCAGCATCAGGTCACACTTGTGCTGCACGACATTTGCCAATTTTTCCTGGGAGGACACTTACGGGCAATTTCGTAGGAACCGGCTTGGCGACCGTCACTATTGCGAGTATGGACCCGAAGCGCGAGGCGTCAAGGCAATTCGGCAGCTTCAGAATCTGGTGACGCACAAAGACCTGGATCTGGAAGGGCACGGTCGTCGGAGATCGCTGAAAATGCGAAGCGGATCTACTTCGAGGCTCACCCTAGTTCCTGCGCGTGAGCGTACCGACCATCAAATTTGGAGATGAAACCGTTCGTTATGATTCATGAATCGTGAGGCGGAGGCGTTGTTAAACTGTAGTCAGCAGGTTTCGCAGGGCCACCACGAACCTTTTCGAATGGGTATTCTAGTTGGGCGTGGAACTCTGGCTAGAGGGATAGAGCGTTGGCTATGACGACGGAAAACTGGATTCTGGTATTGGGATCGGTCGGGGGATTTTGCACAACGTTTGCGTATGTGCCGCAAGTCATCAAGATTTGGAAGCAGGGTGGGCGGGATTTGTCTTACGGTATGTTGGGGCTGTATTTGGTTGGGGTAGTTTTGTGGTTGGCGTATGGAGTGTTGATGCATGCGCAAGCCGTGGTTTTGACGAATTTTGCCACGGCAATCCTGATCGGGATTGCTACGGGTTTGAAGGCATGGACGGCGAAGCGAGATGAGATCAAGCCGGATCTGAGCGAGGGAGCGGTAGAGCGAGGCTGAAGTTGGGACACAGCAATGCTGCGCCCCTACACGTCTTGAGCGTGTGAACGTTTCAGCACAATACGCTGTTTTTCGGATCGTTCGCTGTCGATTTCTTTCGGCGCATGAGATCCGAAGAGATCGCGCACTGCCTGGGGCGCGGGCTTGTTGCTTTAGGCGCAAATTGCGAATAAAAATAAACATTGAAATAGACGCGCGGGTACAGTAAAAGCCGAATGTTCATTCTTCCGGGCCGTGCTTCGACGGGATCGTTCCGTCTTCGCTAGGGGTAGCGGTTGCAACGGCTCCTGTTCCACCGAGGAGGTTCCTATGGTACGCAGACCGAGTGTGTGCGCTTGCGTAGCAGTGTGCTTGCTGGCGCTGGGCTTCGCGGTTACCGGGTCGGCGCAGGTAAATACGTCGACGTTGATTGGCACGGTGACCGATCCGCAAGGGTTGCCGGTGCATGGCGCGAAAGTGACGGCGACGAATGCGGTCAACGGAGCCGAGCGCACCGCGATGGCCGACGACAACGGGCGCTATAACTTGGTGGGCCTGCCGCCTGGCGAATACAAAGTGACGGTAGATGGCGGAGCGAACTTCGCGATTTTCCAAAATGATTCCGTGGAGGTAACCGTCGGCGAGGTGGTGACGCTGAACCCCCGGCTGGAACTCCGAGGAATATCGCAAACGGTTACGGTGACCTCGGAAACGGCGCCCGTCGAAACGACCAAAACGGAAGTGTCGCAAGTGGTCGACGAGCGAAGGATCGACAACCTGCCGATCAACGGGCGGAACTACATCAACTTCACGCTGACGAATTCCCAGACGACGCGCGACGTGGCGCCCACGATTGGCCCCGCGCCGACCAGCGGATTGAGTGTTGGCGGGCAGCGAGCGCGTTCGAACGAAGTGAGTGTGGATGGCGCGGACGCAGTGGACAATTCCATCAACGGCATCCGAGCGACGGTGTCACAAGAGGCGGTGCAGGAGTTTCAGTTGATTCTGGGTGATTACAACGCGGAGTACGGGCGCGCGACCGGCGGCGTAATTAACATCGTGACCAAGAGCGGCGGAAATGAGACGCACGGCGATTTGTTCGGCTATCTGCGAAACAAGTCGTTCCAGGCGCGCAACGCGTTTTCGGGGCAAGTGGACCCCACGACAGGCGCGCTCGATCCGACCAAGCAGGCGTTCACGCGTGTGCAGGCCGGCGCGACCATCGGCGGACCGATCGTAAAGGACAAGACGTTCTATTTCTTCTCTTACGAAGATACGCTGCGGGAAGAGACGGGATTTTCGAGCATTGGAGAAGCGCAGGGCGGAGCCGGCCCGTGGGGATTGACGCCGGTGACGCTGCCGACGCCCGGCGGACCGCTGCCTGTGCAACTAACGGCGTCGCAGGCGGGCACGGTCCAGACGTTGTTAACGAGCGGCATTCCGGCTTATCAAACCCTGGCGGTGCAATACGGAGCTTTACTGGGTTCGGCGTCGAGCGTGGCACTGAACAAATTGGATTTTGGAGCGATCGCGGCATCGTTGTCTGGCGGGACTTTGAATCCGGGACCGGGGGGACAGTTTCCGGTGCCAGTGTCGTGCCCACTGGGTCAGACGGTAAACGCAGTGGTGTGCAACGGGTTTGCGGCGGTGGGGCCGCGTGCGTCGATTGTGCCGGCTGGAGTGGCACCCCTGCCTGCATCGTACGCGGGTTTGAATTCGCTACGGGGAAACTTCCCGGTGACGGAGAAGACCAGCTTGTGGTCGGCGCGACTGGACCAAAAGTGGAACAACCGGAACAGTTCGTTCCTGCGGGTGGGGGTATCGCCATCTCTGGTGACGGGAGTTCAGTCGACCGCGCAGAACCAAGTGTTCGGGCAGAATGCAGGATCGCGGACCGGTGTGAACCAGTCGCGGGATGTGTCGGGAGTCTTTCAACATGACACGATCGTGAGCGACACTTCGTACAACCAGTTTCGGTTTCAGTTTGCGAGACGCGGGCTGCATTTCGGTTTCTCGGACCTCCCTGGTGGAAGCGACATCGGAGTGAACATTCCGGGTTACGCGTATTTCGGGCGCGAACCCTATTCGACGGTGGACCGTATCGAGCGGAGGTTTCAGTTCACGGATAATGTGACGCTGGTACGTCGGAGTCACACGTTCAAGGTGGGTGGGGATTTCAATCTCGTGCAACTGCGGTCGGGAAAAGCGCAGATTTTCGAATTGGACTACGGGGGAGACGTAAATTTTGGCGGATTGGCGGTGTCGAACTTCGGACTGCCGAACTCGGTGACGCTGCCGAGCGGGCAATCGGTGCAATTGTTCGGAGCGACAGGATTGCAATCGTATGGACTGGGAATTCCGACGACGTACATTCAGGGAATCGGGCAATCGAACCAACCGTTCGACAATATCCCGATCGGGTTTTTTGCTCAAGACAGTTGGAGAGCGACGCGAAAACTGACGCTGAATTACGGCTTGCGGTATGACCTCGAGATTACACCGCTGTTTGCGGCCGCGACGGCGGTGAACACGGCGGCGGAGAACGCGCTGGGAGTCAGAGAAGGAATACCCAGAGACAACAACAACGTTGCGCCGCGGCTGGGCATTGCTTGGGATCCAAAGGGGGATGGAAAGACGGTCGTGCGCCTCGGCTACGGACTCTTCTATGATCACCCCCTGCTGGCGATTGCTTTTGACTCGGCTACCGCGGATGGTGGGCGGTCCGTGCAGCTGATTTCGGCGGGAGGAAGTTCGTCGGCGTGCGGGTTGGTTCCGGGCGCGGGGATTTGCGGAGCGCGGGATTCACCGACCAACTTGAACGGATCGACAATATTTCAGGGTGTGTTGAATGCGCTGCCGAGCATGGGTTATTTGCCGAACCAGCAGCGCTTCGATCCGTTTGCGCCGAATTCCTTGTTCGCGAACCAGAATTATCTGACGGCGGGTTTCCCGCTGCCGATTCTGCCATTCGTGCTGCCGGTGGCGAAGAATTTTCAGTTCGGGTACGCGCAGCAGGGGAACTTGACGATCGAGCGAGAGCTCGCGGGGTCGTGGAAGATCAGCGTGGGATATCAATACACGCGCGCTTTGCACTTGTACCGTCCGGTGGATATTAATTCGACGAATCCGCAATTGTTGACGCAGAATCTGGCGAACGCGGACGCTGCCGGCCTGGGATTCACGAGCTCGGTCACAGTAGTTGCACCCGCGGCGAACGTGGCGCCGACAGCGTCCACGTGCGGTATTGGAGTGATTGCACCCAGCGTCCTCGGGCAACTCGGCGGTTGTCCTGGACCGTTGGCGGCGTTGAATGGCCAGTATGTGAGCACGCCGGCATTCTTCAATTTTTTCCGGCCGTCTGGGCCCAATCCGTCATTTGCGGGCCAAGTACCGGGCGGCTTCGCTACCCAGGTGCAGCTCGCGGGTCTTGCAGGCTACCCCGTGGGATATGGTGTTCCCGTGCCCTTCAACAGCGTGGACGCGCAGCTTTCGGACGGAAACTCGATTTATCACGGGCTGACAGTCAACGTGCAGAAGAGATTCGGGCACGGATTCGAATTTCTCTCGAGCTACACGTGGTCCCACACGATCGATGATTCCACGGATCTGCAGTCGCCGCTCGAGCCGCAGGATAGCCGATTTCCATTTTACGAGCGTGGGAACTCGGATTTCGATCAGCGGCACCGGTGGGTGACGAGCGGTGTGTTTCAGGCCTCCGGGGCACACAGCGGCGAGTCTGCGTGGAAGCACCTGGTTGCGGATTTTACCGTCGCGCCGATCATCGAGGTATCGTCCGGGCGTCCGTACACGGTAATCACTGGTACGGACTATCGATTGGATCTCGGAGCATCCAACGGTCGGCCTTCGGTTGGAACAACAGGACCGACGGCGACATCGGCATTTTTGCCGGGTGTAACGTTTGCGCTGCCGAGTACGTGCTTGACCAACAGTGGCGCGTCATTCACGGTGCCGGGTGTCACACCGCCGGCTGGGTGCATCGGCAATCTGGGGCGGAATTCGTTTGTGACGCCGGGATTCTTCCAGCTTGATTTGCGGTTGTCTCGACGGTTCCCACTTGGCGAGCGATTTAGACTGGACGCGATCGCGGATGCCTTCAATCTGACGAACCGGTTGAATGTGGCGGCGGTGAACCAGTTGTGCGACCCCGGATCGAGTTCGACGTGCAGCGCGGGGCAGCCGACCGCGGCATATGATGCGCGGCAATTTCAGTTTGCACTGAAGCTGATCTGGTAGGTTTTTCGAGAAACTCCGATGACCGTAAGGGCTGCGCTTCGGCGCGGCCCTTCTTTTTTTGGAAACGATGACGAGAGTTTTCAGAAAGCCACAGTGCGCGTAAAGTAGTCTTGTCGTTGGTTGTACGTGTAATGGATCAAAAGGAATAGGAATCGACCACGGAGAGTCACCGGTCGAAGAGGGTTATGAACGTTGCGTTGATTGCGATCGCGATTTTGCTGGCGGCGCTGGTGATCTGGCTGGTACTGCAGAATACCCAGAGGCAGAAGAAAAGTGATGGGCTCGAGAATCAACTGGGTGAATTGCGAAGAGACCTGCAAACCATCGCTAACTCGCATGCGCAAAGTACCGGCCAGCTGCAAACCATCGGGCAGACGGTGGCGCAGAGACTGGATGGCGTGACCAGCGCGTTGCGGGATGGCGTTACGAACTCGGCGCAGATCGCCTCGCAGGGACAAACCGCGATTGCGACCGAACTTAAGAATACCCGCGAGCAAATCGGCTTGATCCAGAAGCAGATCGGAGAGGTTCAGGAGCAGAGCCGCGGGTTGTCGCAGGCGACGCAATCGTTGGAGGCAGTGCTGGGCGGAGCCAAGACCCGCGGACTGCTTGGCGAAGTGACGCTGCAACGCATGCTGGAGGATTCGTTGCCGCCATCGCAGTTCACGATGCAGTACCGGTTCAGCAGCGGCGAGGCAGCGGACGCCGTGATCTTTCTGCGGGATGGCAAGCTCATGGCGATTGATTCGAAATTTCCGCTGGAAGCTTTCCGGCGGATCGCCGCCGACGGAGACGAAGCGCGTCGGGCGTTCGCCATTGCCGTGAAAGGGCACGCGGACTCGATTGCAAAGAAATATATTGTGCCGAGCGAAGACACGTTAGACGTGGCGCTAATGTTCGTGCCGTCGGAAAACGTCTATTGCGAAATGCTGAATATCCTAGACGCCAGGGGACAGCAGATCGACGAGTATTGCCGAAGTAAAAAAATCATCGCCGTGTCGCCGAACACGCTGTATGCCCATCTGTGTGTGATCGCCATGGGGTTGCAAGGAATGCAGATTGAGGAAAATGCCAAGCGGCTGCTGTCGAATCTGAACGGAGTGCAGAAGAATCTGGAAACGTTCGCGGAGGTTTTCGAAAAGCTGGGTACGCACCTGAAGAATGCGCAGCAGAGTTATGGCGAGGCGGACAGGCGGTTTGAAAAGGCGCAGAACACTTTGGCCAATGTGCTCACCGGAGGCTCTCCGGCACCGACCTTGGAGGGAGAGCAGATTCCGTTGATTCCGGCGGCCCGGGGAGCGGGAAAGTGACAGAGTGCCGCCGGCAAATACTGTTGACGCCCGGGCAAATTGGGGCGCAGCGATGCTACGCCCCTACCAGGGTCGTGAGCCTCGTCAGCTCGCGAGGCGCCGGCGGTGATGTTCGGAGTCGGTCGGACGAAGTTTGGCAGGCTTTTTCTGCTTCTGGTGCCCGGCGTTGGTGAGGCTCTTCTTCAGCGCCTCCATCATATCGATCACGCGACCCGGGGCAGGCTTGGGTTCGGCGACGACCGTCTTGCCCTTCTGCTTGGCTTCGATCAGCGCCCTCAGGTTTTCCTGGAACTTGTCGTGAAACTGTTCGGGCTTGAAGTCCTGCGACAAGCTCTCAACGAGCTGCTCAGCAAGTTTGACTTCCGCAAGCTTGAGTTTCACGTCTTTTTCAGCTTTTCCGTAGCCCGCGACTTGCCGTATTTCGTTGGCATAATACATGGTGTGAACTGTCAAGCCATTCTTGTGCGGTCGAATAAAAACGGTGTATTCGCGTTGGTGCATGGTAACCGTGGCGATTCCGACTCGATTGCTGTCTTCCAGAGTTTTCAGTAACAGCGCGTAGGGCTTCTCGCTGTCCTTGTCGGGAAGCATGAAATAGGACGCGTCAAAATAGATTGGATCAATCTGCTCCTGCTTCACGAAAGCGACGATTTCCATGACCGTGCTCGAGGGCGGGGTAATCTTCTTGATTTCCTCGTCGTTGACGATCGCATACCGCCCTTTCTCGTATTCATACCCGCGCACGACTTCGGAGCGATCGACCTGGCGGTTGCACTGCGGGCAGTACAGCGGCTGCTTCAAGCGCGTGTTGCACACCTTGTGAAGTTGATGGAGATTCATTCGCTGGCTGCGCGCGGCGGTGTACAGCTTGACGGGAATCGCCAGCAAGCCGAAGCTCAGAGTGCCTTTCCAAACCGGTGTGGCCATGCGCGTTCCTCCCAAAGTAATCCTAAGGAACCCGAAACACCACGCAATAGGGTAATCAAGGTACGCGTAGTTGTTCCTAGCCGCTTTACCATTGGAGTCTACAATAGGCTAGGATGGAAGTGCCTAGGCCCATTGGAAACCCGATGGAAAAAGAACGACGCCGGACGCCCAGGTTCCAGTTCATTGCCCCCGCTGAACTGGTAGACGATACTTCGGGCGCGCGAATTCAGTCGTGGGTGGCCGATTTGGGACTGCACGGGTGCTCCCTGAGCGTCAAGGATGCCCCACGCGACGGCGCGGTGATCAGCCTGAAGATCGGCACGAATCCGCGGGAGACCTTCCTTGCACGCGCACTCGTGGTGCATTCCCGGGCAGATCGCGCGGGCATCTCGTTCGAAGCCGTTGCTTCATCTTCTCTTGAAATGCTGACCAAGTGGTTGTCGCAGGCGAAGTTCCCTCTCCGGCGAGCCTGAACCGCACGCTTACCCGTATAGACCAAGCCGACCCAACTCAGTCAGAAAGCGATTTAGGCGCACCCTTGCCCTGATCTCTTTCAAAAAACCACACTCCAGACAGACTTAGCTCGATAGTTCGCGGATTGCGGCGGCGAAGATGTTGGTATGGGCATCCACATCAGATTCGGTAGTCGCTGCACACATGAGGGCCATGCTGTGGAATGGCGTCAGGAGTACGCCGCGGTTTAAGGCGTAGAGGTGTAGAAAGCGCTCCAACTCGAAGTCAGAGGCAGCATAAGCTTCGACCCCGTTGTGAGGCGGCTGAGACGTGAATGTATACTCGGCGCGCGCCCCGAGACGGGTTACGTTCCAGGGAAGATTCGCAGCGCGAATTTCGGCGGCGACGCCGTCGGTGAAACGCTTCGCGAGCGCGATCATGCGTTCGAACGCACCGGGCGTCAGGACGTGCTCCAGCGTCGCGCGCATGGCGGCGAGCGATAGTGCGTTACCCGCCAACGTGCCACCGATGCCCCCGACGTCGCAGTCTTCCAAATGAATTCGCGCCGATATGCGCTGGGCTACTTCGTCCGTGCACCCGTAGGTCGCGCCCGGAATACCGCTTCCGATGGGTTTTCCGAAGACAAGAAGATCGGGAGTCAGATTCCATTCGCGCGTGCATCCGCCGGGGCCAGCACAAATGGTGTGGGTTTCGTCTGCCACGAGCAGCGAGCCGTAGCGCCCAGCTAACGATTGCGCGGCAGGCCAATAGCCATCCTCGGGAAGGATGATCCCTACGTTGGTCATTGCCGGCTCGGCGAGAATACATGCGACGTCGTGGTGTTTCAGCGCGGCTTCGAGCGCGGGGAGGTCGTTGAACTCGACGACGCGCGTGGTCTCGGTGGGATCTACTGGCGGACCGATGTTGCCACGGCGCGGGCCGACGCTGCCATCTGCGTGCAACGCGGCGAATGACTCGTCCACCGTGCCGTGATAGCAATAGTGGAAGACGAGGATTTTACTGCGCTGTGTGATTTCACGTGCGATGCGAATTGCGAAGCGGTTGGCGTCCGTGGCGGTCAGCGTGAATTGCCAGAATGGCAGTCCGAAACGCCGCTTGAGTTCCTCGCCGACCCAGAGCGAGTCCTCGGTAGGAAGCATCAGCGTAATTCCTCGGTGGACTTGACGCGCAACCGCTTCGGCGACGACTTGGGGTGAGTGGCCGGTCATCGCTCCAGTGTCTCCCAGGCAAAGGTCGATGTAGTCGCGGTCGTCAACGTCGGTGAAATGAGCGCCTTGCGCGGATTTGGCGAAGATGGGGAAAGGACCGGCCCATTTCTTCATCCAATTCATTGGTACGCCGCCGAGCAGAGAGCCTTGGGCGCGGCGATACAGTTCCGCGGACCCGGGATGCTCGCCGACGAAGCGCGAGATTTCGCGTTCGAAGAGTTGGCGGAGTCGCTTGCGATCGATCGCGGTCATAGTGAAATAGCGTCTTCAGGCACCAAGCGTGGGTTCTTGAGCAGCGTCGCCCACTAGATGGAGCGCTCAAGCCGAAAAATCGGAATTTCGGGACGCGCATTGAAGCGAACCCGAAGCAAGTGCCCCACCCCGCGGCTGATATACATGTGGCGGTTCGCAGACAGTGTAAACTCGCCGGCAATATACCGTTTGTTCTTCACCGGCAACACCGGTGGCGGCAGGAATGGTGGCTTGCACTGGCCCCCATGCGTATGGCCAGCAAGGATCCAGCCCTGGTACGAACCCCAAACTGGGCAGTCCGCGGTATCAGGGTTGTGGGAGAGCACAATCGTGGAAGGGTCGCCGGCTCCTTGGGCGAGTATCCCCGCAGGATTAAAACGCGGTCCCCAAAAGTCGTCGAGTCCAATGAATTGTAAGCCCGCAATACGGACCGATTCGTTGCGGAGCAAAGTCACGCCCGCCGCCTGTGCGATCCCTGTGACTTGTTCCGCCACCTCGGGCATTTCCCAGTGGAAACCGTAGTCATGGTTACCAAGAATGCCGACCGTTCCAAGCCGGCCATGGGGCAGATGCACCAGCACTCGACGCAACTGCTCGAACTGGCGCGGACTGGAGTAACTGATCCAATCGCCAGTGACGGCCACGAAATCCGGCCCGAGCTCTTGCACTCTTCGAAAGGAATCGATGAGGTACCCATCGTCGACCCTGGGACCTACGTGCACATCACTAATCTGCGCTAGGGTGCGCCCTTCGAGTTCCGGTGGAAGGCCCGCGATTGGCAACGGACGGTAAGTGAATTCGAGCCAGTGCGGCTCGACGCGCCAAGTGTAAAGTCCCACCACAAGAACGCTGGAGCCGCCTGCTGCCAGCACTCGAAGCGCCTGACGTCGAGTAAACATACGTTTCATTCGTGACTCAATCTTGTGCCCGGTGCGCTCTAAGCGCCCACGACAAAGAACAACTATTCTCGCCGGAGAACGATCGGCTACGACAATCGGAAATCGACTAAGGCGCTGAAGCCGGCAACACCTGAATGGTATGCAGCCAGGTTTCGACCAGTTGCGGCCAGGCGGTGACCGGCAGAGCCGTGCGGCGGAGACCATAGCCGTGTCCACCCCTCGCATAGAGGTGCATCTCTGCCGAAACATTGGCGTTCTTGAGGGCGAGGAAGTAGACCGCCGAGTTTTCCACGTGCACCGGATCGTCTTCGGCCTGCACGATGAACGACGGCGGCGTTTTCTCGGTTACGTGGATTTCAGCATTGGGCGCGAAGTTCTGTTCGGCGACGGCCAAGTAACCAGGATAGACGATTACTGCGAAATCGGGGCGGCAACTGAGCGCGTCTGCCGTATCGATCGGATCGTAAAGACGCTGATCGAAGTGGGTGCTGAGCGCGGCAGCAAGATGTGCCCCCGCCGAAAAACCAAGAACGCCAATGCGGTCAGGGTCGATATGCCAGTCCGCGGCGTGCGAGCGGACGATGCCAAGCGCGCGCTGGGCATCCTGCAGAGCCGCTGAGGACTTGGGATACGGACCGGTATCCGGCACGCGGTATTTCAGCAGGACGCAAGTGATGCCCGCGGAGCTCAGCCAATCGCAAACTTCCGTACCTTCGAGGTCGATGGCCAAAATGCGGTATCCGCCTCCAGGAAAAACGACGACCGCCGCGCCGGTGTTCTTGGCCTTGGGCGCGTAGAGAGCGAGCGTAGGCGCCGAGACGTTGCCGAGCCGGACCACTGGTCTTCCAGCGATCACATTGTCCTTCGCCGTTGTGGTGTCGACCTCGGGTGCCGGATTAGCGGGAGCCCCAGGCGCCGATTGCGGCCAAACCGCTAATGTCGTATGGCCCGGCGGTGGCTGCCATGCTGGCGTCTGGGCATCTAGTGTTGTTGAAATTGTTGAAGTGCTCGCAATCGCAACGAGAAGGAACGCGCAGTGCCGCATGATTTACCCTCAACTCGGAATTCGCAGCGGTGCATCCTAACACAAGCCTGCGCGGCGAATGCGGGGGCGACCACGCCGCGCCTAAGCCAAAAACTCTTCCAACGAGTCCCAGTAGTGGCTCTTCCACCCCTCCGCCAGGTGTTCCCCCTGACCCTTGGGAAATCCCGTATGGTCGAAGACCAGCTTGGTCCCGGCACCCTGCTCGACGAGTTCGAAGTTTGCAATTGAATAGACACCCGGGTCCCAGTCAACCACCCGCCAGGCTTGCACGATGCGCTCATCACGGAACAACTCGATTTGGCGGCCAACGATGTGGCCACCAAAAATCGAAAACGCACCCCCCACCTCGCGACTAATGGCTGTAGGAGCTGTCCCAAACGATTTGCCGGCTTTCATTTCCGGGCTCAGTTGTGTGATCTTGTCGAATTGCTTGGTGTCCGTGAGCGCTTCGTAGACCCGCTTACGGCTCGCTTTGAAAACGGCGACCTGATGAATGGATTCCTGCGAATGTGAAATTTCCTCCTCGGTTGCCGCCCATACCTTGGTTGTACGCAGGGCTAAACCTCCAAATACGATGGCCAAACCGGCGATCACGTGACGTCTTGTGGCTGTTTGCATCGCTACCCCAACATTCTTCTTGCTCATCGCGTGCCTCTCTTCGATGGTTGTGTTTTGAACGTCGCTCGATGGAACCATGCGTTCAAACTATGTTCAAGATCATATTGTTCTGGAGCAAGTACCGTTTTCGAAGGCATACTTCTGCCCTTTAGGACGGCTCGACGAGCACGGAGGAGGAGGAACGATGCCCTACCCGCCTAGTCATCGCGTTGAGGTAAAACGCAAAATTATCGACAGCGCCCGCAGACTTTTCAATCGCTACGGCTTTGAAAGTGTCTCTCTGAATCAGGTTATGG
>Ga0210384_10004606_pt1 | contig 15324 bp, 12 predicted proteins | sample IncBWH2MmetaG_FD_160574 | JGI IMG/M metagenome (GOLD analysis project Ga0210384, IMG submission 160574) | Forest soil microbial communities from Barre Woods Harvard Forest LTER site, Petersham, Massachusetts, United States - Inc-BW-H-2-M | ecosystem: Environmental > Terrestrial > Soil >...
AAGACAAGATGGGGCGCCGCGGTCTGCGGGTGGCCGACCTCCTCGATCTCAAGCTGCTCAAAACCCACATCGAGAATGCGTGCCGCGAGAAGAATATGATCGCGCACGCGCTATTCAACTCCGAGCCGCTCGACCCGGACAAAATGTATCAAGAGTATGCTGACGCGTCGGCCAAGGTCGCGCCGTTCGTGTGTGATACGGCCGCCTTGCTGAACCAGGCTTTGGCCGAAGGGGAGTCCATCGTCTTCGAAGGCGCGCAGGGCACGATGCTCGACATCGATCACGGCACCTATCCTTTTGTCACTTCTTCGAGCGCCACGTCAGGGGGAGCTGCGACCGGAACCGGCGTTGCTCCCTCGGCGATCGACACCGTGATCGGAGTCACCAAGGCCTACTGCACCCGCGTGGGTGGTGGGCCGTTCCCCAGCGAGGCGCTCGATGCGGCCGGTGAGATCCTTCGCGCACGCGGCAACGAATATGGCGCGGTGACCGGGCGTCCGCGACGTTGCGGTTGGCTTGATTTGCCACTCCTGCGCTACGCTGGCATGATTAACGGCATCTCGTGGTTGGTCGTAACCAAGCTTGATGTGCTGGATGAGCTGGCTGAGATTCCGGTCTGTGTGGGATACAAGATCAACGGCGAGCCGATTATGGAAATCCCGGCGCATGCCAGCGGCTATGATCGCCTCGAATGTGTGTACCGAACTATGCCCGGTTGGAGGACTTCTACTCAGGGAATCACCCAAATGGAGAAGCTGCCGAAAGCAGCTCGCCAGTATTTGACCTTCTTGGAGAAAGAGAGTGGGGCTCGGATCGGGATGGTCTCCACCGGCCCAGGACGGGAGCAGACCATATTAGTGGACGATTTTGCCCGGCAGTTGAGATCGCTCACCGAGCGGAAAACGAGGGCGCAGGTCGAGGCTTAACGAACGGAGCGAGTAATGGTAGTTCTGGCGGTAACCTGGATGGCAAAAATAGGTCGTGAGGCTGAAGTGGTCAGCATCTTTTCAGCGCTGACGGAGGAATCCCGTAAAGAAGCGGGTTGCATTACCTACCAGGTTCACCGCCACAAGACCGAGCCGCGCCGCTTTTTTATCTACGAGCAATATAAAGACGACGCCGCGCTTGAAGCCCACCGCGCCGCTCCCCACTTCTTAAAATACGCGAAGAAGGAATTGCCCAAAATCGCCGACAGAGTGGAAGGCCACTTGTACGAGCCATTAGGGTGATTGAGCGTCGCGGGCGCCCTCGCCCACGAATTTCCTTATCCCTTGTCAGCCATCAGCACACCGCCCGAAGCATAGCTTTCCTTAGTCACTTCATGGAAAGCTACGATGATCGATTCACGTCGAGCGCCAGCTTCTTCCACCATAGCGTCCGTAATACGTTTCGCTAGCTTGCGTTTCTGGTCAATCGTACGGCCGGTCAGCATTGTGACCTGAACCATCGGCATAGATACACCTGTCCTTCGTCGTTCGTTTCAATTGCTAAGTCGTGAATTGATTCTCTCGGAGGAAATCAAGTTAGCTCGTGTCGTCCAGAAATATGTCGTGACTTCACTTACCCCTTGACATTCGCCTTCCATTCGCCCAGAATCGCGGCATGGCAATCACCCGACGGCAGCGTAACGTCTACGACTTCATCTCCGAGTTTGTGCAGAAGAACGGATACTCTCCATCCTTCGAGGAGATCGGGGAAGGACTGGGACTGAGTTCGTTGGCTACGGTCCACAAACACATTTCCAATCTGGAGAAAAAGGGTTTGCTCACCCGTGATTATAACCGCAGCCGCTCGATTGACCTGTTGCCCCCCAAAGGGCGCCTGAAGCAGGCCATGGCTGTGAATACAGGCATAGTCCTGCCACTGATGGGAAGGATCGCAGCAGGACAGCCTATTGAAGCGATGCAGAATCCGGAAACCATTTCGCTGGCCGACTTTGTCCGCTCAAAAGAAGTTTTTGTATTGGAGGTCCGCGGCGATTCCATGCAGGACGAACACATCCTGGACGGCGACTATGTGCTGGTGGAGAAAAGTAAGACAGCCCACGATGGCGACATAGTGGTTGCGCTAGTCGAGAGAACGGACGCGACCCTTAAGCGTTTTTATCGCGAAGGCGACAATATTCGGCTGCAGCCTTCGAATATCAACATGAAGCCGATCATCGTGCCCGCAGCCTCAGTCGAACTTCAGGGTCGAGTGATTGGAGTGCTGAGGAAATACTAGAGGGCTGAGCACAGATTGCGCTGTAACTCAACCTGGACTCCTCCCCGCTTGCAGCAAGTTCCCGTCATGCTGTGATCATTTTCGCCGACCAGCTCTTTACGAATGTTCCGAAGCGTTCGAGCGCCTTGGAGAAATTGTCTCCGGCGGCGGCAAAGCCCAGGCGGAAATGCGAGGGCGCATCGAAGCAATCGCCGGGAGCCAGCAGGATTCCACGCTCGCTGGCGGTCTGGCAGAACGGGCGGTCGTTCTCTCCGCTCACCAGCCAGGGGAACGCGGTCATGCCGCCTTGCGGCGGAATCCAGCCGAGTACGTCGCGATGGTCCGCCATGAAGCGCTCGAGGAGCTTGAGGTTTCGGGTGGCGACTTCCTGGGTCTTGCCGCGCACGACGTCACGTTTGCGGATTGCGATTTCCGAAAGAATTTCTCCGGTGGTGGTGTTGCAGATCGAGAAGTAGGCGCGCGCGGTCCAGTATTGCTGGCGGCGCTGGGGGTCGTGCTCGATCATCCATCCCGTGCGCACGCCGGGAAGCGAAAATGCCTTCGACAGGTCGCCGATCACGGTGGCGTGCGGCAGGCGCGCCGCCGATTGCGTTTTGCCTTCCATGGTAGATGGGATGGTAGACCTCCTCACTCACCAGCTGGATTCCGCGCTCGGCGGTGAAGTCGTGCAGGGCTTCCATTTCGCCGTCGCCGATGGTCGCGCCCGTGGGGTGGTGCGGGCTGTTGACCAGGATGAGCTTGGTCTTCGAGTCGGTGAGCCGCTTGATCTCGTCGGAGTCGATGCGGAAGCCATTCTCGCGGCGCACGCGATAGAAGCGGGTTTCCAGGCCAAGAGATTCCGGGAGTGCCGAGAAAGTAGTGAATCCAGGCAGCGGGATGATTACGTTCGCGCCGGGCTCGGCGGCCAGCCACATCAGGGCCACGAGCGCCTCGGAGGCGCCGGTCACGATTTGGACGGCCTCTACCGGGACACGCTGCATTTCCGCGATCGCCTCACGCAGACTGTCGGCGCCGGCGGGGCGGCCGTAGACCAGGTTGTGGTTCAGGAAGCGGTGGCGGGTTTCGTCGTCGGCGAGGGCGAGGATGTCGTTCACGGTCCAGGTCGGTCCGGTGCTCGCAGCGAGGTTGAATTCTATGTCGTGTTCGTACTGGTCAAGCCAGGCATCAAGGAGGAAGGGCTTGAGTTGCATGCGAGCACCCCGAAGGAGAAGTTGGTTCCCGTTATTGATTCTGCGAGTCGGCGCACGGATGACTTTTTAGTTTACGAGCGACGCGAATCCAGCACCTAAACAGTTTCCTGCAAACCCACGTTGGGTGGCCTCAGCCCCTGAAAGGGGCAGTAAATGCGGACCAGTTACGACATCGCTAAAGCGGTGCCCTGATACAAACCATGCCTTTTTCAGCAAACTGCTAGAGGGCCGAGCGCATGACCTTCCGGGGCTAGAGCCCTCACTCAATTTCAGGACTCTGACCGCAGCGCTGGAGCGCTGCGCCACCCAAAATCAGAGCTTTTTTTGTAGTATCTGAAGGAGATGCTCCGACACTAATCGCAATCGACCTGCCTGGTTAGGAGTCCCTTCGATGAAAACACCAACGCCCGGATGCGGTATCCGGGCGTCTTCACAGCTTGAATGCGGAGCGTTAAAAAGTGGATGCTTATCCCAAATGCTTGTCGAGAGCCTTTTGGATGGTTTCTTTCGGAACGTAGCCGACGATCTGTTCCTTAACCTGTCCGCCTTTGAATACCAATAGCGTCGGGATGCCACGCACCCCGTAACGCATCGGAGTGGCGCTATTGCTGTCCACATCCATTTTGCCGATCTTCACTTTGCCCTGATAGTCCTTGGCCAACTCTTCGACAATGGGAGCGATGGCTCGGCAGGGGCCACACCACGTTGCCCAAAAATCCACCAGCACGGGTGTGTCGGATTTCAGTACGTCCTGGTCAAAGTTCGAATCGGTTACCTCAATAATTCCATTGCCTGCCATCATTCCCTCCGGTTGCGCCGATCGCCTTAGATCGGCGAATCAGTCAAATAATAGCTTGAATATCCTAACATCAATGTTAGATGCACGACAGCAAGATAGGTCGCAAGGGCTCATCGCCGGCTTGAACCCCGATCTCGCAACCAGTACGCACCAAATAAAAAGCGCCCTAAACTTTTCAGTTCAGGACGCCTCGGCAGCCCTCCCCCAGAACTGCCAAACCACGAATTGGATAGTAGGCGCACCCTACCGTGGTGTAAACGTCACTTCGGTAATGCACGACTGTTTGCGAGGTAACTTTGCTGATGGTGCCAGAAGTAATCAGAGGATGGAGTAGTGAATGATGCTTATTTTTTCTGCCAGGATTGACCGGCGTCGCTGGTCGTCCAGGTCTCGTCGTTGGCTGTGGTTAGCTTGCCGTGAGCAGCGTCGGTGAAGGTGACGCCGATGATGTCGGCGGTGAGCGACTTGCCGTCCGCGGCAGGCGTGATTGCGACCCAATGCCGTCCCATATCAGAGGAGTGATACAGCGCTCCGGCTGCACCTCCGACCCAGATGTCAGGGCCGACAGCAGCGAGAGCGCGTAGGGCCGATGTGGCTGGAACCGATATTGTTTCCCAGGTTCGGCCGGAGTCCATTGAGCGCTCCAGCACGCCGTCGGGAGACAGGGTCCAGCGTGGCGCAAGCGTGAGGGTCTTTTGTAACGCTAGGTCGTTTCTTGCACCGGAGGTTGACAGCTTGTAGTTGTTTGCCCCGGCAACAATAGCCGAGGCCGAGCTCGCCTTCGATTTGAGTTGAGGCTCTTTTGCATCCTTCGCCCGTTCTGGAGCCAGTTCGGCAAGATCGGTGGTAACCGGCCCAGCTTGAGCTGTCACGGCTACGGTGTCGGTGTCGACGGTGGTGGCGGCACCGCTAACCTCGCCTTCCTCCCTTTGTGCTTGCATGGAGCGCTCTGGCTGATCAATGTCCGTCCCTCTCGGCGACGGAGGAGCAGGAGGAGTTTTTGCCGCGGCCGATGCAGCATATCGGCTACCTCCATCCGGCGCTGGTGAGCTGGCAATGACTCCGCCGTTCCCGTTTCTTAACTTTGCTGGTCGCTTCGCCTCACGGGAGGGAGAGGGCAACTCCGGGCCGGATTGCTGAGACTGCGCTGCGATGTTCGCGGCCACGTTATCGCCTTCCGGGGAGGTCTGTCCTTCTGCCGCGGGCTTTGGGGAAGCGACAACAGGCGGGGTCCGATCAAAGGAAGTGAGAGATGGCGCCCTCCCCGGGCGTTCATGGCGAAGCATGACAGCGGCACTTACGATGACCACGCAGGCCGCCGCGGTCCCCCAGCGTAGTACCGGCCAGCGCAGCCACGGCAACCTTGCAGGCTGCGTCGAAGCGGCCACGAACGCCGGCTCTGCACCTGCCAGCAACACGACATCGCGACAATCGCCGCATTGGCCGAGATGCCCCAGCACTTGATTCCGCTCACCCTGGCTCAGCGACTTCTCTGCGAAACCGGCCAACAAATCAGGATCAGGGTGGACCTTGGCCTTCGCAACCGCCTGCAGCCGCTGCCGCACGATTTTTGGAACCTGCTCCATGCTTTTTGCGCTTACGGGACGTTCCCGTTATTGCCTCCACATCCACGCATTCTTCACCCCGGCCCTTCCGTTGCGGGAGCCGCCTTCTTTTCAGGGAACGCCGTGGATGCAGTTTCTTGCACCAGGCGGTTGCGAATGTTCACACGAAGGTCTCGCACATCAACTTCCAGAGCCTCCTGGGCCTGGCGGCGGCTCATACCCCGGCGTTCGAGGGCGGCCAAAATCTTCTTGCGCAGGGACTTGGCCATCTTATCCAGCTTGCGGCTAATGGTCGATTCATGCACCGAGAGTGCGCGTGCAATCTCCGCCAGGGTGCGCTCGTCCAGATAATAGGACGCCAGCACGAACCGATCCTCCGCGGACAGCGTAGCCAGGACCTCATCCGTCGCTGATTCGATTCTAGGATCGCCAACTGCCACAGGCTCGGGATCGGCGGCGGCGAATTGCACTCCCTCTTCGGTTTCTTCGTCCAGACTCACCAACCGACGCTGCCGGCGATAGCGGTTCACGAACTCCTGCGCCATTACGGTGCGCAGCCAACCCTCGAGCGAACCGCGTCCGGTATAAGAGGAAAGCTTCGAAACCCGTTGCCCATCGCGGGTGATGGTGCCGTAGAGATCGGCGTAGAGCGAGTCGGCCAGTTCGCGCGCCGCTGAACTTTCTTTGGCGATGTAGGCTGCGATGTCATACAGCTTCTCGCGATATCGCAGCATGAAAATTTCCCAGGCACGCTCGTGACCGGCGGCGCAGGCGCGAGCCAGCGCCAACTCTTCCACTCGCAAGCTCGCGCATAACTCACTAACCTCGCTCGACGTCGCTTCGGCCGGAAGATATTTCTCACATATTTCTTTGAGGATGGTGGCGAACTTTTCTGAGCTCAATCCAAGTGCTTCGCAAGCGCTTTTCTTATAAAGATCTGCCATGACAGACTCCAACCCCAAAGCGATTTCCCCTACAGATTGGACACCGGAGTTGGTCGTGGCAGACATAGCCAGACTGGATGCTATCAATTTTTAGACGCAAGAACCTGAAATTTGTCGTTCCCTATTCAGTTGGGCTGGGAGGAGGACACCCCGGAGCACGACGCTCTCCCCCCCGCGTCCGGGGTGTCGCTATTCGGCCCGTAGGAAGAGGAAGGTTATGACTATGAAGCTGTCTGCTCTGGCCGCAGTACTCGGCGCGTTAGCTGGCCTGCTGCTTTTCACGCCTTGCCTGGCCACTGCTGGAGAGGTTCCGCCAACCCCCGAATACAAGGCACTGGCACCGATTCGGCACGGAAATCTGACTGTGTTCCCGGTAGTGGCCGCAACAACCCATGACACCCGGGGATTCCTTACGCTGGACGAAGGCTTGCGCTCAGGCGAAGTCGTGGTAACGGAATCTGGTAGCGTGCAGCCGCTTGTGCGACGCCGACACGTGCCCATCACGCACGATGGCGCGCAGGTAAATCAACTGGTGTTGGTGAACAATTCCAAGCGACCACTCATCTTACTGGCGGGTGAGATTGTGACCGGCGGCAAACAAGATCGCGTCATCGGGAAGGACCGTATTATTCCCCCTGAGAGCGATCCGATTGACCTCAGCGTGTTCTGCGTAGAACCCGGCCGATGGACAGGTGCTTCCGCAAAATTCGATGGAAATGCGATGAATGGCACGCCTATGGCACAACCTGCGCTGCGCGGCAAAGCCATGGGCGCCAAAGACCAGGCACAAGTTTGGGCGGAGGTCGGGAAGACAAAGAATTCTCTTTCCGAAATGGTCTCAGGCGCGGCTGGTCCACTGCAGGAAACAAGTTCCTACGCCCGAGTGATGGAGAATAAAGACGTGAAACAACAGGTCGACTCCGTCGCTGAACCCATTCAGCACAGCTATCAGAGCCTGATTCAACAACTGCGCGATCAGAATGCGGTCGGCGTGGTTGCTGCGGTAAATGGCCAGATTGTCTGGGCCGACATTTTCGCCAGCACCAGCCTGCTGGAGAAATACTGGCCCAAGTTGGTGGGTTCCTACGCCGCGGAAGCCGTCGTTACCAGAACTAAGGGATATGAGGTTGATACGAAATCGGCGCAGCGCTTTCTAGACAATCTGGAAGGCCGTCACGAAACCGTCGAGCGCGAGCCCGGACTCTATCGCCACACGGAAATTACAGGCGACGGGTTCAGGGCGTTCGAACTGACGTCTCTGCTGCCCAAAACCGGCTTCGATGTGCACCTGGCGAAAATGGTCGAATAAGTCTGGAGGGATGTTGCATACCTCGATGCCTCGGGGGCTTAAACTCTCTCGATAATTAGGGCGATTCCCTGCCCCACCCCAATGCACATCGTGCACAGCGCATAGCGTCCTTTGGTTCTCCTCAGTTGATACAGAGCAGTGGCGATCAAACGCCCGCCGCTTGCGCCTAACGGATGACCGAGGGCAATGGCGCCGCCGTTAGGATTCACATGCGCGGCATCATCGGCGATCCCCAACTCTCGCAATACGGCCAGGGCTTGCGCGGCGAAAGCTTCATTCAACTCGATCACATCCATCTCGTCAATCTTCAGGTTTGCTTTCGCCAGCACTTTGCGTGTAGCGGCGACTGGACCCATACCCATCATGCGCGGCGCCACTCCTGCCGCGGCCGATGCCACGACGCGGCCCAGAGGAGTGAGACCTTCCTTCTTGACTGCCGCTTCCGAGGCGAGTAAGAGCGCGCAGGCTCCATCGTTCACGCCCGACGAATTACCCGCCGTGACTGTGCCGTTCGGCTTCACGATCGGTTTCAGTTTTGAGAGAGCTTCGAGCGTCGTATCCGGACGCGGGTGCTCATCCTGAGAGAACGTCAGCGCATCACTTTTCTTCGATGGAAGTTGCACTGCCACGATTTCTTCTGCTAGACGGCAGCTTCGCATGGCATCGGCCGCGCGTTGCTGGCTTCTTTGCGCGAATGCATCCTGGTCCTGGCGGGAGACCTGGAATTCCTCGGCCACGTTCTCCGCCGTTTCCGGCATCGAATCCACCCCGTATTTCGCCTTCATCAAAGGATTGACAAGGCGCCATCCGATGGTCGTGTCTTCCATTTTCGTAGAGCGCGAAAAAGCTGAATCCGCCTTGCTGAGAACGAACGGCGCACGAGACATACTCTCCAAGCCCCCAGCAATTATCAGCGACGCTTCGCCACACTTGATGGCCCTGGCCGCAATGGCTACGGCGTCCATGCTGGAGCCGCACAGACGATTCACCGTATCTCCTGGCACCTCCTGCGGAAGTCCTGCCAGCAGAAGCGCCATGCGCGCCACATTGCGGTTATCTTCTCCCGCCTGGTTAGCGCAGCCATAAACCACGTCGTCGAGCGCAGCCCAATCCACGCGGGAATTGCGATCCATCAGCGCTTTGATAGGAATGGCAGCCAGATCATCCGTTCGAATGGAAGAGATGGCCCCTCCATAGCGTCCGAAGGGAGTTCGAATAGCGTCGCAGATGTAAGCCTGGTCCATCGGAGACCACAACAGAATAGTCGAGGCTTAGACAGCTTACTAGCTTTGCCGTGATTTTGACCTGTGTCCGGTTAACTGAGATTTTGCGACCAGCCAAAGTCAAAAACGCAAGTTTTTCGCAATCGACTCGCTAATGAAGAGATGCGAACGGACGATATAGAGAGAAGGCAGGGAAAAAATCAATAGGAGGTCCATGCGCACAGATCGCGGTGTCGAACCTGTGCGGGCACAAGATGGGCAGTCGCGACCCATTGATCATTCTCGGAATCATTCCCGATCTGGGAGAGTAGCGGATGAGCGATAGCGACATCGTCCAGGATTTTCTGGTCGAGAGTTCCGAAAACCTGGACCGGCTGGACCGGGACCTCATCGGCCTGGAAAAGAACCCCAAGGATAACGACGCGCTCGCCGGCGTGTTTCGCACTATCCACACCATCAAGGGTACCTGCGGATTTTTGGCCTTCAACAAGCTGGAAAAAGTCGTGCATGTGGGAGAGAACCTGCTGACTCGGCTGAGGGATGGGCAACTTGCGCTGACTCCGGAGATCACCACGGCGCTGCTAAGTATGGTGGATGCAGTTCGGCAGATGCTGAGCCAGATCGAAATAGGGGGACAAGAAGGCGAACGCGATGACTCCGCTCTGATCGCCACTCTGACCAGCTTCCAGCAACCCCTGAAAGCGCCTGCCAAGATCGAAGTGGCTCAAGTATTGAGCAGTGCTTCCGAAGCGGGTACGTTGCCGGCTTCGATCGGTGACATTCTGATGCAAACCGCCGGCGTCACCCCGGCGGAAATCCTGCTTGCGACCGAGAAGCAAAGGGAAGGCGACCCCCGTCGCCTGGGCGAGATTCCGGTGGAACAAGGCTCGGCGCAACCGTCCGACATCGTGGATGCGAAACGCATCCAGCAGACTTCCCGCGCATACGCGGCCGCCTCGGACAGCACTATCCGGGTGGATGTTGGGTTACTCGACAAGGTAATGAATCTTGTTGGAGAGCTGGTGCTGGCCCGAAACCAGGTGCTGCAGTTCGCCAGCCGGATGCAAGACGCCAGCTTTCTGGCCGCCTCGCAGCGGCTGAACCTGATTACCACCGAGCTGCAGGCAGGAGTCATGAAGACCCGCATGCAGCCCATTGGGAATATCTGGGGACAGTTTCCGCGCACTGTACGCGATGTGGCGCTCGGCTGCGGCAAGCAAGTCAACATCGAGATGGAAGGCAAGGAAACCGAGCTCGATAAAACTATCATTGAAGCCATCAAGGACCCGCTCACCCACTTGGTGCGGAATTCGGTAGACCATGGTATCGAGCCTCCACAGGACCGGGTTCAAGCTGGGAAGGCGCCTGCGGGCCGCCTGATTCTGCGGGCCTTCCATGAAGGGGGGCAGGTCAACATCGAAATCAGCGACGATGGCGCGGGACTCAACCCGGAGCGCATCCGGCAAAAAGCCGTGGAGCGACACCTGATCACCGCCGAGCAGGCGGCCCGCATGCCAGAGCGGGAGATTTTCAATCTGATCTTCCTGCCCGGATTTTCTACGGCCGAGAAGGTGACCAATGTTTCGGGACGCGGCGTGGGCATGGATGTGGTCAAAACCAACGTCGAGAAGATCGGCGGCACCGTGGACCTGCAATCGAGCACAGGTTTAGGCACCACGGTTCGGCTCAAAATTCCCTTGACGCTCGCCATCATCCCGGCGCTGGTGGTGACTTGCGGCGGCGACCGCTACGCCATTCCGCAAGTGAGCTTGTTGGAGTTGGTGCGCCTGGAGGCCGAGCAAGTTCGTACCGCGATCGAAATGGTCCACGGTGCCCCGGTTTACCGACTGCGCGGACGGCTGCTGCCTCTGGTGTATCTCAGCCGGGAACTGCAGCTCGCTGAGGAGTCCCCGGAGGTTACGGGTACTATGAGCGCCAGAAAGTAGACCTGATTCACGATCCTGCCTGGGGCGTTCTCTCCAAGCATCACCGCGAGCTTGACGGCGTCGACCTGGCACGTTTCACCTTCGAGTTGGATGAAGCCGTGGCCGAGATCTATGAACTGGTCTCAACCATATTTGGATCGACCGCCGCGCAAAACTGAGCCCAGCGAGGGAAACTAGGCGGATACTGGATTCGCCGGCGCCACTCGAGCGGAGTGCTCACACGCGCATTTCACGCTTTCACCGCGAGGAGGGGAATGACATGTTCCTTGACCTGATCCGGGGTAAACGGCTTGCGGATGTAGCCCCCCGCCCCAGCGGATAAGGCCTGCAACACGTGCGATTCACTTCCCTCGGTCGTGATCATGACCACCGGCACGCCCTTAGCGTTCTTCACGCCAGAAAGCTGCTTTACAAACTCCAAGCCACCCATGACTGGCATGTTGATGTCGCAAAGGATCAGCTCTACTCGATTCTCCTCCAGCACCGCTAGCGCTTCCGATCCGTTCCCGGCCTCGAATACTTTGCTGAGCTCAATCCCCGCTTGGCGTAATGAGCGCTCCACAATCTTCCGCATGACTGAGGAATCGTCCACAATAAGAGCTTGTATGCTGTTCATGAGGTTTACTCGTTTCTCCCCCTGGGAGCGCGCATTCCTTTTGAGTTTCGCTTTAGGGTACATCGGCCAGCAGGACTTGGACTTTAGGCGAGACCCGCATCACAGTATGGCGGATCTGTTAAGCAGCGGAGTTTCGTGGTACTGACTCTGATTTGTCGCGGCCGTCCAATCGACGAGCGTTGATCTGCGCGTGCGGTGAAGCGGCGTGAAGGGTAGCGATTATAACGGCAAACAGGGGCGAAACCGCCCTGTTGGTCCCCCCCAACCCTACCGAGGTTCCTCTCCTCCCGACGTCGTTGTTTCGGCCGCCGGGACCACGATGGCCTGAATGTTTTGCCCCGCGGTCATCTTCTGAAAAGCCGCGAGATCCGTTCTCTGAAGCTCCAACCAGTGCGCCAGATAATCGTCGGTCTGCTTCTTGAGCTTCGCGAAAGCCTGGTAAGAAGCCTCAGTGGGAGCAGAATCATTGCCGCCTATCACTGCGATGGCCAGAGACGCTAGCTTGGCATCAACCCTTTGGGGATAGGCGAGAGAATCTTCGTTGGCCTTCACTTTGATTTGAATCAAATCGTCACGCGCCGCAACCAGCTTTTGATCCAGGTCATGAGCTGAGTTGCGGATGGGCTTAGTGCTATCACTTTCGGGCAGACGCTTTCTCAGCCCGTCGACCTGTGCGCGCACGTCCTGAATCTGGTTGACCGCGTCATAAATACGACTGATTTCATCGCGAATTTGCAGGCCAAGATCAAACTGTTTCTGCAGATCCGCCTGGCTGACGTTGAGCCGCGGATCCAGCTTGATTTCGAACGGAGCAGTCTGACTCTTGCCTTCAACCGTCAAGCGCACCTGATATTTGCCTGGCACCGCACGAGGCCCGCGAACACCGTCCTTGTACTCGAATAAGTAGTATTCAGGCACGCGGCTGGTCCCTTCATATCGCAGGTCCCAGACAAAGCGACTCAGGCCGGCTTCGACTTTGATCTGTTTCTCCGGCTTTTTATCTTCCGGGTTCAACGGCTCACTGAGCTCTTCGGTCTTGCTACTGGAATACTTGCGGATGACGTTGCCTGCGGAATCCAGGATCTCGATCGTCGTCTCACCCTTGGGCGCTTGCTTGACGAAGTAATAGATTACGGCCCCTGTGGGTGGGTTCTGGCCTACCAGCACAGACTTTGCAGCCTCTTCATCCTCAGGGACCTGAATGCGATAACCAGCCGCAGGTGTGTAGAGGTGGACGTCCTCGCTGGCAACTTGATCATTGAACTGACGCAACGGCGATAGGTCATCAAGGATCCAGAATGAACGGCCGTGAGTTGCCAGTACGAGATCGTTGTTTTTGATGACAAGATCATGAACCGGGGTCGTTGGAAGGTTGAGTTGAAGGCGACGCCAATCCGCGCCAGCGTTAAAAGAAACGTACACGCCGGTCTCGGTGCCGGCGTACAGCAGGCCGCGCTTTTTAGGATCTTCACGAACTGCCCGGACAAACGTGCTATCCGGAATTCCTTTGGTGATCTTGGTCCACGTCTTGCCGTAATCGCTGGTCTTATAGATCCAAGGGCGCAGGTCGTCCAACTGGTGGCGATCCATGGCCGCGTACGCGGTGCCGGCATCATGTGGCGAAGCGTCTATCTGGCTGATGCGGCTCCACTCCGGCAAGTCCTTCGGTGTGATGTTGGTCCAGTTCTTCCCGCCATCGCGGGTGATTTGTATCAAACCGTCATCGGTTCCCACCCAGATCAAATCTTTGGTTACTGGCGATTCGGCGAGGGCAAAAATGGTGTCGTAGTACTCGGTGCCGGTATCGTCTTTATCGATTGGACCACCCGAAGTCTGCTGCTTGCTTTTGTCATTCCGAGTCAGATCGGGGCTGATGCCCTCCCAATGCACGCCACCGTCGATGGTCTTAAACAAGCGCTCACCGCCGTGGTAGAGGGTATTGGGATCGTGGGGTGAGATCATGATCGGTGCGGTCCACTGGAAGCGGTGCTCGAGATTAGCAGCGCCTTCGCCATCGCTAATTTCGGGATGTTCCGCGATATTTTTGAGCTGGCCGGTACGCTTGTCGAATCGCGTGATCTTTCCTTCGTAATCGCCGGCATAGACGATGTTTGGGTCAGGAGGATAGGGCGCAATATAGCCGGCTTCCCCACCGCCGACGTCATACCAATCCGGCCGATCGATCACGGCCGCATCGCTACGGCTGGCGATGGCAATCGTGCTGTTATCCTGCTGCGCGCCGTAGACAAAGTACGGTGTGCGAGTGTCCGTGGTCACGTGATAGAACTGCGCCGTCGGCTGGTTATTCTGGGCGGTCCAGGTCTTTCCGCCATCAAGGCTCACCGTGACACCGCCATCGTTGGAGACGATCATGCGCCGCGAATTTCTCGGGTCGATCCACATGCCGTGGTTGTCACCATGAGGAACTTTCACTTTGTTGAAGGTGCGTCCAGCATCGCTCGATTTGTAGAACTCAACATTCGCCACATAGAGCACTTCCGGATCCTGGGGATCGGCAATGATATGCATGTAGTACCAGGCGCGCTGCCAGAAGGCGCGATTGTCGCTTACCAGTTGCCAGGTCTCACCGCTGTCATCGGAGCGGTACAGACCCCCTTCCTGGGCTTCGATAAGGGCATAGACCCGCTCGGAATTGGCCGCGACAGCGACGCCGATTCGCCCGTATGGACCCTTGGGCAATCCGTGTTCTTCGAGTCTTTTCCAGGTTGTTCCGCTGTCGTTGGAGCGATATAGACCGCTGCCGGGTCCGCCGCTGGAAAGATTCCAGGGCGTGCGCCGAGCCTCCCACAAGGAGGCAAACAGAATGTGGGAGTTATGCGGGTCGAAGGTAATGTCGATACCACCGGTGTTTTCGTCTTTATAGAGAACCTTCTCCCAGTTCTTGCCGCCGTCGGTGGTGCGAAAGATTCCGCGTTCGCTATTGGGACCGAAGGGATGACCGAGCGCGGCCACGAACACCATATCGGGATTCTTGGGGTCGACAATTAGTTTGCCAATGGCTCGCGAGTCGCGTAGGCCTACGTTCCTCCAAGTCTTACCTCCATCGACAGTTTTATAAATTCCATCGCCATGAGAGATGTTGCCGCGGATACAGGCTTCGCCGGTGCCGACATAGACGATGTTTGGATCCGAGGGTGCGACCGCCAGGCTACCGATAGCAGATACCGCTTGTTTATCGAAGACTGATGTCCAACTGACAGCGCCGTCAGTGGTCTTCCATACTCCTCCCCCGGTCGCACCGAAGTAGTAGGTGGTCGGGTCGCCAGGAATGCCAGACGCAGTGAGCGACCGGCCACCGCGGAACGGTCCGATGACCCGGTACTTCATCCCTTTAAACAGTGGATCCTCATTCTTGGGGGGGTGGGCTGGGTTCTCGGCGACGGTGGGCTGCTCGGTTGACTTTCCTTCGCGTTCGGTGCTTCTGGTTTGTCCCAGGGTCAAGGTCGCAAAACAGAGGACGAGCGTGAATACGAGCCACGCAGTTTTAC
>Ga0210384_10004608_pt1 | contig 15321 bp, 18 predicted proteins | sample IncBWH2MmetaG_FD_160574 | JGI IMG/M metagenome (GOLD analysis project Ga0210384, IMG submission 160574) | Forest soil microbial communities from Barre Woods Harvard Forest LTER site, Petersham, Massachusetts, United States - Inc-BW-H-2-M | ecosystem: Environmental > Terrestrial > Soil >...
GGAGATTCCCACGCCACCGTCTCGCGGGTAGACGGTGACGATGCTGAGCTGGGGCATGCCGTTCCGCCTGAACGACGTCAGAACGCCCTGCGGATTGTCGTGGATGAATTGCTCGATCTGCGGCGCCAGGGGCGTGTGCCTCGGCATCGATGCCTCCTTCGGTGAGGGACGGATCAGGCCGCGGTGACCCCACCGTCGACGGGCAAGGCCGCGCCGGTGATGAACGACGCCTCGTCGGATAGGAGAAACAGCGCGGCGTTGGCGATCTCTTCGGGCCGGCCGGTGCGACCGAGCGGCACCGCCCCGGCGGCGCGCCGGCGCACCAGGTCCTCCGGGTCCAGGCCGGCGGTCGACTTCTGATCGGGCCGCGCCACAAAGACGCGGAGCATGGGCGTGTCGATCGGGCCCGGGCACACCGCGTTGACGCGGATCTTCTCGGGGGCCAGGCGCACCGCCAGGCTCTTGACGAACCCGACCACCCCGAACTTGCACATCGAGTACACCGGGCTGTACGCGGAGCCCTGGAGCCCGGAGGTCGAGGCGGTGAAGAGGAGACTGCCGCTCCCGCGACGGCGTATCTCTGGAATGGCCGCCTCGGTCGTGATCAGCACCGTGCGGAGATTGAGATCGATGGCGAGGTCGAAGGCGTTCATGTCGATGCCTTCGACCGCGGCCGGCCCGGGGTGGCCCACGTGATTCCACACGAAGTCCAGGCCCTTGAACCGGCTCACCGTGTCCCACACGATGCGACGGGATTCTTCGTCCTTCGTGAGATCGGCCACGATCCCGTGCGCCGCACCACCCGCCCCCGTGATCTCGTTCACCACGCGCTGAACGCCCGCGGCATCCACGTCCACCACCGCGACCTGGGCCCCCTCGCGGGCGAAGCGAAGCGCGCCGGCCCGCCCCATGCCCGATGCGGCGGCGGTCACGATTCCGATCTTGCCAGCGAGTCGCATCGCGGATCCTCCCGGAGTGAAGCTCGGTCGGTCACGGCGCTCGATGCTAGCAGAATCACGCCGGCAAGTCCCGTCTGCGACGGCATGCCGATACGTGGTAAGCAGTAAGCGCAGGAAGTTCTTGACACTCCGCGGCAGGGCGGTCCCAACTAGCGTAACCGAGGCAGGCCATGCAGCTGACCGAGCACTTCTCGCTGGAAGAGCTGATCGCGTCGGAAGTGGCGGCGCGCTCGGGCATCGACAACACGCCACCCGCGAACATCGTGTCCAACCTGCGCGTGCTCGCGCAAGGGCTCGAGCGGGTGCGCGCCGCGTTCGGGGGCAAACCGATCCACGTGAACAGCGGATACCGGTGTGCTGCCCTGAATGCCGCCATCGGGGGGGCCGGCAACAGCCTGCACATGCAGGATCTCGCGGCCGACATCGTGTGTCCGCAGGTGGGAGAACCGCTCGTCGTGTGTCGCGCGATTGTCGCGGCCGGGATCGATACGGACCAGATCATCCACGAATTCGGGCGATGGTGCTACGTGGCATTTGCGCTGCCCAGCGCGAGGGGTCGGGGAGAGCTCCTGACGATTGCCACCGCCGCGCAAGGGTACCAGACGGGCCTCAATCCGGTTGCCTAGGGATCGATCGCAAGGAGATCAGAGCATGATTGTCGACAGGGCCTGGGTGGAGCGAAATCTCGGCTTCGATCCGATCGCGACGCCGGCGCCGTCGTCGACCTTCGCGTTTTCGCGGGCGGCACGGTCGCTCAGCCTGGCCGACCTGCAGCGGGAGATCATCGATTTCGATTCTGAAGCGCCGGCCGGCCGTGAGTTCCTGGCGTTCTCGACCGCGACCGGGCTCTCGCGATATACGGACGTGCGGTGGCCACGAGGGCTCGCGCCGAAGACCGGTGCGGCGCCCCGGGGGCGAAGTGGGGGGCCACTGCCCCGCGCGGACGTGCTGGTCGTCACCTGGACGGTCGACGAAGGGCACGCGCTCAGTCGCGTGCTGACCCCCGGGAAGGATTCGCGGAACGACTATCGCGCGTATACGCACAACTACGCGTCGATCGCGCGGAGGATGCGTAAGGGATGCCCCGCGCTCCTGGCGAAGCGCCTGGGCGCGTACTGGACGACGACCATCGGGAGTACGTCGGTGGTCGTGTTCAAGTCGGACTCCCACATGTCGCAAGACGGTCCACAGCTTCCGAACGAGGACGTGTGGCGGCAGATCATCGGCGAGGTGCAGCCCAAGCTCGTGATCACGACGGGGACCGCCGGCGGGATCGGGAAGCAGCTCGAGGTCGGCGACGTGATCGTCAGCCCGATCGTGCGTTTCGATTGCATCTCGAAATTCAAGCGGGAGCCGTTCGCCCAGAATCACTATGCGAGTGGCCCGGCCAAGGCCGGGTATTTCGCCGCGGCGCGGGGGCTGTTCAAGGCCAACGCGGCTCAGCTCCCGAAGGAAAATCCCCGGCCACCGCGGATCGTCCGGGTATCGGCGAGTCAGCTCGCATCCGCAGTCGTGACCACCGATTTCTTCGGGTTCGATACCTCGGACAATCACTACCGCCTTCAGGGCCTCGGGGACGTCTCGGAGATGGGTGACGCCGTGCTGGGCCTCGTCTGCAGTCAGATGGCTGCGAAGGCCCCTCGCTGGCTGGCGGTGAGGAACGTGTCCGATCCGCAGATCAAGGCGGCCGGCCTGACCCTCAGGCAACAGGCGGCGGTCGCGGCGCAGATCTACAAGGGGTTCGGGCGCTGGAGCTCCGTGTGTAGCGCGCTGGTCTGCTGGGCGCTCATCGCCGCGGAGTAGCGGGCCGGCAATCCCTCTCTGATATATTGCCGGTATGGCAAAGCTGAGATCCCATCTATGTGTGGTCGTCTTGTCGGCCATCGGGATGATGCTCGGCCACTGGCTGGCCGGATATCTGACCTGGCCGGCCGTCCCCGCGGAGGCCGAGTCGGGACCGACGTCGCGGGCGGGCGTTCTCTCCACCCATACGCTGGAGGTGGTGGGCTCCGACGGGCGGCGCCAGATCGTAATGGGGACGTCGGGTGAAGGCTCTCCCGGCATCTGGATCTTCGACCGGAAGGGGAAGGTCCGGCTCAGCATCGGCCTCTACGGCGACAGCAATGCCAGCATCGTCCTAAACGACGAGAGCGAGCAGGCGGTCCAGATCTTCCGCACCGTGGGAGAGCGCAGCGCTCCCGTCCTGGTCATGAAATCCCGGGGGCGAGATCGGATCGTGATGGGCCTCAACGGCGCGAGTCAGGATCCGTTTCTCGTCCTCTACGGCGCCGACGGGGCCAAGCAGAGCGTGTTCGGCCAGTACTGATGGCGGTCAGCGGCAGAGCGGCCGCGGTGATCGTCCTGATCGCCCTCGCCTTCGGCGTTCTCGTCACGAAGCGGAGCGAGATCTTCTTCCCCGACCGGAACCGCGGTCCGGTCGCATTCGCCGTCCCGCCGCCGCCGTCGTCGAATCGGCCGGTCCATTCGGTGCTGAGGGCGCGCGAGCTGCGGATACTCGGACGGGACGAGAGCGTGAGCCTGTGGATCCGGGAGTCCGCCAAAGGCAGCCCGGGCGTCTGGATGACCAACGTGCATAAGACCGCGGTCATCGAGGCGGGCGTGCACGACAACGGCTTTCCGTTCCTGCTGATCTCCGACGGCCCCGTCCGTAACTTCGGCCTGGGCCGGGTGGACGGTGTCCAGGCCTCGCCTATTCTGGTCTTCCGGACCGACGACGTGGTCCGCATGGTCTTCGGGCTCGACATGACCGAGCCACAACAATCGCCGTTCCTGGTGCAGTACACGGCGGATGGACGGAAGCACGACGTCATCGGGCACTACTGCGACCGCCCGGACCGCGTCTGCGTCCGGTGACGGCGGAGCACCCCGGCCGATGAGCGGCCGCCGGCTCGGCCCGATCGTGTTGTTGACGGTCGGCTTCCTCCTCCTGGCCGGTGTTGGCGGGTGGGCGGTCGTTCATCGCCGTGCCTGGATGGTCGAGCGGCCCCGCTACATCTTCGTCAACGAGACGGACGACCACACGCACGACCTGGCCTTCGAGATGAGCCTGAAGCTCGCCGAGAAACGCTCGGGCGTCGAGAACGCGCTGGTCTTCCTGAGCCGCCTGCCACCGGGCCGGACGATCGAGCAGGTCGCGGTCGATCTCTTCCAGCGGTGGCAGATCGGGCGCGATCGCGCGGGCCGCGGAATCTTGTATCTCTACAGCGACCGGGAGAACCTGTTCAAGATCGAGGTCTCGTACGGGCTCGAGTCGATCTTTCCGGACGCGCTCTGCCGGGAGCTGGAGGCGGCCGCCCAGACCTACATGCTCTCCGAGATACCGCAGGACTTCGTCTCCGAGCTCCTGATCACGATGAACCTCCGGGCCAACGACCCCGCGGGCGGGGCGGGCGGGAGCTGGCGGCCTCCGGCGTGGGTCAAGGACGCGCGCTTCTCCGGAGGCGGCGGGGTGAGCGCGAAGGGCTATCGCAACCGGCTGGAAGACTACCAGGCGGCGGTCCGTCGGTTGCCGATCGCCGATCTCTCTGAGTTCGCGCCTGCCGAGGACCCGGAAGACACCCTGCGCCGCTACCTGAGATCGCTGGAGCTCGGTCTGGGAGATCCCCAGCTGCCGCTGCTGACCGAGGGAAGTCAGGTCTTCCGGATGATCGTGCCGCGCAGCGAGGCGCAGCAGCTGCGAGTGGTTCGCTTCTACGAGCAGGCGAGGCCCTACCGGCTCATCCGTCTCGACGCGTGGGGCTTGGCGGTGTTCCGTCCCGGAGTGCCGAATCTCCCGATCGTGCTCCGACGCGCCGCCGGCGGCCGGTGGTTCGTCGACGAGCCGAAGGCCTGGACCTACTTTCACCGATACGAGGACGGTATCGATTTTCTTCCCAAGTATGCCGACCTGCTCTTCCTGCCCGCGCTCCGGCAGATCGGTCAGCCGAACGCAATGAGCCCGATCTACGGGAGCCGAGTCCGCACGCCGGGGGCGCGGCCCTATCCGTTCTCGCTGGCCGCGGCGGTCACCGCGCAGGAGCGGGCCATCCGCGCGCGGCCCGACGACGACCGGGCCTACGCGTCGGCGGGAGAGCTCTATCTGTTCGAGGTGAACTGGATCTCGCGGAGCCTCGAGATGTTCGAGCGTGCCGCCACGATCGCCCCGGACCGTCTCGAGTACCAGTGGCGACTCTATGATCTCTACCTCAACAACTCCCAGGCCGACAAGGCGCTCGCCACGCTGAAGCGGCTCGCGGACCGGCTCCCGAACGACCGCCACGCCCAGGACTGGTATCGGTTCTACAAGGGCGAGTACGACTTCAAGCCGGGCGAGTTCGCTACCGGGACGACGGTGGCCGCCCAACACTGACGCGGTGACATCCGCTCAGAGGAAACTTCTCGGCGAGCCGGTGCTTGGCTTACCCTGGTGAGCGGTGGGCACATCCGGCCGGATCTTCTGGGCCCTCATCATCGTCGGGATGGTCGCGCTCGTCGTCGCGCTGCCCCTCGCGGTTCGTCACCGCTTCGAGGGGGTTTGGATTCCGTCGACCTCCATGTCCCCCACGTTCCTGGTGGGAGACTACGTGCTGATCGACAAGGCGGTGCACTGGCCGGCGCGCGGTGACCTCGTCGTCTTCACCGACCCCAACGATGCGAACGAGGTTCTGGTCAAGCGGATCGTCGGGCTGGGAGGGGAAGAGATCGTGGTGCAGGGGCACGAGGTGTACATCAACTGCGAGCCCCCGGCGGACGGATGTCGCCCGGTGACCGAGCCTTACGCGGACTTCAGCGACGAGGTGCGCGCGGCCAAGGACGTGGGACCCCTCGAGATCCCGTCCGGCTCGGTCTTCGTGATGGCCGACAACCGGAACGCCGGCGAGGACAGCCGGCACTGGGGGCCGCTGTCGCGGACCCAGATCATCGGGCGGGCCATCTGGATCTACTGGTCCTCGGACGAGGGCGGCCACACGCGGTGGAGCCGCGTCGGGAGCCGGCTTCGTTAGACGCCGGACGCCTCAGCTCTTCGCGTACTCGAACCAGAATCCGTTGCCCTCCCGCACGATCCGCCCGAAGGAGGGCGACGGGAAGTGCGAGGCGCACACGAGGACGTCGCGCTCGCAGTACCGCTCGAGGAAGGCGCGCCGCGTGGCGGCGGCCTGCTTGGCGTCGAAGTCGGGGCGCGGCACCCACTCGGTCTCGAGGCACTGCACCGGGGAGTGGATCAGGTCGCCGGTGATCACCGCGTGCTGGCCCTTCGAGGTGATGTGCACGCTCATGTGGTCGGGGGTGTGGCCGGCGGTGGATTCGAAGCGGACCTCGTCGTCGACCGCGAAGTCGTTCTTCACCATCTGGGCGTGACCCGACTCGACGATCGGGATCACGCTGTCCCCGATCTGGTTCTGCGGGGTGTCCCGGTGCATGCCCGACCAGTACGTCCACTCCTTCTCGGACATGACGTACTTCGCATTGGGGAAGGTGGGCACCCAGCGGCCGGCCTCCCAGCGCGTGTTCCAGCCGACGTGGTCGGTGTGAAAGTGCGTGGTCATCACGTAGTCGACCTGCTCCGGCCGCACCCCGGTTTCCGCGAGCCGCTTGAGGTATTCGCCGCTCGACGTCATGTTCCAGTTCGGCCGCGCGCGCTGCTTGTGGTCGCCCACGCAGGTGTCGACGACGATGGTGTGGTGGCGCGTGCGCACGAGGAATGACTGCATCGGAAAGACCAGGCCGTTCACCGCCGGATCCAGGGCCCAGCCCGCGAGCCGCTGCCGGTAGGGCGCCCACTGCTCGGGCGTGATCTGCGGGAAGAACTGGGCGGCGTCGAAGTCCGGGCGCTCGGACTCGATGATCCGGTTCACGACGATGTCACCGACCTGGCGCTGCAGCATGAGCGTGGCCTCCTTGAGCCCGCACCATAAGGCGAGAGACTATGGGTGTCAACGGTCGGCCACCCCAAGGAGACCATCGATGACACGTCCCGCGCTCTTCGTCGTCAAGGCCACGATCGCCCCGGAGCTCGAGGGGGCCTTCAACCGGTGGTACGACTCGGTGCGCTCACGTGAGGCCGCGCAGGTGCCGGGCTGCCTCGCGATGCGCCGCTACGCCGCGATCCCGCTCGACAGCCCGCACGCCGGCTCCGAGCCGTGGCAGTACATGGTCTGCTACGAGTTCGACTCGGAGGAGTCGCTCCGCGCCTTCGTCGTCTCGGACACGCTGCGGGCCATGACGAAGGACTACGATTCCCGGTTCGGCGGAGGCGGGGAGCGAGCGCGCCTCGCCTACCGGCAGATCTACCCCTGACGCGCCCGCGGGCGGCGCGCTCAGGCTGGCGTCGACGGAGGCTCCGGGCGAGTGAACGGGGAGGGTTGGGCCAGCAGCTGGCGCACCTTCTCGACGAGCGCCTCCGGGGTGAAGGGTTTCGCGATGAACGGGAACCCGGAGGTCGTGACCTCCGCGACCTTGTAGGCCGACATCAGGAGGACCTTGGTCCAGGGGCTCACGCTCTGGATCCGGCGCCCCAGGTCGGTGCCCCGCATGAGCGGCATCACCACGTCGGTCAGCAGCAGGTGCACGGCCTGCTGGGTGGCGAGCCGCAGCGCCTGCTGCGGGTCGCCGGTGTCCAGGACGGTGTAGCCCTTGGCGGCCAGCATGCCCCGCACCACCGCGCGAATGTCGGCCTCGTCATCGACCACGAGCACGATCTCCATGCGAATCTCCCAGCGACGGATCCGGGTCCGGCTACTTCAGCGCGTACGGGTTGATCGGGGTCCCCACCGCCCGCGTGACGGGCAGCGGCGGAGCTACGAGGAGGAAGGCGTAGCGGCCGTCGGCCGCGCAGTCGGCGGCCAGGTCTTCCAGAAAAAAGATTTCGCCCAGGGTGAGGCCCATGTTCGGGATCGCCACTACGTGGAACGGATTGCGAAAGCCCGCGATCTCCGACGGGCGCACCTCCACCGCGTAGTTGTCGCAGCCGATCGCCGCGATCTGCCTGGCGTGCAGCCACGGCGCGGTGTGCACCGAGACGCCCGGGAACGGATCGAGGTCGTAGTGCCGCCAGTCGTTCTTGTCGAGATAGCGTGACATGTGGCCGGTGCGGACCAGAAGGATGTCGCCGGGCAGCACCTCGACGCGCTCCGCGGCCGCGGTGGCTTCCAGATCGGCCACCGTGATCGCGTAGCCCGGCTCCAGCGCGCGCACGCCCTTGTGTCGGGCCACGTCGAGCAGGACGCCGCGCCCGGCGAGCTTGCTCTTGGTCTTGTCGATGCTGTTCTTGGCCGCGCCGCTGCTGGTGACGAGTGCCGCGTCGTAGCCGTTGTACATCTTCCCCTCGTAGAAGATGTGGGCGAGGCTGTCCCACTGGGTGACGCATTGGAGCGGCATGACGATCCAGTCGTCGGAGCCGCCGTAGCCCTCCGCGGCCTTGACCTCGGCGGCGGTCTTCGGGGCGTCCCCGCCGTCGCGGAACATGGTGTGGATGGGGTTGAAGCGCTGGCGCGTGCCGCTCTGGGGCCCATTGCGCTCGAGCGGGACGCCGAGGGCGAAGACCTTGCCCGCGGTGGCGAGCCGGCACGCGGCCGCGACGCGCTCCGGCGTGATGTAGTTGAGGGTGCCGATCTCGTCGTCCGGTCCCCAGCGGCCCCAGTTCCGCACCTGGAGCGCGATCTTCCGCAGCGCTTCCTCGCTCACGCGATCACCTCAGCCCCGCAGCGCGGGCAGCACTTCGTGGGTGAGGATCTGCAGACTCCGCGTCTCCAGCTCCGGAGGGATGCGGCCTCCCGGATTCAGCTCGACCACGACGCCGTCGAGCTGGAGCTGCTCGCGAAGCTCGGTGATGCGCTCGACGACGCCGGCCGCGGTGCCGAACGCGACCTTCCTCGCGAGCATGTCGTCGTAGGAGAGGCCGGCCATCCGCTGCGCCTGCAGCTGGCGCCGGTCCGCGGGTCCGGTGCCCGCGCGCCCCACCGCCTGGCGGGCCAGCTCGGTCTGGCGGGCGAAGAACGCGGTGAGGCTCTCGCGCGGCTCCTCCCGGGCGCCCGCCGCGGTGGGCGAGGCGTAGACCGGGATGCGCAGATAGACGCTGGGATCGCCGGGGTGGCCGGCGTCGCGCCAGGCCCGGCGATACGGCACGAGCTGCGCCTGCAGGTCGGTGATCTCGGTGGACCGGAGCCCGATGAAGATGGGCAGGCCGAGCCGGCCGGCGGCGGGAAAGGTCTCGTCGCTGGTGGCCGCCATGCGGATCGGGGGGTGTGGCACCTGGACCGGCCGCGGCGCCACCGTCGCGTTCTCGACGCGATAGAACTCGCCCGCGTAGCTGAACGGCTCGCCCTTCCAGGCCTCCCGCACGATGTCGAGGGCCTCGCGGAAGCGCGCCTGGCTCTCCGCGTAGGCCACCCCGTAGGTGTCGTAGGTGCGCACCACGCCGCTGCGCCCGATGCCGAACTCGAAGCGCCCATCGCTGATGTGATCGACGGTCGCGACCTCCTCGGCGATGCGCAGCGGATGGTTCAGGGGGAGGACCTGGACCGCGGTGCCGATCCGCACCCGGCGAGTGCGGGCCGCGATCGCGCTGGCCACCTGGAGCGAGGCGGAGATGACCGAGCGCGACGGAGTGAAGTGGATCTCGCCGAGCCAGACGCAGTCGATGCCCCACGCCTCCGCCCGATCGGCCGTCTCGAAGACGTCACGGAAGGCCGCGGCCTGGGTCGCCCCCTGACGCAGCTCCTCGACGAAGATCCCGAAGTGCACGGCCGTGATAGTCGCCCGCCGGGCGTGGCGTCGTCAAGGACCGTCGTTTCCGCCCGGAGTGCGGTAGCATACCGGCGCCATGAGACGAGGACGTCTGATTGGCCTGATCGCGGTGGTCACGCTCGCCGCCCTCGGCTACGGGGGCTACCTCTGGTGGCAGAGCCTCCGTCGCGTCGCCACCGACGACGCGTACGTGGAAGGCAACATCGTCATCATCAGCGCCAAGGTCGCGGGGCACGTCGCGGAGGTCCACATGGACGACAACCGCGCGGTCAAGGCCGGCGACCTGCTCCTCCGCATCGACCCGCGCGACTACGTGGCCCGGCGCGACCAGGCCCGCGCCGCGGTCGCGGTCGCGCTGGCCAGCCACCAGGCCACCCGCTCGGAGACGGAGCTCACGCGCGAGACCACCACCGCCCAGGCCGCGGAGGCGAGCGCCACGCTCGAGTCGGCGCGGGTCTCCGAGCAGGCGGCGGAGTCGGCGGTGCTGGAGACGCGCGCCACCGTCGAGGCCAAGCGCGCCGCGATGGCGGCGATGACCGCGGAGGTGACGGGGGCCCAGAGCACGACGCGCCAGAACGCGCGAGAGATGGAGCGCATGCGCAAGCTGCTCGCGGGCGGGTTCGTGGCCCAGCGCGACTTCGATCAGGCGGAGATGGCCTCGGGCACCTCGGCGGCCACGCTCGAGGCCACGCAGCGTCGCCTCACCCAGGCCGAGAAGGAGGTCCAGCAGGCCGAGGCGGCGGTGGCGAGCCGGGTGCTGGCGGTGAGCCAGGCCCGCCAGCGGATCAACGAGGCCCGGGCGGCGCTCGCGCGGGCGGAGAGCCAGCGCCGACAGGTCACCGTGAAGGAGGCCGAGATGGAGCGGGCCGAGGCCAACCTGAGCCAGGCCCGGGCCGATCTCTCGTTCGCGGAGCTGCAGCTCTCGCACACCGAGGTCCGCGCCCCCGCCGACGGCGTGATTTCCAAGAAGACCGTGGAGCCCGGGCAGGTGGTGCAGATGGGCCAGCCCCTCTTCGCCATCGTGCCGCTGCAGTCGGTGTGGGTGGTCGCCAACTTCAAGGAGACGCAGCTCGCGCGCGTGAAGCCGGGCATGCCCGCCCAGGTGGAGATCGACACCTTCCCGGGCCGGGTCTTCAACGGCACGGTGGATTCGCTCAGCGCGGGCACTGGGGCGCGCTTCTCGCTGCTGCCGCCCGAGAACGCCACCGGCAACTGGGTGAAGGTCGTCCAGCGCATTCCGGTGAAGATCCGGCTGGACCCCCGCGAGTTCGGCAATCCCCACACGCTGCGGGCCGGGATGTCGGCGTACGTCGTCATCCACGTGAAGTAGCGCGGAGCCGGCGGCGTGACCGCGGCGGGCACTCCCGTGGACGGCTCGGTCTCCCCGGGCCGCAAGTGGGCCATCACGCTGTCGGTGATGGTGGTGGCCTTCATGCAGGTGCTCGACACCAGCGTGACCAACGTGGTACTGCCGCACCTGCAGGGCTCGCTCTCGGCCGGGCTCGAGGAGGTCTCGTGGATCATCACCTCCTACCTGGCCGCGAACGCCATCGTCATCCCCGCCACCGGGTGGCTCGCCGGCGTGATGGGGCGCAAGCGCTTCTTCCTGGTCTGCTGCGTGCTCTTCACGGTGAGCTCGGTCCTGTCCGGGATGGCGCCGAATCTCACCTTCCTGATCGTGGCGCGCATCCTCCAGGGGATCGGAGGCGGGCCGATCATCCCGCTCTCCCAGGCCATCCTCTGGGAGATCTTCCCTCTCGGCCAGCGGGGGCTGGCGATGGCGGTGTGGGGCATCGGCTTCATGATGGGGCCGATCATCGGGCCGACGCTCGGCGGCTACATCGCCGACAACTGGTCCTGGCGGTGGATCTTCTACATCAACCTGCCGGTCGGCCTCCTCGGCTTCTTCATGGCGAGCGCCTGCCTCTTCGATCCGTCGTATCTGAAGAAGCCGTCGCGGGTGGACTGGCCCGGTCTCGTCCTGATGGTCCTCGGCTTCGGTTGCCTCCAGCTCTTCCTCGACCGAGGCGAGCGCGAGGACTGGTTCGACTCCGCCCTGATCGTCACGCTCGCGATCGTCGCGGGCCTCGCGCTGGTGGGCTTCCTCCTCCGCGAGCTCATGGCGAAGGATCCCATCTTGGATCTGGCCGTGTTCACCGACCGGAACTTCGCCTTCGGCGCCACCTTCATCGCCCTGATCGGCCTCGGCATGTTCTCGAGCATGGTGCTGCTGGCCCTCTACGCCCAGAAGCTGCTCGGCTACGACGCGCTCACCTCCGGGCTCGTGCTCGCCCCCGGCGGCATCGGCAACATGTTCTCGCTCATCCTGTGCGGACGGCTGGTGACGCGGGTGGACCAGCGCCTACTGCTGACCTTCGGCTGCCTGGTGAACGCGATCAGCCTCTACATGATGTCGAACCTCACGCTCGGGATGGACTACTGGACGCTGACCCTGCCCCGGGTGATCCAGGGCTTCGCGCTCGGCTTCATCTTCGTGCCGCTTTCCACCCTGACCCTGGCCACGATCCGCCGGGACAGGCTGGTCAACGCGACCTCGGCCTACAACGTGCTGCGCAACCTGGGCGGCAGCGTGGGCATCGCGCTGGCGACCACCTTCCTCGCGCAGCGCAGCCAGTTCCACCAGCACAACCTGGTGAGCCACGTCACGGTGTGGGACGCTCCGACCCAGGCGCGGCTCGGGCAGTGGACGAGCCACTTCCTGGCCCAGGGCAGCGACACCTTCACCGCGCAGCGCCAGGCCCTGACCATGCTCTACCAGGACGCGGTGGGGCAGGCGCAGGTCCTGGCCTATGCGGACGACTTCTGGCTGCTCGCGATCCTCTTCTCGGTGGTGCCGCTCTTCCTGCCGCTGATGCGACGGGTGCGGGCCGAGCCGGCCTCGTCGAGCACGGAACCCGACGGCGGCCGCGTGCCGCCGCTGCCGGCTCCCGTCGACTAGCCCAGCGCGAGTCGCGGGTCGCGACGCTGTAGCCGCGCTGCTCCATACACCGCTTCCGGGGGCTGCTTGGGCTCGGCCTTCGAGCTCACCTGGACCCAGCCCGCGGTCGTGTCGTACACCACCACGTACCCGCGGCTGATCATGCACGCGTCCTTCATCCGCTTGGAGTGCTCCAGCGGCCTCGCGGGAGTCTACCAGGGCTTCCTGAAGCCGAGAGATACCTGAAGGCGAGCGAGATACCTGGGGCCGGGCCGAGATAGATGCGGCGACCGATCGCCAGTGGTGGTACGGTCTGGGCATGCTGCCGACCACGAGCCACGGAGAGCATCGGATGCGCGCACACGAGAGATTGCTCGGAGCCCTGCTCGTCCTGCTGGTCGTTCTAACCCTTGGGGCAACGCTGAGCGGTGCTCCACCCGGATGGGCCCAGACCCAGAGGGATCCGACGAAGCTGCTGATCGGTCACTGGGACGGCGAGGCCCAGACCCCGACCGGAGTCTACGACCGGACGCTCATCATCAAGTCGGTCGAGGTCCGGAACGGGCAGCTCATGGCGATCGGTGAGTACGGCGGTCCCGGCGCCTCGCGCATGGGCAGCAAGCCCCTGCCGGTGCAGGGTATAGTCGAGGAGATCAACGGGGAGATCGTGCTCCGGATCTTCACGCCGGAGCGCCGGACGGCGGTGCTGACGCTGCAGCAGGACGGCAAGCGCCTGCTGGGCGCGATGGGCGGCGGGGATATCGTGGGGATGTCACGGCAGGGCGACGACTCTCTCCGGTTCCGCAAGGTCGAGTAGAAGCGGTACAGTGGAGGCATGACGCCAGAGCCGGAACACCCGCTAGCCGCGCCCGCTCCCGGTCTCGTCCATCCCTGGGCGGATCCACCGGACGGTGGCGCCAGCATCCAGGTGGCGCCCGGGATCCGCTGGATCCGGATGCCGCTGCCGTTCCAGCTCAACCACATCAACCTGTGGCTGCTGGACGACGAGGACGGCGTCACCTTGGTGGACACCGGCATCGGGCTGCCGCCCACGCGCGAGCTGTGGGAGGAGCTCTTTGCTGGCGAGCTCGCCACCACTCGCATCGTCCGCGTCCTGGTCACCCACTTCCACCCGGACCACATGGGCAACGCGGACTGGCTCGCGCGGCGCTTCGGGGTGGAGCTGTGGTGCCCGCAGGCCGAGTGGCTCATGGCCCAGCTGGCCTGGCAGGGGATGGGCGGCAACGACTCGGAGAAGCGGCTCAACTATTACCGCCGCCACGGGGTGCCGGAGTCGCAGGCCGACGCCTTCCGCGGGCTGGGCAACCACTACCGGCAGCTCGTCCCCTCCGTCGCGCAGGAGTTCCGGGCCGTGCGCGAGGGTGACCTGGTCACCATCGGCGGACGCCGCTGGCACGCGCTGACGGTCATGGGACACGCGCCCGAGCACGCCTGCCTCTACTGTCCCGAGGCGAAGGTGCTGATCTCGGGCGACCAGGTCCTGCCGAAGATCACGACGAACGTGAGCGTGTGGCCGGATCAGCCGAACGGCAACCCGCTCAAGCTCTACCTCGACTCGTTCGGTCGCTTCCGCCCGCTCCCCGAGGACACGCTGGTGCTGCCGTCGCACGGGCTGCCGTTCGTGGGGCTACACCGGCGGCTCGATTACCTCCAGCATCACCACGACGAGCGGCTCGGCGAGACGATCGACGCGCTGGCCGAGCCACGGACCGCGTACGAGCTGGTGCCGGTCCTCTTCCGCCGCCAGCTCGACGCGCACCAGCTGGGCTTCGCGATCGGCGAGACCGTTGCGCACCTGCACTACCTGGAAGCGCGGGGGCAGACCGCTCGCCAGGTGGGCGCCGACGGGATCCACCGCTTCCGCAAGTCCTGATCCGCCCCCTGGCCCCGTCGGGGACGTGAAGCGTCGCGCTACGAGACCCGGCTCCGCAGCGCGCTCAGGGCCTGGCCCAGGAGCCCGCCCTCTGGAAGCTGACCGTTGGGGGTCAGGCGGTCGATCGCGCCGGGCAGCACCTCCGCGAGCTTGGCACTCACCGCGTCCGGCGGGAGGCCCATCTTCGCGGCGATCTGCTTGACCGCGTCGGATCCGAGCACGGCCTGGATCTGGCCCGCGGTGATCGGCTGATTCTGGCCGGTGCCGATCCACGAGGCGACCACGTCGCCCAGGCCGTTCTGCTGGAACGCCTGCACGAGCCCGGCGAGCCCGCCGCCCTGCTCCTTGCCGACCGCCTCCAGCACGCTGCCGAGCAGGCCCGCGTGCTCTCCGCCGAGTGCGCCGCTGATCTGATCGAAGAGGCTCATCCTATCCTCCCCCGCTCTTCTTGGCCGCGCCTTCCTTCGCCGCGCGATAGCCCGCCTTGAGCGCGTCGGCCTCCGTCATGAACTTGCCCTGCTTGGTCTTGCCGTACCAGCGGTCGCCCTCGTAATGGAAGACGCCCGTGCTCGTGTTCACCCACACCATGCCCTTGGCCGGCGGCACCTGGGCCGGCGCCGAACTCGCCTTCGAGGTGTCGGTCGCCTTGGCGGTCGGCGTGCTCGAGGCCTTGGCCGGCGGCGTCGCGCCGGGCGCCGGGGTCGCGGCGGGCGCGGGCACGGAGGAGGCGGCGGCCGCGGGCCCGACGGTCACGAGCGGGGTGATCTTCTGGATGGTCTTGGCCG
>Ga0210384_10004609_pt1 | contig 15321 bp, 15 predicted proteins | sample IncBWH2MmetaG_FD_160574 | JGI IMG/M metagenome (GOLD analysis project Ga0210384, IMG submission 160574) | Forest soil microbial communities from Barre Woods Harvard Forest LTER site, Petersham, Massachusetts, United States - Inc-BW-H-2-M | ecosystem: Environmental > Terrestrial > Soil >...
CCCGCCGCCCGGATGCCGGACTTCAGAGGAAGCGCGAGCTCGCGGAGGCCGAAGTTGCACGGCATGGTTTCCGTCCAGACGTTGGAAACGCCGACGAATGGCTTGTCGATGTCGGCGTTGGTCAGACCGATCGCGTGGAGAAAAGATCGCGCGGCGGCACGGTCGCGGCCTTGATAAAGCGTGCGGCTGGGAAGCTCGCGCGGGGGCACGGTCGGAATTTTAGTTGAGCGCTGACTCGAGATCCGCGATGAGGTCCGCCACGTCCTCTACCCCGACCGACAGCCGGATCAGTCCATTGCCGACCCCGGCGCGCTCGCGCTCCGAGAGGGGCATCGAGGCGTGGGTCATGCGCGCCGGATGCTCGGCCAGGGACTCGACCGCGCCAAGCGACTCCGCAAGCGCGAACAGCTTCAAGCGCTCGAGGGTGCGCAGCGCCGCCGCCTCATCGGCGACCTCGAAGCTCACCATGCCGCCGAACATCCGCATCTGCCGCGCGGCGGTCGCGTGGCCCGGATGCGACGCGAGCCCTGGGTAGTGCACGCGCACGACGGCCTTGTTGTTCTCCAGCGCCACCGCCACCTCCATCGCGTTCGAACAGTGCCGCTCGACACGCAGGGCGAGCGTTTTGATCCCGCGCAGCAAGAGCCAACAATCGAAAGGCGAAGGCACCGCTCCCACCGCGTTCTGGTGGAATCGAACCTGCTTCTCGAGCTCGTCGTTGTTGGTCATGATGGCGCCGCCCACCACGTCGCTGTGTCCGCCGATGTACTTCGTCGAGCTGTGCACGACGAGGTCCGCGCCCAGCCTGAGCGGCTGCTGGAGATAGGGCGTCGCGAACGTGTTGTCCACGCAAACCATCGCGCCGCGGCTGTGTGCGACCTCGCTCACGGCGTCGATGTCGACGACACGAAGGAGCGGGTTGGTCGGGGACTCCAGCCATACGAGCTTGGTCGCGGGGGAGATCGCCCGCTCGACCGCATCGAGGTCGCTCGCGTCGACGGCCGTGAAATTCAGGCCGAACCGCTTCAGCACCCTGTCGAACAGGCGGTAGGTCCCGCCGTACACGTCCTCCATGTAGACGACGTGATCGCCTGGGCTGAGCAGAAGCAGCGCTGTGGTCTCGGCCGCGAGGCCCGACGCGAAGGCGAGACCGTGCCGGGCGTTTTCGAGACCGGCCAGGCATTCCTCGAGCGCAGAACGCGTCGGGTTCCCGGAGCGGGAATACTCGTATCCCCTGTGCTGTCCGACCCCCTGCTGCGCGAAAGTGGTCGCCAGGTGGATCGGTTGAACCACCGCGCCGGTTGCGGGGTCAGGTCCTTGACCGATGTGCAGCGCGCGGGTTGCGAAACCCCATGCCTGTGCTTCTTCGCGATCCAAAGAGATCAGCCCTGGCCGCGGTGCGCGACGAACTCGAGCAGGTCCGCGCGCGTGATCATCGCGATCGGTTTGCCGGACTCGACGACCAGCACGGCCTGCTCGCCGCGGAGCAGCGGTTCGAATGCGTCGTCCAGCGAGGAGTCGACGCCAACCTGGCTCAACGGTGCGTCCATCGCGGACGACACGGCGGTCGTGACGACCGCGGGGTCGCGATAGACCCGGTCGAGCAGGCTGCGTTCCTGGAGCGTCCCGACCACGCCGTGGCCGTTCGAATCGTCGACCACCGGCAGCTGCGAGATGCCGTACTGCTGCATCAGATCGATCGCTTCGCCCACGAGCCGCCCCGCCTCGACGGTGACGAGCGTCGGCAAGCCCTTGGGATGCGCCAGCAGGACCTCGCGGATGCGCACCGCTCCGAGCCGCGCGAGGTATCCGTTCTGCCGCATCCACTCGTCGTTGAAGAACTTGCTCAGGTAGTTGCGCCCTGTGTCCGGAAACAGCACCACGATGACCTCGTCGGGGCCCCGGTCGAGTGCAACCTCAAGCGCCGCATGCAGCGCAAGCCCAGAGGAGCCTCCGACGAGGATGCCCTCCTCTCGCGCCAGGCGCCGGGCCGCCACGAACGACTGCTTGTCGGTCACCTGCACGATCTGATCGACGAGCTTGATGTCCATGGTCCCGGGCATGAAGTCCTCGCCGACTCCCTCGACCTTATATGGAGCGATCGGGCCGGAGTAGAGGGAGCCCTCCGGGTCCGCGCCGACGACCTGCACAGAGGGCTTTCGCTCCTTGAGGAACTTGGCGACTCCGCTGATCGTCCCTCCGGTTCCCATGCCCGCCACGAAAACGTCGATCCGGCCATCCGTCTGCTCCCAGATCTCCGGCCCGGTGGTCGCGTAATGGGCCTCGGGGTTGCGGGGGTTGAAGTACTGGTTGGGTTGGAAGGCGCCGGGCACCTCGCGGGCGAGCCGGTCCGCGACCGAGTAGTAGGACTGAGGCGACGAGCGCTCGACGTTGGTCGGGCATACGACCACGTCGGCGCCGTAGGCCTTCAACAGGCTGATCTTTTCGGCCGACATCTTGTCCGGCATGACGAAGATCATCTTGTAGCCCTTGATGGCGGCCACCATCGCGAGGCCGTGGCCGGTATTGCCGGAGGTGGGCTCGACGATCGTGCCGCCGGGCCGCAGCTGACCGGTGCGCTCCGCTTCCTCGATCATGGTCAGGCCGATCCGGTCCTTGACGCTGCCGCCGGGGTTGAGCTGCTCGAGCTTGGCGAGGACGACGGGCTTGAGGCCCTTGGCGACCTTGTGGAGGCGGACCAAAGGCGTGTTTCCGACTACGTCGAGAATGCTCTCGTAATACTTCACCGCACCCTCCCGGATTGTAGGCTCGCAACCTCAATCTGGTCGGCTCGCTGTTCGGCGCCGAACCAGCGGAAGAACACCGCGATCGCGGCGACCGCCAGGGTCGCTTTGCCCAGGATCATCAACACCGCTCCAGCCACGGTCTGGTCGATCACAGGCGTCAGTGACGAGATCAGTCGCGGCGCGTGCGTGTAGTACTCATAGAAGGGGACGCGCGAGAAGATGAGCGCCAGCGCCACCCCGTCCTGGGGCAGCGTCGCCACCAACATGTAGAGAAGCTTCGCTCCCGGCGACAGGCGCCAGCGCGAATACGCCGACGTCGCCTCCAGCATCGGCCAGTACATCACCAGGCCGGCCGCGATGAACATCACATGCTCCACGACGTGGAGCGAACCCGAGTAAAGCGTGGCGTCGTAGAGTGGAGGCAGATGCCAGCCGATCATCACCAGCCCTGCGATTAGCTGTGCCGGCACGGGTTCGGTGATCGCACGGATCCCCGGCACCCGCACGATCAACCCGACCATCTGGGGCGAGAGGCCGAGAAGCATCAGCGGTGGCGCGACGAAACCGAGCATCACGTGCTGCAGCATGTGCACGCTGTCCAGGTAGTAATCACTGATGGTGTCGAGCGGCGTCTCGAGGGCGAGCCACAACACCACCAGACCGAGACCGAAGTAGAGCGTGTGCTTCCTCTCCGCGTCGGTCACCTTGCCGGCGAGCCAGGCGTGCCCTAGGAAGAGCACGACGAGCCCCACGTAGACCGTGGGATCCACGGGCCACCGGATCACGGTCTCACCCTACCCTCCCGAGCGCCTGGCAGGCAGATCAGGAAGATCAGCAGCACCAACACGTGAGCGGCCGAGCACCACACGCAGATCGCGCCCAGCTGCACGATCTCGACGTAGACGAGGAAGAGCACCGTAAGAAGGCCAAGCGCCGACCACGCGAGCTGCGTCCGGGCGAGCTGTGCGCGGCCGGAAAGCCGGCCCGCCGCGAGCAGCGCACTGACCGCAAACCAGGCGATTCCGGCCGCGGAGGTCGGGACGCCGGATCCGCCGATCACCCCGTAGGCGCTGGAAAGAACCTGTTCGCAGTTGATCTGCGCGGTCGCCGGGCATGCGAGCGGGACCGAGGAGAAGTGGACCACGGTCAAGTAGATCGAGACCCCAAGGCCCGCCAGGCTGGCCGCCAGCGCCAGCAGCTGCCAGCGCATCTAGCCCAGCGTCTTCTCGATGTTCTGAATGGCCGACGAAGAGCAGACGGTCGCGGGCTGGTCCGCGGTCAGCCTGCAAATCGCCGCCGTGATGAGATTGGCGGATCCGAGGATGGCCTTCGCTTGTGGAGAGGTCGGCTGCGCCAGCGAGTCCGCGACTGCTTTCCAGCTCATCCCGCTCAGAACGTCGGGTAGGTACATCGCGCCCGAGAAGGCGTATCGGTTTCCGAAGTCGACAAACGGTATCGAGCCGGACGTGTCGTACTGGTTGACGAGCGCCTGCTGGGCAGCGGTCGGCGACTCCAGGGGATTCTGGTTGCGGTCGGTCGTCTCGACCGACACGAAGTCCACGTACTGGCTCGTGTAAGTCGCGCCGTGAAACGTGAAGGTGGGCGTGTTGGGATAGATGTCGGTCGATGAAGACGACGTGGTCTTGAGGCCGGTGAACGTGCCGAATCGAGAGAGGGCGATGATCATCGGCCACCTCTCGGCGCCGCAGTAGGGACAGTACTCAGCGCCCATGTAGAAGATCTCAGGGTGCCCGTTCGGGCCCGTCAGGGGACTACCCGCCACCCGTTTGATCAGGTTGTTCGCGCTGCCGGTTCCGACCGCGTCGAGCTCCGATGCAGGCAGGCTGGTCATGCTGGAGACAACCTGCTGCGTGGCGTCGACGGTGAGCGGGGGGAGCGGCAAGGGGGTCGTGTACCACCTGATGAGCAGGAACGCGGCCACGAGCAGCGCGATCGCGGCCACGACCGCGACCGGGGCCACCCATGGCGGCGTGCTGGACACGGGCTTTCGCAAAGGCCGCGTCCGCTGCGGCCTGGTGCTCAACCCACCTCCCTCGTGATGGGCTGGGCGAGGATCCACAAGCTGGTCGTGGTGTACATCACCATCAGCAGCAGCATGGGGTACTGGCTGAGCAGGGCGCGCTGCGCTGTGCGAAAGCGCTCGCCGGCCCGGAGGTGTGCCAGGTACACCGCGATGACGTGGCCGAGGACGATCAGCACCACCTGCGCGTACCAGACCGTCGACGCCTGGGCAAGGGCAAAGCTTGGTGTGACCCCGGCCACCGCGGGAAACAGATGCCAGCCCCTCTGCAGCGGATCGTTGAGCAGCGGAATCAAGCCCTGGGATTGCACTACGACGTAGCTGTAGTTGTGGGCGGCGTTGTAGACAAGCGCGATGGGCACCAGCGTGAGCGCGAAGGCGGACACCGTCGCCTTCAGATCGACGCTGCGCCTGCCGAGGAAGACGACGAGCTCCATGAACGTGATGAACACCAGAAGGAAGGCTATGGTCAGCAAAATCAGGCCCAGGGTTCTGACGAAAAAGAATCCAAACGGGCCCATCGGCAGCCAGATCGGCTCGAGGGCGATGTTGAAGTCCTGCCACGAAGGCGTGGCGAGAATGCCGTCGAAGGCGAGGGTCGACAGCATCAGGATCACGAACACGACGCGGTCCCAGCCGGTCGGGGACGGCTTGAGCAGGCCAACTCCCCACGGCCGCAGGTAGACCTTCGTGATGCGACCCGTTTCGTCACGCTCCGCCTCGACGGGGCCGCAGCGGCCGACGATGGAGAAAAGCACGGTGAACCCCTCGCAGTGCTCGAGCCATTCGTCGCGGCCAAACAGGAACATCCCGACGAGCGTCACCGCGGAGTAGGCAAGGGCGAGCACCGCGACGAGCCAAGGACGGTTGGACATGCCGCTGGTGAGCTCGAGGCAGGCGAATGCAAAGTAAGCTGCGGCCGCCGGCCACACGCCAACGTTCGGCAGCTTGAAAGGCGGCTTGAGTCGCACGACCCGCGTCACGGCGTCGTAGATGGCGGCCCACGGGTTGACCAGGTACCAGAGGTTTCCGACCAACCCTGAGACGATCACGAGGCCAGCCCAGAAGTAGATCCAAACCAGATATTCGGCGGGGTTGAGGTCCGGACGTTTCTGCGCCCCGAACAGTCCAGTGATCACGATCGCGAGCAGGCTCGCAATGCCGATGATCCCACCCACCAATCTGGGCCAGCGCGTGCGCCCGATCGACGCCAGGACCGGCGCTGGGCGGCGCGGGTACTGCAGGGCCTTGGCGCCGACCTGGTCGCCCGCGAACAGGACGACGAGCACGAAGGAGATGATCACCACCCCGGCCGCCGCATATAGATAGAGCGCGAGGGAGATCGGAAGGTCGTACCGCTGTCCAAAACCGTGGAGAAGGATTCCGGCGGCGGGGATCATGGGCTCACCGTCAGCGAACCGAGCGGGGTGCTCGTGCTCTCCCACTCGATGTCGCAGCCGCAGGTCTTGTCGGCTTTAAACGTGTGGCTCACGGTCTGGCCGGCCTTCGTGTCGAAAGCGATGTCGTAGACGTGCAGGTGCACCTCACCGTCGGTGTCGCTCTTGATGTTGATGGTGATGATGTCGTTCTGGTGGGCTGACAGTGTGCTGGGCGACATCGCCTTGGCCCCGGTGACGGTGAGGTTGAAGGTCACGTTCTGGCCGCCTTGATGCAGGTTGGCCAGGATGATGATGCCGCCGACCACGAAGAAAACCGCGATCACGCCAACAGCGATGCCGAGACGAACGCGACTCATTTTTTCTCCTCTCTAAGTTCATGCGCGCGCAGGCGCGCGTGCGATCAGTTCAGGCTGAAACGCACGTAGAAAGGAGGTCCTCGCTTCGCGCGAGAGGCGGCGGTGATTGCTCTGTAGACAAGGACGTGGTGATTCCACACAGAGACCACCACGGCGGCCGCAGATATCGGCTCGGGAATCGAGGCCACCGCAACGCGAATCTCGGTGACGGCCGCCTCAACGCGGACCAGCAGCCACTTGAGAGCGAGCGCACCGACGATCGCCACGGGCAGCTGTCCGATCGAGCCCATCAGAAGCAGGTGGGGCGCACTGGCGACTGCGGAGCCCGCAGCCATCGACTCGATGGTTTCCTGCAGCGCAAAAAACGCGAGCTGAATGGTGAACAGGGCGCCGAGCAGCCTCAGATACGAAGGGCCGCCGCCAACAGTACGCCCGCGACCTCTGCTCACAAATCGAGCGGCGCAAATCACCAGAAGGCTCCCAAGGACGGCCGCGGCGCCTAGACCGAGGCTTGTCTTCACCAGCGTCGGGAAGTACGAATGGGCTCCGGTGCTCTGTACGAGCTGCGCGCGTGTACCGAACTGCAGCTGGTAGACCAGCAGGTGCCCCAGCTGCGACAGAAGGACACCGAATCCAACCAGGGCGCCGCCCGTCTTGAGCGACCGGCTCACGCTGGGATCATAGCTTCGGGTGTTGCGCCGACCTCGCCCTTGCGGCGGGAGCGGAGCCACACCAATACGAAGATCGGGACGATGGTCAGCAGCATCACCACCGAGGTGAGCTGAGCCTGCTTCAAACCCCACAGGATCACCGGCGTCTCATAGTCCGTCCGGAACTGGAAAAGGATCAGCTGGCTGACCGGGTAGAGCACCAGGTACGTCAGGCCGACGACCCCGGAGGGAACTCCGCGCCGCCGAAGGTACAGGAGCACCCCGAGGATGAGCAGGGTGCCGACCGCTTCGTACAGATTGGCCGGCGTGTAGGCGACGCCGAGATGAGGCGCCATCGAGGCGGGGTTCGTGTAGCGGATCGCCCACGGCAGATTCGAGGGCGGGCCCAGGATCTCTCCGTTCATCACGTTGCCCAGCCGGCCGATGGGCTGGCCGACCGCGGCGAAAAGGACGCCGGCATCCAGCACGTCCCAGAAGCTGATGTGATGGCGGCGCGCCATCACGACCAGGACGATCAGCGAGGCGAAGATCGCGCCGAAGAACGCCATCCCGCCTTCCCAGAACGCCAGGATGTGCTGAGGGTGGGTCAGGTAGAACCACCACCCCGATTGCACGTCGTAGTAGAGGCGGGCGCCGATCAGCCCGAAGACGATCGTCCAGAACGCGATCCGGCTGCTGAGGTCGGGGTCGACCCCCTTGCGCGCCAGGTGGCGGGTGGCCACGGCCGTTCCCACGATGAAGGCGATGGCGTAGGAGATCCCGTAGAAACGAATTTGCAGCGGCCCGAGGAAGAAGCCGGGCGGAAACGGATCGGTGATGGTGAAAAAGGGCACGGCGTTTAGCCTACGACTTGACGATTTTGGACCGCCCCACCGGCCCGTGCTCGCTGCGCGACCAGGGGCCACCTCCCCGGCGGGCGGGGAGGTGCGGAATTACAATTCACCCGAAAGCCGGTCAGAGGACGGAGAGGATTGTGATGAAAAAGCGAACATCGTCGTTGGCGATCGCGCTCGCCTTCGTGATAGCAGCGTGCGGTGGGTCGTCGAGCCCGCCCACCACTTCGGGTGGACCGGGCAAGGTCGCCAGCATCGCGAGCGAGGTCCCATCGACGGTCAGCGGGCCGATTCAGATCGCCACTGACGCGACTTATGCGCCCAACGAGTTCGTAGATCCGAACACGGGCGCGATCACGGGTTGGGACATCGACCTCGGCAACGCGATCTGCAAGGTGATGGGTCTCGTCTGCACGTTCAACAACGTGACCTTCGACGACATCATCGCCCAGCTCAAAGCGAGCACCCCCAGCGAGGTGGCGGGCGGCGACAAGCCGCGCTACTCGTTCAGCATCTCGAGCTGGAGCCCAACCCAGGCCCGTGAGAACAGCGGCATCGACTTCATCACCTACTACAAGGCCGGCGAAGCGTGGCTGGTCAAGGTCGGCGGTCCGACGATCAGCTCGGCGGCGGACATGTGCGGCCACAGCGTTGCTGTTGAATCAGGCACGACCGAGGAGAGCGACGCGTGGGGCTACATGGGCCAGTCGGTCGGTGGCACTCCGATCTCGGGCGACAAGGACAACTGCCCGTCCGGCAAAGACATCAAGGTCCTCAGCTTCTCGACGCAGACCGACGCCAACTCCGCGCTGCTCTCGGGGCGTGCCGACTTCGGCTGGCTCGACCAGCCCGTCGCGGACTACCAGGTGAAGCAGCTGGCAGGCAAGGTGGCGATCGGTGGCAAGCCCTGCAGCGTGGCGCCGTACGGAATCGCGATGGTCAAAGGCAGCCCACTGGAACAGGCGATCACCGACGCCGTCAAGTACCTCATCGACAACAACGGCTACTACAGCAACATCCTGAAGAGCTGGAACGTCACCGACGGCGCCGTCACAAGCGCGGACGTCTCGCTCAACAACAACAACTCGATCGGCGCCACCTGCGTGCCGTCTTACTGAGCGTCGCATCGATTTGAAGTGACCGACATCGCTTCCGGCCCGCCGGCGCCCCGCTCGCAAGCTGGGCCGCGGCCGGAGGCGATCAAGGCGATACCGGTTCGCCATCCGTGGCGCTGGGTTGGAGCAGCGGTCGTGGTGGCGCTCGCGGCGGACGCCGTCTACACGCTCGCCACAGCGCCCAACCTCAAGTGGGACCAGGTCTGGACCTGGCTCTTCCGTCCTTTCATCCTCGGCGGGATCGTCGTCACCATCGAGCTGACCGTGCTCGCGATGGTGATCGGCATCGTGCTCGGCGTGGTGCTCGCGGTGATGCGGCTCTCGCCCAACCCGGTGATGTCCTGGGTGAGCTGGCTGTACATCTGGTTCTTCCGCGGAACGCCGGTCCTCGTCCAGATCTTCTTCTGGTACAACCTCAACGCCGTCCTGCCGCACGTCGGCCTGATCATCCCCGGCACCGATGTCGGGTGGCAGACCGGCACCAACTCGCTGATCAGCGCGTTCATCGCAGCGACCCTCGGGCTTGGTCTCAACGAAGCGGCTTACATGGCCGAGATCGTGCGCGCCGGCATCATCTCGGTCGAGCACGGGCAGACCGAGGCTGCGCAGGCGCTGGGCATGAACCGCCTGCTGGTGATGCGCCGCATCATCCTGCCGCAGGCGATGCGGGTGATCATCCCTCCCACGGGCAACGAGACGATCTCCATGCTCAAGACGACGTCCCTTGCGGTGATCGCCGCGGTGCCCGAGCTGTTCACGCGATCGCAGCAGGTCTCAAATGTCTATTTCACGGTCATCGAGATGGCGATCGTGGCCAGCATCTGGTACCTCGCCATGACCTCTGTCCTCACGGTGGGCCAGTACTACATCGAGCGCTACTTCGCAAGGGGGACGCTGCGCGAGCTGCCCCCAACGCCGCTTCAGCGGTTTCGGCGACTGCTCTTCACGTTCCACGCTCCGCCGCCGGATGTGCCGCTCTCCATCCCGCCTGGGCGCAGATGAGCACTGCGCCGATGGTCGAGGCCGAGGCGGTGCACAAGAGCTTCGGCCGCCTCGAGGTGCTTCGCGGCATCGATCTCGAGGTGCAACCGAAGGAGGTGATGTGCGTGATCGGGCCGTCCGGCTCGGGCAAGAGCACCTTCCTCCGGTGTATCAACCACCTGGAGAAGATCGACGCGGGCCGGCTGTCGGTCGACGGCGAGCTGGTCGGCTACCGGCAGCGTGGAGACAAGCTCTATGAGCTTCCGGACCGCGAGGTCTGCCAGAAGCGCTCGGAGATCGGCATGGTGTTCCAGCACTTCAACCTGTTTCCGCACATGACCGCGCTCGAGAACCTCATCGAGGCTCCGATGCGCGTAAAGAGGGCGAGCCGTTCGACCGCGGTGGCCTATGCGAGCGCATTGCTTGATCGGGTCGGCCTCGCCGACAAGACGAACGCTTACCCGAAGCAGCTGTCGGGCGGCCAGCAGCAGCGAGTGGCGATTGCTCGGGCGCTTGCGATGAACCCGAAGCTGATGCTGTTCGACGAGCCGACCTCCGCCCTGGATCCCGAGCTGGTCGGTGAGGTGCTCGACGTGATGCGCCGCCTCGCCGCCGATGGCATGACGATGATCGTGGTCACGCACGAGATGGGGTTCGCACGCGAGGTGGGTGACACGCTGGTGTTCATGGACGGCGGGGTGATCGTGGAAGCTGGGAAGCCTAGAGAGGTGCTTGCCAACCCTCAACAGGAGCGCACGAGGTTGTTTCTTTCGAAAGTCCTCTAGTGGAGGGATTCTCCCGGAGCTGATCCTTCCCAGGCTGTCGTCTCCCAGTTGTCCTGGCGCTCGTCGAGCGGCATCCAGGGGGGTAGGTCCATGAGCAGCTCGTGGCTCAGCGCGATCGCGTACGGCTCGTAACCCTTGCGCAGGGCGTTCAGCTTCTCTCGAAAAGAGGCCAGGTCGACGGTTTTGCCTGCGGCCAGCAACCCCTCGTACAGCGAGATGAGCTCAGCCTCGGACAGGCGGTCGGGCGCGTCGAACTCCGGAACCGCACGCAGCACCTGGCTCAAGTCGCCGAGCGCATGGCGTCCGATTGCGTACACGCGCCGAGCCTGCCACGTCTTGCCGTGATCCCTGCTCGCCTGATAGATCGCGGAGAAATCCATGATCGCGGTGAGCGCCGCGACCCACGATTGATTCTCGTGCTGCGAGCGGAAGTAGCTGAGCACCTGGTAGGAGAGGTGGCTCTCGAGAAGCTCCGCGGTCCATGTCTCGTAGCGCGCCATCAGCGGGATCAGCTCGTCCATCTCGCCGGATTCGGAAGCGCGGCGGAGCAGGTCGCCCGCGGATGGCGGCGACCCCGCCCATTCGTCGAGCATCGAGATGGCGGTCTCGCGTCGCGAGAAGCTCTGGTAGAGGACGGGCAGGTACGAGATGAGGATCGCGAGGAAGCCGAAGCCGGTGCCGGCCTCGACCACGGTGATGAAGCGAGCGAGGTCGGTGTGCGGCGTGAAGTCCCCGATGCCGAGCGTCGTGAAGGTGGTACCGCTCACGTAGAGGTGGCCGGGTCCCGAGAGGTTTACGTCGAAGCCCGCCGCCCACAACAGCGCGGCAAAGCCCGCGATCAGGATGGAGCCCCAGAGGATGAACAGGAGAATGAGGGAGAGCGGTCCGTAGGTGCTCAGGTAGGTCTCGCGCCAGTCGCTCGCGTGGAGGCGCCGGCCCACGGCCCTCCATGGCCGCCACGTAGCCTGGTAGAAGATCTTCGACACTCGCAGCCGCGCCGAGACTCGACGCGGAAGGATGATCGTTTCGAAGGCGTCCCTCAGCACCACCGCGACGGCCAGGATTCCCAGGAGCGCGACCAGGACCTGCATTTCTCTGGCATCAAACCCTGACAGCGAAAGGAAAATTCATCAAGGTCGAGTGCTGGGGCATTCTGCGATTCGCCCCCACCCCGCGTGCCCGGGGAAGGGGGTAAGATGCCCGTCGGCCGTAGCCGCACCCCACGTTATGAAAATGGCCAGGTTCGTTTCCACGTTGTTCGTCGTGGCGCTGTGCGCGGCCGCCTGTGGCGGAGGGGCCACCCCAGGCGTCACGCTCGGCAAGAAGATCGCCTTTCTCTTGCCGGATTCTCAGGCTGCGCGCTACGAGAGCCAGGACGTTCCGATTTTCGAAGCCAAGATCAAGGGCATGTGCTCCGACTGCACCGTGGACTCGCGCAACGCACGCGGTGATGCTTCGGCACAGCTCAGCCAGGCCGAGGCGGCGCTTGCGGGAGGAGCCAACGTGCTCGTGCTCGACCCGGTCGACGCGACCGCGGCAGCCGCGATCGTGGCCAAGGCCAAGGCGCGACAGGTGCCTGTCATCTCGTATGACCGGCTCGTGATGAACGCGCCATCCGTCGCCTACTTCGTTTCTTTCGACGACGCTGCGACGGGTCCCCTTCAGGCCAACGCGCTTCTCGGCGCACTCAAAGACAAGACCAACCCGACCGTCGTGATGATCAACGGCGACCCCGGGGACAGCTTCGCCCGGCTCATAAAGATTGGCGCGCAAAACATCCTGAGCGGCAAGGTCACCATCGCGAAGGCCTACGACACTCCGCAAGCCGGTCCCGTCACCGCCCAGACGGAGATGGCGGATGCGCTCAACACACTCAAGAACAGAGTCGACGCCGTCTACGCCGCCGACGACGCCTCGGCGGGTGGAGCCATCGCGGCGCTGATCAGCGCAGGCGTGAAGAAGCCTCTCCCACCGGTCACCGGCGCCGGCGCCGACCTCGCGGCCGTCCAGCGCATCCTCGCGGGCGACCAGTACATGACCGTATACAAGGCGATCCGGGCCGAGGCCGAGTCGGCGGCGCAGCTGGCCTACGACCTCGCTTACGGTGTGGCGGTTCCGGCCACCATGACGAGTGGAAAGACGGTCGACAACGGAAGCACGAGTGTTCCGGCGCTGCTGGTGAGCCCCGTGGCGGTGACCCGGCAGACCATCATCTCGACGGTGATCGCCGACGGCTTCCTGACCAAAGCGGACCTGTGCACGGACCAGTTCGCCAAGGCTTGCGTGGCGGTCGGCATCTCATAGGCATATCTCCCTTCCCCCGCAGGGGGAAGGTGGCCTGCCGCGAAGCGGCCGGTCGGATGGGGGATGGTTCGCTAGGCTTCGGCGGCCTTCGACATTCGATCGCTCGACCCCTGGAGCGCAAGAGCGAGGGATCCCAGGAGCTCCGCGCGCTCGACGAAAACGGCCGGCCGCACGTCGAGAGTTTCGGCCACGGCCAGCAATGCGTGGCGCCGGATCGACTCCCGCATCGGTTGGAGCAGGACCTCGCCCGTCCGGCTGACCAGTCCCCCGACGATGACCCGCTCGGGGTTGATCAGGTTGCAGAGGCCCGCGATGGCGATGCCGATCTCGTGACCTGCATCCGAGATCGCCCTGTGGCAGCGGACCTCGCCTGCGACGGCGAGCTCGACGATTCGTGCCAGGGTGGGCACCTCTCCGTTCAAGGGCCCGACGAGCTGGATGATGGCCGGTCCCGAAGCCACTGTTTCCAGGCAGCCCCGGTTCCCGCAGTAGCACAGGGCGCCGGACTCATCAAGCGTCGTGTGCCCGATCTCACCGGCGGTTCCGGTGGCGCCACGCAGCACCTTTCCGTCGATCACAAGGCCCGCCCCGATTCCGGTTGAGACCTTTACATAGACAAAGTTCGAGCACTCGCGCCCGGCGCCCCACGTGAGCTCGGCGAGCGCGCCCAGGTTGGCGTCGTTCTCGATCTCGACCGGCATGCCCAGGCGGTCGTGCATCTCGTCCCCGATGGGAACGCCGATCCAGCCCGGCAGGATGGTGGCCGACCCGGCCGTCCCTCGCGCCCGGTCGATCGGCCCGGGGATGCCGATCCCGGCGCCGATCACCGATTTCCGCTCCACCCGCGCTTCGGTCAGGACCTCGTCAACCATCCGGGCGGCTGCGTCGAGGGCCGCGCGGGCGTCGTGGCTCACGTCGAGGTCGCACCGCCGCTCCGCCAGCACGTTGTGCCCGATGTCCGCCACGGCGACCCCTACGTGGCTGTGGCCGAAGTCGATGCCCACGACCGCGAGCGACGACTCCCGAAGCATCAGCAGCACCGAGGGCCGCCCGCCGCGAAAATCGGGAACGCCCGCCTCGACCTCGCGCAGCACTCCCAGGTCCTTGAGCTCAGCGACAAGCGTGTGCACGGTCGTGCGTGAAAGCCCCGTGATCCGGGCGATGTCCGCCTGGCTGATACGCCCGCGCTCGCGCAGCGCGCCCAGCACCCGCTCGCGGTTGCGGCCGCGCAGCCATCCGAGCGTCCCCTCTCCGTTTTTCGCCACGCCCATCGGAATCATGGTCGCCCGTCGCGGTTTGTCAAGAGTTTGAACAAATTGGGCGAGCCACACGATCGCACTCTTGACAAACATGTAGGTGTAAGACATGCTCTGCACCGGCGGGCCGTCCCGCCGGGGGCTTCTGAGTAAAGCCTGTTCGCCGGCGCACTCTCGCCCCGGAGCCGTCCGGGAAGAAGGCAACAGGTGACTTGGATAAGGAGAGAGAACCTATGAGGTTCGCCAAACTTGTCCCGGCGATTGGTGTCGTCGGGATCGTCGCGATGGCATGCGGCGGCGGCGGAGGCACGGCGACTACGTCGCCGGCAGTCGTCCCGGCCAGCCTTAGCGTTTCTTCGTTCGACGTCACCTTCTCGGCCATGGCCACGCTGAAGGACCTGCACGCGGCAGGAAGCGGCCTCGTCGGGGTGCTCATGCCCGACACCACGTCGTCCACGCGGTGGGTCAACTCGGACTTGCCGTACTTGACGAAGGCCTTCCAGATGGCCGGATACAGCTCGTCTGAGTTCAAGATCGACAACGCGCAGGGCAACGACGCCACCGAGCTTGCTCTGGCCCAGGCGGACATCACCCAGGGCGCGAAGGTCCTGGTCATGGCCCCGCTCGACAGCACAGTCGGTACCCAGATCCAGACTCTGGCGCAGTCGAAGGGCGTCAAGCTCATCAGCTACGACCGAGCCACCTTTACGGGCACCAACACCTACTACGTCAGCTTCGACAACGTCCAGGTGGGCAACCTCATCGGGATGGGCTTCAAGGCCTGCCTTACCGCCTGGAATGTCAGCAGCCCGAAGGTCTTCACGCTGAACGG
>Ga0210384_10004611_pt1 | contig 15315 bp, 18 predicted proteins | sample IncBWH2MmetaG_FD_160574 | JGI IMG/M metagenome (GOLD analysis project Ga0210384, IMG submission 160574) | Forest soil microbial communities from Barre Woods Harvard Forest LTER site, Petersham, Massachusetts, United States - Inc-BW-H-2-M | ecosystem: Environmental > Terrestrial > Soil >...
AAATACGACGGTCAAATCCAGGCGGTGATCGCTGGCGATGTCACTGAGGTTCGCTAAATGCTGCTGACCATAGACGTCGGAAACACAAACACGGTGCTGGGCGTTTTTCGCGGCGAAGAGCTGATTGCCAATTGGCGCTTGACGACGGCGCGTGCGCAGACTGTCGACGAGTATGGCGTGCTGACGCGCAACTTGTTTTCCTTTGCCGGACTGAATCAACAGGAGATCACCGGCGTGATGATCAGCTCTGTTGTTCCTCCGGTGAATTGGACGCTTGCGGAAATGGCCCGGCTGTATCTTGGCAGAACAGCGTTGTTTGTGGAACCCGGTGTGAAAACCGGCATGTCCGTGCTGGTGGATAATCCGATGGAAGTGGGCGCGGACCGTATCGTGAACGGTGTCGCCGCATTCCACAAGTATGGCGGACCGTGCATCGTCGTGGATTTCGGTACTGCCATCACCTTCGACGTAATTTCCGCAAAGTGTGAATACCTTGGCGGGGTGATCGCTCCTGGACTGGGCATCGCTTCCGAAGCCCTCTTCAGCCGGGCGGCACGGCTGCCGCGCGTGGAGATAAAGGATCCCGGCAAGGTCATCGGCACCAACACGGTCACGCACATGCAGGCCGGACTCTACTACGGTGCGATTGATATGGTGGACGGAATGCTCTCGCGCATAAAAGCGGAGCTTAAAGCTCCGAGCACCGTTATCGCCACCGGCGGCCAAGCTATCCTCGTTGCTCGCGGTGCAAAACAGATCCAGCATGTGGACGAATTTCTTACGCTGATAGGCTTGCGCCTGATTTGGGAGAAGAACAAGCCTCAGGACGTACAGCGGGAAAACGCGGTCCATGGAAGCGTCTCCGCCGGAAATGCTCCCGCGAAGAAAGTGCAACGTTGATACGGCCCGAACGGCGGGCTCTCCACAACATGGAAACTTGGAACTATTTCAATTACTTCACCGAGATTGAGGAGCATTTCTGGAAGAAGCGCGGCGCCCACCTGCTGGTCTCTCCTCTGGATTGGGCCATCATGGAAACCTGGCAGAAAGCGGGCGTTCCGCTCGACGCTGCGTTGAAAGGCATCGACCGCGCTTTTGACAGCTACCAGCGCTCGCGGCGTGGCGCAGGCAAGCCTCTGAAAAGTCTCGCCTACTGCACCGATGCCGTGCTGGAGGTCGCGGAAGAACGGCAAGAAGCCGCCGCGGGGGCGCATTCTACGAATTCCGCCACGCGCAAAAACGAACCGTTCCCGCGAGCGGATCTGAAAGCCTACATCGAGAAAAATGCCGCGCAACTAGAGAAAGGCGCGGAGCGCAACGCCAAGTCGAGTCCAGAGCTCTGCGTAATGTTGAAAAACAGCGCCAACTCCCTTCTCAGTTCTCTGACCTTGCTGGAAACACCCGGCATCCTCGATCTGGAAGACCTTGAGCGGCGGATGTCGATTCACGACGACAAAGTCCACGCCGCGCTGCTCAGCCACGCCAGCGAGGAGATGATGCTCAAGATTCGCCGTGAAGTGGATTCGCAACTTTCCGCATATCGGCGCAAAATGAAAGCGGAGCAATTGGCGCTGGTGGAAAAGCAGTATCTGCAAAAACGATTGTTGGACGAATATCAATTGCCGCGGCTCAGCCTGTACTACATGTCCTGAAGAAGTCGCGAAGTAGTATGAATTCCAAGAAATTGCGGAGAACAGGATCGTCTAGTTATGTCGGATGAATTACTATTATCAATTGAGAAGCTTATCTACGGTGGTGAAGGCTTGGCGCACGTCGATGGCAACACCGTGTTTGTTCCGTATGTGCTCCCCGGCGAGCAGGTTTCCGGGGCCGTGCGCACCCGCAAGAAGCAACTCATTCACGCCACGCTTCGCGAAGTAAAACAGCCATCGTCCCATCGCATTGCCCCACCCTGCCCGCACTTCGGCGTTTGCGGCGGCTGCCATTACCAGCACATAGATATAGCTGAGCAGGTAAAGCAGAAGAAGGAAATCCTTCGCGAGACTCTTTCGCGCCTTGGCGGAGTGACATGGGACGGCCCGATTGCCGAGCACAGCGGCGAACCGTTCGCGTACAGAAACCGCGCGCAGTGGGCGTTCCGCGACGCCTTACCCCGTGCCTTCGGATACTTCCTGCCGGAAAGTGCGCACATCCTTCCCATCGATGCTTGTCCGGTTCTATCGCCCGGGTTGGCCGGCTTGTTTGCAAAGCTGCAAAACATGGCGCGCGGCAATTCCCTGCCGCCCGGCGTGCTGGAGGTAGAAGCCTTCGCCAATTCCGATGATGCCAAGTTCGCCATGAACATCGCGTTCGAGCGATTCCCAAAGCCTGCCAAAGATCTAACCGCGGAGTTCCGTGAAGCGCTTCCACAATTGGAAAGTCTGCTGCTCCTGGACCAAAGCAAAGATCGTTTCGAACTCGCCGGGCCTGGCTATCTGACACACAAAGTCGGTGGCTATTCGTTTCGCGTGAGCCATCTTTCTTTTTTTCAGGTAAATCGCTTCCTGATCGAAGATCTGCTGAAAACTGTTTTAGAAGACGCCAAGGGTAATTTCGTGTTGGACCTGTACGCAGGCGTGGGCTTCTTCACCCTGCCACTGGCGAAATCGTTTGCCCGGGTGATGAGCGTGGATGCAAACCTGGCGGCCACCGGTGATCTTCGTACGAATGCGGAGAATGCTAAGGTCGAGGTCGTCGCTGCAAATGAACACGTCGAAGATTTTCTGAAGAAGCATGCCGAGCAACCGGATTTTGTGGTGCTCGATCCTCCGCGCGCCGGCCTGGGCGCGGAAACGGCGGCGCTGCTGGCGAATCTCGGCGCCCCGAAGATTGCTTATCTGTCGTGCGATCCCTCCACGCTCGCTCGCGACCTAGCGGTCCTGACCGGCTCCGCACGCAAACCTGCCACTGAAATTGCGCCAGCGCACCGCTACGAAATCGAGCAGGTGGACCTTTTCGACCTATTTCCGCAGACCTTCCACATTGAGACCCTGGTGAAACTCCGGAGAGTCTAAATGAAGCTGCCAGTCGTTGCGATTGCCGCTGCATTTTGCTTGGCCTGCACGCTTCTCCGCAAGTGCCGGACAATCTCCGTACTTCCATTGCGATTGCGCTTGCGTCCGCAATCGCAGTCTGGATCGCCTCAGCGGTCTTGCTTCGCTACCAACCGATAGGGCCGGCCGCGATTTCGTAGGTATGGGCGCCGTTGGGAATTGGCGGTGGATTGATCAACATACAACCGCGAAGGCGAGGAAAATCCGTATGGACATCCGAGTCCCGAACTTATGCAACGACTGGGGCAGAGCGGCGCGCGAATCCTGCGCACCGGCCGCGATGGCTCAGTGCAAATCGCTTGCGATGGGCAGGATCTTCGCGTGAACTGCTACTAGGCCTGCGCCCAGCTGGCCGTGCAATCAGGTTCTGCGCAACCGCCAAATTACCACCAGCGCGACTAACAGCAGTAAAAATCCGCCGAAAGCCTCGTACTCATGATTCTTTTTGTATCGCGCCCAGGAAAATGCAGGTTCATGCGAATCGGACTGCGGTGCCGATGAAAACCACGGGAAAAACAACGGCACGCGGCTGGCGTACACATCAAACGCCGCCGCGTGTTTTCCACGCAATTCTATCTCCTCGCGCCGCATCACGAAGCTATACACCAGCGCGAAATAAATCAGCAGCAGTCCCGCCGACCATACCGAATGCATCGCGACGGCCGCGCCTGCTGTGAGAATGCTGCTTCCAAAATAGAGCGGATTCCGCGTAAACGCGTACGGCCCCGACACCGTAAGAACTTCCTGCTTGTGCAAATATCCGGCGGCATACGCGCGAATGGCGAGTCCAAGCAAGCCCACCGCGCCGCCCACAAGAATCCATCTAGGAGTCGGCCTCGCCAGCCACAAAACCAACACTGCGAGGAAATACCCAATGCGGACGCGCCACCGCGCAAAGAAATCCATCCAGCTCACGCAGGCGCACCCAATCGCTGCCGCACCCCCTCAAACACCTCGTTCACCGAAATTCCCAGCAGTGAAGGATCGGTTTCGGTGATTCGCTTGTGAGAGGTAATCGCGCCCGGCTTGCGCAGCACAATTTCCTGCGGCGGATATGGTCCATTGCGCGCCGGATCTGTTGGCCCGTAGATCGCCACGCCACGCGTTCCCAGCGCCAGCGCCAGATGCAGCGGGCCGGTGTCGCCTCCAACGATAAGTTCGGCCCCGCGTAAGAGCGCCATTAACGCGCCCAGTTCGCCATCGTAGACAACCGGCCTTGCATCGCCACTCGCGGCCTTTACGTCGGCAGCCAGCGTTTCTTCTGCCGGCCCATAATTAATCACCGACCGCAGGCCGAGCTCCGCGCAAATCCTGGCAGCCAGCGCACCGTAGCGTTCCGCTGGCCAGCACTTCGAACGCCAGCCACCACCCGGACTCAAAACCACGTAACGTTCCAAACCGTCCGCGAGCAACTCCGCGCGCACTTTTTGCGCATCCGCGTTGGAGACACCCAGCGTCGGCTTGGCCACCGCCGTTCTTGCTCCCGCTCGCAACGTTAGTTCCCCGTTCTGATCGGCAATATGGACTGTCACGCAACGCACTCGCTGGTTGTAAAGGATCTGCACGCCATATTCGCGAATGGTTTCCGACGAAAATCCGATGCGCGTGGAGATTCCGCCAAGGAACGGCAGGAATGCAGACTTCCACAATCCCTGATAGTCGAGCGCAGCCGTCCAGCGCAGCTTGCGAATTTTGGAGAGCACTTGGCGCACGGAAGAATTGTCACGCGAATCCACGGGCCAAATCTCCGTCGCCAGACCGCTGCTGGCAACCAGATCCACCCAGCGCGGATGCGTCAGCCAGACAATCGCGGATTTCGGGAACGACTCACGAAGCCCGGCCACCGCCGGAAACGTATGCACGATATCACCAAGCGAGCCGAGCCGTACGACCAGGAAGCGCTCGTCAGCCATGCGGGCCTTTGCGCTGGCTTTCGATGAATGCGCGGGTGGAATGATTTTTCGGGTCGCCGACAATGGCCACTCGGATCCCTAGCCGGGCTGCCACCGCGCGCTCTGGCACGGTTTCAATGGAGTAGTCGGTTCCCTTGGCGTGAACATCCGGACGAAATTCTTCAAGAAGGCTCTCCACGTTGGGTTCGGAAAACACAATCACGTAGTCCACATCACGTTGGGCGGCTACCAGTGCTGCACGCGCTTTCTCGTCCAGAATTGGCCGCCCCACTCCTTTGAGTTCCTTGACACTGGAATCCGAATTGACGCCAACCACCAGCAAGTCTCCTTCTTGCCGAGCCCCCGCGAGATACCGAACGTGTCCGACATGCAGCGTATCGAAGCAACCATTTGCGAACACGACCCGCCGGCCTTGCTGCCGGGCTTCGCGCAAGCGATCGCGCAGTTCCTCCGGTGAGACGATCTTGGTGGCCGCTTTTCGCATCTGCGTATTCAAGATCCGGACGCTGACCCGCGAATCGCTTCGGAAAGTTCTTCGCGGGAAACCGTGGCGGTCCCCCGCTTCATCACCACCAGTCCACCTGCAATATTCGCGATATGCGCGGCTTCCAAAGCTGTTCCGCCACACGCTAATGCCAGCGTAAACGCGGCAAGCACCGTGTCCCCGGCGCCGGTCACGTCTACGGCCTGGTCGCTGCCATGCACGGGAATGTGAATCGTTTCCGCTCCCGCCTGGAAAAGCGCCATGCCATCGCTCCCGCGCGTCACAAGCAAAGAATCCAGTTTCATCTGCGAGCGTGTTTGCAATCCGCAACGCTCCAACTCCGCGAGGTTTCTTCCAATTCTTGTGTGATGCAGTTCTTCCAACTCTGGTTCGTTCGGCGTCGCCGCGGTAACGCCGGCTCCCGCGAATTCCGTCAATCGATAGCGGGAATCCAGAGTCACCGAAATGCCTTTTCTCAGGCGCGCAAGCTGCCGCACTTCCGCCGGGGGTGCAACCCCAAATCCATAGTCGGAAATTGCCAGTGCGTTGGCCTTTTTCAGTGCGGATTTAAGCAGACCACGAAGCTTCTTGCGAACGCCGTCTGGAATATCGCCGGAGGGTTCGTAATCCACGCGCAAGACCTGCTGGCCAACCGTATGCGCCCACCCTGCGAGGAATCGTTTTTTTGTTGGAGTCGTCCAGCCCGGCACTTTCAGGACGCCGCGAACGTCGACCTTTCTTTCGCGGAAGGCCGCAATCAAGGCGTTGCCACTCTCGTCGTCGCCCACGGCCGTGATGGGAAGAACCTTCGCACCGAGCGAGGCAAAATTATTCGCGGAGTTGGCTCCTCCACCTGGCACAATCTGCACTTTGCGATGACGTAATATCAATACCGGCGCTTCGCGTGAAACCCGACTGATTTCCCCGGATTCGAACACGTCGGCGACAAAATCGCCCAGCACAACCACGGTCATACTCGCGAACCGCTCGACACATTCCGCCAACGCCACAAGATCCACAGCAGGTGCCGACGATCGAGCCTTGGCGCTCTTCGAACTGCGCGTCATCTCGGCTGCCTCAGAATCCACTCGACGGCGTCTTGCAAATCGCTCGCGATGCAATCCGGCTGCCGCGACCAATCCTTCGAGCGCCAGGTCCATTCGCCTAGACCGTAGCCCGTTTTCACAAACACCGTTCGCGCGCCCGCACGGAATCCAGTTTCGACGTCGCTGTAGCGGTCGCCAACTACGAACGAACGAGAAACATTCAAGCCAAGCTCCTCTGCCGCGCGCTGGATCATTCCAGGTTTCGGCTTGCGGCAGTCGCACTCGTCCGCAGACCCGTGCTGGCAGTAGTAGACGCCGTCAATTTTCGCCTGCTGCGCCACCAATTCCTGATTCATGATTTGGTGCACTTCTTCCAGCAGCGCCTCCGGAAAATAGCCGCGCGCCACTCCGGACTGGTTGGTCACCACCACAACCGCGAGTCCCGCTTCATTCAACTTCCGAATGGCCGGCCCGGCGAAAGGAAACATACGAAAACGGCTGGCATGATTCAAGTAACCCATTTCCTCGGAGATAGTGCCGTCGCGGTCGAGAAAAACTGCCGGACGCAACGCCGCAGCTTCAAGCAGAAAGCACCTCCACAAATTGCAATCGCAACGCAGATTCCACCATCGGCACGGTAACCGCCGTCATACAACGATGATCGGTCGGGCATCTTCGCAGGAAACACGGACTGCAATAAGGTTGCTGCTGCACGATAGTGCAACGCGGCGTCACTGGGGCCGTTCCGTGCGGGTCGGTCGGACCAAATATCGCCACAACCGGCAATCCGACCGCTGCCGCAACATGCATCGCTCCGGAATCATTTCCAAGGAACAGTTGGCATCGTGAAAGCAGTGCCGGCAGTTCGGCGATCGCCGTTTTTCCTGTCAAGTTGATCACCGGCCTTCCAACGCCCTGGGCGATGGCTGCGGACACTTCCGCCTCCGCTGGCGTACCGAACAAAATAACGTCCACGTCTTGGTGCATAGCGAATTGCTGCAAAGCCTGGGCGAATCTATCCGGCAGCCAGCATTTGGCCGAACCGTAGGATGCGCCAGCACCCACAGCGATGCGTGGCCCTCCGGCCCTTGCGCCCGCCGCGCGCAACGCCGCCTCGGCGCGCTCGCACTGTTCATGGGAGACTTGCAGCGTGATGTGCGTATCGTCCTGTAATTCCTGAATCCATCCGGCCCGCCGCAACAATTCCAGATAGTAAAACTTTTCGTGAGAGGGTATTTCCCCGGCCCTCGGCACCGGAATTGCTTTCGTTAGCAACAAGCCGCGCCCATCGCGCGCATAGCCGATACGCTCGGGAATATCCGCACGCCAGGCCATCCAGGCCGCGTCAAACGCATTCTGCAGCAACAACGCGCTATCGAATTTCTTCTCGCGCAACTCGGCGGTCAATCGTTCCCGCCCGCTCCAGCCGCGGTGCGCGGCCTTTACATCGTATGGGATCAATTCGTCGGCCACCCCTTGCCCACGATAGATGTCCGCAACATAGGACCGAGCGACAATCGCGATCTGCGCTTCGGGAAATTTGGCCCTCACCGCTCGAAGCGCCGGCAGCGCCAGGATCGCGTCGCCCACCCAGTTCGTGGCTCGAATCATCAGCCTCATGCTGCCACAGTCCTCGCCGCCAGTTTTTCCACGAGCGCCTGCAAGAAATCGCTTTCCCTCGGCATCGTCAACTCGATGACCGCGACATACGCCGGCATCGTTTCGAATTTCACGCCAGCCAGATTGCGCTCGTCCTTTTCCGTGGTGATCAACGCGCGCGTGCCGACTCGAGTCGCAATCGCCTCAATTTCGCTCGCGTCGCGCTGGTCATATCGGTGATGATCGGCGAATTCAGATTTCCCCACCAACGCAACACCCCAATTCTTCAAATCCACAAAGAATGACTGCGGATTGCCGATCCCGCAAAACGCGTAAAACGGTCCGTCGCCGATTCCTTGGGGCGGCAACAGATCCTGGCCCTGTCCGAGTTTCCGGAAACCGATCAGCCGTGTTGCCGCCGCGAATACTGGAAACTCATTGAACTTTTCCACGGCCGCCTGGGTCGCGGGGGAAGTCTCCGTGCGTGTGAAGATTAGAAAATCCGCCCGGCCCATCTCCGAAAGCGGCTCGCGCAATTGCCCTGCCGGGAGCAATCTCTCGTTCCCCAACGGCTTCGAGGCATCCATCAACAAGATGTTCGCATCACGATGCAACTGCAAGTGCTGGAAACCGTCGTCCAGCAGAAATACATCTACTTCGTCGTTCTCTTCCAAGCGCCGCCCTTCCGAATAGCGATCCGCTCCGACACCAAACCGGGCGCGCGACTGCAATCGCAACCTCATCAACTCAATCTCATCGCTCGTGCCACCGTTGCCTTTATATCCGCGGCTTAGGATTCCCACGCGTTTCCCTTCCGCCAAGAATCGTTCCGCCAGCCAAATCACCATCGGCGTCTTTCCGGTGCCACCTACGGTGAGATTCCCGACGCTGATCACCGGTTTGCTCAATCGTTTCTGTTTCAAAACGTTTCTCGCATACATCCACACGCGAATTCGTACCACTTCTCCGTACAGAATCGAAGCCGGCAACAAGATCCCCCGCAGCAACGGCGGCAAATTCATTGTTTCGTGCCGTCCAGCTGTTTCTGAACTTCCGCGAGAGCGCGATCCAGGGCTCCGCGGCTGCCTTCCACCAATTGTCGCGCGACCTCTCCCATCCGTTTCATCTTCGCCGGATCGTTCAACATGTGGATCCACTCGACTCCCGCGTCCTCGGGGCTCTGCACCTGAATCGCAGCGCCGGCCCTTACGAATCGCGACGCCATGGCTGCAAAGTTTTCCATGTACGGCCCGAATACCGGCACTTTGCCAAAGGCCGCCGGCTCCAGAATGTTGTGTCCACCGGATTCCACCAACGAGCCTCCTACAAAAGCCCCGTCGGCTAGCCGATAGAGCGAGGAAAGTTCTCCAATACTGTCCAGCAGCAGTACGGTCACATCATTCGGAATCGCGGTGCCGCTTCCATTCCCCGTAATTCCCGGTCCCGCGATCCCCAACTCAGACCGGCGCACATACTTGCGGTGTGATTCGTTGATGAAATCCGCTGCTGCCGCGAAACGCTCCGGCTTACGCGGCGCGAGAACCAGCAGCGCCTTGGGAAAATCTCCTTGCACCACACCAAATGCGATCAACGCCAGCGGCTCTTCGGTTGCCACTACGCTACCCGCAACAATCAGGGGCCAGCGGCCGGTGCGCTTGCATTCTTCGGCCAGCCAGTTCGAAAGTGGCGTCGCTTCGGGCAATTCCAGATCGTATTTCAGATTGCCGCTGACCATCACGCGGTCGGCAGGCGCGCCCAGATCGCGAATGCGTTCTGCGTCCGCTTCGGTTTGCATCAAAAAAGCGGCGGCATTGCCTAACGCAGAAGCCAGAAACGGCCGCAGATAGAACCCAAACCAGCCAAACAACTTCTGGTATCGAGTAAACGAACGGTCCGAAATGCGCCCGCTCAGAAAAATAACCGGTTCGCCGCGTTTCTTGGCTTCCCGCAAAAAATTCGGCCAGATCTCCGTCTCCAGCACCAGAACCACCGCCGGCTTCACCGCTTCCAGCACTCTCCGCACGCTGAACGCCCAGTCAAACGGAAAATAAATCACCGCATCGGCAAACGGCATCCGTTCCTTCGCCACCGCATACCCGGTCAGAGTTGTAGTGGAAATGATCAGCGGGCGCTGCGCATGCTGCTCCTTCAATCGCTTGGCCAGGGGAATCCCCGCGATCGCCTCGCCTACGGACACCGCGTGAATCCAGATCGCACCCGTGCATTGCTTCGGAAGTTTCTCCAGCCCGCGGACCGAAAATCCCAGCCGCTCGCCTAAATTCGAAAGGTATTTTCCCGTGAGTAGCCCTTGCAGCAGCCAGTACGGCGCGGTCACCAGCGCAGCCAACCCCATCAACATGCTGTACAGAAAATACACTCTGTTCGGCTCCAGACTGGCTTGGTATTTGCGTGCACCTACGTTCCGGCAAGCAGGGCAACCCTGCTTTTCCCCCCGGAATCGAAGGCATTAGGATACAAACAGTCTATTATACCTGCATGCGAAAACGCGCCTTGAGCCTACTGCTGACCTTCGCAATCTCTTCTGTCGCAACCTTTGGGCAAACGCCGCCCGCCTCAGCATCATCGGCGCGCCCAACAGCGCGCGATTCTCATGAGGGCATGACTATTCTTGTCGAGCCGTGGACCGTTGCCAGCCGCTACAAGGAACGCTTCCCGAAGAAATCGCCGTTTAGCAGCGGCATCATTGCGCTGAACGTCACTTTTGAAAATGAGTCCGACGAAAGTATACAGTTGGACCTCAAGAGTATCCGCCTTCTTCTGTTCATTGGCGAAGACAGCCGCCAGGAGCTGATCACGCTTACGGCGGACGACGTCGCAGACTCCGTGCTGCTGAAAAACGCCAGCAAGGACCCGACGCAACGCCGCAATCCCTTGCCAATTCCCGTTGGGAGACCCAATCCGTCGCGCGACAAAAACTGGACGGAGCTGCGCGATACCGCTCAGAACGCAGGTGTGCCCTCCAACGTTGTCGCCGCGCACAGCTCCGTGCAAGGGCTGCTGTACTTCGACCTGCGCGGCGAGATCGAGCTGCTGCAAACCGCGCGGTTGTACGTGCCCAATCTGATCACCATGAGCAACCGCCGTCCACTCTCCTACTTCGACATCGAGCTAGGCCACTCCCCGGCAAACTGATTTCGCCATTCCTGACCAACCTGAACCGCTAAATTCAGACCCAGACTTCACCGGGATGATGCTTCTAAACCCTGGGGCATTTCCCTGAGGCGCGGATACAGCAAAGACCGAAGACGGCCGAACTATTCACTACCTCTCGTTGATTCCGTCGCTAGCGCGAAAATGAGGTTCAAACAGAAATTCGATTCAACTACCGGCCAAGAAAACCTCGCCGAGGCCAACCGCACCGAGCTATCGCACCTCGCCCGTTATGAAGTTGGCCCACACTGCAGGCATTACCTGATTGTCAAATGAAGAGACCCTTTGGTACGCTAGCGTACGTTAGGTGCTCTCCAGCATGTGGCTGTCACCTTTCAGGCGAAGGTGACATTGCCGAAATGCATATTCATTGTCGACGACAGTCCAACCATTCGAACGGCCGTCCGTAATTTTCTGGAGTGCCAGCCGGGTTTCACGGTTTGCGGTGAAGCTGTCGACGGATTCGATGCGCTGGAGAAAGTGCGCGATCTTTCACCCGATCTGATTATCCTGGACCTGGCGATGCCTCGTATGAACGGCTTGCAAACCGCGCACCAACTTCGCGCCAAGCTGATTCGCGTGCCTATCATTCTCTTCACCATGCACGCCGAGGAATTGCGGCCTCAGGATGCGGAGCCGGCAGGGATCAGCGCGATAGTCTCCAAGACAGACTTGGAATTCCTGCAGTTTCAAATCGACCGACTGCTCGATGCGTCAGCCTAAAAGCTTCCTACAGAGCTTCCTTAGCTCTCACTTGTTGCGAGTATTTTTTTCGCCGTGCGGGATCACTCCATGGGCAGAGCACCGTGTAGCGAGGCGTTGCGGTTGCATTTGCCTTGCTGGCAGCGAGTAGACGGCGGCGCAGCAGCCAGCTTACCGCAGATTGCGCGGCGCTTTTGGAGACGCCTATGGATTCCGCAAGTTCCTGATAGCTGACCTGCACCGGCTCTCCAACGGTCTGCTGTTCGACGACGAGCCACAAATACACCAGAAAACTGACTGGCCTGTGGTCGTGACCCACCAGGTCGCGCATCAGCACGTCGGTTACGTAGCTGTCGATGGCTGGCATTTGCTATACCTATGGTTAATATAGCATCGATTGGCAGATTGCAAATCCAAAACCGCGCACGTTATCCTCCCGCTGGCAAGCAGGAGGCCGAAAAAATGATTCGTGGACTGAAATTCGTCAGTATTCCCGTTCGCAACCAGGATGCTTCGTTGAAGTTCTACACCGAAAAACTGGGATTCAAGGTCGCTACCGACCAGTTGTTTACCCCAGAGCAGCGGTGGATTGAGTTGTTGATCCCCGGCGCGGAAACCGGACTGGCGCTTTTTACCCCGAAAGGCCATGAGAACCGCATCGGTGATTTTCAGCCGATGTCTTTCTGGTGCGACGACGTGGTTGCTACCGCCCAGGCCATGAAGTCTAAGGGCGTGGAGTTCGACAAGGATCCAAAGAAAGAAGATTGGGGGCACAGCGCAATTTTCAAGGATGTGGATGGAAACAAATTCGTGCTCTCCAGCCGGTAACGTTGTTTCATTCCTCGCTCCATAAGTGCTCAGTGTGCGGTAACATCTTCGGGCGATTCACGGGAGAACTTATGAGCCGGTTCAAGAGTTTGTTGGTTGTAATGACGCTGCTGGGAGTGGCCACGGCCGCTCCAGCGCAAACGAAATTGTCGACGAAGTGGGAGGAGCTTACCGCGGGGGACTTTCGCGAGGCGATTGGCAAAGCTCAAGGCACTTGCCTGCTGCCGTTTGGAATACTGGAGAAACATGGACCGCACCTGCCGCTGGGCACCGATCTTCTGAATGTTCGCCACGTGTCCGAGCATGCCGCGCAGCAAGAGTACGTGGTGATTTTTCCGCAATATTACGCTGGGCAAATCTTCGAGGCGAAGCATGAACCGGGAACGATTGCCTACAGCGCGGAACTGCAATTGAAATTACTTCAGGAGACCACCGACGAGATGGCCCGCAACGGCTGCAAGAAAGTGGTCATCGTGAACGGCCATGGTGGCAACGAGAACCTGCTGCCCTTCTTCGCGCAGTCGCAATTGGAGAAACGGCACGACTACGTGGTGTATGTGCAGTGGGGGCACGAAGCCACGAAAAAAGCGGACGCGGAAAAGAATGGGCCGGATTGGCACGCCGGGGAATCGGAAACTTCCAACACCCTGGTAACCCACCCGGATCTGGTGCACATGGACCGTGCCAGCAGCGAGTCTGGTGCCGACCAACACCGCACAAAGCTGCCTTCGAGCGTTTACACCGGGATCTGGTGGTATGCACGGTTTCCGTTTCACTACTCGGGAAACGGGGCAGCCGCAACGAAAGAGCAGGGCGAGGCGGATGTGCAGGCCTGGATCAATACGCTGGTCCATGCGATTCGTGCGATCAAAGCGGATGACGAGAGCCTGAAACTCCAGAATGAATTTTACGAGAAGAGTTTGCACCCGTTGGATACGCCGCACTAGGGGAATGAAGATTAGGAATGAAGGAACGCCGGCCGGAGGCCACGCTACCAAGGCCGTCACTTTGCGGAGTAGTGGGTCACTTTGCCGTCTGCGACTGCGGCTATATATTGACCGGATTGGAGAATCTGCATGACCTTGGCGCCTTTGCGCGCAAGCTGGGCCCAACGGGATTTGGTATTCGGGTTTTGCTCCAGGGCGCGGTAGGTCACACCTTCAAAATCAAAATCCACCTGTCGCAAACCCTTGCTAGGCGTTTTTCGAATCGGAAATTCACGATCATCGAGACGAATTGATTTCGCGCTTACGCCCAGCGCCTGGCGAACGACTTCGAGTACTACTTCATCAAACTTGGCGGAATCGTGTTTCATGAAAGGATGATAACGCGGAACTAAGGCAGGAGACTTTTGCGGGACACTTGGCGGGCGCGGGGATCTAGCGCGTGCGGCGGAGCGCTTCGATCCAGGCAACCAGCCGCTCGTCGTTGGGCGATTCCAGATCGAAAAATTCGATCCCCAATCCCACGCGAGGCTTAACGATGCGCACGATTACCAGTCCTTCCAGGATCTGGCCTTTGCGCGTAAGTTTCATGCGCGCGCGGGAATTTAAGCCCAAAGGTTTGCTGCTGCAAATGAAACACCCGCCCAGCGAAATATCCGAAGTGACTCCATCCACTTGCTGGCCGCTTTCCAGATCGATCAGCTCGGCATCGGCGGCAAAGGGATAGCGAATGGTGTAGCGGCGGTCACGCACCCCCGCCAGACGCGGCGACCACGTAGCGGTTCGATCAGGCATGGCGATGACTTTGCTCACTCGGGTGGTCCGGCAATCCATGAACTTGCGGCACGTTCAACACGGTAAATGGTAACCAACACAGTTTGGCCAAAAAAGGGTCCAATGGGAATGAGCTAACGCCTGTTGCGCGACGTAAGCATAACCTATTTGGCCTACCCTGACCCAAAGGCTAGTTATTAGTGCGTACGACAAAATCAGGCACCTCAGGCCCTGCGAAGCGGCCTGCGCGTGCTAGTCTCGAAGAGTTAGGCTACTTCCCTTTCTTATGCAAATTATCAGTCCGCAAACAATGCGCCAGAGCGATCGCGTGGCCTTCCGGATGAACGTGGAAGCCTCGTGGTATTCCTCCAGCGGAACATTGGTGAAGGAATCCGCGCACACTCTGCTGGTCAGCCGCAATGGTGGCGTGCTGCGGTTGCAGGAAAAGCTTTTTCAGGGCCAGGAGTTGACGCTCCGCCGCACAGTGGATGGCGACCAGAGCAAATCCGCCAGGGCCCGCATCGTGGCCGAGATTGACCACGAACCTGAAGGATTTCTGTATGCCGTGGCGATTCTGGAACCGCGCGCCGACTTCTGGAGTATCGACTTTCCTCCACCGCACAAGGCGGAAGAAGCCCTGGCGCGGATGTTAATGGAATGCAGCTTTTGCCAGCGGCGCGAAGTGGTCTACCTGAACGAGATGGAAGTGAAGTCCTTCGAAATCCGGCGATGCGCTGCGCGACTTTGCAAACATTGCGACGCACCATCTATCTGGATTGAAGCCCAGCCCCCGCAAAGAAT
>Ga0210384_10004614_pt1 | contig 15313 bp, 10 predicted proteins | sample IncBWH2MmetaG_FD_160574 | JGI IMG/M metagenome (GOLD analysis project Ga0210384, IMG submission 160574) | Forest soil microbial communities from Barre Woods Harvard Forest LTER site, Petersham, Massachusetts, United States - Inc-BW-H-2-M | ecosystem: Environmental > Terrestrial > Soil >...
CGCCGACACCCTGAAGAAAACTTCGGTAGAATCCGGCGACTCTCACCTAGAGGGAAAATACGGCACCGCCCGCGGGCCCAAAATCAGCCTCAAGACCAGCTACGGCGCAATCTCCATCCACAAAACCAGCTAGCAGGCTGCTCACGCGAACCGCCGGAACCTAGTGCCAGGGAATGACGAACCCGCTGCGCCATTCCTCGCCCATATTGTCGTCCGTAATGATGCGCCGGCCTTTCAGCCGCTTTCGCAGCGAATCTCCTGATTCCATGCCGAGAAAGCGCGGTGGGGCGTTCACGGTGTCCGCCAGCGCCACATAAGCCGCGAGCACCCTTTCTGCTGCGGGATTTGCCGGATCAAACACCGTTTTGCCGTCGATTTTGTATCGGCGCAGGATGTTCATCCAACGAATCCTGTCGATCACTATGGGGGAATCGCTTACTGCGGCAAAGTTGATGACCCGCAGCCCGTATGGGAACACCTGGAGCGCCGTGGCGATGGTTTCGTCGGACTCTGTAGAATTGAAGTAATAAACGCCGCCGGTATTCAGATGCTCCCGGATTTGTTCTAGGTATTCGACAGACAGCAGGCCCGTGCTGTGGTCTCGCCAGTTGAAGGTACTATTGGCGATGATGGCGTCGTAGCGCGTCTCGCGGTGCGCCACGAGCCATCGCCTTCCATCATCGGCATACACGTGCACCTTGGGATTTTCAAGAAAGGTTCGCACCATCGGATACTGCGGAATCAGATTCAGGTAACCAGGGTTGATCTCCACGGCATCGAGACTCTCGAGCTGCGGTTGATTTGCAAAAATCTGGGCCCATGATCCAGTAGCCAATCCGATGACGAGAATGCGTTTTGGAGACGGACAAAAAGCGCTGAGTGCATAGGCCCTAGCGACCAGATTCTTGTCGTCCATGGGGTCGATGTTGAAATAGCCATCGTAGACGCCTCCGCCAAACACAGCTCCGTCCGCCGTAACGGCGATGACCCCGTTCCGGTTTTCCACAATGCGCTCGAAGGGCTTGGCGGCCTCTGCTCGTGTCCCGAAGATCAGCCTTTCGAACAACAGCCTGTAGACTCCTCTGGATGCGGGGACGGCAACGAACGCCGCCGCAATCAGCGCCAGAGCCCACCGCGGAGGCAAGCCGGCTGGTCGCTTGCTGAAGATGAGAAGGGCCGTTCCCGCCAGCACTGCGGCGAACGCCAGCCCTATCGCCAGGGGAAAGAACCTGACGTGCTGCATCAACACGAAGCCAATTCCCAGGCTGCCCGTCGCCGAACCGAGGATGTTCGAAACATAGACGAAACTCACTCGGCGTCCCGCTCGCTGGTCGGGCGAAATTGCCACGTTGCACAGAAGCGGCAGAACAGCTCCGGCCAGCGCCGCCACCACAAAGAAGGCTGGCGCGCTCCACAAAAAAGAGATGCCGTGAGTCATCAACAGGGCCACAAGCGGAGGGAGATACGCCGACAACGCCCCCGCAAAAACCAGGAAGACGCCCAGGAGCTGAACAATCCCGGCCCGGCCGCACCGCACCGCGAGCTTCTCAGACAAAAAGCTCCCGGCGGCAATGCCTGCAAGAAACGTGGAAAGCAACAGCGCGAAGGCCGGCGCCCGATCCGAGGAAGCCAGTGCAAACACCCGGAACCAGGTAATCTCAAACCCCAAAGCGATGAGCCCCGAAAACCCGGCCAGAACCATCGCCGTGCCCAGGGACATTCCCGTCGAGCCCGGTTCCGGCTGCTCGGTCGTCGGCGTGACTGGACCGGACTGCGGCCCTTTTCGCCTCCCATAGACGTAGGCGAATGCGCCGACCAACGCGTTCAAACAAGCGGCCAGCGTTACGGCGCCGGACTGCCCAAAGTCGCGCAACAAAAATGTCGCCGAGAGATAGCAAGCGACCGCGGACCCGAAAGTATTCACGAAATACAGAGTGGAAACGGAAAAACCCACGCGCTTTGTCCGTAACACCAGATGCTCGACGAGAAGCGGCAGGGTGGCGCCCATCAGCACAGTGGGAATCAGCAAAAGCACTACGCTGAACAACATGACAGAAAATAAATTCGCTCCCGCGGTATAGGTTGCAACCCAGTGAAAAATGCGCAGCGAAGCCAGGCCAAACGCCGCAACGCCAAGTTCGGCCAGTCCAAAAATCAGAATCCCGCTTCTCGGGAACCGCGCCGAAAGACGACCGCCAACCAGGCTCCCGATTCCCAAACCCAGCATGAACGCAGTGACCACCACCGCCACCGACTGCGCATTCACACCATAGATAGCAAACAGCGCGCGCTGCCACACCACTTGATAAATCAGCGCCGGCATTCCCGAACAGAAAAACAACACGTTAAGTAGAACGGAATCCCGGGACCTTTTTTCCCGGTCGCTCAACACACTGGAGGCTACGAGGAGAGCGGCGTCGAACACCAGCAACAGCAGAACCGGCGCAGAATTCATAGCCCTCCGCGGAGAATTCCAAAAGGGGTCGGCCGCGCAATCGCCACGGGTGCTGCCATTTTCGGAAATTAGAAGAGGGCTTTGGGGGATTCCCGCTCGAGGTGTCTCTTTGTCGTTACTACGCGACGGGAATCATGGGTGATATTTTCGTCTATCGCACGGCGAGCCGGTTCAAGTCCTCAAAAAACGCGGGGTAGGATACCCCGGCGCACTCCGCATCGCGAATCACCGTCTCACCTTCGGCGGCCAGCCCCGCCACCGCAAAGGCCATAGCAATCCGATGATCCCCATGCGGCTCAATCTCCGCTCCATGCAGCTTTCCGGCGCTCCGCCCCTCGACTTTCAATCCATCAGGCCGCTCTTCGACCGCCGCCCCCATTCGCCGCAAATTCTCCGCGAGCGCAGCGATGCGATCGCTCTCTTTCACGCGCAGTTCCCCGGCATTCCGAATCTCAATCCCTTGTTCGGTGTACGGCCCCAGTGCCGCGAGCATCGGCAGCTCATCGATGACCAGCGGAATCTGCTCGCCCTCGATCACTCCGCCTCTTAAAACCGCACCTTTCACAGCCAGGTCCCCGATAATCTCCCCGTGCGAACTCTGCAACGAAAGCATCTGAATCGAAGCCCCCATTCCCAGAAACAAATCCAATATCGCCGTCCGCGTCGGATTCAGCCCCACGTTGTGAATGGCGATGTTCGAATCCTCCAGCAACGATGCCGCCGCCAGAAAAAACACCGCGGAGGAAATATCGCCCGGCACATCCAAAGACTTCGCCACCAACTTCCCCGCCCCATTCTTCCCGAAAAGCCCGTGAATCTTGGTAGTCCGCCCATGCCGTTCGACAGCCGCTCCGAACTCCTCCAGCGCAAGTTCCGTGTGGTCGCGCGTCCGGGCCGGCTCGGTTACGCTAGTCACACCTTCAGCAAACATCCCGGCAAGCAAAACCGCGGATTTCACTTGCGCGCTAGCCATCGGCATTTGATAGTCAATCGCGTGCAAGCGCGCGCCTTTTATCTCCAGCGGCGCAAAATTATCATCCTTCGCGCGAATATCCGCGCCCATCTCCCGCAGCGGCCCGACAACCCTCTTCATCGGCCTCTTCTGCAGCGACCCGTCGCCCGTCAGTTTGGTGCTGAATTCCTGCCCCGCCAAAATCCCCGCGAGCAACCGCATGGTCGTCCCGGAATTTCCCGCATCCAGCGCCCGCCAGCTGCTCTTTAACCCGCGCGGCCCGCGCCCGTTGACCCGCACCAGCTCTTTCTCGACCTTCACCTCCGCACCCAGCGCGCTCATACACGCGAGCGTGCTATGGCAATCCGCCGCGGCAGAAAAATTCCGCAGCGCGCTGGTCCCTTCCGCCAAACCCGCCAGCATGGCGTAGCGGTGCGAAATCGATTTGTCTCCCGGCGGCTGCACGCCGCCCGCTAAATATCTTGCGGGTTCGACCGTTTGCTTTTTCACGCAAGCAGTTTATCACGCCGGCCAAGGCCGCCCTGCCAGTCCAAAACCCTTCTCCGGGCGAGTCCCGATCGCGCTCTGCTTCTCGCACACGGTTTTTCCCTGTCCCTCCGTACAGTCTTTCCGCTGGAACCCAGCAACGCCTTCGCTGAAATGTTCATCCAATTCCCTGCGTATCATTAAGTGAGGGAGAATCGTAATGTCAGCGCGCAGAACGTTGCTTCATCTCGCCGCCAAAACCGCTATGGTTTTCGCCGCCATCTTTGTACTCACGGTCTTGCTGGCCGCCATGCCCGGCCACCACGCCCCGGTCGCCGAAAGCCCCGCTGCGCAGGAAGCCGCCACACCGCCGTCCAGATCCATGCCCGGAATGGATATGGGCGACGAAAAAACCAACGAACGCGCCGCCGTGCAGGACATGACACCCGGCCACGACGACGCCCACACACACCACATGTTCATGACCAGCATGCGCACCGAAACTCCCCAAGATCTCGAGCGCGCCAACGAAATCGTCGCGCAACTTCGCGCCGGCATCGATAAATACAAGGACTACCACGCCGCGCTAGACGACGGCTTCAAAGTCTTTTTGCCCAATATCCCGCAACCCGAATATCACTTCACCAGCTACCGCAACGGCTTTCTCGAAGCTTTCACGTTCGATCCCGCGCGTCCCACTTCCCTGCTCTACAAAAAAACCGCCACCGGCTACGAACTTCTGGGCGCTATGTACACCATGCCCAAGCACGCTACCGAAGACCAGCTCAACGCTCGCGTTCCTCTGAGCGTCGCCATGTGGCACCTGCACACCAATCTGTGCATGCCCCCGCGCGACCAAATCCGCAGCGCGGACTGGACGAAGTTTGGCCTCCACGGGTCCATCATCAACGCGGATGCCTGCTCCGACGCCGGCGGCCGCTTCCACCCCGTCATCTTCGGTTGGATGGTCCACGTCTATCCGTATGAGCAAGCCCTGGACAAGATCTTCGCCATGCACCACCACATGGACTAGCTCAGCGCGCTTCGGCAAATCCTTTCTAGTTAGGAACCTGGTGATTGTTTAGGCAGAGGCACTACCGCCTTTGTTTCGTACTCTATTCCTGGTTTTTGAGCTTCAGCTTGCCCTTGTTCTCTTCGAGAAACGCCCGCAATCCATCCGCAACATCCAGCAGGCGTATCCACTGCTCGTAATAAAGCGTGACTGGAAAGCGTCCAAGTCCATACACGCTCACCCCCCCCCTTTCTCCCACTCGGAATTCCAAACTCCCTTTCCTCTTCGATCCCGCCTGCTTTTCCAATTCCGCGATCCGCGCCAGCAATTCTTCCTTACTCGGTTCTGACATTATCTTCGCTCCCTTTTCGGACTCGACGGACACCGAAGTCCCGGACATCTCGACAAATCCTACCAGTTTTGGCTCTCCCAAGTCTTCGCCCGGCTCGCTCCTCGACGGCCCTCCCTCGCCCCCCGAGCCTCTCGTAGCGACACTTCCGACACACCACCGTTGCCTCCCCCGCCCCCACGGTGTAGGATACGCCCCTAAGCGGGTCTCTCGACTCTGTGCGACTCCCGGTCATCGGTCGCGAAGAGGTTTTGGTCACAATGAAACGGTTTGCATCTTTCGCTCACAAATCCCTTGGGTGTGAGGAGCACTTATTTATGTCACGACTTTTTCGCTTTCTTTGTGTTTCATTCCTAGTGATGGCCCCTTGCGCGGCACAGCAGCCGGCCACTCCGGCGGCTGCGCCAGGTGCAGCTCCAGCTGCAGCACCGCAGCCGCAAGGGCCCAAAAGGCTTGTCGCCGTTATGAACTTTGACTACGGCACCGTCAGAACGGTTGTTGCCTCCATCTTTGGCACCGACCAAGACGTTGGCAAGGGCATCACCGACCTCATGGTCCAAAAACTCGTCCAGGACGGCAAGTATCGGGTCATCGAGCGCGCCGCTCTCGACAAGATCATCGCCGAACAAAACTTCAACAATAGCGACCGTGCCGATCCCACCAGCGCTTCCAAGATCGGCCGCATTCTCGGCGTCGACACCATCATCCTTGGCTCCATCACCAAGTTCGGTCGTGACGACAAACAAATCGGTGGCGTGGGCGGCGGCCACAGCGGTTGGACCGGCGCCCTTGCCGGTGTGGGCAAAAAGGAGTCAAAGGCTGTGGTTGCCATCACGGCTCGCCTCGTAAATACCACTACCGGCGAAATCCTCGCCTCCGTAACCGGCAACGGCGAATCCTCCCGCGGCGGGTTGTTCCTCGGCGGCGGCGGAGGCACCGGGTACAGCGGTGGCGGCGGCGCCTTTGACATGAGCAGCAGTAACTTTTCCCAAACCATCCTCGGTGAAGCCGTAAACAAAGCTGTGGCCGATTGCGCCACGCAACTCGACAACGCCGCCGGAACTCTGCCCATTATTAAAGCCACCTATTCCGGCGTAGTTGCCGACGTCAGCGGAAATACGCTCATCATCAACATTGGCAACAAGGTTGGCGTGCGCGTCGGTGACACCATCGATATCAGCCGCGCCATCCGCACCGTCAAAGACCCCACCACGGGTAAAGTTCTCAAGACCGTCACCAACAAGCTCGGCAGTGCAACGGTGACCGACGTTGACGCAGACTCCGCCACCGCCACCTATTCCGGTGCAACTCCGCCCAAAGTCGGTGACGTCGCCGCCAGCACGGCGAGCACTCCATAACTCGATCGACCGCCGCAGTGGCGGCGCATACATGCTCTTTTTTGATACTCTCGGTGCTTGATTGGAATGGGCGAGGCAGCCTGTTGAAACTTCCTCGCCTTTTTTCTCATTGGAAGGGAGCCTTACCATGAGCCCGGACTACACAGTCGGACAGCGCCTCGGCGACTACGAAATCCTCGGCATCCTCGGTGCCGGAGGCATGGGGAAAGTCTACAAGGTCCGCAACACCATCTCTGACCGTGTCGAGGCCATGAAAATTCTCCTCCCCGACCTCGCCGGCCAAAAAGATCTCGCCGACCGTTTTCTCCGTGAAATAAAAGTCCTTGCCAGCCTCAATCACCCCAATATCGCCGCGCTGCGCACCGCCCTCACCCTCGACAATCAACTCGTCATGATCATGGAGTTCGTTGACGGCGTCACGCTCTCCTCTCGCCTCCACCAAGGCGCCATTCCCCCAGCCCTGGCAGTCAAGTATATAGACCAGGTTCTCGACGCCCTTAGCTACGCCCACAAACAAAACATCATCCACCGCGACATTAAGCCCGCCAACATGATGCTCACTCCCGATGGCTCCGTAAAACTCATGGATTTCGGCATCGCCCGCTCCGCGACCGATCGCAGCCTCACCATGACCGGAACCACGCTGGGCTCCCTCAATTACATGCCACCCGAGCAGGTCAAAGGCGATCCCGCCGACAATCGCTCCGATCTGTACTCCCTCGGCGTCTCCCTCTATGAAATGGTGACCGGCCAGCTCCCCTTTCAAGCCGACAGCAACTACGCCATGATGGCCGCACATCTCCAGGAGGTCCCCAAACCTCCCATCGTTCTCCGTCCCGGCATCCCCCAGGCGCTCAATCAGATTATCGTCATGGCTCTCGCCAAGGACCCCGGCCAGCGTTTCCAATCCGCCGACGCCTTCCGCGGCGCTCTCAAAAGTGTCGCCCCGCAAGGTGGAAAGGCTGAGCCTGGAACCGATCCGCGCACCTATGCTCCCTCTCCCTCCGCCAGCGCAGGCAGCGCAACCGCACTCTTCCAGGAAACTCCGGCGTCCCTTTCTCCCACAACGGTCGTGGACACACCTGCTTACCAGCCTACCGAGCGTGTAGCAGCGGCAACTCCGCCTTCGGCTGCCCCAGAGGCACGCCCTTCGGCCTCGCCACAGGCGCCGCCTCCACCCGCCGTCAGCGGCGGCGGGCATCGCGGCTTGTACATCGCCCTGGGCGCTTTCATCGTCGTTGCGGTCCTGTTCGCCGCCGGCCTGTATCTCCCCAGCCGCATAAAAACTCTCGCCGGCGCTGGCAAGACAGCCGTCCCGACCCAGCCTTCGCAACAAGCCGATTCGTCAACCACCGTTCCAGCGACCTCCAGCGACGCCACGACCTCGCCGTCGTCTGCAACAACCGATCCCAAGGCACCTACTGCTGGCGGCACCACAGATTCGCCCTCCGGCTCGGCAGGCGCGCAATCCACGCAGCCCAGCCAATCCTCGCCGGATTCTTCAAACTCCTCTTCTACCCCCTCCAGCGATGCTTCCTCGCCGAATTCTAGTTCGGCCAGTTCCGGCGGCAACCCTCCCCAGCCTCCGAAGAAGCCTTCTGGCGGCAAATCCAGGAAGGACACCCAAGTCGCCGATGCAGCCGCCCAAGCCAAGGCCGAAGAAGCCGCGCAAGCCGAAGAGAACGAACACCGATACGACGACATCGACAGCCGCTCCAGCGCCGTCTCGCAATCTCTCGATAATCTCCAGAAACAACAAGCCGCCTCCGGTTATGGCCTGCGCGGCGACATCGTCTCCACCCAACAACGCATGAAGACTTACATCTCCAGGGCGCAATTCGCGATGCAAAAGCAAGACGCCAAAAACGCCAAAAAGTATCTGGACATGGCCGAAGCCGAACTGCAAACCCTGGAAAAATTCCTGGGCCGCTAAGTCGCAATCCCCTCTCGAACCCTTCCTAGCTAGGCGCTCGGGACAATCTGGCGAAACGCAAAGTCCCGTAGACTTGGAGCGCATAAGGCAAAAGAATATCAGCGCAAACGAGATTTAGTCGGCGCCAGAGGTCGTTATGCTCAGGAAACTATCCAGGCCGCGTATTTAACCGTCCGGTAAAGTACGTTTGCCCTGGTTGCCGCGTTTTTCCCTTCCCGCATTTTCCCCTTGCTTACCGAGCGGAGTACGTGTATTTTGATCTCGGTAACCGAGTAGACCCCTGAGGGAAAACAAAAATGAGCAGACCTTCCGACCTGGTTCAAGGCACTCTCGACCTTCTCCTCTTGAAGATTCTGGCCCTCGAACCCCTCAACGGCTACGCCGTCAGCCTTCGCCTTAGACAAGTCTCTGGCGACGTCCTCCAAGTGAGTGACGGCTCCCTGTACCCCGCGCTGCACAAACTCGAACAAGAGGGATGGATCACTGCGGAGTGGAAGCCCACGGAAAATAACCGCCGCGCCAAGTTTTACTCGCTCACCGAGCTTGGCCGCACGCAGCTCGAAAAAGAATCCGCCAACTGGAGCCGTCTCTCGATCGCCATCTCCAATGTAGTGAAACTCAAAGAGGCCTGAACGGTCCTCGTCGCCGCAAGGAGCCACCGTGCGTCCCAAACATTGGTTCTACACTTTGCCGCTTCGCTTGCGCTCCCTGCTCAAACGCAACCAAGTCGAGCAGGAACTCAGTGAAGAATTGCGCTACCACCTCGAACAGAAAACGCGGGAGTACATCACCGCGGACCTCACGCCGGAAGAAGCCCACCGCAAAGCCCTTCGCGAATTCGGCGGCGTCGAACTCTCCAAAGAGAATTGCCGAGACTCTCGCAGCGTAAACTTCCTCGAAACTCTGGCGCAAGATATACGCTTTGCCTTCCGCTTGCTGCCGAAAAGCCCCTGCTTCACCGCCGTCGCCATCCTCACGCTCGCTCTCGGCATCGGTGCGAGCACCGCCGTGTTCAGTCTCGTCGAAGCCATTCTTTTGAAGCCGCTTCCCTACCCCCATCCCGACAGAATCGTGCTTCCGGAGCTGGTTGCCCCGCCGGGAGTGAATCTCGGATCCGAGTATTTTCCCTGGGGACAGATTCAATTCCGCCTATTAACTCGGGAATCCCACCCCTTCGAATTCGTGGGCGCTTTCCAAAACGATTCTTTCAATCTCACCGGCTCCGGCGAGCCTTTGTTTCTGGAGGGCTTTCGAGCCTCAGCCGAGTTCTTTCCGGCTCTCGGCGTCGTCCCCGCTCTCGGACGCACCTTCACCGCCGAGGAGGATCAACCGGGCCACGAGTACGAAGTTATCCTCAGCGACCGCCTCTGGCGCGAACGCTTCAGCTCGCGCGGCGACATTTTGGGCCACGCGGTATACCTCAACGGCTACGCTTACACAGTTGTCGGCGTAATGCCCCCTGGTTTCGAATTTCCCCATGCCGAAGAAATGCCCAGCAGTTTTAACTTTCCGAGCGTACCTCAGCTCTGGGTTCCTCTGGCTGTCGCCGCACAGCCAAAGGGCGGCCCGTCCGAGCTCGCCGTTATCGGCCGCCTCAAACCTGGCGTTTCTATCGAGCAGGCGCAAACCGCTATGGACCTCATCACCAAACGTGCCGAGGAAACCAACTCACAGTGGAAGGACTGGTTCAACACGCGCGTCGTGCCGTTAACCCGCCAAGTTGTCGGCGACACGCAGCGTCCTTTCGAACTCATGCTCGGCGCCGTCGGAATCGTGCTGCTCATTGCTTGCTCCAACGTCGCCAACCTGTTGCTCGCGCGCTCCCTTGGACGAAGCAGAGAATTCACTCTTCGCGCCGCTCTCGGCGCCAGCCGCTCTCGCCTGGTCCGTCAGCTCCTGACAGAAAGCCTGCTGATAGCCATCGCCGCAGGAGCCGTTGCCACGCTCATCGCCAACTCAGGCGTTGACTTTGTGAAGGCTTATGGCCCCTCGAACATTCCCCGCCTGCGCGAAGTGCGGCTTGACCCCCTGGTCTTCGCGTTCGCTCAGTGCGTTTCCGTGGCCACGGGAATCCTTTTCGGCCTGGCTCCAGCGTTTGGCGCCACGCGTAAGGATCTCGCAAGCTCACTTAAAGAAGGCGGCTGCAGCTGCGCCGGCACTCCTGCGAGCCCGAGGTTGCGCAATGGGCTGCTCGTCTCGCAGGTAGCCCTCGCTCTGGTCCTGGTCGTCTCTGCCGGACTGTTGACACGCACTTTTTTCCGGCTTCTCGGCGCGAACGGCGGCTTCAACCCTGAGAGGGTTCTGACATTCCAGTTGCCGCTTCCGGCTTCGAAGTACGCAGATCAAAATCACATCGTAGCGTTCTACCAGAGCGCGCTTGCCCGCCTGCGATCGACCCCGGGTGTCGAGGCCGCCGGAATTGGCGAAACCGTTCCGATGGGCGGCGAAGGAGAGAGCACGGTCATTCGGATGCCCGACCATCCGGTCGGCAGCCAAAGAGAAATGCCTTTCGCCAATTACACAATTATTTCTCCGGGTTACCTCTCCTCCATTGGAACTCCCGTCTTGCGAGGTCGCGATTTCTTGGAGTCCGACACCGCTGATTCTACGCCAGTAGCCTTGGTTAACGTGGCCATGGAGAGGAAATACTGGCCGAGCCAGGGAGCTCTCGGCAAACAAGTAGGCCCCGGAAGTTCGCGCTACCCCCTCATGACCATCGTGGGCGTGGTTCCCGATGTGAAGCACATCTCCTTGCGAGAGGAACCACCCCCGGAAATATTCGTGATCTACACGCAAAAACAGTGGCCCTCGATGTTGAACATGCGCGTTGCACTGCGTACGAAAGTCGATCCCGCTGCCATGACCGAAAGCGTGGGCGCGGCCATCCATTCCGGCGATCCGGACCTCCCGTTGGCAAAGATCGCGACCCTCAATACTCTCGTCAACGATTCGCTCAGCCAGCCCCGATTCGCTATGTTCCTTCTGGCCGCTTTCAGTCTGCTCGCCCTCCTGCTTGCTTCCATCGGAATGTATGGAGTGATTTCTTACTCTGTAGCGCAGCGTATCCAGGAGATCGGCATCCGCATGGCGCTCGGAGCGGAGCGCCGCAACGTATTCGGAATGGTGCTCGGCCAGGGCGCGCGCCTTGCCGGGCTCGGAATCGCTATCGGCATGCTAGTAGCTCTGGGCGTCACCCGGCTGATGGCGAGTTTTTTGTACGGCGTCCAATCCGCCGACCCGTTTACCTTTGCCGCCGTGTGTTTACTCTTGCTGGCGACCGCGCTGCTGGCCTGTTACTTGCCGGCGCGCCGCGCCACCCGCGTCGATCCGATGGTCGCTCTTAGGCACGACTAGGTGCAGCTGCTTCGAGGGTTAATGTTAAGGAGGTCCTGTGAATCCATCGCGCTTGATCGTGACTCTGCGGCTTCGACTGCGCTCTCTGTTTCGCCGTGAGCAACTCGAGCAGGACCTAAGCGAGGAGCTCGAGTACCACCTCGAGAAAAAAATCCAGGACCATCTCGCCGCTGGCCTGACTCCGGACCAAGCTCGCCGCCAAGCGCTTCGCGAATTTGGAGGCGTCGAACTCTCCAAAGAAAATTGCCGTGACACCCGCCGCGTCAGCTACTTCCAGGACCTCCTACAAGATTTAGGTTTCGGCCTGCGCATGCTCCGCAACAGCCCGACCTTCGCCATCGTCGCGATCCTCACTTTGGCTCTCGGCATCGGCGCCAACACCGCGATCTTCAGCGTCATTCACGGCGTGCTCCTTCGGCCGTTGCCCTTCCCTAAGCAGGATCAATTGGTGATCCTTTTTGAGAAGAACAATGACGGCACGCGCTCGAACACCTCCTGGGCCACATTCATGGACTGGAACCGATTGAGCCACTCCTTCACAGGCATAGCCGCGGTCAGCTTTTGGTCCCCAACTTATGTCGGCGCGCATGACGCGGAAACTCTCATCGGCTTCCGTGCCTCGTCGACCCTCTTCGATCTTATGGGCGTGAAACTTGAGCGCGGCCGCAACTTTCTCCCCGCGGAAGACGTGCGCGGAAACAATTTTGTCGTGATCCTGAGCTACGGCTTCTGGCAGCGAACCTTCGGCGGCGACCCTGGCATCGTTGGCAAGTCGGTCCAGCTGGGGACCCGCGCCTACACAGTTGTCGGCGTTCTTCCCGCCGATTTTCCCTCCGTTCTTTCTTTCGATCCCCGCAAGCCCGCGGACATTTACACGCCGCTGGCCTACGATGCCGCGCTTCCCTACGCGTGCCGCGACTGCCGCCACCTGCGCGCCATCGCCCGCCTTCGCGACGGCTTGCCCATCGCCGAAGCCGAAGCCGAAATGAATCAAATCTCCGCAAACCTTTTCCGTGAATATCCCACGGCCTACTCCGCTTCCGGCGTCACACTGACTCAGCTGAAAGATTATCTCGTGGGAGACGTTAAGGCGGCGCTCTGGATCTTGCTCGGCTCCGTGGGATTCGTACTCCTGATCGCTTGTGTTAATGTCGCAAATCTTCTTCTCGCCTGGGCCGCGCGACGCCAGCGCGAAGTAGCTCTTCGCGCCGCTCTTGGGGCACGGCGCGCTCGCATGGTCCGCCAATTCCTCACTGAGAGTCTCCTGCTCTCCCTCCTCAGCGGAGCTCTCGGCCTCTTCTTGGCGTGGGGCGGTATTGCCGTGCTACAACTGGTCCGGCTGGCCAATTTACCGCGTCTTCAAAACGTGCAGATGGATGCTTGGACCTTCGCTTTCACCTTCGGCATCTCTCTCGGCACCGGCCTGGTGTTTGGCCTCCTGCCCGCCTTCCGTGCCTCCAAGCTCGATCTCAACGAAGCTCTGAAGGAAACCGGCAAGAGCACGACCGGAAAAGAACGCCACCGCCTGCGCAGCGTGCTGGTTTTCGCCGATGTCGCTCTGGCTTTGCTCCTGCTAACCGGCGCGGGCCTCATGATGAAGAGTTTCGTTCGCCTTCTCGAAGTCAAGCCTGGCTTCGACCCATCACACATTTTGACTCTCACGCTCTCACTCTGGGGTCCCAAATCCGCGGACGCGCCGGCGGTTGCTTTTTTCGATCAAGTTCTAGAGCGTGTACAAGCTCTTCCCGGGGTCGAATCGGCCGGAATCGTCAGCCAACTCCCGCTCGGCGGCAACCTGGATATGTACGGCGTCCACGTTGAAGGCAAGTCGCTAGCAAATCCGGAACAGGACCCGAGCGCCGATCGCTATTCGATCACTCCGGGTTATCTACGCGCGATGCACATTGTGTTGCTGGGCGGCCGCGCGTTCGACGAGCGCGACGTTCGAACCGCTCCAATGGTCGCGCTGGTCAACGAATCCATGGCTCGCCAGTTTTGGCCGGGCGAAGATCCCGTCGGCAAGCGCTTCCGAATGGGCGACACAAAAGGCCCCTGGAGAACGGTCGTCGGCGTTGTGGGCGATGTCTTACACAAAGGACTCGACGCCCCGCACAGCATGCAAGTCTATTTGCCCAACACACAATTCACAGACTCCATGGTGATCCTGGCCGTGCGCACCTCCAACGACCCGGCATCGCTGGCCGCCGCAGTGCGCTCAGAAATTGCCTCCCTCGACCCGCAAGTTCCCATCTCCGAAGTCGCGACGATGGACGAAGTCGTCTCCGCCTCCGTAGCCAATCAACGCTTCGGCGCGCTCCTCTTTCTACTCTTCGGCGCCATCGCACTGGGCCTCACCGCCGTCGGTATTTACGGCGTCATCTCTTACGGGGTAGTCCAGCGCACACACGAAATCGGCATCCGCCTGGCGCTAGGCGCGGGAAGACGTGAAGTGCTCAGCATGGTTGTGAGCGAGGCACTGAAACCGGCGCTGCTGGGTGCAGCACTAGGCCTTTCGGCGGCGTTCGGTTTGACTCGTCTCTTGACGCGTCTGCTCTACCACGTCAGGCCCACCGACCCGCTGGTGTTCGCGGGTGTTCTTGTTGTGCTCATTGGTGTCGCGTTGCTCGCGTCCTACATCCCCGCGCGCCGCGCCACTCGCGTCGATCCTACGGTCGCTCTGAGGTACGAGTAGGAAATAGCGATTCATTAGGAGCGGGAAGGAGGACCTGTGAACACAAATCGTTGGCTAGGCACCCTGCCGCTCGGCCTGCGCTCCCTCTTTCGCCGCGATCAGGTGGAACGGGAACTGAGCGATGGGCTCCAGCATCACCTCGAACAGAAAACGCAACAGTACCTAGCCGCAGGCCTCGGCGCCGAAGAAAGCAGCCCCAGCCTCAGCCTTCAAGAATCAACGGCTTAGAGGCTTCTTTCGCAGGAGTGCATGGGGGAAAGACTGGCCGGGCTACTGCCCTTTCGTCATTAGGCTTTTCCAGCGTTCCCAGGCCTCGGTCCGGGCCTTCTTGTCAGCTTCTTTCGCATCCGGGGATTCACCGGCGCGCATAAAGCCATGTCCTGCGCCGTCGTACGTTATGGGTTCAAACGTTTTGCCAGCCGCCTTCATGTTGGTGATCGCATCGGGAATCATCGCGCCGATTCGCGCATCATTGCCTGCAAAAAATCCGTAAACCGGAGCTTTTATCCGCGCCATCGCATCCTTTTCCGGCGGAGGGCCATAGAAAACAAACGCAGCGGCCAAATCGCCGCGATTCGTCGCAAAGCGAAACGTCTGGCCACCGCCCCAGCAGAATCCGCCAACAAATAATTTCCCGTTTGACGCGGGAATTTTGTTCCCGTAATCCGCCACGGCATTCAGGTCCGCGGTAACTTGGTCCGGATTCAGCTTGCTCACCGCTT
>Ga0210384_10004615_pt1 | contig 15313 bp, 10 predicted proteins | sample IncBWH2MmetaG_FD_160574 | JGI IMG/M metagenome (GOLD analysis project Ga0210384, IMG submission 160574) | Forest soil microbial communities from Barre Woods Harvard Forest LTER site, Petersham, Massachusetts, United States - Inc-BW-H-2-M | ecosystem: Environmental > Terrestrial > Soil >...
GGCCGATGGCCGCGTGGAATTTGAGGACGTGCAAGCCACGGCGGAGACAACCATCCTTCATCCCCGGGACGTTGTTTACCTTCAGCCGGATCGGCTGCTGCGTGAGTTGCCCGCGACCTCGCGGGTGGCTCGCAATTTGAACGCGCTGCTCAAAATCAGCCGGATCGTGCACGCTATTCGCGATCTCAATGACCTGCAGGGGCAATTGCTCGACCTGATCTTCGAGGTTGTTCCTGCGAGCCGCGGCGCCATTCTTCTGGCAGATCGTGAAGGGCACCAGTTCAATTCCATGTTTGCCCGCATGCGGCAGAGCGGGAACGCCCCGTTCGTCAAGGTCAGCCGTACTGTTGCCCGTCAGGTTCTTGAACAGGGGATTGCCATGCTGGGCAGTGACGTGCTCGGAAGCGACGAGTTGCGCGAGGTGGAAAGCCTGGCTGCGTCGCAGGTGCGCTCTCTGTTGTGCGTACCATTGACCGTGTTTCAACGCGTGATTGGATGCATTTATCTCGATAGCGACAGCTTGAGCAATCGCTTGAATGAAGAGCATTTGCAGTTGGTGACTGCGATCGCAGGCATCTCCGCTGTGGCGCTGGAGAACGCACGGCGCTTGCAATGGCTCGAGCAAGAGAACGAGCGCCTGACAGTGGAAGTGAGCCAGGAGCGGAGTCTGGTAGGAGAGGGCGCCAGAATTAAAGAGGTATACCAGTTTCTGAAGCGCGTAGCGCCGACGGATTCGACGGTGCTGATCGAGGGCGAAAGTGGAACGGGCAAAGAGCTGGCGGCGCGAGCCTTACATCGTAACAGTCCGCGCACCGCCAAGCCGTTTGTGGCCATCAATTGTTCCGCGATTCCGGAAACGCTGCTGGAAAGTGATCTGTTCGGGTACGAGCGCGGAGCTTTTACCGGAGCCGCGGCGCAAAAGAAGGGGCGTCTCGAGATTGCCGATGGTGGCGTTGTTTTTCTCGATGAGATCGGCGAATTGGCTCCCGCGTTGCAGGTGAAGCTGCTGCGCGTTCTGCAGGAACGTGAATTCGAGCGGGTCGGCGGAACTCATCCCATTAAAGTGGATATCCGCCTGATTGCCGCAACCAACTGCAATCTGGAGCAGGCGGTGCGCGAAGGAAAGTTTCGCCAGGACCTGTATTACCGGTTGGCGGTGCTGAAGATTACAATGCCAACGCTGCGCGACCGGCAGGAAGATATCCCCATGTTGGTGCGTCACTTTGTGCAGAAACATGCGAAGCGCTGCAAAGTAAAGCCACGGCCGATTTCGCGCGAGGCCCTGTCATGCCTGGTGAATTACGATTGGCCGGGTAACGTGCGCGAACTGGAAAATGCAATTGAACGTGCGCTGGTTTTAGGGAACTCCGAAATGATTCTGCCCGAAGATCTTCCGGAGTCGCTGCTGGAACGTACTCCGCAGCCGGAGATGACGGAGGCGAAGTACCATGCCGCGGTCAAGGAGTTAAAGAAGCATCTGATTATCGATGCTGTGGAGCAGACCCATACCTACGCCGATGCGGCCCGCATCCTGGGTGTGCATCCCAACTATTTGCACCGCCTCATCCGCAATCTGGAGTTGAAAGAGAGTCTGAAAGACGCTTTGCGAGAAATTCCGGCGCGCGGGTTGAGCGGGCTTCCGGGCGGACACGCGTAATTTTCTTACGGCAGGCGCAACCGTACCAGACTCGCCGGGTCGAGATACGTTCCTTGCCATCGCACTGCGACGTGAAGATGCGGTCCGGTGGCGCGCCCCGTGCCACCGCTGAGTCCGATGATCTGACCTCGTTTTACGGAATCTCCTTCTTTTACTTTGAACTCGGAAAGGTGTAGGTAAAGCGTGAGCAGTCCCTGGCCGTGATCGAGCACAATAAAGTTGCCCTCGAAATACATGGGTCGCGCCAGCAGCACCGTGCCGTCGTTCATGGCTTCAACCGGAGTTCCGCTGGGGACGCGGAAATCCAGGCCGAAATGAGTGCTTTGAGTTTTGCCATTGAATACGCGCTGGACGCCGAAGACGTCGGAAATCTCGGCGTCTGCCGGTGCGGCGAATGATCCCGACCACTCGCGCTCCGGCGTCACCCGGTTCAAGTAGTCCTTCTTTACTTCTTGAGCTGCGGCAATTTGTTTCTGCTGTTCGGGATCTGGTTCGGTGAACTTACCTTCAACGCTCAGCTTGCCTTGAATCTTGGGATATTTGCCGCGGACCACTGTCAATTTTCGGCTGAATGAAATCTTATTGACCCCGCTCTTCACCGCTGCGGTTTCGCCGTTCAGTTCCAGTGAGTAGATTCCGGGAGCAGTTTCCAGACCAATGCCTGCCAATGCGTACCATGTCTTGCTCTTGGCATCGAAGCTGAATACAACGTCGTGCCCCAGCCACGTTCCGCTGAGAGACTGCAGACGCGCAGGCGGTTTGACCTGAAACAAGACGGGGCCTCCATTGACCAGCCGCGTTGGCTGCGCGTGAACGGCCCAGTTTGCGGCGGAAGCAGGCAGGACTGAGAGGGACAACGTTGCGAAGAGAAAAAGAAACCTGAAAGGAGAGCTTGGCCGACGCCACATCTCATAAGCGTAGCATTCCTGGCGTTGTCTCTAATGCGTCACCTGAAAGGCCACGTTGCTTAAAAGAGTCCCGCTGGTTGTGGTCACTTGCACCGTGCCCGTCGTCGCGCCGGCGGGCACCGTTGTGGTGATCTCGGTCGCCGACAAGACGGTAAACGCGGCAGCGGTTCCGTTAAAGAGTATGCTGGTTGCTCCGGTCAGGTTGTTTCCGAGAATCTTGACGCTGGCTCCCACCTTCGCAGCCCTGGGCAAGGTTTTCACTAACGCACTCAATCCAATGCTCTGCTTGAAGACGGTGCCATCGTTCTTCGAACCGCCGAGTTGGGTTGTCCCGTACAGATTTCCGTCAGTGGCTTGCATCGGCCCGGCGAAAATGAAGTCGCCATCCGGGCCGGTGAAAGGGTGCAGAATCGTATACGCACCGCTGGAGGTTATTTCAAAAACGACGCCGTCGCCATTGGCGCCGCCGCCGATCGTCGTCCCGTAGAAATTGCCGTCCGTGCCCAGAACCAGCGTGTTCGCATTATCGCCGTCGGTTACGTCAAAGTTGTGCAACACAGTCACCGTACCTGTAGGCGTCATGCTGTAGATAGTGCCATAACCCGTGGGACCGCCACTGGCAGCTCCGTAAAAGTTCCCGTCGTTTCCTTCGACCAGCCCTGGGACAACGGCTCTACCGTCAACGCTATCGTCAAAAGAGTGCAGCGAGGTGAACACGCCCGCCGTCGTAATTTTGAATGCGGTTCCATAGCCGCCGGATCCGCCTCCGGTGTAGGTGGTCCCATAAAAGTTCCCGTCGGTGCCTTGAATTAGCCCTGCCTCCGGCTCCGAGCCATCCGATCCGTTGAAGCTGTGGAGATTGGTCACCACCCCCTGCGGCGTCATTTTGAAAACATTTCCCGACAGGTGGGTGCCACCGAATGTGGTCGTGCCGTAGTAATTTCCGTCCGAACCTTGAACCAGCGCGTCGTAAGGGTTATAGCCATCATCGAAGTTGAAGCTGTGCATCGTGGTCAGCTTACCTGCGGGCGTGATCTTGTAGATCGTGCCCGCGTTCAGCGTTCCTCCGGTAAAGGTCATGCCGTAGAAGTTGCCGTCGGTTCCCAGCACCAGCCCGCCGTAAGGCGTAGAGCCGTCGGCGCACTTGCTTTTGGCACAGAAACTATAAAGGGTGGTCACCGTTCCGCCGGGAGAGATCTTGAACACTGTGCCCTTGCCATGCGCTCCGCGCGCCGACGTGGTTCCATACAGGTTGCCATCCAGGCCTTGGACAAGCACCGCATAAAAGGGATCGGCGCCGTTGGTTCCATTGAAACTCGCCAGCGACGTGAACGTCTGGGCCTGCGACGCAGTTGAGAGCAGCGCGCAAAACAGAATCATGAGAGCGCCACGAACTATGCGCAATGCGGCACTACAAGTAGGTTGGAAACTAGGCTTCATCTGGATCTCTCCTGATCGTCCGCCGCATTTCGGCGGCAGACGAGGCTATGGTAAGGTGCTATCGGAGGAGAATTGTCATAGGGGTGTAAATTTCGTCCGGGAGTCGCACTGAATGATAGGGCGGAATTTGGTGGACCTGGTCGGGATCGAACCGACGACCTCTTCCATGCCATGGAAGCGCGCTCCCAGCTGCGCCACAGGCCCACGATTGGAGAATTGAACGCCTGATGCCCGACGAGTCGGGACCGAGGGAACTACCAGTTCATTTTCGCCCACATCCGCGGGATAGTCAACGCGCCTAGATTCTTCTGTTTCTTTCCACAGGTCTCTTCTGCCATAATTGATCGTGCACCCCACCTGCACCAACTTTCAATCACAATTTAGAGCGAGGAAGAGATGCCAGCGAAGTACATCTTTGTAACGGGCGGAGTTGTGTCTTCTCTAGGCAAGGGATTGGCCGCGGCCTCCATTGGCTGTCTGCTGGAGAGCCGCGGGCTCAAGGTCAACCTGATGAAGTTTGATCCTTATCTCAACGTCGATCCGGGGACGATGTCGCCATTTCAGCATGGCGAAGTCTTCGTGACCGACGACGGCGCAGAAACCGATCTCGACCTCGGCCACTACGAGCGCTTCACTCATGCCAAACTTTCTCGCGACAATAATTGGACCACCGGCCGCCTCTACGAGCAGATCATCGCCAAAGAACGCCGTGGAGATTATCTGGGCAAGACGGTGCAAGTAATTCCGCACGTGACCAATGAGATCAAGGCCGCGATGAAGAAAGTCGCGCAGGACGTTGACGTTGCCATTGTGGAAATTGGTGGCACAGTCGGCGACATCGAGTCGCTGCCGTTCATGGAAGCCATCCGTCAGATGCGTCAGGAACTGGGGCGAGAGGACACTCTGTTCGTCCACGTCACGCTGGTGCCATTCATCGCCGCCGCGCAGGAATTGAAGACCAAGCCCACGCAGCACTCAGTGAAAGAACTGCTGAGCATCGGAATTCAGCCAGATATTCTGCTTTGCCGCACCGACCGCTTCCTCGCAAAAGATTTGAAGTCGAAGATTGCACTCTTCTGCAACGTGCAGGAAGAAGCAGTGATCACCGCCAAAGACGTGGCTTCAGTGTATGAAGTGCCGGTAGTGTTCGCGAATGAAGGCGTGGACACGCTCGTCCTGAAATACTTGCGCATGGAGGCCAAGGATCGCGACCTCTCCAAGTGGGAGGACATTGTGCATCGCGTCTACAATCCGAAAGACACGGTCACGATCGGGATTGTCGGCAAGTATGTGGAGTACGAAGATTCTTACAAGTCACTGAAGGAAGCGCTAGTGCACGGTGCGCTGGCTCATAACCTTAAGCTTCAGGTGAACTGGATTGAAGCCGAGGGACTGGAAACAGGCGGCGCGAGTAATGACGCGCAACTCGAAGGCTACGACGGGATTCTGGTCCCGGGCGGATTTGGCAAGCGCGGCATCGAGGGAATGCTGATTGCCATTCGTTATGCGCGCGAGAACAACGTGCCCTATTTCGGCATTTGTCTCGGAATGCAAACCGCGTGTGTCGAGTTTGCTCGGAACGTAGCTGGATTGGCGGAGGCGAATTCGAGCGAGTTTGATCCAGCAACGCCGCATCGCGTCATCTATAAGTTGCGCGAGCTACGTGGCGTTGAGGAGTTGGGCGGCACCATGCGCCTGGGGGCGTGGACGTGCAAGATCGAACCCGACACGCTAGCCCACAAGATCTACGGCAAGCTCGAAATCAGCGAGCGCCACCGTCATCGCTACGAATTCAATCGTGAATATGAAGAGCCCATGGTGGCGGCGGGACTGCGAATTTCCGGCTCGACACCCGACGGCACCTATGTCGAAATGATCGAACTGCCGGATCACCCGCACTTCGTCGGCTGCCAATTTCACCCTGAATTCAAGTCGAAGCCGCTGGAGCCGCATCCGTTGTTCAGCACTTTCATTGCGGCGGCGTACAAGCACGGATCGAAGCGGCGCGAAGAAAAAGAGAGTGCGGCAGTGGAAATGTTTCATCGTCCGGAAAAAGTCGCACGCAGATAGAAAAAGAAGATTTACCGCCGAGATCGCCGAGTACGCCGAGAAGAACAATAGCGAACCTTCCCGTGATTTACCTCGGCGGGCTCAGCGTGCTCGGCGGTGAAAGGGTTTGATTTTTTTGGCTTCCTCCTTCCAAATTGGCAATATCCGAATCGGCTCGGGCAGCCTCTTTCTGATCGCCGGCCCGTGTGTAATCGAGAGCGAAGAGCACGCCCTTCGCATGGCCGAGATTATTAAAGGCGTCACCAAGGCGCTTGGATTTCCGTTCATCTTTAAGGCCAGCTACGACAAAGCCAACCGCACTTCCATCCGAAGTTTTCGCGGGCCCGGGATCAAAGAGGGTCTGCGCATTCTGAAAAAAATCAAAGACACGGTTCAGGTGCCGATACTCACTGACGTACATGAAGCGGCCGACATTGCACGTGTCGCGGAAGTGGCCGACGTTTTGCAGATCCCTGCATTTCTCTGCCGCCAAACCGACCTCGTGGTTGCGGCGGCGCTCAGCGGCCGCGCCGTCAACATAAAGAAAGGGCAATTCGTCTCGCCCTGGGATATGCGGCATGCAGTGGAAAAATGCCGCGAGGCCGGCAACACGCAAGTCTTTCTTACAGAGCGCGGCTCCAGTTTCGGCTACAACAATCTGGTGGTGGACATGCGCTCGCTCGCGATTATGCGCAAATTTGCCCCCGTGGTTTTTGACGCAACGCATTCTGTGCAACTGCCTTCCGCACAAGCTGATGAAGGATCTCCGGCTGTAAGCGGCGGCCAACCGGAGTTCATCCCAGTCCTGGCGCGAGCGGCCGTCGCCGCTGGTGTGGATGGAGTTTTCCTGGAAGTGCACGACAATCCAAAGGTTGCGAAGTCGGACGGCGCAAACGCGCTGGAATCTACCAAGCTGCGCGAAGTATTGAAAGAGTTGTTGGCGGTAAGAAAAGCGCTCGATCTAGCACGCGAAACGCCGTAAGGTTCGAGTGTGGCGCGGGCACTCCTGCCCGCGAAATCTAACCACGAGCAAACAGCAAACAGCCTCCTCTTCGTGAGAACTCGCCAGCAATCTAAGGGCGATCAACCCATTCGCTTGAAACCCACAGCTTCATACGCTGCAGGCATTTCGCGGGCAAGAGTGCCCGCGCCACACAATCTCCCATCGTGGTAAATTTGAAGTTCCCCATGAGAGAAGTTGCCAACTGGGCCTTGAACGTCGCTAATATGCGTGGGGCAAGCTATGCCGATGCCCGCATCGTGAGCCAGCGTAGCCGCGCGCTTACCACGAAGAACGGCAAAGTTGGCAGCGCATCCGACGCGGAATCCGTGGGCATGAGCGTGCGCGTATTGGCCGATGGCGCATGGGGATTCGCCGCTTCCGAAGACCTATCGCGTGCCGGCGTTGAAGCCACTGCGGCCCGAGCAGTCGAAATCGCCCGCGCTTCGGCGCAAGTGAAGCAGCACGACGTTCGCCTCGCTCCGGAAAAACCTGTGACCGCCGAGTGGACAACTCCTCACACGATTGATCCGTTCACCATCTCGGTCGAGCAAAATATTGCTTTATTGCTGACCATTGATTCCGAGTTGCGTGCCGTGCCCGGAGTCACTCTGGCGGAAAGCAACCTCAACTTCAATCGCGAGGAACAATGGCTTGTATCGTCGGAAGGCGCTGATATCCACCAGACCAAATATTCTGCCGGCGCCGGCTACACCGCATACGCTTTTGCTGGTAATGAAATCCAAAAGCGGTCTTACCCGAACTCGTATGGTGGTCAGTGGCAGAACAAAGGCTACGAGTTGATCGAGGAGTTGAAGTTGGTGCAGAATGCCCGCCGCATCGCGGAAGAAGCGGTCGCTCTTCATCACGCCGACCAGTGCCCCGAGGGGACATTCGACATTATTCTCGGTAGTTCTCAGTTGGGACTGCAGATTCATGAATCCATCGGCCATCCCATTGAACTCGATCGCGTGCTGGGCATGGAGGCGAACTTCGCGGGCACGTCATTTCTCACTCTCGATAAGCTACGCACGCTGCGCTATGGCAGTGAAATAGTAAATGTTGTCGCGGATGCCCGCCAGGAGCACGGCCCCGGACTGGGAACCTTCGCTTACGACGATGAAGGCGTCCCTGCGCAGTGCACGCCAATCATCACCAACGGATTGTTCACCGGTTATCTCAGCTCGCGCGAGACCGCGCACACGATACGCGAGAATCATTCCGGGGGAACGCTGCGCGCCGAAGGCTGGAACCGGCTGCCCATGATTCGTATGACTAACATCAGTTTGCTTCCCGGAAAAAAATCGCTGACGCTTGAGCAGCTGATTGCTTCCACCGATCATGGCATCCTGATGCAGACCAACCGGTCCTGGTCGATTGACGACCGTCGATATAACTTTCAATTCGGCTGCGAAATCGGTTGGGAAATCAAGCGCGGCAAGCGCGTGCGGATGGTGAAGAATCCGTCGTATTCTGGAATCACTACCGAGTTCTGGAATTCCCTGGACGCAATCTGCTCGCGGGATGAGTGGACACTCTGGGGAACTCCGAATTGCGGCAAGGGCCAGCCTCAGCAGGTGATGGGCACCGGCCACGGCGCGGCGCCGTCGCGCTTCCGGGCGATTAAAGTTGGGAGCGCTTACAAAGGGAGCTAGCTTCCAAAAACTCATCCAGTCACAGAGAAAGCTAAAACCAGTTCATGCTCACGAGGGACCAAGCCGGCGACATCTTTGACCGCATCAAGAGATTTTCTTCTGCTGACGAAGTCGAAGTCCTCATTTCAGGCGGACGCTTCGCCCTCACGCGCTTCGCCAACAACACCATCCATCAAAATGTAGAGGAAGAAAATCATATCGTCTCCGTCCGCACTGTGTTCGGCGGACGCACGGCTCGCGCCACCACCAACAAGGTTGACGACGAAAGCCTGCGCCGCGTAGTGCAATCATCGGAGGCGCTGGCCAAGGTGCAGCATCCCGACTCCGACCTGCTGCCCATGCCCGATGATCGTGAAGCCGCCGGTAGTGCAGACGATGGCATTCAAGCTACACCAGTTCCTTCCCGCCACTTCGCCGAGACTGCGGCAATCACACCTCAGCTTCGTGCGGATGGAGTAGGAAAGATTGTCGAGGTGGCGCAGAAGCATAAGCTCGCCACGGCTGGAATTTTTTCCAGCTCCGAGTCTGTAGAAGGCATTTTCAATTCCAGCGGCCTGAGCAAATGGCACAACCAAACTTTGGCGGAGGTCTCGATCACCATGCTGGGCGCCGATTCATCGGGATGGCAGAAAATGAATTCGCCCGGCGTAACCGACCTTGATCCGCTTCGCATGGCCGAAGTTGCCGCGAAGAAGGCTCGCGACGCAACGCACCCTGCGGAAATTCCACCCGGAAAGTACACGGTAATTCTCGAGCCCTCGGCAGCGCTCGACATTGTCGGCTTCATGTTCTGGGATTATTCCGGCATGGCCATCCTCGACCAGCGATCCTTTCTCACCGGCCGCATCGGCAGCAAGCTGTTCGGCGAAAACATCACCATCTGGGACGATGTCGCGCATCCTCTCCAGTCCGGATCGCCGTTCGATGGCGAAGGCATGCAGCGGATGCGGGTGCCGTTGGTCGAAAACGGAGTAGTCAAGCGCGTCGTTTATGCGCGCGCCACGTCCGAAAGAATGAAGCACTCGGAACACAAAGACAAGGCCGGCCCCATCGCGCCTACCGGGCACGGATTTGCTCTTCCCAACGAAATGGGCGAGATGCCGCTCAACATTGTTTTTGCCGGTCCGGCCCATCCACAGACTCTGGCGCAGATGATTGCCTGCACGGAACGCGGCGTGCTGGTCACTCGGCTGTGGTACATCCGTGAAGTGGAACCTTACGAGAAAATGGTGACCGGTATGACCCGCGACGGCACCTTCCTCGTGGAGAACGGACAATTGAAACAAGGAATCCGCAACTTCCGTTTCAACGAGAGCCTTATCCACATGCTCTCGAATGTCGAAGCAATGAGCCCACCTTTACGCGCATGTGGGGAAGAATCTTTTGACATGGTCGTGCCCGCCATGAAGATCCGCGATTTCAATTTCACCGAAGTGACCAAGTTCTAAGCTGCTGAGTTTCTTTCAGCTCCGCCCTCGATATCGGTTTCGTAAATTCCCTCTAATTGGCTCATCTGCAAGCAGTTAACACCCACCTGTTCCATGACTTCAGTAACTTTGCATGCCTGATTCCTGGGTGTACGCTGCCCATAAGTCGCAGAAATCTGGATGCGCGGGGCGTTGCTTGCGTACTGGAAAGAGAGCTCCTAGAACGGTGTCTGGTGAATCAGCAGAGCAGCAAATGACGGTCGATCCGCAGGAGCAGCAGACTGCGATCAAGCACTATGCCGAAATGCAGAGTGCCCCGCGGTTCCCTTTGCATCTGCCGGTTGAGGTCAAGTCGCAGAGTGGAGCTTGTTCGGCGGAAACGCAAAACATCTCCGCCAATGGCGTGCTCTTCGCGATGGATCGCGATGTCCCCGTCGGTTCGATGGTGGACTTCACCATCCTTCTTCCCGGAAATGTTGTGGGGTCTCGGTGCGACGTACAGATCGACTGCCACGGCCGTGTGGTCCGCAGTTTCGAAGACAACGGCCGTCGCGGGGTAGGCGTAGTGATTGACGAATACCATTTCGAACGGGCATAGGTGCAAAGAAACTGATGGCGAGCACTTCAGTCAGCGTGGGAGAAAATAACGGCGTTCATGAGAGCGGCGGCACGGGCCCGCTGATTCGCGTGATTCTGGCCGATACCCAGGCCATTTTCCGCGCCGGCTTGCGCAAGATCTTTGCTCTCGAGGACGACATTCGCGTTGTGGGACAGGCTGAGACTCTAGCTCAGACTCAATCCGCCGTTACAAAATTTTCCGCTGACGTTTTGATCTTCGAGTCGGCGCTGACACCCAACCCGGTCGAAGCGGTAACAGAACTTTTACGTCAGGCGCCGCAACTGAAAATTCTCGTAGTCACTCCTGCATCGGATGAGCAACTCACTCTCGATCTATTCCGCCGCGGAGCGCATGGAATCCTCTCGCGCGAGGCTGAACCGGAGACTCTGGTGGAATGCCTGCGAAAAGTTGCCGCCGGAGAGCCCTGGCTGGAGAACCAGGCGATTCATTGGATGATGGACGCATTCCGCGGCCACAACTTGCGCCCTTCCGGAGCGCGCCCGAAAGTCCAGCTCACGCCCAAAGAGACGCTCATAGTTTCGTGCGTAACTCAGGGCATGAAGAATAAAGAGATTGCGGTTCGTGTAGGCACGACCGAACAAGTGGTGAAGAATTATCTGCGCAAGGTCTATGACAAGCTGGGCGTCGCCGATCGTCTCGAACTTGCACTCTATTGCCTGAGCCACCACGTGGTGGATGGAGTCAAGCCTCCACCCATGCCCCCGGCCGCTGCTCAAACGGAGGAGACTCTCAATGCTTCCGCTGCAGGCGCGGCGGCAGGAGCAGCCACTTCACCCAATGCATCTCCGAAATCGGAAGCGACCCATTCTAATCTGCCACAAAAGCCCTCTTAGACGTTGTGCCTCGTTCACATTCAATTTTAATTGTCATTAGTTTTATCTCCGCGATGCTTTGCCGCCTTTGTGCATCTCGAAGACCGTTATTTGCGCTACATCGCCACTGCCCATAGAATGAGAGAAGCCCAGTTGGTGCCAGTTCCAGCCAATTCGGGCAACGATAGCTTTTCCGGAGCTATCGTCCCTCCCAGGTTTCGCCGGAGAGATGGCCGAGTGGCTGAAGGCGCACGCTTGGAAAGCGTGTTTACTCGAAAGGGTAACGTGGGTTCGAATCCCACTCTCTCCGCCATATTTTCATCCTAGCTCGTCCAACGAAATCCAGAACCCGCAAGAAAGACCGTGACTATGGCGGGTTTCAAGATCTAGTTCCGTGTGGTGACATCCCTTTGCATCCGGTTTGAAATCGTGGTAATAATCGTGGTAAATAAATTCCAAGCATGTGGAGTTACCACGATGGCCACAAATCTCCTCTCCGCTGTCGAATGCAAGAACGCTACTAGCAATGGGGCAGGTATCCGCAAAGTCCACGATGGGGATGGCCTTTATCTGTGGGTTTACCGCGATGGCCGGAAGTATTGGCGCATGCGGTATTGGCAGGCTGGACGCGAAAAATCACTCTCCGTTGGGGTTTTCCCCAAAGTTGCCCTGGGCGAAGCGCGAAAAAAGCGCGAAGAACTGCGCAAGCAGTTGGAAGCCGACCTTGACCCATCCGCCGAGCGCCGGGCCGCGAACCTGCGCAAGAAGCTGTCTGCAGAGAACTCTTTCGAGGCTGTGGCATTGGAGTGGTACAAGAAACAACTGCATACCTGGGTGCCGCACCATGCCGACGATGTAAAGCGCCGCCTAGAATCCAACATCTTCCCCGTTCTCGGCAAACGTCCGCTTGACCAGATAGAGGCAACGGAGCTGTTGCAGGCCATACGTGCGATAGAAACCCGTGGTTCCTATGACCTCGCCCACCGCGTGTTACAGGTTTGCGGGCAGGTATTCCGTTACGGTATCGCCACCGGGCGCTGCACTCGCAACTTGTCCGCCGATCTGCGTGGCGCCCTGACTCCGCATGTAAAGCGCCATCAAGCCGCCATCCGCTCCGAGGAATTGCCCGACTTGTTACGGGCGATTGCCAAGTATGACGAAATTGGCGGCAAGCAGACTCGCCTTGCGCTGCAACTGATGGCGCAAACCTTTGTGCGCACGAACGAACTGATCGGTGCTAAATGGGCCGAGTTTGATCTTTCGAACGCGCTGTGGATTATTCCCGCTGAGCGCATGAAGATGAAGGCCGAGCACGTTGTCCCGCTTTCCGACCAAGGACTTGACATACTGTCGGAACTCAAGGAAATATCGGGCGGTAGCCGGTACGTGTTTCCGGGCAGGAACCGTGATAAACCGATCAGCAACAACACGCTTCTGTTCTCTCTCTACCGCCTGGGCTACAAAGGCAAGATGACCGGTCACGGCTTCCGAGCCGTGGCCTCAACCATCCTCAACGAAGCTGGTTTCAGACCTGATGTGATCGAGCGCCAGCTTGCCCACTGCGAACGCAACCATGTGAGGGGTGCATATAACCGCGCCGAATACCTGCCAGAGCGCAAGCGCATGATGCAGCACTGGGCGGATTATCTCGATAGGATCAAGTCGGGGGCGAGAGTAATTCCATTGCATACCGACGCGGCATGACGGTTTGCCATGCCTGAACAAGTTGCAGCCTGGTTGCTGTGAACGTACTGTAACGTACAGGAAGAATCACGCACAATACATAGATTGAGTTCAAGGTGCTCCATGGCCCGGCATTATTCCACGAGAGACTTCTTCCGACAGATGCCGAATGCCCTGCTTGCCCGCTACTTCCACGAGCGAAAGCTGTTCGGGGATCTGGATTTTGCCGGCGTGAACGAGACCCAGCCTGGCGAGCTGTTCGAGGCATGGCTAGATTTACCTGACAATCAACGCAACGCTATGGATGCTGAGTTCCGGGGCATCTTCGAGATGAGCTGCGAGAAAGGGTTTCGCGCGATTATCGACGAAGCGGAATGGCATCTGTCTGCTGGTACGCAGGCGCGCACGGAATTTGTCGAGAAGCTTGCGGCCCTTGCCAACCACTACGAGCGCGCGATGGTCACATTCCTCGACCATAATCGATTTTGGAAGGGTGCAACCCTCTTCTATCATGCGGATACGTTGCCTTACTGGCGCAAACGGAAAAATCTGCCCCGCCAGCCTGCGGCGCTGGATATGGCCAGTCGACACGAATTGGCCGATCTGATCCGCAATTACTTCCACCACACCGAGGGACGCGGCAAGAATTGCGTGGTGGAGCTTTTCCGCCGTGGCGAGCGGGACTACTTCTTTGCCTATCCCGAGGACTATTCGCAACAGAGCGTCGAGTGGGTGGATGGGCAGTTTGCCCGACGACCGCACAACCCTGCTTTTGAAGTGATCTACGTCTATTCACAAAAGGAAGGTTCGCTCGACCTGAATTTTCGCGGCTCGCACAAGGCAATTGAGCCGTTGCAAGGGATGTTCGCCACGGCGATTCTCAAGCTCCCGGAACTGCCCGCCGACCCCAAAGACGAGCGTATCTACGACCTGGCACCGTTGCGCCAGAAGGGCTTCAGCTTTGTATTTGAGCTGGGCAGCGGTATTCAAGGAGTAGCGGTAAGGAAGCTAAGGCTGTCGTCCAAGGTGAAAAGAGGCGACCGCATTACCCTGGAGGCGGATTCGGGCGTCAACCCCGACGCGGTGTACGACTTGCTCGACAGGATCGGAAAATCGGTGCCGCTGCATATGTACAACGTCACCCAGGCGGAGCTGGCTGCGTCGGTAATGGTGGACGCCGACAGGCCGCCGAAGTCGGTGACGATCCGCATCACCCATCCCAACTCTTGTTCGCTCAAGTACGACGAGTTGGATCTGAAGCTGCGCGACATGCTCGAAGCCTCCGGAATCGAGCCCAAGGAGCCGGATGACGTGAAGGAAGGACCGGAGGCTGCTACGGCATGACGCCGCTGGATGTGATCCTCGAACTGCTGGCGTATCTGGGAGCAAGCAACGGCGTTGCGGTATTGATCAGCGAAGAGGAACTGAGCCGATGGCCCTCCGTGGCGGTCAAGGCAATCAAGTCGCAGAAGTTGCTCGTGAAAGCGCGCCCTGCGGCCAGTGTGGTATGTCCTGGCTGCGAACAAGAATGTGTCATGCCGGTGCATACGCTGCCAGCTGGGCCGCGCGGTCCGGCATCGTTCATCGTCTGCGACAAGCGGGACGATATCAACCGCGTGCCCGTTGCCGCAGTGCGACTGACACAATGGCGGTGCGACGCTGATGCGGTGTGCGGATTCGTCTCGCAGAGCGTCGGATTACGACGCAGCCAGAAACTGTCAACTGGCAGCGAACTTTGGCAGATTGGAATGGCGAGCGGTAGCAACCGCCAGCAGATGCTGTGCCTGAAGGCCGATGGCGAATTGGCCTTGGTGTCAGGGAACAACTCGGTGCCGCTGTCTGAGTTCGTCGGCTATCGCAACGGCCGATATTCGCTGGATCAGGCCATGATCCGGCATCTGGTGGATTCTGCGTCCACGGGGGACAGCCGATACACTCCGACTACCGCGCGGCGCGAGGCGCGCAAGCTGGACACGCAAGCCATGTATAACGGCTGGAGTAAGGCGTACCGAGACCTGAAGAAATCACGCACCAACATGTCC
>Ga0210384_10004616_pt1 | contig 15309 bp, 9 predicted proteins | sample IncBWH2MmetaG_FD_160574 | JGI IMG/M metagenome (GOLD analysis project Ga0210384, IMG submission 160574) | Forest soil microbial communities from Barre Woods Harvard Forest LTER site, Petersham, Massachusetts, United States - Inc-BW-H-2-M | ecosystem: Environmental > Terrestrial > Soil >...
TGATCCGCGGGAGCTCGCGAGCCGCCCGCTGCAGATCGGGTTGTCCATGAAAGCGCAGGTGGATGTCAGCAACGGCGACGGCGCCCGCCTGCCGCAGGTGGCCCGCAATACCGCGGCCTGGTCGACGGATGTCTTCGGCTCGGGGAATGTCGCGGCGGACCTGCGCGTGCAGGCAATCATTGCCGCGAACCTGTCCGACGCCGCGCGCGCCGCGGCCGCCGCACCCGCACCCGGCCACGCGCTGCTCGCCAGTGCGCATTTGCCCGGCGCCGGGCACACGCCCGGCACGGCGCGGGCGCTGAACTGAAAGCTGAGTCCCGCTTAGGCCGTGAAACGGGATCTGAGCCCTCATGTCTGACGCAAATGCCGGCGCCGGGGTATTGTCACCGCTGACGGGCTCGCAGTTGGTGCTCGGCACCATTGCGCTGTCCCTCGCCACGTTCATGAACGTGCTCGACACATCGATTGCGAATGTGTCGATTCCGGCGATCGCGGGCGATCTGGGCGTCTCGCCAGATCAGGGCACCTGGGTCATCACCTCGTTCGGCGTCGCCAATGCGATCTCGCTGCCGCTCACCGGCTGGCTGACGCGCCGCTTCGGGCAGGTGCGACTGTTCCTCGCTTCCGTGGTGCTGTTCGTCATCGCCTCGTTCCTGTGCGCGCTCGCACCGACCCTTTCGCTCCTCATCCTGTTCCGCGTGATACAGGGCGCCGTGGCCGGTCCGATGATTCCCCTGTCGCAGTCGCTGCTCCTTTCCAGCTACCCGAGGAGCCGTGCCGGCACCGCGCTCGCGATGTGGGCGATGACCACGCTGGTGGCGCCGGTGGTGGGGCCGCTGCTGGGTGGCTGGATCACCGACAACATTTCCTGGCCGTGGATCTTCTACATCAACGTGCCGGTGGGTATTGCCGCGGCGCTCGTGACCTGGGGCATCTACCACAAGCGCGAAACCGCGACCGCCAGAGTGCCGGTGGACACGGTGGGTCTGGGACTGCTCGTCATCTGGGTGGGTTCTATGCAGATCATGCTCGACAAGGGCAAGGATCTGGACTGGTTTAATTCCTCAACCATCGTCGCACTCGCCTGTGTGACGGTGGTCGCGTTCGCGATCTTCCTGATCTGGGAGCTCACCGAGGAGCATCCGATCGTCGATCTCACACTTTTCCGCCGCCGCAACTTCTGGGTCGCCACGGTGGCACTGCTGACCGCCTACGGACTGTATTTTGGCAACGTGGTGCTGTTGCCGCTGTGGCTGCAGCAGTACATGGGCTACACCGCAACGCTTGCCGGCCTGGTGCTCGCGCCGGTGGGCATCCTGGCGATGGTGTTCACCCCGTTCGTGGGACGCTTCTCGGACCGCGTCGATCCGCGCATCCTTGTGACCATCTCTTTTCTGGTGTTCTCGCTCGTGTTGTTCATGCGGGCGAATTTCAACACCAACGCCACCATTGGCACACTGCTCATACCCACGATCATCCAGGGCGCCGGCATGGCCGCGTTCTTCATCCCGCTCATGGCGCTCACCCTGAACGGCCTGCCACCGGAGCGCATTCCCGCTGCCTCCGGGCTGTCGAACTTCGCGCGCATCAGCGCCGGCTCCTTCGGCACCTCGATCACGACCACGCTGTGGGATCGGCGCGCGACGCTGCACCACGCACAGCTCGTCGAGCACCTCACGCCAAATGACCCGGTCGCGGGGCAGACCCTGTCACAACTGCACGCCAGCGGTATGGGGACCAATCAGAGTTACGAGCTGCTCAACCGGCTCGTCGACAACCAGGCATTCATGCTGTCCGCGAACGACATCTTCTATGTCTCGGCGGTGATCTTTATCGGACTCATCGGTCTTGTATGGCTCGCGCATCCGATACGTGGCGGCGCCGGCGGCGGTGGCGCGCCCTCCGGAGCTCATTAAAGCGCCGTTAGCGAACGGCGCGCAGCACGCGCGGCGGCAGGAACCAGACGAGTTCGCCGCGAGCGGCCCTGGGCGCGCCCTTAAATTCCAGAAGCGCGACACCCATCTTTCTGAGCGAGAACGCCGCAGTGCGCGCGCTTCCCGGCAGGCAGGTGCTCACCAGGTGCCCGAGGCCCGGTTCGTGGCCGACGACTGCGAGGCGCACGTCCCCGCTGCGCCCAATGAGCGCCAGCAGCTCCGCCGCCGCAACCCCGGGCATGAGCTGAGGGCAGGGGATCGCTCTCGGCCATCCGGCGACCTGGGTGAGGATGGCGGCGGTCTGGCGCGCGCGCAGCAAGGGACTGGTCAGAACCCGCGCGGGGCGCCCGGCGATCCGCTTCAAACCCAGCGCCGCCTTACGGGCCCGTGCCATGCCGCGGGCGGAGAGCGGGCGTTCGTCATCGTCGGGCCAGCGGCGCGCATCGCGGTCAAAGGCAATCGCATGGCGAACGATTATGAGCTCCATGCCGAAGGCGCTTACGGTGTCTTCAGTGCTTGAGAGCCCGCGGCGGGGGCTCGCCTGCCCGTTCGGGTCCCGCTCCCATGGCGGTTTCAACGACTGGGCTGCCCGGGATCGCGACTGGCGCGACAGCCGGGCCTGCAGCGAGTGTCACAACGGCGCGCACTGCCGGAGAGCGGACGTGCCGGGTGGCCGCCGCGCGATGGCTCAGCTCCCCCAACCGCGCGCGCAGCGTCTTCCAGCGCTTACCGCGGACCCGCCGCCACGAGCGGCTGAGCGTTTTGTCCGCCTGCGATATCCGGTCGGACTGGCGTTCCGCGAGCCGACCCATCAGGAACAAGGTCGCAGGCGGCAGCGCATTGGCGGAATCGGCGGCGAGAGTCGCAAGACGGCTCCTGGCCATGTGAGCGTCCTGGTGCGCGCCGAGTCTTTCCTGCATCCGCCGCAACGCCTTGAGGAGATCCTCAGCGGGTTTGCCGAAAATGCCGGCGCCGGACTCAATGGCGTAACGCAGCTGCTTCGCACGGCGACGCACATCGTGGAATTCTTCCATTGAGGCGTTTGCGGGCAGGCTGCGGACTGTCTTGCGCAGTTTCCGGAAACGCTGCCGCACGCGCTCCGGCATCACCGCGAGCGCGCTGTAGGTTGCCGGCGCATCACCCGCCGCGGCCACCTCGGTTCCGGCTGTCAGGTCTTCGAGCCAGCGACGGGTGGGAGCCGAGTCCAGCAGCCGAACCATCCGTGTGTGGGCGCGCGCGCCCAGCGCCTCAAGCTGCCGCCTGAGTGGTTCGGCGGCGGCGCATTCTTCGTCCGGAAGGTCTGCGCAGTAGCGCGACAGTTCCGCGAGTTGCACGTCCACATCGCGGGCGGCTCCCAGCGCGCGCAGCAGGCGCTTCGCGGTCTTGCGGGCGCGCACGAGGGGCTCGGGCAGGTGGCGCTTGAAGAGCGCAAGCGTTGCGTCAATGCGCCGCGCTGTCACCCGCAGCTGATGCAGCTCTTCTGGTTCCTGTCCGAGGCGCGCGAGCGGCTCGTGCCGGCGCCAGGCGCTCAGAAGCCGCCGCAGCTCGGTGAGGGCGAGCTCGTGGGCGCTCGTATCCGCGCCCAGGCGCCATTCCGGAACACCGCTCATGGAGACGGTCGCCGCTTTCGCGGTCGCGGCGTCGGTCTCGGACTGACGGCTGATTTCCGTGATTTTCATCAAATTGGCAGGAGGAACGGCTGCTTGGTGCGCCGCTTTGGGATAAGTGTAGCAAAGCGGACGGGCGACGCCGCGGCGTACTTTGGGCCGGTGGTGTCGCCGGCTGGGTCGCTGCGCTATCGTCCAGCCCGTGGTCACGTAAGAAATTGACGCTGCTTAAGGCACTTACGTATGATTCGCGCCCCCCGTGCGGCGGGGCCGGGCAGGGGCGCTTTGGAGTCGTGCCCGTAGCTCAGGCGGATAGAGCATCGGCCTTCTAAGCCGAGGGTCGCAGGTTCGAGTCCTGCCGGGCACGCCAGCCGCAGCGAAGAGGGAAATGACGATGGTGGACGTAGCTCAGTTGGTAGAGCCCCGGGTTGTGGTCCCGGTTGTCGTGGGTTCGAGCCCCATCGTCCACCCCACTTTCTGCAGGGCCGTTAGCTCAGTTGGTAGAGCAGGAGACTCTTAATCTCTTGGTCGAAGGTTCAAGTCCTTCACGGCCCACCAAATTTAAGCACTTACGCAGCCGCTGCAACGCAGGCGCGCTGGCAGCGGCGCGCTTGCTTCACCCGTACATGGCTCGATGCGAGGCTGGTGACGCGTGCGAATGCACAGGCGGCAGCGAGCAGAGGCCTGGTGAATTAAGGATGTGTTCAGAATGCGATGGCATGATCAATTTGGTATTTGAGTTACTTACGGCATTGCCAATTTGGTCTTGCAGCTGGTGCGCTACGACCTAAGTGATCTCCAATCCTCAAGCCGGCTGCCTTCGAACCGCCGGTTCAGCGCATCAATTCTGGATCCGCCTGTGTGCCGTTGCCGCCACGGCCGCATCTTCGGTGGCAGCGGCGGCAGACAATCCACCAACGGCCTCCGGCCCTGCGGAACAGGCCGTCGTTGTCACGGCTCAGAAGCTGTCCGTCCAGACGCTCATAGACCGCAAGGTCTACAGCGTTACCTCGGACGTGCAAAGCACATTCGGTACACTGAGTGACGTCCTGAGCGTGATCCCGTCCGTCGACGTGGATCCGGATGGCATCGTCTCGCTGCGCGGAGACACCAATGTCTTGATACTGATCGACGGCAAACCGTCGACTCAGTTCTCCGGTCCGGCGGCCGGGGACAATCTGCAATCGATCCCCGCCAGGGACATTGAACGCATCGAGATCCTCACGACTCCTCCGGCACAGTTCAAGGCTGACGGCGCCGCCGGCGTGATCAACATCATCACGCGCAAGCAGCGACCGGAGGGCGAATCAGGTTCGCTGCAGGGCAGCCTCGGCAGCGGTGGTCGCAGCGTTGTCGGGGCGGACGGCAGCTACAGTTCGCAGCAGCTGACGGCTTCCGCCACCGCAGGCTATCGGCAGGACTTTCGGCAGCGCCTCATCCAGTCGGACGTGCTGGCGCCGGACCCGTCGACTGCACTGCTGCTTGACAGCAAGAGCTCCATTAGTGAAAGGGTGCGCCGCGCAGTGCCGACAGTTGGACTCTCGGCCGGATACACGTTGAATGACCGGCAATCCATCAGCGGCTCGGTGCACTGGGGCGAGCGCGGAGGTCTGCGCACTTACACGCAGCTCAACGATAGCAGCACTCCAAGCGGAGTCGTTACCAGCTCCTCGAGGCGTCTGAGTTCCGGCCACGACCCGGAAACCAACGCTGACCTGCGACTGGGATTCACTCAAAGGCTCGGCCGGTCCGGCGAGACGCTGGATTTCTCGCTGCATCGATCTGCATCGCTGCAGCACGAACACTACGATTACACCAACGACTCGTTCGTTCCGCCGTCGCCGACCTTCTACAACAACCTGACCTTGCGCGAGGATCACGGCACAACCGAGTTTGGCGTCGACTATTTGCTGCCGGTGTCAAAGACGCGCTCTTTGAAGCTCGGCTATGCCATCGAGCAGGACGACTACAAGTTCGGAAACGTCGCCAACAACGTCGATCCTGTGACCGGCGCACAGGTGCCGGACCCGAACCTCACCAACGACTTCAAGTTCCGGCAGCAGATCAACGCAGCGTATGCGAGCTACCAGGCGAGTGTGGGTGCCTGGGTCTGGCTGGGTGGCTTGCGGGCGGAGCTGACCCGCACCGATGCACAGCAGCTGACCGATGACATCTCGAACGCCGGCAGCTACCTGAGAATCTATCCGAGCCTGCACGTCGAGCGCAGCCTGTCCGATGAGTCAATGCTGTCATTGGGCGCGAGCCGCCGCGTGACTCGCCCCGACCCCGACAACCTGAACCCCTTCGTCGATCACGAGTACACGCCGAACCTGCGCGCCGGTAACGCCAACCTGAGGCCGCAGTACACCCAGTCGTATGAAGTCGGCTATGAGTACCAAGGCGGAGGACTCAGCTACGGCTCGACGGCGTACTACCGCATCAATCGAGATAGCGTGACCGACCTGATCGAATACCTTGGCAACGGTTTGACGCTCACGACCAAGACAAACCTGCCCAGGAACGACTCGGCCGGAGTCGAGTTCACCGCGAGCGGCCATGTCGTGCCAGGTCTCACCTACAGTCTCAGCGGCAACCTGTTCTACAGCCAGATCGATGCGACCGCGCTGGGAATACCGGGACTACGCTCGACCACCGGTCTCAACGGAAAACTCAAGCTCGACTACCGGCCGACGGCCGACGACTCGGCACAGATCTCAGTGACCCGGACGGACAAACGGCTAACCCCGCAGGGCTACGTGAGTGCCATCAACATCGTGAACCTGGGCTATAAGCGCCAGCTGCAGCGGCAACTGACTGCCGTGGTTACCGTCTCCGACATCTTCAACGGCCAGCGTTTCCGCAGAGTCGCGATGTCGCCGACGTTAACCCAGGAATACCAACGCACAGTCCAGGGCCGGGTCCTTTACGTCGGCTTTATCTATTCCTTCGGAGCGACCAAGCAGGACAAGCAGCCGGGTTTCGAGTACGACCAGGGGGGCTGAGCGTGTGATCGTGGCGTGATGCGCCGCGTTCGCGCCGTGCGTCGGTTACTGCTGCAATATGATCGCGGTGCCGCCCCCGGCAGAAACCGCCAGATCGAGTTTTCCGTCGCCATTGAAGTCGCCCACCGCTGCGGCGGACGGTATACCTCCCACTTCAAAGTCCAGGGGAGCCCCGAACCGGCCGGTGCCGGTGCCTAAAAACACGCTGATCGCCGAGGAGTTGCGGTTCGACAGGATTACGTCCAGCTTGCCGTCGCCATTCAGATCGGCAATGGCAATGGCAGATGCGCTGTTCTGGGTCGAATCGATAAACCCGTTTGCCGTCTGAAACGTCCCATCGCCGTTTCCCAATAACAAGTACAGGATCGGGCAGCCGCTCTTGCACGATCCCCCCGCTGCGACTAAATCCAGTTTGCCGTCACCGTTGAAGTCTCCCACCGCCACCGCTGCCGCGCGCGTAGTGCCGAAATTCGTCGCTGTTTCGAAGCTGCCATCTCCTTTACCCAGGAGCACGCTGAAAGCCGGAAGTTGAGAATTTGCCACGACCAGATCCAGCGTACCATCACCGTTGAAATCTCCCACCGCGACTGAGATGGGGTTGGCCCCGACTGCATAGTCCACGGCCTGTTGGAACGTACCGTCGCCGTTGCCGAGCAGCACGCCGACGCTGTTACTGCCCTGATTCGCCACCGTGATGTCCAGCTTGCCATCGCCGTTGAAATCTCCGACCGCGACGGAGGCTGGGCTTGCCCCGACTGCATAGTCCACGGCTAGTTGGAACGTACCGTCGCCGTTGCCGAGTAGCACGCTGACGTTGTTACTGCCCTGATTCGCCACCACGATGTCCGGCTTGCCGTCGCCGTTGAAATCTCCAACCGCGACTGAAATCGGGGTTGTCCCGACCGTATAGTCCACGGCCTGTTGAAAGGTACCGTCGCCATTGCCGAGGAACACGCTGACGCTGTTACCGCCCTCATTGGCGACGATCAGATCCACGTTGCCGTCTGCGTTGAAATCGCCGGTTGCCACGGCACCGGAACCGGCAGGCAGTCGCATGGAGGTCTTGAGCGAAACCGAAGGTCGCTCATTGGTAACCGCACACCAGACGGTATTCGACCTGCCGCCACCGGGAGCGGGATTGATCACTGTCACCGCAGCCGTAGTCGCATGGGCGATTGCAGACGCCGCAACGCTTGCCGTCAGTCTCGAATCACTTACGACGCTGGTTGCGAGCGCGACATGGTTCCATTGCACTTGCGCGCCCGGTGCGAAACCGCTGCCACGCACCGTCAGCGTGAACGCGGCCCCGCCAGGCGCCACAGCAGCTGGACTCAATGGCTGATTGATGAACGGCACTGGGTTTTGAGACGGCGACGGAGGCGAAGCGTAGCCGCCTCCGCCACCGCACCCAGCGAGGGGATACACGCTGCAGATCACGATCAGGAAGAAGCGAGGTCTCAGCACGACAGTGCGCTGCGCACCTTGCCGAGATTGCACTGAGCCGGCCAACGCGCGCATCGCTGGCCGCTACTTGAACAGCTCGGCGGACGAGAGTACGGTCGCAGTGCCCGCGCCGGTGCAGTTGTTGGGCGAACCAACAAGAAAATGCTTCAGGCCACCCACCACCAGCACCGTGCCGTCGGCAAGCGTGGTCGCGGTGTGCCCGTCACGGGGCACCCTGAGGGAGCCCGTGGGCGTGAAGCCCTCGCTCTCCGGGGCGAACAGTTCCGCGTTCGCGATGGATACGGGAAGAAAGAGGGTGTCGCAACGGCCCTGAAACATCCCGCGCGTTGTTCCCCTGACAACGCCTCCGGCGACGACCACGGTGCTGTCGCCGCGCAGACTCGCGGCACGTGAGCCGGCGGCAACCAGATTGCCCACCGCCGCGAAGGTTCCGCTGCTCGGATCGTACAGGTCAGCCGTACCCTCAGTGCCCACTATCAGCACCTTGCCGAAGTCGGGTGCGGTGGCGTCGTTGAGCAGGGTCGCGGTGTGACCTGTGCGCTGGACGGTCATGCCGCCGGTGCTGGTGAAGGTGTCGTTGACAGGATCGTAGAGCTCCGCGGTGTCAGTTGGCGAGTGTATGGAGGTGATCCCTCCAGCCAAGAGTACTTTGCCGCTGTTCAACAGCGTCGCGGTGTGCCCGGATCTGGGAGAGTTCAGGTTGCCCTTGGTCGCGGTGAACGTGCCGGTCGCCGGATCGTAGAGTTCCGCGGCCGCAATCGCGTCGGAGGTGGGCGTGTTTCCCCCGGCCACGAGCACCTTGCCGTTTGTCAGCAGCGTCGCGGTCGTCGTCAGGCGCGCGGTGATGAGGCTGCCGCTCGCGGCGAAGGTCCCGGTCGTCGGGTTGTACAGCTCCGCGGCGCTCATCGCGCTGCCGCCTGCGATCAGCACTTTACCGGTGCCGTCATTGAGCAGCGTCGCCGTGTGGCCGGCGCGCGCCAAGGTCATGGGGCCCATCGTGTCCGCGAACACTCCGGTGAGGGGATCATAGACCTCGGCCGTTGAGTCCGGTCCACCTGCCACCAGCACTTTGCCGTCACTCAGGAGCGTCGCGCTGTGCTGGGACCGTGCGAGCTTCATACTGCCGGTCAGAGTGAACGTCGCCGCCGGGCGTGCGAGCGAGACGCGAACCGTAAATGGCGTATCCGGCGAAGCCTGCCCGAGCGCGTCTGTGACCTTGACGGTGATCGGAAAGTGACCCGCCATCGTGGGCGTCCCGGACAACACACCGCTCGCGCTGAGGAGAAAGCCTGGCATGGATCCGTTCTCGCCCCACGCAAACGGAGGCAGACCGTTGTTGTTGGTGAACTGGAACGGTGAATACGCCGCCCCGACTGTTGCCGTCGGCGGCGGGGTGTTGTTGATCGTGGGCGGCGCAGGGTTGTTGACCACGATGGTGAACGGCGCCGAGCCCGTACCCGCCGGTGTCGCGCTATCCGTCGCGGTCGCCGTGAACTGAAAGGTTGCGTTTCTTGTCGGGGTACCGCTCAGCGTCCCGTCGCTTGCCAGCATGAGTCCGTCCGGCAGAGCGCCCGCCGTGATAGCCCAGGTGAAGCCCGGAGATCCGCCGCTCCCCACACTGAATGTGTAACCGGGATAGGTATTGCCCCGTGCCCCTGCGGGGGGCGCCGGCGCGGTGGCTATCGTGATCGGCGAATCCTGGATGACCAGGCTGACGGAAACCGGAGTCGCCGTGAGTGCCGGCGTCGAGGAGTCGGCTACCGTGACCATGAGGTGGTACGTCGCCGCGGTTGCCGGAGTACCCGACAGCTGCCCGCTCGGGCTCAAGGACATGCCCGCTGGCAGGGCACCGGTCTCGGACCAGGTGAAGGGCGCGACACCACCGCTCGCCACGGTAAACGTGAACCCGGTGTAGGGGGCCCCCGTCATGCCGGCTGGCGGCGTGGCGCCACTGATCACCGGTTGCCCGGGACCGCTCGAGCCCCCGCCCCCGCAACCCGCCGCGAGTACCGCCGCCAGTATTCCAGCGAGCGTTGACATCGTAAGTAAGCGCGGCATCGTGCACCCCCTAAATCGCTTTGCTGCTGCAGCGCGCCAGGCGCCAGGCGGTCAGCGTTCGGGTGTTAAGAGTCTGGCCGCGCGGGTTCGGGTACCAGATTCGCCAGCGCCGTGAAAACAGCGATATTCCGGTACCCGAAACCACCGCCGGCGGCTCATAGTGTTGGAGAGACCTTACGTGTTGCCAGGTCAAGCCGCCGTACGATGACCGAGTCCCCCAAGACCTTCGTTGAGACCTTGTTCGCGCGGCACCGGGATGCGTTGCAGGCTTTTTTCTATCGACGCATCCGCGCCAAGGGCGACGCGGCGGATCTTGCGCAGGAGGTGTACCTGCGGATGCTGCGGGTGAATGACACGGACGCGATTCGCAATCCGGAGGCCTATCTGTATACGGTCGCCCGCAACCTGCTGCGGGAGAACGCGGTGGCGGACCGCCGCCAGGCGGATGGCGCGCAGGTGGAGGAGGCCGACACCCTGCAGTTCGCGCAGTGGCCGGGGTTCGATGCGCCACTGGATGCGAGCCGGCGCATCGAGCGCCTGCGCGAAGTACTGCGGCAGCTGCCGCCGAAGTGTTGCGCCGCCGTCGTGCTTCAGTATCGCCATGAATTGAGCTACCAGGAAATCGCCGACCGCCTCGAGGTATCTCCGCACATGGTGAAGAAGTATCTCGCGCAGGCGCTGCGGCATTGCCGCCGCCGGATGGTGAGCCTCGGATGAGCCCCATGAATTCCAGCAACGAGCAGATGCGTGAGGCGGTCGCCGAACAGGCCGCTGAGTGGTTCGTGCAAAACCGCGCCGGGCCGCTCGAGCGCGAGACGCGTGCCGAGTTCGTCGCCTGGCTTCGGGCCTCACCGTTGCACATTGAGGAATACCTCGGCATGGCGGCGGTCGCGCGTGATCTTGCGGCTGCCGCGGACGATCCGGAGTTTCGTCCGGAAGTGCTGCTGCAGCAGGCACACGCCGCGCCTGACAACGTCGTGGCGCTCGAGCGCCCGGGGCTGCGCCGTTCGGTGACGGCACGGGCGATGCGCCGCGGGCAGCTGTGGCCACGTGCCGCGGCTGCCGCCGTCGTGCTGCTGGCCGTGGCCGCCACCGCCATCTGGTCGACGCGCGATGGCGAGCGTTTCGGGCTGCCGCGGACCTATAGCACCGTGCACGGCGAACAGCGCGTGCAGCAACTTCCCGATGGCTCGGTATTGCATCTGAATACGGATTCGCAGGTCACCGTGCGCTACTCACGCGGCGAGCGGGTCGTTTACGTGGATCGCGGCCAGGCGCTCTTTCAGGTGGCCCACGAAGGCGAGCGCCGCTTCCGCGTTGCGGCGGGCGGGGCCGGGATCGTGGCGGTCGGAACCGAGTTCGATGTTTACCGCAAGAGCGGCTCGGTGACCGTCACGGTCGTGGACGGCACGGTTGCGGTGTTCGCCGGCACGCCGCCGCACTTTCCGCCCGGGGCGCTGCTGCCGGAAAATGCGGTGCGGCTGGGCGCGGGTTACCAGATGGAGCTCGGCAGTCAGATCGGAGCACCGCTGCGCCTGGACGCTCGGGCAGCCGTTGCCTGGCTGCATCGGCAGATCGCCTTTGAGAATTGGGCTCTGGGCGATGTCGCCGCCGAATTCAACCGCTACGGGCCGATTCCGCTTGAAGTCGACGACCAGGCCATACGCGCGCTGCGGATCAGCGGCGTGTTTGACGCGTATGATACGGACTCGTTCGCAGCGTTTCTGGAAACGCTGAACGGCGTCGTGGTGCAGAAAACACCAACACGGATCCGCGTGCTGAGTCTTGCGTCCCACAGGGAGCCACTCAAGGTCACCCGCTAGCTTCGTGTGTGCAGACTACTGACGTGCTGCCTGCTCGCAGGCCTGCTCGGCGCCCAGGCTGCCGAGGTCCGAGTTGGACAACCGTTGCCCCGCGCCGTGGCGCCGCAGCCGTTGCCGGACGCGCTTGCCGAGTTCGCCCATCAGACCGGACTGCAGCTGATCTACGTTTCCGCGATCGCGCGAGCGCGGATGTCCAAGGGCGCAGCGGCGGGCCTGGCGCCCGACAAGGCGCTGGCGCAGATTCTCGACGGAACCGGTCTCGCTTTCGAATTCCTGAATGCTCGTACGGTGCGGATCTTCGAAGCCGCCGTCGTTGCACCGACCGCGCAGTCGAGCCACGGTGGCACGCCGCAGCGGCCGCTGGAACACGGCACCGTGGCCCACGACTCCCGGCTCCACGAGGTTCTGGTCTCGGGCACACGGTACGAGCAACCCGCGAACGCGGCCGACGACTTTCAAAGCGTCGCCGCTTCAGTGAGTGTCCTTCAGGGTGACACCCTGGAGGGCCGGAAGCTGGAGGGGCTGAGCGACTACGCCAGCTACGTCCCCGGCCTGAGCGTTGCCAGCGGCGGTTCGCCCGGCCAGTCCACGGTGATTCTGCGCGGCCTTGCGCCGCAGGCTGAAGCCACGGCGGTGAGGTACTACCTCGATGACACCCCCATGGGACCGAGCGGGACCAATGGGGCCACCTGGGGACTGCCTCTGGACCTGCTGCCCTATGATCTGGAGCGGCTCGAGGTGCTGCGTGGGCCGCAGGGAACGCTCTATGGCGCAGACTCAGGCAGCGGACTGATCAGGTACGTCCTGAAGGTCCCGAACGTGGATGCATTTGAGGCACGCGCCGGGCTGGATCTCAGCACGCTGAGCGGCGCATCGGCCGCGGGTGCCGCGGTGCGGGCCATGCTGAACGTCCCGCTGGTCGCGCAATCCTTAGGGATGCGCGCCAGCGTCTACGACAATTATCTCCCGGGATACATCGGCAACGCCTACACCGGCGCGCGGGACGTCAACGCGGTCAGACAATACGGCGGGCGGATCGGCGGGCTGTGGATTGCAACACCCGCGCTCACGCTGAAACTAAACGCGTTCTGGCACCGGATCGAGTCCGACGCCAACGCCACTGAATCCTTTCCCGGGATCGCCACGGCGCCCAACAGCGGCGACGCCTATGTGCTGACACCCACGGCCGCCGTCGGCGCTTTCACCGAGAGCCACGCCTTCGAGTCTCCGTTCACCAAGAGCATCGACTACTACTCGGCGACGCTGGACTGGAATCCGGGTCGACTCAACCTCGTTTCGGCATCCGCCTGGTCACACACCAGCACGCATCTGGTACACGATGACAGCCGGCTCTACGGTGGAAACTTTCCACTCCAGACCGGCGGGGTGATTCCGGCCGGCCTGGTACGTTTCGACCGCTACCTGGATCTTCAGAAGCTGACGCAGGAATTGCGTGTCAGCTCGTCGTGGGGCGGGCGGCTGGAGTGGCTGCTGGGTGCGTTCTACACGCATGAGAACGCCAAGGACCTGCAGGCCGATACTGCATTCGACAACGCCCACCGTCCGCTGCCAGCCTTTGCCCCGGCCTATTTATTTACCTCACTGCCCACCACCTTCACCGAGTGGGCGGCGTTCGCAAATCTGACCTGGCGGGTCAGCGAGCGCTTCGATCTGGCGGGCGGAGCTCGCCGCGCCCACGATGAGCAGTCCGGACTCGCCGTTACCGGTGGGCCGGCAAACAACCTCCTGCCCCCTACGCCAACATCGCCTGCCTGCTGCGCGGTGCCTGAAACTCAGTCGCCGCGACAGATTTCCGAAGGCGTAACGACCTGGATGGCAGCCGCCCGCTACCACCAGACCCCGGAGGTGTTGTGGTACGGGCGGGTAGCAACCGGCTTCGAGCCCGGGCTGTCAAACGGCGGTGCTGCGAACGCGCCACCCACGGTGAAGGCCGAAACCCTCACCAGCTACGAGCTGGGCCTGAAGTCGCAGTTCCCGGCGCAGCAGGCGGTGATCGACGTTTCTGCCTACTACGTCGCCTGGAAGGACGTGCAGGTCGATGCCTTTGCGCCTAACTTCTTCACCCTGGGCGGCGCGGAGGCGGTTTCCAAAGGCGTGGAACTCGCAACCACCTACGCGCCGCTGCCGGGACTGAACCTGGGATTCAACGCGGCTTACAGCCCGGCTTTCTTCACCAGGCCACCCCCCGCCGCGCCGTATGTCCTGACCGGCTACCAGTTGTATAACGTACCGAAGTGGAGTGCGTCACTCACGGAGGACTTTGACTGGGCACTCACGGGCCGCACGCACGCCCATATCGGCGGCGCGTGGCGCTGGATCGACTGGACATGGTCCACGCCGGTGGAAAGCTTCTCCATGGGTGGCGGGGCGACACTCAGACTGCCGTCCTACGCCGTGCTCGACCTTAACGCTGCGATCGTGAGAGGGTGCCTTGCGCTGAGGGCATTTGCGCGCAACCTGACCAACAGGCACGCCTATGAGAATGGCTCCATCCTCTTCGACACCGCGGTTCTCAGGAATGAGCAGATTGACTATGTAGTGCTGCAACCGCGGACGCTCGGAATTGGCTTCGACTACACGTTCTGATGCCCCATAACGCATTGATTCGAAGATAAATATGTCCGCTGAATCGCGGCCTTGGGGCACGCCCCCACACGCGCAGAGCCGCGGTTGCTATCAGCTATAATGCGTCGCATCCGACGCACGGCCGGCGGGCGCACGGCACGGGCGAAAGTGGCGGAACTGGTAGACGCGCTGGATTTAGGATCCAGTGGGGAAACCCGTGAGAGTTCGAGTCTCTCCTTTCGCACCAGTTCTGCTGCACCAACGACGGGTTTATTGCCGGGCGTGGGCTTGGGCGCTTCGGCGAGGCTTTGGGGATTGACGATGCATGTATCTGTTTCTGAGACCGGTGGTCTGGGGCGGCGCCTGGAGGTGACCGTGCCGGCAACCGACGTGACGGTGGAGGTCCAGCAGCGTCTCGGGCGCCTATCGCGCACCGCGCGCCTGAAGGGCTTCCGCCCCGGCAAGGCCCCGCTCGCCGTGGTCGCCAAACAGTTCGGTGAACAGGTGCGCGCCGAGGTCGTGAGTGATCTCATGCGCAGCTCCTATGCGCAGGCGCTGACCCAGGAGAATCTCAAGCCGGCGGGCGGCCCGCGCATCGAGCCGCTGTCGATGCAGGCGGACGCGGATCTGCGCTATGCGGCCCTCATCGAGGTGCTTCCCGAGGTGAAGGTCAACTCGCCGGACAGCCTGCAGATCGAGCGACCGACGGCGGCCGTGACCGAGGCGGATCTGGACGCCATGATCGAGAACATGCGGCGCCAGCGCCCGCTGTTCACCGCCGTCGAGCGCGCGGCCCGCGATTCGGATCGCGTCGTCGTCGACTACCACGCGCGCA
>Ga0210384_10004617_pt1 | contig 15307 bp, 10 predicted proteins | sample IncBWH2MmetaG_FD_160574 | JGI IMG/M metagenome (GOLD analysis project Ga0210384, IMG submission 160574) | Forest soil microbial communities from Barre Woods Harvard Forest LTER site, Petersham, Massachusetts, United States - Inc-BW-H-2-M | ecosystem: Environmental > Terrestrial > Soil >...
ACGAGGGTCGTGAGGTCCTCCACCGCGCCGCCGGCGAGCGCGGTCAGCGCAGTCGCTGCCGGCAGATTGCCCGGCATGCCGACCGGCGGGGGCGGATCGAGCGGTTCGATCAGGATCAGCCCATTGAGGTCGCCATTGACGATGTTGAGAAAATAGTTCGGATGGGCCGAGTCGCTGGCGAGGCCGTCGTAGACGGCCGTGCCTGAGCCCTGTTTCACGGAGATCTTGAATTCTTCGGACTGCACCGTGGTGGCGACCGTCATGTCGATGGGAAAGCTGAGCCCTTGGCGCAACGTCACGCGGTAGGTTGTGGTGGGGCCAAATTCCGTCTGCACCGCGTCGACGATCTGCGTATTGGACTTAGCCCCTTGCGTGAAGGTCAACATCGTGCCTTGCACCAAGGCGCCCGTGGGAATCGCCACGGTGGACGCGAGGCGAAACACCTGCGCCCCCGACATGGTGTCGTCGAGCCTTACGGTGTCACCCACCGCGTGACCGCCCGCCAATGCACTTCCGAGAAGCAGCGTGCCATTGGTGCCGTCGCTCGAGATGCGCATGATCTGCAGATGCTCGCCGGTGGCGGCCACCGTGACATTGTCGCCGGGACGAAACTTGGCGGCATCGGCAGAGCTCATGACGAGTTGGCGGTCGCCGCCGTTGGCGATCACTGTCAACGCGCCCGTGGGTTGATAGAGAGAGGTCTTGGTGCTGTCGAGCAAATGCTCGGTATCGATCTGAACCGAGATGCCGCTCGTGCCGGGGTTGCGCGCCCGCACCGTCCAGAGTGCCTGCGCGCCCACGCGGGTGACGATGGAGAGTGAGTCGTAAGCACCGTTCGATGCACGCACGACATAGCACACCTGACCGCCGTTCTCGAAGAAGCCCCGCACCGCATACCACAGGAAAAATCCCGGCACGGGCTGCTGGCCGTATGTCGAACGGAAGGTGTCCCAACTGGTGAGAAAGGTCGGTACATTCAGCTCGCCCGTGGCGGCAATGCCGATGAATGCCGGAGTACTGGTTGAGACACCCTGAATCGGCGCGCCGGGCGCGAACTCTTCGATGTAAACGCCGGGATAGGAAACTTGAACCGCCATGGCCACTCTCCTTCTAAAAATGCATGTCGTAACTGCCGCTCACAGAAGGCACGTCGATCGTCACCGCCACACTGCCCAGATCCTGTGCGGACACCCGCAATTGATAGGAGCCCGGCGCCACCTGCACCAGAAGAAAACGGCCATTGGCGTCGGCGCGCACCAATTGAAGACGCACGCCCGCAACGGTGCGCAGGTCCACCCACGCCCCCGCAACGGCGGGCGCATTGACCGCGGCGCTCTGCCAGACCGTGCCGCCAATTTGCACCAGAATTTCCGCGCTGCTCGGCACGCCTTGCGCCCGCGTATCGAAGATCGCGGTAGTTACCATGGGGCCGGACAATGTGGGGGGTTCAACCAGGGTGAGCGTAATTACGGTATAGACACAGGGCTTCCACCGGTTCTTGTCGCCCATGGTTCCCCAAAATTCAGCGTATTTCGGAAATCCCTCCACCGGCAGCAAGGTGAGCGGGAAGCGCATGTCCGCGATCGCCGGCGGCGGCGGCGCGGGCGGATTGGACAGCGCATAAATCGCCACAGGATCGAGCTCGTCGTGCGTGCCCAGCACTCGCGCGGTTTCGGCCAGCAACGCGTGCTCGTCGAACGTGGGATCGATCCCGGCGGTTACCGCAACGGGACTCCAGGCGCTGATCAGGTAGTGGCAATCGACGCGACGCGCCGGCAGTACTTCGAACACGTCCTGGCCGACCACCGTCTGCTCTCGTTCATTCGATCTGAGCCTGCGGTTCTCTCGCAGATCGATCAGATACACATTCAACGAATTGGCGGGATTGCCCGCGCCATCGGTAATGGTCGAGACCAGCGTGCGCCAATCCTGATCCGGCGGCTGAAAGCGAATCTGCGCGTCGGCGCTCAACTCCGCAATCGAGTATCGGAACAGGGTGTGCAGGAGGTTGTCGAGTTGATCGATCATCCGTGCCGCCTCATTTCACTTTCACGGGCGGCCCGACGGTCACATTCACACCCTGCGGAGTGTATTCGACGCGCACCGTGCGCACGTACACCTCGCGATTCTGCAATGCATTCTTGATGGCTGTGTCGGTAGCCTCATCGCCAAACCCAAAACTCTTGGCTTTGATAGCGGCCCGCGCTTCTCCCAACCAGTCCTGATGGGTGGCCTTCGCACCTTTGCTGGTTCCGGGGCCGGTGAAGTCATTGAGGAAGATCTTGGTCTTTGAGCCCTCCACGCGTGCCGTGATCGCGTCGACACCGCCGGTACTGACATTGCCGGCGCGGATGATCCCGCGCTCGCCGCTGGCGAGCAAATGCTTGTAGCCGTGCGCTTCGGCCAGCGTCGCTTGGATGGTCTTGCCGAAAGTGTTGTTCGCAGTCTTGGGGTCGGCTTGCGATTCGGCGCGTGCGGTAATGTTATGCTTATTGCCCTTACCCCCGCCGGCGCCATTCGACTCCACCTGCACGCCGTTGATTCTCAGCGGATCGATGCTGGTGTCATGCGCGGTCCCGGCCGGCCGGAAACCCAAAGCGTCAGCCTGGCTCTTTGGCAGCACCGTGAACCGCTTATTGGCGGCGGCGCGCTCGAACTCCGGTGTCCCCGCTTCCCAATAGCTACCCTTGCGCTTGGCCCCGCCGCCCTGCACGCGAACTGCAACCAGGGGTTCCTGATTGCCGCCACCGCCCGCTTTGCCCGTAGGTGCGGGCGGGGGCTTCTTACCGCCGGCACCTTTGCGCGGCGTGCCTTTTGCACCCGCACCCTTGGGCTTCGCACTCCTGGTACCAGGCGACTTTCCGGTCGATTCCCTCGCATCGACGCTGGTGCGCCGGCCGGTGCTGCCCGCGTCGGCCTCGGTCGTGCGGCCGGTGCCGCCCGCGGTTGCGCGCGAACCGCGCTTGGGTGCTGTCGCACCTGATTGTGCCGCGACCGCCGTTTCGTTGTCTGGCACCGCCCGCAATCGCGAACTTTTTGCAGCGCCACCGCCCGCGCCATGGGTCTGGCCGACGGCGAGTTTCTGCGGTTCTTGTTGCGCCGCCTGAACTTGTTGCTGTGGTTCGCTGGGCGGCGACCCGCTCTTCGGGCGCAATTGCGTTACGCTGCCTGCCTTGTCAGGCGCCTGCTTCGCGAGCGCGTTATCCAGGTCCTTGGACGCTTGCGACTTCGCTCGTGCGGCGCCGCTTTTGATGGAAGTAACGTTGCCCTCATCCGCCGGTCGGCCGCCGTTGAGCGGTTCGCCGGCGGATCCTTTTTTGGCCGCCGAGTCGGTCGGCGGCTGCGTTTTGGTCGGCGCCGACAAAGAGGAATTGTCCTCGGATCCTCCGCCGCCAGGCTTCGCCGCGGATTTCCCGCCCGCGGATTGCGCAACGTGCAGGACGGCGTCCTTGAGTACGTGCACAACCTGCGTCCAGTTCTGCTTCATGCGCCGATCGAGTTCGGTGCGGCGCTGCTTGTTCTCCTCCGGGGATAGATCCGCACGTTCCGCGAGGTCAGGATTGACGTAGTCCGCCGCCATTTGAACGAGCGGCGGGATTGCTGCAGCCACCCAGCCGAACTTGAGCATCAACGTGGTGATCTTGGTGGCCGCCATGGTGTGCTTCAATCCCACGACGGAAAGCACCAGGCCAATGACATTCGACCAGAAGCGTGAACTGGTTTTCCAGTCCTTCTCGTGTCGCACGCTTTCCACGATGCCGCGCAGGCCCTCTAATGCGCCGACGACATTCATCGCCACCTTCACTTCTTCCGCGCCGGTAAACGACAGCCCGACCTGCACGGCCAAGTTCGTCGCAAGTTCCGCCTTCTCGGCTTCGGTGAAGAGCTCGGGATCGGAGGGCGTACCGCCGATATGCTCCTCGGTCCAGGCGACCGCTTGGTTGAGCTTCTCCGAGAGGGGCGCTGTGAGACTGGCCTCGTTGGTGTCCTTGTCCACGAGACCGGCGGCTTTCAAGCGGTCTCCCGCATCAGCCGCCGCTGGAAGACCTCCGAATCCGGGAAGCAGTTGGGCGGTGGTATCGATTGCGCCCTTGACCAGAGTATTGCCAACGCTTCCTTCCTTGCCGCCGATCGCGCCGGCGGCCTTGTCGCGTGCGTTCTTGTATTCACCGCCCAGCCACAGCCCGGTGTCGACGATCTCCGTCACCTGCGTTGCGACCGCTTTCGCCGCACCGACACCCTGCTGTGCTTTTTTGCGGGCAAATCCTTTGATGTCTTCGGATCCACCCTTTTCGCCGGTGGCGGCACTCTCGGCGCTGTGCAGCAGGGCCGAGCCGAGCCCGTCGGTGACGAACGGCGGGGCGATCGGGGTGAGCACCGCGCTGACGGTCGCATCGGCGACGACATCGAGTGTTTTGGCGAGCGGCGCGCGATATTTCTCCGGAATCTGTTCTTTCAGAGCCGCGACCCGCCGGTGCATGCGCGCACTCCAGCTGTCGTCGTCAGCGTCGCGTGCCACTCCGATGCCCGTCGAGGCGACGACGCCGATCGCTTCGCGGCCGCCGGCAAACGCCCGCGCTGCCTGTGTCGCATCGCGTTCATGAGGTGCTTGTGCGTCGAGGGCCGGCGATGCGCCGCCTCGCCGCTGCTGCACTACGTGTGCCAATTCGTGCGCCAGCACCTGTTTTCCGCCGGCCTGTGAGTTGAGGCGATTCGCGCCAAAAACGATGTCGCGGCCGTGCGTGTACGCTTTTGCATCCATCAGCGCCGCGCTTGCGTGCGCCCGATCATCGTCATGAATGCGCACCGCGCTGAAGTCGGTACCGAAGCGCAGTTCCATTTCCTTGCGCACGTCTTGAGCAAGAGGCACGCCGCCGCTCAGCCCTTGCGTCACGGCTCGATTGCCGGCTTGTCGTTGCAGCGTATACAGCGCTTCGACGGCCGTCGCGACTTCCGGGGATGCGACAGCGCGCCGCATCGGACGCCGCTCGGCCGACGCAGTCTGCGCTTTGCCCGCCGATTTTTGGGCGCCCTCTGCCATGGGCTAGTCCCTCTCATTCTGAAGTAAGCGCTCGATCGCTTCGTCGCTCAATATCGGCTCCGTGAGCCAGTCATAGGCATCCTTTGCCCCTTCGCCGACGGCACCGACCATGTCCGCGGCCGTGTAATAGATCGATTCATCCACTGAGACAATGGCCGCCGTGGTTGCCCCGAGCACTTCCGGTGCGTATGGAATGTCGCGCAACAGCGGAACCTTGCTTGCGAGGTGTTGGACCTCTCCCCCGGTCTCGTTGGAGTCTCCTTCGATCTCTTCGTGCCTTTCCCCCCAATACGTCAGACCCACGCCCAGGGCAGCGAGCGGCGGCGCCGCTTCGCTGACGAAGGAAAGGCGCAGCAGCGCCGACTTTCCGAGCGCCGGCAGGTAATTTTTATCCTTGATGTCTTGGGCTATGGATTTGACCGCGGGGATCACAGCGAGCCAGCCCGCCGCTTCGACGACGGTACCGAGCGGCGCACGAACTTTCGATCCGAGTGTCGGAGCCGCACCGGCCTCGACGGGTGCTGAAACCTTGGGAGCTTCGATCGTCGCGGCGTCTGGAACCCCTTTCGACCCGGCTGCCGCCCGGCTCGAGGCCGTATTCTCGGTGGTCGGTGTCGTGTGCGAGGTGGGTGATTTTTGATCGGGCCGGGCGGCCCGCGAAACTGGCTTTTCCGCAGCCGCTTTGCTTTCTGCCTTGGGTGCCGCCTTTTTCAGCTTGGCCGTCTTCGATTCTGGCTGTGCCTCGGCCTTGGGCCGCGCCTCTGTCTGTGCATGTGATTCCGCTCGCGATTTGCCCTTTGCCTTACCTTCGGACTTTGGCTGCGCCTTGGCCTTGCCCTCGACCTCGGATTTGGCCTTGGCCTTTCCCGCGGCGTTGTTTTTTCCCTTGCCTGTGGAAGTGGATGCTTTCGCTTTGGATGCCTCGCCTTTACCCGCCTTGGCCTTGCTCCCGGATCCAGCGGCCGGTTTTGCAGCTCCTTTCTTCGCACCTTTGCCCGTGCCCTTGCCCGTGCCCTTGGCCTTGCCTGCGGCGGATGACTTGCCTTTGGGCTTGCCCTGCGAAGGGAACTTCGCCTGGTCGGCCGCGTATCCGGCGCGCGTATGCGTTGCGGTGCCAAATCTCACTTCGCTGATCGGGTTTTCGGTGCCGAAATGCTGCTCCAGAATCGCTTGTTTTACCGCCGGTGAAGGGGTGTGCCCATAACTTATGATGATGGATTCGTCCGCCGGCAAGTGCGCGGAGTTGCGAATTGCCTGATCGGTGTTGTACTTCGCGGTGGCACGCGCTTTGGCCGGCGTCTGCAGATGAATCTTGTTGGATTTGAGGTTTACGTGCAGACGTTCCGTCTTACCGCCGACGGTGCGATATATCGAATAATCCGGCTGCGTGTAGCGATCCATGCCCGGCCGCAGTTCCTGACCCGGCACCTCCGGACCACCGGCCACATACTTATCCTGCGGTTTCCCCGCCGTATTCGATGGCGTGCGTTGCGCTTCATCGAAAGCTCCGCTGCGCTGGTTTTTTTCCAATTGTGTACCGCTGGCATTCTCTTGCGCGCGTCCGTAGCGCTTCAGATCCTTCTGTTTTGTGGCAGTGGCGCGGTGCTTTGCGCCGGGCGCCTTGGCGTCTCTCTCCAGCCCACGCACCTTTTTATCGGCGCGCTCCCGGCTTAGCTGCGCATCCTCTTTGCCGGCACTGGCGCGCTGTTGCTTGCGCTCCTGCGTGCTCCGCTTTGCCGCGTCGCGCTGCGATTTCTTTTCATATCCACCGTCGTCATCTTCCAGCCGGTCGCGTGATTTTTTCTTGCGCGCATCATCCCGATCCAGCATCACAGCCGCCGAAGACGCTCCGTTTACATTGACCCGAGAAGCACCACTTGCCACGGCGTCGGCTGCTGTGGCTGCATCGCTCTCCAAGGGAGGACGAGTCGCGCCGTCGACACGAGATCCACCCCGGCGCTGCTGGACCACGTGCGCCAGTTCATGCGCAATCAATCGCTTGCCCTCCGCGGTGTGCGGGGCATAACGGTCCTTGCTGAACGTGATGTCACTGCTCACGGTGTACGCTTTGGCGTCGAGCTGGGCCGCACTGCGGCGAGCATCGTCCGTATCGTGAATGCGCACGTCCTCAAAATTGCTGCCGAAGCGTGTCTCCATGTCGGCGCGCACCCGCGGATCGAGCGGCGTGCCGCCGTTCAACGCGTGGCCATGTGCACGATTGGGCTGCCCGGCAGCCGCCGCCACGCCGGAAGGCGCGCGCGCATTCCTTTGTTCGCGTGATCGAACACCGTCATTCGCTTGTTTGTCGACGGTATGTCGCGATCCATAATTCATCCCGTCAGCCTCTTGTTTGCCAACGGGTAGACCAAATTCTTGCCGAGTTTTTGATATTCCCTGCGGGTCGCGTGCAGGACATGTTCCCGCGATACGATCTTGCCCTCTGCGGCCGCCAGGTGCGCCGCCGCCAGCACGGCGTTTCGGATATTGCCGCCCGACAGGCGGAACTCTCGGGCGAACCACGCAAGATCGACGTCCGGACTTCGGGGTGCCCGCGGCGGCCAGAGCCGTTCCCAAAGCTTGCAGCGCTCGGGCTCTTCCGGAAAAGGAAAATTGACCGTGAATGTCAACCGCCGCGCAAATGCCTCGTCCAGATTTTGCTTGAGATTGGTGGCCAGAATCGCCAAGCCGTCGAAGTTCTCCATCTTTTTCAATAGATATGCGACTTCAATATTGGCGTACCGGTCGTGCGCGTCCTTCACTTCCGAGCGTTTTCCGAACAGTGCATCGGCTTCGTCGAAGAACAGGACCGCGTTTGCGTGTTCGGCGGCCGCAAAGACACGATCCAGGTTCTTTTCGGTGTCCCCGATATATTTGCTGACAATGCCCGCGAGATCGATGCTGTAAAGATCAAGCCCAAGCTCGCGCGCCAGTGCTTCCGCGGACAGCGTTTTACCGGTCCCGGACGGTCCGACAAAAAGCGCGGTGACCCCGACGGCGCGGGAATGGACGCTGCCGCTCGCCCATTCACGGCCGACGGCATTGCGGGTGGTCACGCGCGCACAGATCTCGTGTAGCTGGACGCGGACTTCACTAGGGACCACCAGCGCGTCGAAGTCCGCTTTCGGTGCGATTTTCTGAGCGATCCGCGCGAGATCGGAACCGCATTGCACCCGCACCGCCGCGGCAAGGTCTTCGCACGTTATCTGGGTGGCCTTCGAACAGATGGTCAAGGCATGCGTTTCCGCCGCCGCTTGCTCGATTTGCGCGGCGCTCAGCGAGAAACGCGCCGCAATGCGCTCCAACGCACTGCGTTCAATCTCACAGCCCCGCGCTGCCAGGGCGCGCTGCCACAGACCGTGCCTGGCCTCGGCCGATGGATAGCCGAGTTCGATGCGAATCCAAGGCAGCGCGCCCGCATGCAATGACGGCAGAGGAGCCGCTAGGGCGATGAGGAAGCCGCAAATCGAATTGCCCAAGGTCTCGACGAGCACCCGCAACATCTGACTGTCCCGTTGCTCGAGCCGGGCAATGCCGTGCAGGTACAGCACCGCGTTTGAGAGCAACGCGCCGCGCTGTGCGCGCTGCAACACTGCTAGTAGCTCGCGGGGGCCGGTGCAATCGCGCAGATCGACGAATAGCAGCTTCTGCCGGGCCGCATGTGCGACCGCATGCGCAAGCGACAGCTTTCCCGATCCGTGCGGTCCCGACATCAATATTCTGAGCGGCACGAGGTGCTCTGACTTTGCCGCGATGGCCTGATGAAGCAACGTTTTGGCCGCATCCCCCAAGGCCAGCTCGTCGATGCCCCGCACCGCGGGGATGATCAATTTGGCGCCGCCGAGATGTGCAACGATGCTTTCATTTCCGACCAACCAACTGCGCCACAGACCATCCCATCGCCACGTCCGTGCCAACGGCGATGTCTCGATCGAACCTTCGCTCACCAACAGGCCGAAATGCTCCAGAGGCGCCACGGCAGAGAAGCGTCCACAAATTGCCAACCTTTCACCGACGTTGCGCGCCAGCAGATTGGCAATTAGATCGAGCGTCGGCCGCTTGCGTGCGATGTCGTCTTGCAAATAGGCGTAGATTCGCTCGTATCGAAGATCCACATCAGGCGCCAGGGCAATGAGAAGCGCCGCCAAGTCGGTATTTGGCAGCTTAAATTCCTCGGCGAGCCGCGATGCTCTCGGGAATGCTTTAAAGGCAAAGGCCAGCGCATCCGGCACGCTGACACTCTCGACGGAAAGAAGCGCCGCATCGGGTGTCGTGCTCAGCAGACGCTTGATGTCATTTTGATCCAAATGCATCCCGCGCCAGGGATCCAATAACGTGGCCGGCCCCAATAGGCGGGCCTGCTGATCCACGGCGATTCCGAGGACGCTGTCCAGTACATTGAGCGCCCGCGTCAGAGCGTCGAAGTGGGCGGTTCTTGGCATGGACTCAGCGGGGCCAAGTGTCTTCTTCTTGGCCGAGTTCTTAGCCATGAGTAGCCCACCCTCCATTTTTCATCGGAGTCGCTGTGACGCTGCCAATTTTCATTGCCCCGACTCCGTCGGGCCCGGGATGAGCCCGTGCGTCGCTTCAAACCTCTCGATCGAGGCGCGCATCGTTTCCAGCATCGCCTTTGCGTAGACCGGAGTCGTCACGATGCGCGTGTGCATGTGGGCGGGATTTTTATCCAGATAAAGCTGGCCAAAATCAAAGACAAACTCGAAAGCGTTGTGCCCAACCACAATGAAGTTCGCATAACTACCGATGGCGTTGGATTCATGCTGCTCTGGCATTTAGAGTCCGGAAGTGTCGGCCGGTGGACGCGAGAACTCTTTCAACCGATTGCAATAGCTGTGCCAAGAGCGCAGGAGCGCGGAAAATGAGTCAAGACGCGCTTAATTGCGCGCCAATCCGCACGAGTAGCGGCGAGTGACGTGGGGAGTGTAACGCCGACCGTTACAGCAATTGCCGACCCATTCATTCAATTCGTAAGTCGAATCAACACTCGACTTCGGTCGGCGGCTGTTACATCCGCCGTTACGGTGTCTCGGGATTTGTTACAGCTAGCCGTGCGCTACACACCGAGCGCGCGCGCCTTGGGCCGGTGCCACGAGGCAATCTCAGGCAGGAGTGCTCGAGTGCAGTTTTGGCGCGGGACGGGATCGAGCCAAATCGTACTTGATCATTTTTCTGTAGAGCGTCATGCGCGAGCAGTGCAGTCGTTTCGCCGCCTGGCTCTTGTTCCAAAGAGTGGCGCCGAGGACGGCAATCAACCGCTCGCGCTCACATTGCTGAGACATTGAATTGCCGCAGCGCATGTACGATGGGAGGTCCTCTGGCGACACCAGCTTTCTGGCGGGTTCGATCAACAGCAACTCCACGAGATTTCTAATTTCGCGAATATTCCCCGGCCAATCGTAGTGCATCAATAACGTCATGGCTTCGGTAGTCAACGCTTGCGCGTTGACTTCGCCTGTACTCATCTCGCGCATGTAGTAATCAAATAGTAACGCCACATCTTCCGGGCGTTCGCGCAACGGGGGCAGATGGACATTCACCACGTTTAGGCGGTAATAGAGGTCGCTGCGAAATTGCTGGTTGGCCACCATTTGCCGTAGATCGCGGTTTGTAGCCGCAATCACGCGAATATCGAGAGGTTCGGGCGCGCGGCCGCCAATTTTGTAGATCTGTTTCTGTTCAATGGCGCGCAAGATCTTGGCCTGACTCACCGGACTCATATCTCCAATCTCATCGAGGAACACGGTTCCGCCTTCGGCCTCTTGCAGGCGTCCGCGAAACCGAGAGTAGGCTCCGGTGAAGGCGCCCTTTTCGTACCCAAAAAGCTCGCTTTCAAGCAACGCATCCGGCACGGCCGCGCAATTGACGCAGACAAAATCGCGATTGGAGCGGGAACTGTTCGAATGAATTGCCTCAGCGACTCGCTCTTTTCCGGTTCCTGTCTCGCCGGTAATGAGTACGTTGCAATTGCGCGCCGCTACCTTGGGAATAAACGCATGGAGGCCCCGGATCGCGGAACTCATCCCGACCAATCGTTCCAGCGCTTGGCATGATCCGGTTGTCATTCTGGGAATGGCCTGTCACAGGTCCCGGTCTGTACTACAAGCTGATAAGCACCAGTCTGACTGCCGTGTCGGGTGCGCTCATGATAGCGAGGCGGTGCTGAGCCAATCCTACATGCCCGAAAACTGACTGGCAATCCTGAAAACATTTATACGACGACGATGACGGGCCGTTGCGCTGCAACGCGCAATCCGCAGCGGATTTCCGTCATTTTTTTGCATTGCGAGACCCCGTGTTACAGTCATGAAACATCGAGACCTCCAGACGCCACGAATTGATCGAGATCCTTTCGAGTAATGTGTTTTCCTTCCCCACACTCGAATATCCAGCGGGGCGGCAGATCGGTGAGCAGCGCGACGAGGTGCGCGGCTCTCTCTTTGTCAGGTCCGGGCGGCCAATAGTGTTTAAGGGATTGCTCGTCGAGGTGCGTATAGAAAAACGCGCGCCTTCGCGTCTTGCCAGGGTCACCGCTCAGCTTGATGCATAGGCGAATGAGGCGAAGGCTCTGACGCTGCGACCCGGGCGGGGCCGTTACCTCCGAAAGGGCTGTCCGGTAAGCCATGGCGGCCAGCACTATTAGCTGTCGCCGTCGATCTTTTACCTGCTCCTTGATTTGTCTACCCACTTTGACCGTAGCGCCAATCGACAGGGCGACGGCAACCACGATCACCCATGCCGTGGGGTTGGAAACGACTATCAAGGGTGGAAAGGACCGGATATAAACAAGCCGCGCCAACTCGAACGTTGCCGCCAAAAGCAAGCTCAACCACAGCGCGATTGCGGTCCCATAAATGAGCCAGAGCGCCGTTCCATGGTCAATCTTGCAGCCCCTGCGAAGCATCCCGATCGCTGAGCTAGGAAAACGTATCTCCAGCCATGCCTGCGGGCGATTTGCGAAATATCCATCATGCAATCCGACAGAGCGCTCAATCGCACCGGCGCGACCGACCAGCTCGTTGTAGAGCTGATCGTTTCGCGCGTTGTAAATGATCAAGCCGATCGTGATGGCCAGGCCGAAAAGCGCAAAGAAAGGCACGCCGACATTGGCGATCTCATTGCGCAAGACGGTCAAGGCGACGCTGGCGCCGCTCACCAGGGGGATGAAGCTCAACAGCCGAAATCGAATATCCGTCAGCTTCCGGAACATCTGACCGACTTCGCCGTATTCTTTGAGCAGTGTGTGTGTGCGGGCAGTTCGCATTTCATCCTCCCGGAGCCCAGTGGCTAATATAGGCTTGCCGGCCGCCATGACAACGTCCTGAGGACAGTAGTTCAAGACCCGGATTGGTGCGAAGATCTGGTCCTATCCAAAAGAGATCCTGCGCATGCCAACGCCAGAAGAACGAACCACGACTCTTCGACAAGCTACGGTGACAGCCCAGGCGATTCTGAAAACTGGCGCCCTTCTTGGCTTGGGTCTTTATGTCGTCGGGCTCGTTGCATTCAATACCTTCCTCGTTAAGTATGGCGTAACCGACTTCAATCCACTCAAGGCGCGGTGCATCCTTGCGGGCGCTTGGACGATAACAATTCTCGCTCTCGCCGCGGCACCCGCCTTTGCATTTCGCTATCGCATGTGCATGCTACCGGCTGAGCCGCGACTCAAGAGATTGGCAATATCGCTTGTCTACATGGTTCTCGCGACATTTTTCGCATCGGGGGCCCTGGGCCTGTTATTAAATTGGATTCCGGGCCCACCAGTGCCGCGCGATTTTGAAACGTTTGACACTGGGCTACCGAATTGGCCTTACCTCCTTGGATGGATGACGGTAACCGGCGTCACGCCAATCAGCGAAGTCCGCATAAACTTTGCTGATCCTGCCGGTTGGGTGCGCTCAACAGCCCAAGCCCTGACTCTCCCGGCCATCGGCGGCGTCTTTATCGTAGGCTATTCAATGTGCGAGGTAATATCACCTCAGATAGGCGGTGGACGACCCGTTCCCGCTATCTTTTACTTCAATTCGGAGGCCAAAGACCTCGTGGCTCAAATGAAGCGCGAGACAAAGCCGTTCCATGATCACGATGAGGATGGCTATCCCTTGGCAATCGCCGTCGAGTTGGTTTACGCCGAGGAGAAGCAATACATCATTCGGGTCATGTACTGCACGCCTCCGCCACACCCGACGCTCTCGTACTCCCCGGCGTCGATAAATGCCGATATCGTACAAGCGGTTCGATTCTCCGGAGCGCAATCGGCGCCGATCGGTTCTAACTGCCCATCGTCAGAAGCCGATGCCGAGAACTCGAAATAGGCGCGCTGACACAGACCAGAAACCGTAAGTCATTACAAAATAATGATTTTTGGTGGCAAGGATGGGATTGAAGATCCCGATTGTCCTGCTGAATCTAAAAACATCGAGAGAGATTGTGGCCGCTAATCCGCCAAGCCCATCACGACGCTAAGACGATCGGGTTTACGAGCCGAGACTTCGGCTCCGGTGCTCTTGTCGTCAGCAGCATCGGCCGATGGCGCAACAGAGGTGGGAGGATTTGATCGCTGGCACCCGTGGTTCCCGTGCGCGAGTCGCGGTACCCTCAGCATATTGAAATTGCTGCATTCGGCCGAAATCAGGAGTTCTACTAGTAAGTACCCAAACATCAAGAACGCCCGTCACTTGCGCGGAAAGGAGAGGTTCAGATGAGAGGCTTGTACATACTGACAATCGGAGCTGTCATTGCTTCTCTCGGCGCCCCCGCACATTCACCGTCCGCAGGAGGGCCGGCTGAAGTACCGGAAAGGAGTGTCGAGAGGTCACCATTATTGGACAGAGAAAAAAGGATCCACACACTCGCAACTCGGGAGGGCATCTCAGATGAGGCAATGCTAAAACGACTCGAAGCGGTCGAAAGAAATTTTCACGCAACTTCTATTGACACTAAATCTACCGCTAACCATATTCCTGCTGGTACCGTCTTGGACAAGAAATCAGACGTTTCAAAAAAGATCACCCTTCAAGACCGGCCGCAAAGCAGCGGTTTCGACCTCGCACGCAGGCTGTCTGCGCCGTCCGCTAAGTCCGTATCCCCGGATGGCTTAGTCCAACATCCCGCGGCGCAACCCACTAACGTGAAGGCAGAGGACAATCATGTGATTGGAACACCCGATTTGGAAAAGCCCGAGGCTCATCATCATTCTCATCAAGAGCCGTCACATGGTCCCTGTGAGAAGGCCGGCTCGCCCTCCGACGTATCGAACTGCAAGAAGGCGCGCGAGGCGATGCAAAATCCGCCGTAAAAAACGATGCACGTCGAAGTGTTCGTATCGCGTTGTGTGCCGCAGCAATGCGCCGTTCAAATCTCCCGGCTGATCACCCGGATTAAGTTCCGCATCTTCGACGCGAACGGTTTCACGCCCAACGGTCATATCGCTAAACGAACCACGATAAAGCGCCACTGCCACGTAGCAAATTGGATTGTCGCGACGAGATCCTCTTAAAATTCTCCGGACCCGCACAGCAGGCGCCATGTCCAACGCACCTTCATCTATTTTGGCGTCCCAAGCGTATCCGGAGTCAAACCCGGCGAGCCGCTCCAAAGCGTCCACTATTACCGGAGGTAGTCCATGGATAAATTGATCGAAGCGATCGCGCAAAATCTCGGCACGATCGGTCTCCTGATATTTCTGGCTGTAATGGCAATTCTAAGCGTGGTACGCGAAATAGCTCGAATCCGACTCGACATTGCCCGACACCGATCGAGCGATCTCCTAAATCGCCGTTTTGCATCGTATGGAATTCTCTGGTCGCAGATGAAGGACCTAGCAATCTATTCGGCCATCCCGTTCGACGAGAAAATCGCGGAATCTCTTAGGGACCGACTGTCTTCCTGGTATTTCTCGGCGGATGGAGGGATGCTGTTGTCCGCTTCGGCGCGCGACTTCTACTTTGCGCTCCAGGACACTCTGACCACTTTGGCTGGCGCAACACTTATAGCGTTCCAGCGAAGCACCGATCCCAGAAAGTCGTTCCTAGAAGTGTTAAATACCCACATCGCATCGCACCCCGAATGCGTCGAAGCCCAGAACGACAATCGCCCAGAACACATGCCGGCTGAAAAGTGGCGCAGCCTCTGCAAGGTACTCACCGACGACGTGCTCTGTCAACGCCGGACGAAAACTGCTCATTTATGGCGGTTGAAAATTGCACACTTTGATTGAGGTGTCGAACCTCAGTGCGCCTTTGCCTCCTTTTT
>Ga0210384_10004619_pt1 | contig 15303 bp, 13 predicted proteins | sample IncBWH2MmetaG_FD_160574 | JGI IMG/M metagenome (GOLD analysis project Ga0210384, IMG submission 160574) | Forest soil microbial communities from Barre Woods Harvard Forest LTER site, Petersham, Massachusetts, United States - Inc-BW-H-2-M | ecosystem: Environmental > Terrestrial > Soil >...
ATGTCGATCTCATGCTGGCAGTGCGGGCATACGAAGTAGCTCATGTTCTCGACCATACCCACTAGGTCGACCTTCATCTGTTTAAACATCTCAATGGCTTTGCGGCCGTCCTGCAGGGAAACATCCGACGGCGTCGAGACCACAATCGCTCCGGTGAGTGGAACGGTCTGAATCAGCGAGAGCGAAACGTCGCCTGTGCCCGGAGGCAGATCGACTATCAGGTAATCCAGCTCCCCCCACTCCACCGACCCAAGAAACTGTTTCATGATCGAGTGCAGCATCGGCCCCCGCCAAATCAGCGGCTTATCGCCCGGATTCAGCAGCCCGACCGAGATGAATTTAACCTCATGGACCGTAAGCGGACGAATGCGGTTGTCGCCGAGAACTTCCGGCTGGGCATTCATCCCCAACATAAGAGGCACGTTAGGGCCGTAAACATCGGCGTCAAGCAGCCCTACGCGGTGCCCAAACTTGGCCAGTGTTACGGCCAAATTGACGGAGAGCGTAGTTTTGCCCACGCCTCCCTTCCCCGACCCAACCGCCACAATGGCGTTGACGCCCGGCAACGGCTGCGGCGCCGGTTGCTGCTGACCTTGATGCGAATGCGAGTGCGATCCCACAGGGTACCTTCCAATCTCAAGCTAACTGGATAAAAGCTGATTATATGCCCACGTTGGGGCAGGCGCCCCCGCCTACCCAACGGAGGGTAGTGGTGCAGTTTGGTAAATTCGCTCCGCGAGCATTGTCATTCCGAGCCGGGTTTTATCGGCAAGGAATCTGCTCCGCCCGCAAAATAGCAGATTCCTCGCGCGATACTGCCGCGCTTCGGAATGACAATTTTGAATAAATATTTGAAATGCAACCACTACCCAACGGAGCAAAGCTCCGCAGGAACGCACTCCTACTGCCCAACTGCCGGCACTATGCAAAATATTCTCAAACAGGGGAATTTCACGAAAATAAAGTCTTCGAAGTTGGCGGAGCACACTTTTGAACATGTTCAATAAATGAAACAACTCTTGTGGTATCAATTGCTTACGAGGAAATTTACAAATTGTTCCACGTGGAACAATTTTTCAATCCCGCCGTGCCCGGCTGCGCTGCCTCTCCCGCTCAGCGAGCCGATGCTCGCGCCGCCGTCCGGCATCTTCATAGCGATGTTTCTCCTCTGGCGTCTCCGGAACGACCGGCGGCACCGGCTGCGGCCGTCCTTCCTTATCCACCGCCACAAACGTGAAGTAAGCCGAGCTTACGTGCGAGCGTGTGTTGAGCAAATAGTTTTCCGTCCACACCTTGACTCCCACTTCCATGGAAGTATGAAACGCCCGGTTCACCGACGAGCGCAGCACGACAAAATTTCCCACTCTCGCCGAGGTGACAAAGTCAAGATGATCGACCGAGGCCGTGACCACGTAGTGCCGAGAGTGGCGGTGCGCCGCCATAGCGGCAGCGATATCCATCCAGTGCATGAGGCGTCCACCCAGCAGCCCGTGGAGAGGGTTGGTGTCGTTGGGCAGAACTAGTTCCGTCATTTCCGATTGCGAATCGCGGACGGGGCGTGGCGTGAGGTCGGGAGTCGTGGCCATAGGAGGAACTATTCTAATTCACTTGGCTTGAGGCATCGACTTGTACGCGCTCTGTAGTAGGCTGAGATTCACAGGCGGCGACAATCATGGATCGAATTGCAATGTTGAAAGAAATTCTGGCAGCAAACCCGGTCGACTCATTCGCGCGCTACGGTCTGGCGATGGAGTACGCGAACTCGGGCGAACTCGAAACGTCACTCGCGGAGTTCGCCACCCTCTTACAAAATACTCCCGACTACACGGCCGGGTACTTCATGGCGGCGCAAACGCTGGTGAAGGCGTCGCGCGTCGACGACGCGAAGAAGATGCTGGGCGATGGCATCGCCTCCGCGAAAAGGACAGGCAACGGTCATGCCCTGAGCGAGATGGAAGCGATGTTGGAGGAGTTGGGATAACGAGGAGCCGCAGAGCGCAACCGCGCCCGCAGTCAGTCCGCTTTACGAGCCGTGCGGATCATGAACTTCTCCACCAGGCTCGGAAACAGTTGATACAACTTCACCACCGGGTGCATCGTCCAGGGGACGATCACTTCTCTCTTCTGCTTGCGGTAACCCTCGAGAACCGCGCGCGCGACGCGCTCGGCGCTGATGCCGCGGATGTTAGGCGGCTTCACCGTCATCGTCTCGTTGCCTCTCACAATATTTGCAACAAAGTTCGTACGCACGTAGCCGGGGCAGACGGTTATTACATGCACGCCGGTTCCGGCGAGTTCGACATTCGCAGCTTTGCCCATGGCGTTCATGGCAAATTTTGTGGCGCTGTATCCAGCGCTGTAGGGCAGCGGCAGGTGCCCCGCAACGCTGGAGATGTTGATGATCGTGCCAGAGCCTTGTTCACGCATGAGCGGCAGAACCGCCCGCATGGCCTCAATGGTCCCGAAGAAATTTGTTTCAAACATAGCGCGGAAGGCGGACATGTCCATAGTGGCAACAGCATCGCTAACACCATGACCTGCATTGTTGACCCACACGTCGATGCGGTGGAAGTGGTGGCGCGTCAGACTGATCACGCGGTCGATCTCTTCGCGGTTGTGCACATCGCAGGCCAGCGCCAGTGTGCGGCCGGCGTTGCCGATGCGCGTTCGCGCAGCCTCTGCGCGGTTGGCGTCGCGGGAGAGAAGGACGCAAAACGCTCCTTGATCGACAAAACTCTTGGCGATGGCTTCGCCAATTCCCATGGATGCGCCTGTAACCACCACGACCTTGTTCGCGATTTCCTGCATGAACTGGTTGTATGTTGCGGGGAGGGGGCGTGTCAACGAGGGCTGTGCCAACGAGGGCCGCGACACGGCGTATACTCAGGTTTTAGATTCACCTCTGGAGTACATTCGCTATGAATACGCCGCAGACTCTCGGCGAACTCCGCCGTAGTGGTTTCTCTGAATCCCGCTTGCGGACGCGTCGCGTCAAGGACGAAATGCGCGAGAATCTGATCGCGCGGCTACGTGAAGGCGGCAGCATCTTCCCCGGCATTGTGGGATACGACGACACTGTAATTCCGCAACTTGTGAACGCGATCCTCTCGCGGCATAACTACATTCTGCTTGGGCTTCGAGGACAAGCGAAGAGCCGCATTCTGCGAGCGCTCACGACCCTGCTGGATGAGCAAACGCCCTACATTGCGGGTTGCGAGATTCGCGACAATCCTTACGATCCACTATGCCGCCGCTGCAAGCAGGAATTCGCGCGGCTTGGGGACACGCTGCCGATTGCGTGGCTGTTGCCGGAAGAACGTTACGTAGAAAAGCTGGCGACTCCCGATGTGACCATTGCCGACCTGATTGGCGATATTGATCCGATCAAAGCTGCCCGCGGCGGACATGAACTGGGCAGCGAGCTTACCGTGCACTATGGGCTGCTCCCTCGGGCAAATCGTGGCGTGTTTGCCATTAATGAACTGCCGGATCTCGCAGGAAAGATTCAGGTCGGATTGTTCAACATAATGCAGGAAGGCGACGTACAGATTAAGGGGTACCCTGTGCGCCTGCCGCTGGACGTGGCGCTGGTCTTTAGCGCGAACCCAGAAGACTATACGGCGCGCGGGAAGATCATTACACCATTGAAAGACCGTATTGGTTCTGAAATACGAACACACTATCCAGCCACCGTGGAAGAAGGTACGACAATTACGGCTCAAGAAGCTTGGGTGAAGCGCGACGGCCTGCTTCTGCATCTGCCGACCTACGTGAGCGATGTTGTCGAGCGGATTGCGTTTGCGGCGCGCGAGGACAAGCGTATTGACAAACGCTCCGGCGTGAGCCAGCGCTTGCCCATCTCCTGCATGGAGAACGTGATCTCGAATGCCGAGCGACGCGCTCTACGGAACGATGAAGCTACCGTGGTGCCGCGTATCGCGGACGTCTACGCTGCGATGCCTGCGATTACGGGCAAACTGGAGCTCGAGTACGAAGGCGAATTGAAGGGCGCGGACCATGTGGTGCGCGAATTGATTCGGACCGCTGTCGCCAAGACGTTTGATGGTTATTTTGCGAACGCCAACCTGCAACAGATTGTGCAGTGGTTTGATTTAGGTGGCGAGATTCAGATGGCGGAGTCTGCTTCCGCGAAGGAATCGCTGGAGGGTCTGAAGAATATCCAAGGTCTGCTTGAGAAAGTGAAACAGCTTGACGTGACTGCTAAGGACGGCGAAGAGACGCAGGTTTCCGCGGCGGAGTTTGTGCTCGAGGGCCTACACGCACACAAACGTATCGGACGCAGTGAGGAGCGAGTCTTTACGGCGGGAGAAAAACCGGTGAAGAAACAGGAGACGACTGTGTCGCATGAAGACTTCCCGGAACGGCAGCGGGGGCGCCGGTCGTTTAACTAGAGGCTTTCGACAGAGTTGTTATGAAACGCATCCGTTACAGCAAATACGTGCCTGATCCGGCCTCGGAGATGAGTCTGGAAGATCTTGTGTCTGCTCTTTCGGATTATCTGCTGCGCAGTGGCTTTGAAGATCAGTATGGGTACTACGATGCTCCGAACGAGCAGACGATGGACGAGCTGCGGCAGGCCATTGAACAGGCTTTGCTGGAGGGCGAATTCGTCGATGAATCTCTGCGGGAACAATTACGGCAGATGCAGATGGACGGCACGCTCGATGGGTTGATCGAGAAGTTAATTCAGCGCATGCAGCAGGAAGAGTTCATCACCATCGACAAGCCGCACGATCCGTCGGCGCAATCGAGCGTGGGTGGGCAGGTGGGCGACTCACAAGCGCAGGCGCGCTTCGAGGTAACGGACAAAGGGTTGGATCTCCTCGGATACAAGTCGCTGCGCGATCTGCTGGGGTCGCTGGGCAAGGCCAGTTTTGGACGCCACGACACGCGCGACATGGCGACCGGGATCGAGGCCAGTGGAGCGTCAAAGCCCTACGAGTTCGGCGACACGCTGAATCTTGATATTCCCGAAACGCTTTCGCGGGCTTTCCAGCGCGAGGGATTATCCTTGCCACTCAATTTGGAGTATTCCGACTTGCACGTGCACCAGTGCGAGTATCAATCGTCGTGCGCGACGGTACTGATGCTCGATTGCTCACACTCCATGATTTTGTATGGGGAAGACCGCTTCACGCCAGCGAAGAAAGTGGCGATGGCGTTGTCTCATCTAATTCGTACGCAGTATCCCGGAGACTCGCTGTCTTTACTTCTCTTTCATGACTCTGCTGAAGAACTTCCGCTTTCGCAACTTGCACGGGTGAAGGTCGGGCCCTACTACACCAACACGCGCGAAGGTTTGCGCGTGGCGCAGAGAATTCTGCAGCGCCAGCGCAAGGACATGAAGCAGATCATCATGATCACGGATGGGAAACCATCTGCACTGACTTTGGAAGACGGACGGATTTACAAGAATGCCTTCGGACTCGACCCTCTGGTGGTGAGTCAGACGCTCGAAGAAGTTTCGAAATGCAAGAAAGCTGGGATATTGATCAACACCTTCATGCTTGCATCGGACTATGGGCTGGTACAGTTCGTTCAAAAAGTTTCGCAGATGTGCTGCGGAAAAGCGTATTTCACCACGCCTTATAATCTGGGGCAGTATCTTTTGATGGACTATATGTCGCGGAAGTCGAAGACGATCCACTAGAGCGCTCTGCGGAGCTTTGCTCCGCTGGGCAGGCGGGGCGCCTGCCCCCACATGTGTGTTGCCTGCCGAAAGCCGACGGCCAAGAGTTAGCCTTGTTTCACAATCTCCTGCACTGCACGGTAGGCCTGATCGATGGCGGCGTCCGCATACGAGTATGCGGCTGCGTCGGCGTTGGCGATGGCGATTCTGCCGAAGGGTTTACGGGCAACCGTGCACGGCTGTTCCCCGCCCTCCAGCCAAAATTTATCCCACAGTGAGTTGTATTCGTAGGCGTAGCCGTGTGGCCAACGGTTCACGGTAATGGCGGCGATGTCGCGCGCTGGATCGAACCCGCCTGCGCCTAGCGTGCGGGCCATCTGCTCGCGGACGTTGCGTTCGATGGTGGCAAATTGCGTCACGAAGAGTTGCGTGCGGCCCATGCGATGTTGATCGCGCGCCGGCAGGCCCGGCTTACAGGGCGTCTTGCCGAGGTGAATGATGACGGGATCTTCAGGCTTCTGCGAACACTGATAGTCGCCGATACTGACGGGAAGATCGAGGGTCATGATGGTGTGGTAGCTGCCCGGAGCGTAAACGTAGTTCACGCCGAGCTTCTTGAAGGACGTCCAATTATTCAGCGCAACGTTGGTGTAGAGTAACGGGACTTTCGCGGCGGACGCGAGCGCGTCTTTTTGTGTTTCGGGAAGATCGGGGCAAATATACGGAATCACCACATGCCAGCAAGCGAGAATGCAGTTCTTTCCGCGAACCGTGCGTAGCTTGCCGCCGCGAACGTAGGCGACTTCGACATTCTTCGCCGTCGCCGCGTCCCCCTCGTGCTTCACGCGAACCACGGAGCTATTTAGGCGGATTCTTATATTGGAACCTGCTCTGTCAAGGCTGGCATAGTTGGCTCGCGCCGTGACCACATCCTGCGCGGAGCTGCCCGGAATGGCTTCGGGAATCAGTTTGCGTACCAAGAGCCGCGCAATCGAAGCATTGCCGTCTGGAAAATGGAAGAAATACTTCTCGGCCTCGTCGCTGCGGATGGCGTCATAGTTCTGGCCGGGGCCGGGCTCGGGATCGAGAATGAGGCCCTCGAAACCCGGCAATCCCATCCCCCAGGCATCTTGCGCAGAAATAGCGTCAAGACCGAGGCCAAATGAGGAATGCGGCGCGGCCTGGTAGAGCTTGACGATTTCCGGACTGACGCCCATCACATCGGTCAGATATTTCGCGCAACTCATCCGAGCCAGGCGCGCCTTTTTCTCCGCCGAACTCAGGCCAGGCATGTAGTCTTTCTTTTCCTGATGCAGGCGAACGTAGTCTCGCTTGGCCTTTTCCGAAAGCGGCGCCTCGGCGAGAAACGTTTTCCAGATGTCTTTTGAGGCATCCTGTGAGACACCCTGCGAAGTATCCTCTGCGCTGACGGAGAGATCTCCTCCCTCGCTTTCACTCAGGGGACTGGGGTCGGCCGCCAATTTATCCGCACCAAAAGTTTCCTTGTCGAAAAAGATGTGGGGATTGAGCCCTTGCGCGCGGTAGAGATCTTTGTGGTTGTACTTTTGGTAGCTCCCAACATCAATGCCAAGGTCATTGATCATATTCTTAGCGATAGCGCTATAGGGAGCGGGGCTTTCGATGGAGAATGCGCCGCCGTAACCGAGCATCTTGCGCCCGCCCACGGTGAATTCGTTGCGTTTGGCATGTCCGCCGAAATCGTCGTGATTTTCCAGAATTAGAATCTTTGCTTTGCCGCTCATCGCGCGCTGAAAGTAAAAGGCCGAAGAAAGACCGCTGATGCCGCCGCCGACCACCACAAGGTCGTAATCTTCGCCGGTATCGTCTGGCTTGCCCGCGTCATCCCAGAAGGTTCCGTCGCGAAGGCTATGCATGACCTCAAAAGCGCCGGCATGGCTTCCGCGTAGACCGGTGAGAGCGGGCGGGTAGTAGTCCGGGGATTTTTCGGGATCTGCGCCGGATTCCAGCGCCTCGAGCATTCCAGCGGGAAGCATCGTGGCTCCCGCGGTGACGGCAACACCATTCAGGAAGTCGCGCCGCGTGATGTTGCGGTGCATCCCGAGTTCGCGATCTTTGACGGCTGACATGGGCCCTCCGCACTCCTCAGGGGTTAAAGCCCCACTTTTCTTGAGCCATATCGCAGCGCTGAAGCGCTGCGCCGCCCAAAAGCAAAACCAACAGCGCGTTTTCCCGTAGGAGTAAAGTCGCGCCCCTTACAGAACTAGCGTTCATTGATCGAATTCCCTCAGTGATGCCAGCCCTCGCGGGCGAGGCGCCCGCGCACAATCGCTTAGGCCTTCGGCGGGGCGGTCTCGGCGGCTTGAAAGCCGCATCTGTTGTGGCTACCATCGCAAAACGGCTTGTTGGCGGATTGGCCGCAGCGGCAGAGGGAAATCCCTGCCTTGCCCGTCAAATCGTATTCGTTGCCATCGCCGTCCACCAGCTTCACCGGACCTTCCACGCGAAACGGGCCGTTCTTGCGCACGCTAATCGTTACATCAGCCATTTGTGTTTTCTCCAAAGAATGCGAATTTATCAAGAACTTCTGATGCGAGTTCTGCAACGCGAACTGAATCTAGGCGGCAACCCGCCGGGTGAGCAGCAGGCGGCGGTAGAGACTCAGATACTCGTCGAGCATGCGGCGCGCCGGAAACCGGGTACGGGCACGCTGGTAGGCAAGGTTACCATGCGCACGGCAGAAATCGCGATCCTCGCTCAAGCGGCGCAGTGCGGTGGCGAGACTGGCCGCATCGTTGGTGCAAAAATAAACAGCAGCGTCGCCCCAGATTTCGCGGAACACAGGAATGTCGTTGGCGACAATCGCACAGCGGGAGAATGCCGCTTCCAACAGGGCCATACCGAAGGGCTCATAGCGTGAAGTCGCCACATAGATGGAAGACTTGCTGTAGAGCAGGCGTAGCTGGGCTTCGGTCTGCGGCCCACGAAAAGCGACATCATAGTCTTCGGTTTTGAGCTTCACGTCGGCACGTATGGGGAATCGCACCACGTCGACCGGCTGGTCGGCGGCCACAATGCACACCGGTAGAGGGTGCGAATGCTGCGTCAGCAAGGAAACCTGTTTGCCCGCATCCCAGAGCTTACCCACGCAGAGCACCGAGTCGTCCTTGGAAATGTAGGGATTGAACATCAGCGGATTGCGGCCGTTGTAGATGACCGTGCCGTCCGCCGGCTTGGCGTAGCACAGGCGAATGGAATCGAGCATGAACATGGAGGGCGAAACCACCACCGAAGCGCCACGAATTCCGTCGGCTACCATGCCCCGGTACCAGCGCATCCATTGGGTTTCGCGCGGCTCGTGTCCGTGGACAGCGATCCACCAGTTCAGGAGGTCTCCGTGCGCGACCACGATGCGCGGGATGTTCACGGGCAGCGCGCCGAAACAGTATTGCGTCAAGTGCAGAAGATCGGGTTTAAGCTCGGCGACCAGAGCGCACAAATAGGCGCTGGCCTCATCGAAATCCGCTTCGCCTTCCTGCATCCATTCCAGGCGGAACGCCGTGGGGTGGTAGTCGAATCCCGGCAGGTTGTCCATCCACGCGATTTGCTCCGGAAGTGGAACGTCGCCAAAGCTGACCAGCGTCACCCGGACACCGCGGTCTACAAGGCCGGTCACGAGTTCCCGGGCATACGTCCAGGTCCCGGTAAGCGTGTCGGCTGTGAGGAGGATATGCATGCTTTTGACGATCCGGCACTCGGAACTTGAGGGCCGGGGTGCGGATAGCACTGGGCGCTATTGTAACGCGGGGGTTGCTGAAATGCAGCTATTGTCTCGCGAAGGAGAGCTGTGCGGAGTGCAAGAAATTGCACTTGCACACACACCCGTCGAGGCGCATCCCAACTTTGCCTTCCCTTGCCGCAAATGCTATGGTGTGCGACGAGTACAAGTGAGCATCCATGACTGACTGCCTGTTTTGCAAAATCGTGCAGGGGGAAATTCCGTCGAAGAAAGTCTACGAAGACGAGCATAGCTTTGCGTTTGAAGACATCCAGCCGAAGGCTCCCACGCACGTGCTGATCATTCCCAAGAAGCATATTCGAGGGCTGAAGGAAGCTGTGCTGGAAGACGCCGAACTGATTGGCCGTCTAAATCTGGTGGCTGCAAAGATTGGGCGCGAGCGCGGGATCGAGGATGGATAACGGACAGTACTAAATGTTGGCCCACGATCGGGGCAATCTGTGTTTCATATTCATCTGCATTTACTGGGAGGACGGGATTTGAGCTGGCCGCCGGGGTAAGTCAGATTGCAGATTTTAGATTGCAGATCTCGAAGCGGTTGGGTTGCACGGGCGGTGACGCCCGCGCCTCCATTGAAAGCTACTGCACCACCTGCGTCTCTTCTTCCTCGCTAGCGCCGTGGCGGCGTAGCAGCTGCGGCAGGTTTTGCGAGAACGCTGAGCGCGGCACGACCATGTCGCAGCCCGCCTCCTGGGCTTTTAACTTCAGTTCGCCCTGGATATGCGAGAGGAATCCGATGAAGCTGGTTCCCTTCTTCAACTTGCTCTTGAGCCTGGGAATTGTAGCGAGCGGCTTGGCGTTGGCGTTGTTCAGATCGAAAATAATCAACGAAGGCTTTTCTTCGCCATTTTCCTTGATGCGGTCGAGCAGCTCTTTCTCCGTCTTGACGAATTCGACCTTCACGTTCATCTTGCGCGCTGTTTCCTGAATTTTCGCAAGAAAAAATAAATCCTCGACGAAGGCAAAAATTCGGGAATTGGCGTCTTCGCGGACGGGAAGCGGATCAGGATCGCCCACGGCATAGGAGCCCGAAAAGCCTGGCCTGCCGGAGCGGCGCCCGTTACTGTTGTCGCCGTTTTGCAAGGCAGCACGGTAACTGTGGTCCATGGGAGCGGTGTAAATTCCGCCGGGATTATTTTGGCGTTCGTGGCGGTCACGACGCTGTTGCCCGTTGCGGCCCTGACCTTGTCGTGGTCCCTGGCCTTGGCTTTGTCCCTGCCCCTGCTGTTGACTACCAGGGCGGCGCCCGCGACGGCGCCGGCCCTTGCCGGGCGTGCCGGAAGAGTGGTCTCTCGGATTCATAGATTTCTCTGTTTGCTCAAGTGTTGTAAGTTACGTGCCGTTTTGCGGCACACGGGCTGTAGTTCACCCAGCCATCACCGCGTAGCAGGCAGCAACCAGCTATCTGCATATCCATTACGGTGGGGCGGAAAAGCCAGTTCTTGAATTTGCCTAGTCGTTGCTCAGTCCAAAGCGCTTGAAGCTGATGCGCGAAAGGGCCAGCACGGGAGCGTGGCCAATGGGAACAATATGATGTTACTCACATCCGGCAATTCCGCGCAAGTGCCTAGAGTCACCTGTCACAAGAAAACTGTGAAAATCGTCCCCGTCAGGCTGTCCAAGAGGGCGGCTGGATTGGGGTCTAGACCCGAGCGGCTAGACTTGGCAGGCATCCTTGGCCCAGGCCACGGCCCGCCAATACGAGGAGGATACCGCTTCCTCGTCGAGATGCATTTGCACAGCCAGATCTTTCATCCTCGACCAGTTGCCGGATTCCTGCGCCAGCACCAATTCGAACGGCGCGGCCAGTGGGCTTGGCTCGCCGAGCAGGGCGGCCTTGATTTCCTGGGAGATCGGGACACGCTCCAGCAATTCCGCCAGCGGAATCTCCAGGATCACATCCAGCAGCGACATCAGCCCCAGGAAAAAGAGGTCTTCGCTGCCGCCGACAACATGGGGAGCCAGCGCTTCGCAAAACCGCGCCCGGGTCAGAGCGGTGCGGATGAGTTCCGTCGACGCTGCAGCTCCTGCGTGGAGCGTCACCACCAGCGCCACCCATTTGCGAATCTGCTTTTCTCCCAGCACCATGAGCGCGTGGCGGACGGAGCGGATTTCCGCAGTGAAAAAGAATGCCGACGAATTCAGGTAACGCAACAAGCGATAGCACAGTGAGGCGTCGGCCTTGATCTGCCGTTCGACTTCATCCAGATCGACCACAGGTTGGGAGACTTCGCGCAACAGGCATAGGGCATGAATCTGCATGGGCGAGATTTCGCGGGTATGCAGGATCACCGGCTTCTGGAAAAAGTAGCCCTGGAAATAGTGGAAACCCAAATCGAGAGCGGTTTGCAGTTCTTGTTGCGTCTCTATTTTTTCCGCCAGGAACATCAGGTTCGGGCGGCTGTACTCTTTGATGAGCGCGCGGCACTCCTCCACGGTCGTCGCCATCCAATCCACCTTCAGCATGTCAGCAAGCGGGATCATCACGCGCCGGGGGTCGTTGGCGACAAAGTCGTCGAGCGCCAACCGGTAGCCCGCGGCCTTCAAACGCACGCACGCCTCGATTACTTCCACGTCCGGCGGAACCGTCTCCAGAATTTCCAGCACCACGCGCTCCTTGGGGAGCAGCGTCATGTACTCCTTCATCAGGGTTTCCGTTGTGCAATTGAAAAAACCGACTGCCTGGTCGCAAAGAAGGTCGAGACCCATGAGGAGAGAGCTGTCCAACGTGCTGCGGCATGCGATATCGGCATCGGTGCCCCCAAAGCTGTTCTCCCAACTATCGCGAAAGAGCAACTCGTATCCAAACAGGCGGCGCTGCCGGTCGAAGATAGGTTGGCGTGCGACAAACCGCACACCTTGCGGTTTTTGCGCGGGAGCTGCGGCTGTATGCGACAAAGCAGGCGACCTCTACTCTAGGCTCATCGGCACGAGCTTCTACAACTGTAGCGGCGGCAGCACGGAACTACTGTGAAAAGACGGACACTCTATACCTTCGTGTTCCCAAAAAAGGAGCTTGCTGTGCCCGCTGGCGGTCGCAGTTTGAGATGGACATCCCTCCACAACCCTAGCGGCATCCGATGGTAAAATTGCTGCAATTTGAACAGAATGGCTTGTGACTTTCAGTCCGCCACTGATGTCTGAGACCATGTTTGTGCGTCCGTCGCAGATTCCTTATTGTTGTGGAAATCAGAATCTCACTCCCTCGAGGTACCAATCCAATGCAACGCTTTGTACTATTTCTGTTTGTGCTTACGATGGCGCTGGCTGCCGGTGCCGAGCAAGTCACACTTAAGAACGGCGACAAGTTCACCGGAAGTGTTATCAAGTCCGACGGCAAGACTCTGGTGCTGAAAACCGAGTTCGCGGGCGACATCACCATCAAGTGGGCCGGCATTCAGGACCTGACTTCCGACAAGAAGCTTTATGTGGCGACTCCGGACAAGAAAATGGTGTCCGGCACCGTGGCTACGCAGGATGCGGATCTGGTGGTCACTACGCCGCAGGGCGGTGTACACGTGCCCAAAGCTTCTGTCGGCGTGATCCGCTCGGAAGGCGAACAGGCTGCCTATGAGGCTTCCTTGCATCCGTCGTTGAGCCGCAACTGGGCGGGTGGAGTCAACTTTGGCTTCGCACTGTCGCGCGGCAACAGCGCCACGAAAAACTTGAATCTGGCATTCAATGCCGTGCGGCCTACAGACAAAGACAAGATCACTCTGTATGCGAACTCCCTGTATTCGACCAATGACAAATCCGGTGCGACTCCGAGCACGACCGCCAACGCAATTCTCGGCGGTATCCGCTATGACCGGAATTTGACGCGGCGAGTGTTCGCCTTCGGCTCGGGAGATTTCCAGCACGACGAGCTGCAGTTTCTTGATATCCGTTCCATCCTCACTGGCGGTCTGGGTTTCCATGCCATCAAGAACGACCACACGACGCTTGATTTTCTGGGTGGTGCAAATTACACGCGGGAAAGCTATTCCGCAAATGGTATAAATCCGGCGCTAACCCGCAGCTTTGCCGGCTTGTCGTTGGGAGATGAGCTAAGCCATAAGTTGGGCGCAGCCTCACTCTTTACGCAGCGCTTTTACTACTACCCGAATCTGAACAATGGCGGCGGCTACCGCACCGCGCTGGACGCGGGCCTCTCCACCAAGCTCAACACATGGCTGGGATGGCAAATGGGCTTCAGTGACCGCTACACCAGCAATCCCGTGGGAGCCAATCTGAAGAACGATTTGGTGTTCACAACGGGCTTGGCGCTGACGTTCAAGCATTAGAGGAATCGCATATTATTGTTCGAGACGGCCAGAATCGAGACGGCCAGAATCAAGACGAGAACGCACTGGATTCCATTACCGCATATGACCGGATCGCGCCCAGCTTTCACGAATTGAGCAAGCGCCGTCGGCCCTACCTGGACGCGATCGACGCGGAAATTCTGCGCCGCATCCCTGCTAAGGCCGTGTCTCTGCTCGACGCAGGAGCTGGCGATGGACGAAGGGCGTTACACATCGTCGGCCAATCCGGCCTTCGCCAGACCGTGTTGCTCGAACCGAGTTCCGGGATGCGAGCGCTCATTCCGCCAGGTTGTGAAGTGTGGGATACGAAGATCGAAGCGCTGCCCGATACCGGCAGGCGGTTCGATGTGGTCCTCTGTCTATGGAACGTACTCGGGCACGAGCCAAGCGGCGAGCTTCGAGTGGCGGCGCTCAAGAATCTGGCGCGGCTCTGCTCCGTTGGAGGCTCGATTTTCCTTGACGTACTGCATCGCTACAACGTCGCGGAGTGTGGCGCAAGCACGGTGTTGCGGCGACTTTTTCGCGATATGCTTTTCCCGGCAGATCACAACGGAGACGTCCCTGTAAGGTGGCGGTACAGCGGGCACGATGTCGAAACCCGCGGCCACGTATTTACTACGAGTGAAATGGCTGGACTCTTCAGCCAAGCAGGTCTCGCGGTGACAGAGCGAATCGTCCTGGACTATCGCACCGGACAACGCAGGCGATGGCCCGCCTTCGGAAATCTTCTGTACGTCTTGCGTCCCGAGACCGTCAGAAAGCAATCAGACTTCGTTCAAGCCGAGGCTCATTCGAACCAGTCGCTGCGGTAGGCAACCCACCAACTGATATACACAATCGGGATCGTGGCGAACAGCGCCCACCACAGCGGCAACGCATACGAAGCGAAACCCAGAACGGTGAAGACGATCCAGAACACTTTTCGCTGCATGGGTTCATTCTAGTCCCTGCATGCTTCTGATCAAGCGCACAAAAGACCCCTCAACTCTGCGCAGACCTCATCAACTTCCGCATCAGTTATGCCTACAAAAAATGGCAGCGCCAGAACACGTCCGGCCACGGACTCGGTCACCGCCAGCGAACTGCTCTGGCGGTAGCGCCCATGCAGCACAGGCTGCACGTGCAAGGGTGCGAAGTAGCGTCCAGCACCGATGCCCAGGTAGAGCAGACCCTGCCAGACCCGGTCGCGGTCTTTTCTTCCGAACTGCGGCGCGAGTTGGATCGCGTAGGCGAACCAACTGATGCTGCCATACGCGCATTCAAGCGGGGGCGTCAGTACTGTTTCGCAGCCTCGCAGCCGCGTGGCGTAGGATGCCGCCAGCTTCTCCCTCTGCTTCAGAATCCCTTCTATCCGGGACAACTGTGCGACACCAAGAGCGCAGTTAATATCTGCGATACGGTAGCTGTAGCCAGCCTCAGCGTGCTGTCCGGCCCAGTCCAGCGTGTCGTCTTTCCCCTGGCTGCGCAGCACTTTGGCGCGGCGGGCGATTCCAGGATTGGAAGTCACTAGCACCCCGCCTTCACCAGTCGTAATTTGCTTGTTGGGATAGAAGGCAAACAACCCGGCGTCG
>Ga0210384_10004621_pt1 | contig 15293 bp, 12 predicted proteins | sample IncBWH2MmetaG_FD_160574 | JGI IMG/M metagenome (GOLD analysis project Ga0210384, IMG submission 160574) | Forest soil microbial communities from Barre Woods Harvard Forest LTER site, Petersham, Massachusetts, United States - Inc-BW-H-2-M | ecosystem: Environmental > Terrestrial > Soil >...
TACCGCAATAATAGCGAGCTAAAGCTGCCCAGTCCCGCCCATGATATTTTCATCGGTAAATCTCACAATCGGAAGTGTACCATTTTGATTTCAACGCCCGATAAACGTGGTAATCGGAAATGCAGGTAATGCAACGAACCAGCCATTCCTGCAAAGCAGCACATCCTCGCTACCATCGTTTTGCATATAGCATCGCAGGCTGGGGCTAACTGTTGAAAAATCGCGATATCACTCACAATGCCAGAATCGCCTTATCACTGGGCGGTTGTCGGAAAACCGGAAGTTATCGACGGACCACGTCGTCAAGTCCTGATTAGTCGGATAACCGGACATCTTCCATACCAGTACTCTACATGTCCTGTTTGTGCCTTACTCGGGACTTAGCGGGTCTCTATCGTTAATCTCTGTTCTCGACAATTATCCTGCAAACCACAGATAGCGGTGTCGTTAGCGAATTCTCGCGCCCCCAGATCATGTGTCCATCCGTTCGACCCATTGAGCCCGCGATGCGGGAGCCACGAATGGATCCGCAAAGTACTGCGTTTCCCGCGCAACCTTGTCGCCCCTGAACTCCATGATGCTCACGGTGTACGACGGCTTGGCGTCATATGTCAGGATGAATTCGGTGACCCAAAGATCACCGCCGCCAATGATTCGTCGGACAGTAAACCGCTTCTTGCTCGGCTGACTAGCGCGCTGGTTCTGTATGTTGCCTCGACCACGGGTTCGCTCGCCTGACTGCGGATATTCCAGCACTGCGTCCTCGTGATAGATGCGGTGCTCCGATTCAAAATCGTTGGCATCGGACGCCGCCCAATGCTGATCCAGTGCCGCACGGATCACTTGATCTCGCGCTCCAGAATACTGCTGCTTCTGTTGTTGACCGTTCATCTGCAGCCTCCCATTTGACAAGAAGCTAAATACTCTAGCGGAATCGGTGTGTACCGCTCGCCCAGTCCCACCGTTTCTTCGATCACCCCAGAGTCTACACCGCGTCGGAGCGTCTAAACCCTGATTACTCGGATTCCCGGAGAAATGAGTCGAAGAGTTTTCCTTTCACCCAGTTGTCCGCTGGTAACTGCTCGCCTATACTCGGCTTCTAATCATTTAGCTGAACAGTGCAGGAGATTCTGCGGTGCAGAACCGGGAAGCGGCGCGGTATGCGCGCTGGGCGGCCATCGCTGCTGGTCTGATTGCGGTGGTGGTGGTCGGGGTGTACGCGCGGCGCGCCCTCCGTGATGCCGAAGCGCGCCGTCAAGCTCCGAAGCCCGTGTCGTCCGCAGTGCAGCAGCAGTCCGCCGAATTCAAATTTTCGAAGGTAGAACTCGATAAGACCATCTTCACGGTCCGCGCTTCGCATGCCACCCAGTTTAAGGATGAGGATCGCAGTGTGCTTCAGGATGTGTGGATCACTGTTTACGGCCGCGAAGGCAACCGCAACGACAATATCCACACTCGCGAGTGCAGCTATGAACCCAAAACGGGGGCTATCCGGTGCGAGGGTGATGTGCAGATTGATATCCAGGGCCCGGACGACTCGTCTGGGAAACCTGCCGGCAGGGCTCTGGAAGTGAAGACGCGAAGTTTATCTTTTCAGCGCGAGACCGGAGAAGCTTCCACCACGGAGCCAGTCGATTTCACTTTTCCCGGAGGCCACGGCCGGGGGGTAGGAGTGATCTACAGCACGGAAGCTTCGACGGTCCGGCTCGAGCGGGGGGTGGAATTGGAATATTGGCCTGACGAGAAGAAGACCGGACAACCGATTCAAGCCACGTGCAGCAGTGCGGAGGTGCGGCGCAATGACCACTTGATGGTGCTGCATGGTCCGGCGAAAGTGCGGCAAGGAGGGCGAGAGCTGATCGCAGGCCAGATTTCAATTGAGCTGGATGCAGAATTTCGGGCGCAACGCGCAGTGGCCGAAGACCACCCCATGGTTCACGCCACCGAGCCCAGTGGACAAGTATCGATGAAGGCTGACCAGATTGAGGGCTTCCTGCGCGGCACCCGCGCGGTGGACCGGGTGGTGGCGCAAGGCCACGTGGAGGGCACGCGAGAATCGGCGGCAGGGATGGAGCATTTTTCGACGGCGCGGGCTGAAATCACCATGGAGGCTGCGGGTAATTTGATCAAGGAGATGACCGCAAGTGGAGGCGTGACGCTCGATTCGCAGCAGGGCAGCGATATGCGCTCGCTGAAGACAAATTCACTGGTGGTCAGATTTGGCCCCGGTGTGCGACCGGCCCAGCAGCACGTCCAAAGCGCCGAAACACTGGCGCCCGGAACAATCGAGACGAAGAGCGGAGACGACACTACTACCGTGCGCGCGAAAAAATTCGTAGCTCAATTCGGCAGCAACGGCCGGATGGAAAAATTGCAAGGACGCTCCGGCGCGGAAGTGCGGCGGCAATCCGGCACCAGCCCTCCGCAGGTGGTTACAGCCACGGAGCTCCTCGCTGCATTTGATGCGAAGGGTCAATGGACCACGCTCGATGAAACCGGAAACGTGCATTTCCAGCAAGCCGACCATCAGGCCAGCGCGGCGCATGGTCGAATGGTTCGCGCGACGGACACCATCACACTCGATGGATCGCCGGTAGTTTCCGATGCGGTGAGCCGCACCACGGTGGCCGGAACAGTTTCGTTCAATCAAAAATCGGGAGAGGTGAGGACCTCCGGCCCGGTTGTCTCCACTTATCTCGCAGCCGCGCGCGGCGGTAGCACAGTGAATCTTGGTACGGGCCCCGCACATATTTCCGCGGACTCGCTCAAGGGAGCGACCACCTCGGGTCATGCGAATTATTCGGGCCACGCGCGGCTGTGGCAGGACCAGTCGCTGCTCAATGCGGATCAAATCGAAGTGTGGCGCGACGAGAAGATGCTGAAGGCCAGTGGACATGTTGTCGCCCTCTTTCCGCAAGCGCCCGGCCAGGTAGGTCCAACTTTGGAGAAATCCCCTGCGCGTGATACGCAGGCCCCTGTCACTAAGCAGGCCGGCGGTAGTTCAGGCCCAATCCTCTGGGAGGTTCGCGCGCCCCTGCTTACGTATTGGGGCGACCTCGGAAAGGCTCACCTGGAGGGTGGGGTAGTTGCATCTTCACAGCAAGGCGAGATGATCTCGAAGACGCTGGACGTGTTCCTGGATGCCTCTGGACCCGCCAAAGGCGCTCCAGGGGCTCCAGTTAGTGCAACCCATGGCGCCGCTGCGTTGGGTCAGGGAGCCCGACAATTGAGCCGGGCGCTGGCCTTGGGCAGCGTGGTGGTGCGCCAGGGGGACCGCCGGGGGATGGCGGAACAGGGAGAGTACCTGGCCGCGGACGGGAAATTCGTCCTTTCAGGCGGTCAACCGACGATTACGGATGCGTCCAGCGACACAACCACGGGCCATTCGTTGACCTTCTTTGTGGCCAATGATACGATTTTGATTGATTCGCAAGAAGGTTCGCGCACGCTGACCAAGCACCGAGTTGAGAAATGAATTGGCATGTTGAAACTCCAAGCCGCCGACCTGAGCAAGTCGTACCGAGGCCGGAAAGTTGTAGATAACATTAGCCTGGAGATTCAACAGGGCGAGGTGGTTGGACTGCTGGGGCCGAACGGCGCAGGAAAGACTACGACGTTCTATATCCTGGTCGGGCTGGCGCGTCCGGATTACGGGCGTGTCATGCTGGATGGCGAGGATATCACCGACCTCCCGATGTATCTTCGGGCCCGCAGCGGTATCAGTTACCTTCCTCAAGAACCTTCGGTTTTTCGGAAATTGTCAGTGGAAGAGAATTTGCTCGCGGTTCTTGAGACGCTGCCGATAACTCCTGAGCAACGTCGAGACCGTGTGGAAGAGTTACTGGCGCAGATGGGCCTGGAAGGTGTGCGTTACAGCCAGGCCTATGTGCTGTCGGGCGGGGAGAGGCGACGCCTGGAAATTGCCCGGTCGCTGGTGCTCTCGCCATCGTTCGTGCTGTTGGATGAGCCATTTTCGGGGATTGACCCCCTGACCGTGGTCGATATTCAGAAGATCATCGCGGATTTGAGTGCGGCGGGGATTGGCGTGCTGGTGACGGACCACAACGTGCGGGAAACACTGGCTGTAACAAACCGGGCGTACATCATCAGTGACGGTAAAATATTGTTTGCGGGTTCGCCCGCGGAGCTTTCCTCGAACGCCGACGTGCGGCGCATTTATCTGGGAGAAGGGTTCCGACTGAACTAGAAAACATGAACTGGCTCCAGCCCAAACTCAGCCTCCGCGTGGCGCAGAAGCAGATCCTGACGCCCGGGCTCGTGCAGATGGTCAGCGTGCTGGCGCTGAACCGTCTGGAACTGCGGGAAATGATCAATCAGGAGATCATGGCCAATCCCGTGCTGGAAGAAGCTGCCGAAGAAAACGTCACGCCAGACAGCTACACCGACGAAGCTTTCCTGAAAAAAGAAGTAGAAAAACTTCCCGAGACCGCTGCGGCAAATCCCTTCGACGAATTCGATTTTGGGTCCTTCTTCACACAGTACCTGGACACCGGCGCGGAACGCAGCGCGGGCAGCGAGCGCGAGGACATCGAAAGGCCATCGTTCGATAAGTTCCTGTCGTCGCCGCAGAGCCTCGCCGACCACCTGAGCTGGCAACTGAGCGTGAGCATCTGCAACGAGACAGTGCTGCGTATCGCCGAAGGCATCATCGGGAACCTGGATGAGAACGGCTACTTGACCGCCACGCTTGAAGAAATCGCCGCTTCGGGAAATTATTCGATGGAGGATGTGGAAGAAGCGCTGGCCATGGTACAGGAATTCGACCCGCCCGGAACAGCCGCCCGCAACCTGGAAGAGTGCCTGCTAATGCAGTTGAAGGTGGTGGACCCGCAGAACACGTTGGCGCAGCAGATTATTGCCGAGCACCTGAAGCTGCTGCAGAACAATCAACTGAAGGAAGTGGCTCGCGCTCTGAATCGCCCCGTGGAGCTGGTGAAGCGCGCCGTGGACGTGATCAAGCGGCTCGATCCAAAGCCGGGGCTGCGCTACAACAAGACGGAGCCGCGCCTCGTCGAGCCCGACGTGCAATTTCGCAAAGTGGATGGCGAGTGGCAAGTGTTTATGAACGACGACGACCTGCCCCAGCTCCGCTTGAATGCCACCTACCGGCGTCTGCTGGTGCGCGATGCCGCCGATCGCGACGTCCGCAACTACGTGAAAGAACGATTCACCGCCGCCATCCAATTGATGAAGAATATCGAGCAGCGCAAGCACACCATCCTGCGCGTTTGCCAATCCATACTGCGGCGTCAGGGTGAGTTCCTTGATTACGGTGCGGATCACATGAAACCTATGATGATCAAGGAAGTGGCGGAAGAAGTGGGCGTGCATCCCTCGACCGTGAGCCGCGCGGTGGCCAATAAATATGTGCACACCCCGCAGGGAGTGATCGAGCTTCGATACTTTTTCTCGGAATCCGTCAACGGGCCGCAGGGAAGCGAAATGTCGCTGCTCTCCCTCAAGCGCCGCGTGAAGAAAATGATTGAGGATGAAGACACTGCGCACCCTCTGACCGACGAACAAATCACAAAAATGCTGAGCGATGAAGGCATCCACGTAACGCGCCGCACCGTCGCAAAATATCGCGAAGACTTGCGGATTCCCAGCACCCACCGCCGGCGGGTGAAGGCTTAGCCGCGCGGCCGCCGTGAAGCGCCCCGTCAGGATTCGCAACTCTCCCAGCCGCCCACCCAGAACACGAAACGCACGCCAGCTTGTAATTCTCACGGGACTATCGGGCTCGGGAAAAGGCTCGGTGCTGAATACCTTCGAGGATCTGGGATTTTATTGCGTGGACAATCTTCCGGTGGCGCTGATTCCGGTGTTCAGTGAATTGTATGACGAGGGGCGCGGAGAAATCGAGCGCGCCGCATTGCTGGTGGATGCGCGCGAAGGAGAACAGATTGAGAAGCTCCCCATTTTCTATCGCGCGCTGGCCAGCGATCATCCCGCAACGCTGGTCTTCGTAGAAGCGAGCGACGAAGCGCTCATGCGCCGGTTCAGCGAAACGCGGCGCCCTCATCCGCTGGGGCAGGAATTGTCCATCGCCGAAGGCATCCGTGAGGAGCGGCGGCGAATGGCTCCGATCCGGCGCCTCGCGGATGTGATCATCGACACCACGAAATTCAATGTGCACGAGCTGCGTCAGTTCATCATCGATCGCTTCCAGAATCCGGGACGCCGGCCGCTGCTCGTTTCGGTCGTGAGCTTCGGCTTCCGCTACGGGATTCCGACGGATGCAGACTTGGTTTTCGACGTGCGCTTTCTCCCGAATCCACATTTCGTGCCGCGCCTGCGCCCCTTCAGCGGCAAGGATCCGCGTGTGGCGCGCTATATCCGCTCCTTTCCGCAGACGAATGAATTCCTGCGGCGGATCGAGAGTTTGCTTTTGTATCTCATCCCGCACTACATCCGCGAAGGGAAAAGTTATCTGACCGTGGCGGTGGGCTGCACCGGCGGACGGCACCGCTCGGTTGCGCTGGCCGAAGTGTTCCGCCGCGCGATTCAGAAAAAAGGGTACGCCACAAAAGTCGTGCACCGCGATCTGGACAAGTCCACGACTTGACTTTTTGCGGACACGAACCTAGGGTTGGGCGCTTGCGCCCGGTCGAATTGAATGTATGAAACCGATACCACACGTCGAACATACTGGCGAAATCAAACGCTTGCTGCACTATGTCTGGCCCTATTTCATATGGCTGCTCGCCGGAGTGCTCCTTTTGGGCATCATGGCCCTTGCGGACGCACTTGTCGTGATCTCCATCCGTCCTGCCGTAGATATCGTTTTGAATCCCCAATCAGTGAATCAACGTCTGGTTCTGTTTCAAGTTCCGTATGACGGTCGCACAATTTATCTCAATGCTTTCGTTCCCAGCCGCATCCACCACGTCTGGTCCGTCTTTTCCATCGCGGTTATGTTGTTGTTCCTGATAAAAGGCCTCGCAGAATTCTTCGGCAGCACGTTGATTCAGCATGCTGGGCTTTCAGCCGTGACGGATCTCAGGAACCAGGTATATGGCCGCGTGGTACAACAGCCCGTTGGATTTTTCCAGCATAATCCAGTCGGGCGGGTGATGTCGGCGGTGATCAGCGATATCGAACAGATGCGTGCTGCCTTCTCTGACTATCTTTCCGATTTTTTCCGGCAACTATTCAGTCTCGTCGCCTTCACTTTAGTCTTGCTGATTATCGACTGGAAATTGGCTGTCGGCTCCGCCGTCTTGGTCCCTCTGGTGGTCTGGCCGGTCGGCAAATTGGCGCGGCGCATTCGCGGTTCTTCGGAAAAAAGCCGTTCGCGTCTCGCGGACTTGAGCCAGATTCTCCAGGAAACCATCAGCGGCAATCGTGTGGTGAAAGCCTTCGGTATGGAGGGGTTTGAAACGCGCAAATTCCGCGATGCTGCGCGAAATCTACTCCGCGAAAACATGCACTGGATTCGCGCCTACGCGGTCACCTCGCCGCTCATGAGCCTGCTGGGGGCGGCTGTTATTTGCATGATCCTTCTTTTTGCCCGCGACCAGATTCGTGCGGGCGTGATGAGCACCGGAAGCTTCTTTGTTTTCGTTTTTGCTTTGTTCTCGGCCTATGAGCCCGTGAAGCGCTTGGGCAATATCTATCAGCTTTTCCAGCAGGCGTTGGGAATATCCACTCAAGTTTTCTCGTTTCTGGAGTTGCCACAGGAAGTGATGGAAGCGCCAGGAGCGAAGACGCTGCCGAGATTTGAGCATTCCATTGAGTTTGACAATGCGAGCTTCGCGTACGAAGACAATGGCGACGCGCTGATTCTTCGCAACATTAATCTGAAAGTCTCAGCCGGCGCTGTGGTGGCGATCGTGGGGTCGAGCGGCGCAGGCAAAACCACCCTGCTGAATCTGTTGCCCAGGTTCTACTCCGCCACGTCAGGCACGATTCGAATGGACGGCTACGATGTGCGCGACGTCACCCTGCGCTCCCTCCGCGAGCAGATGGCTATCGTCACCCAGGAGACCATCCTCTTCAACGACACCATCTGGAATAATCTCTGCTACGGCCGCCCGGATTTGCCGGAAGGAAAAGTTCACGCGGCCGCAAAGGCTGCGCTGGCTCATGATTTCATCATGGAGATGCCCCAGGGCTACCAAACTCTGATCGGCGACCGTGGTCAGCGGCTTTCCGGAGGGCAGCGCCAGCGGCTGGCAATCGCCCGCGCGCTGCTGAAGGATGCGCCTATCCTAATTCTGGACGAAGCTACTTCCGAGCTCGACTCAGAATCGGAGATGCTGGTGCAAAGAGCTCTGAACAACCTGATGACCGGACGCACCGTGTTCGTAATTGCGCATCGCCTCTCCACCATCCGCCGTGCCGACACAATCGCCGTGCTCGATGGTGGCACCATTCGGGAACGCGGCACCCACGAAGAGTTGATGATGCGCGGCGGCCTGTACGCGCGGCTGCATGAGATGCAATTTCGCGACGTGGAGCCTGCTTCGCGCGCAATCGGACAAATGTGAAAATGACCGGCACTGGCTCCCAATTCGCGCATGAGAATCCATCAAAGGCGCGGCCTGCCGGCGCAAAATCGCTGCGGTCCATGACCGGTTACGCGCACGCGCAAGTGATCGAGAATGGCTGGAGCCTGCGAGTATCCGTGCGCAGCGTGAATCACCGCTTCCTCGATTTGCATCTGCGTGTGCCGGATGGATTCGAACCCGTGGAGCCGCGTATCCGCCAGATTGTTCGCCAGCACGTCCGTCGCGGGCATCTCGACGTGACCCTCCACTACGACCCGGCAGGGCCAGCCGCTGTCGGCGTGAATCGCGAAGTGGCCGCAGCCTATTTGCAGGCAGTGAATTCTCTGCGCGAGGAATTCGGAATCGAGACGCAGCCGGACCTGGCCGCAATCCTGCGGCTCCCGGGAGTAATCGGCCCCGCTGCCGCATCGATTGAGGAAGAACTTGGCCGGTTGGAGGATGCCGTAACGCGCTGCCTGGTGGAATCGCTCGACAAGCTTGATCGCATGCGCGAGCAGGAAGGCAATCACCTGCGCGAAGAAATGTTGGCGCGGCTGCACAGCATCGCGCAACTGGCCGAGGAAGTAGCTCCGCTCGCCGAGCGTGTTCGGCCTGCATTCGCGCAGCGCCTGGAACAGCGGCTCAAGGATTTGCTGGGTGAAGCGCAATTGGATCCCACCCGCCTGGCGCAGGAAGCCGCCATCGCGGCGGAGCGAAGCGACGTGAGCGAAGAGCTGGCGCGGCTGCGCAGCCACGTGCTGCAATTTGAAATGCTGCTCACGGGCGCTTCTGATATCGGCAAGAAGCTCGATTTTCTGTTGCAGGAAATGCAGCGCGAAACAAATACTTTGCTCTCGAAGACTCCGGGTAGCGAAGTCGAAGGACTTGAAATCACGCGGCGCGCGCTGGAAATGAAATCCGAGGTCGAGAAATTGCGGGAACAGGTGCAAAACATCGAATGAGCGCATCGGAGCCGCTGGTGCTGATTGTTTCCGGGCCGTCTGGCTCGGGGAAATCCACGCTGGTCCAAAAAATACTGCAGCTACCCGGAACGATGCTGTCGGTCTCCTGCACCACGCGCCCGCCCCGCGGTACGGAAAGCGACAGCAAGTGGTACAATTTCGTCACCGAAGAAGAATTCCAGCAGATGGTGGCGCGCGGCGATTTCCTGGAATATGCACAGGTGTTTGGAAAACATTGGTACGGCACGCCGCGGAAATGGCTGGAGCAAGCGCACGCTCAGAAAAAAGATTTGGTGCTGGAAATCGATGTGCAGGGCGCGTTGCAAGTGAACGCAAGGTGCCTGAAGCCATGGCGCTGTTCGTGCTCCCGCCGTCACGCGCGGAACTCGAGAAACGCATCCGCGCCCGCGGCCAGGATTCCGAAGAAGAGATTGTCCGGCGGCTGGAGCGTGCGCGGCAGGAAATGCTGAGCTACAGCAGCTATGATTTTGCCATCATCAACGATAATCTGGAGCGTGCAGGACAGGAAGCGCAAGCCATCGCGGTGGGCTCGCGCTGCCAGGTGGCTCACAACGAAGTGCGGATTCGCGAAATTTTGAAGTCTTTTGGAGGCTGACGTTCACATGCCTGTTCTCAGAAGCATTCCGGAAAGCCAGTTTGCCTATGTAGTAGTGGTTGCGCGACGCGCCCGCCAATTGATGATCGGCGGGCGGCCTATGGTTGACAACTCAAGGATGCGCAAGACTACGCGCATTGCCGAAGAAGAACTGCAACAGGGATTGCTCGAGTACGATCTGATGGAGCCGGTGGATGACTCCGAAGACAAGGATGGAAAGCGGCGGAAGTAGCAGCGCGCCGCGCAGGCCATGAAAATCGCACTGGGCGTGACCGGGGGCGTAGCGGCCTATAAGGCCGCGGAGCTGGTGCGCCGTCTGCAACAGGAAAAACTGGACGTGCAAGTGATAATGACGCGCGCCGCGCAGGAGTTCATCGCGCCGCTGACCTTCGCCGCGATCACCGGCCAGAAGGTAATCACCGACATGTTCCGCGATGCGGGCGCGGGTCCTGCGAACGTGGAAAGCGCGATTGAGCATATCGCCGTCGCGCAGCGGATTGATCTGCTGCTCGTTGCGCCCGCAACCGCCGATATTCTTGGAAAACTTACGCACGGAATTGCTGACGATTTTTTGACCACACTGTACCTGGCGACGAAAGCACCGGTGATTGTGGCGCCGGCGATGAACGTCAATATGTGGGAGCATGCGGCGACGCGTGAAAATGTGGCGGCGCTCCGCGCCCGTGGCGTCCACGTGGTTGATCCCGACGAGGGCTACCTCGCCTGTGGGATGACGGGAGCGGGGCGGCTCGCTGCGACAGAGACGATCGCAAAAAAAGTTTGCGAAGTTCTGGGCCTCCGTCGCGATCTGCAAGGCCAAACTGTGCTGGTGACCGCCGGGCCAACTTGCGAAGACCTTGACCCGGTGCGCTTCCTGACCAATCGCTCTTCCGGGAAAATGGGCTACGCGTTGGCGGAGTCCGCGCAGCGGCGCGGCGCGCACGTGATCCTGGTGAGCGGACCCACCGAGCGAAAAATTCCCGAAGGCGTGGACTGGATTCCGGTGCGCTCGACTGAAGAAATGCGACGCGCCGTGCTGGAACGCGCCGGTGAAGCGCAAATCGCCGTACTCGCAGCTGCTGTCGCGGATTACCGGCCGTCTGCCGTCGAAGAAAAGAAAATCAAGCGCGGCGAAGGTAGCTTCACGCTGCAGCTCGAGCCCACGCCGGATATTCTGGCGGAGCTGGGTCGCGACCGCGCGCCAGGCAATGCGCGCCGTGTGCTGGTAGGTTTTGCGGCGGAAACGGATCGCGTCGCCGAAAACGCGCGGCAAAAATTAGCGCGCAAGGGCGCCGACATGATCGTCGCGAACGATGTCACGCAGGAAGGCGCGGGGTTCGACACGGACACGAATATCGTCACGCTCTTCCTTCGCGACGGCCGCGAAATTCCTCTCCCCAAAATGAACAAGCTCGAGGTGGCCACTCGCATCCTCGATCACGTGCTGGAAATTCAAAGACAATCCAAGTAGATTCTCTGCGGGGGAATTCCATGGATCCGGCAAAGCGCGCACGCGTGGAAGCATGGCTGCGTTACGGCGAGGAACTCGGTGTGGCGCCTTATTTTCGCGACCGCGCGCCACTGCTCTACGTGCAGGCCGAGAACGAGCCCGTTGCTTCCGTTGAAATTCCCATGGCGGCTCGAAAATCTGCGCCGGCGCGTCCAGCGCCGCCGGCAACGCCTGCTGTTGCACTGCCGATTATTCCGATTGCGCCCGGGCCATCGCTGTTTGACGTGGCCGAACGCGTAGCGGGCGACACACTTCCCCGCATCCGTGAAGACATCGGCGACTGCACGCGGTGCCGCCTCCATAAAGGCCGAACAAAAATAGTTTACGGGACGGGAAATCCGAACGCGGATCTGGTGTTCGTCGGTGAAGGACCCGGTCACGATGAGGATGTTCAAGGCGAGCCTTTCGTGGGTCGCGCAGGCAAACTGCTCACGCAGATGATCGAGGCTATGAGTCTCCGCCGACAGGATGTGTACATCTGCAATGTGGTGAAGTGCCGGCCGCCGGAAAACCGGCTACCCGAAAAAGATGAGATCGCCACTTGCTCGCCGTTTCTGCTGCGCCAACTCGCGGCCATCCAGCCAAAGGTGATTTGCTGCCTGGGAGCCTGCGCGGCGCAGACTATGCTCGGAACGAATCAGGGTATCTCGCGCTTCCGCGGCGAATGGTTCGATTTTCGCGGCGCGAAATTAATTGCTACTTACCATCCTGCTTATCTCCTCCGCAATCCGAACGCCAAGGGTGAAGTCTGGAAGGATCTGCAGAAAGTGATGAGCGTCCTCGGACTGCAGGCGAAGAAAAAATAGCGCGCCAACCACGGGGAAAAATCTTGGGCATCATTCTGGGACTAGCGGGAGCGGTGTGCTGGGGCGTGGCGGATTTTATCGCGCGCTTTTCATCGCGGCGCGTCGGAGCGTACCGCACACTTCTGTTCATGCAGGGTTTTGGATTTGTCGGCCTCAGCGCATATTTATTGTGGACGCACGGATTCGCGCAAGTTGCGGCCCACGGATGGAAACCGTGGGCATTCGGGGCCATCGCGGGATTGCTGAACATGATCGCGTCGCTCGCGCTTTATTATTCCTTTCAAATTGGAGTGATGAGCGTGGTCGCGCCGGTATCGTCAAGCTATCCCGCACTCACTGTGGCGCTGGCATTGTTCAGCGGCGAGCGCCTGCAGTTGTTGCGAGGTGTTGGTCTGGCTATCACACTACTTGGAGTCGTTTTGGCTTCCACGTCGTTTGCGGTGGATAACGCTGGTGCGCCGGCGGGTGATGAGCATGCGCATGCGCGCCTGGCCAAGGGAGTCGTTTGGGCGATTGTCGCCGCCGTAGGTTTTGGTTTTCTATTCTGGTTTCTCGGTTTTCATGTGGTGCCCGTTCTGGGCAGCGTGATATCGGTCTGGATGATTCGCCTCACATCATTCACAGTGCTCTTTCTCGCGGCTGCACCCGCGCGGCAAAGCATTGCATTGCCGCGCGGTGCGGTGTGGTGGATGCTCGCCGGTGTCGGTTTGCTTGACACTGCCGCATTTGTTTTCAATAACGCCGGCCTGCATACCGGCCAGGTTTCTGTAGTCAGTGTGCTCGCTTCACTCTACGGCGCGGTGACCGTGGTTCTCGCCTGGATATTTTTGCGCGAGCGCTTGGAGCTGAGCCAGTGGATCGGTATTGTTCTGATTTTTGCGGGGATTGTTCTGGTCAGCTACTGACCGATTATCACAGCGCCACAAGTAAGTATGATTCCTCGGGGCTGATACACTAGATCGTCGCGTCCCAAATCCATGAAGCAACGATACTGCGAAGTCGCGCTTCCTGTTCCTCTGCGCTCAACCTTCAGCTATGCCGTTCCGGCTTCACTGAATGGCGAAGAATTAATCGGGCGGCGCGTGGTGGTGCCATTCCGCAACCGCGCCATGGTCGGAGTGTGCCTGGCAATTTCCGATCGCGCGCCGAATATTCCACGCATCAAAGAACTCGCTGAAGTGATGGATTTGCTGCCGGCCCTGCCGGAGAAATTGATTGAGTTGGGGCACTGGATCAGCCGCTACTACCTGGCGCCGGTGGGTGAGACGTTTCGCGCCCTGCTACCGCCTGAAGTTGAACTGCGCCACGATCGTGAATATTGGATCACAGAAGCCGGCCGCGCGAACCTGCAGCAGCTTGCAGCGAATGGAGAGAACACTCCGGAGGAGAATGCTGAGCTTGAGTTTCTACGCTACTTCGATGGCCAGGAGAAGCCCGTGCCCTCTGTGCAAATTCGCCGGCGCGCGGGCGGAGAATCCCTGGCCGAAAAACTGGTTCGGCGCGGAGTGCTCGGAGCTGCCGAAGTGTTGCGCAAGCGGCGGGCGCGCATTCAGAAAATCGTGGCGTGGAATCCCGCAAACACGGAGCCGCCTACAAACGCTGCCGAAGAAACGATCCGCGATTTGCTGACGACCACGCGCGGGCCACTGCCGCTGGCGTTGCTGATCGAGAAAGCCAAAGTGACGCGTTCAGTCGTCATACGCCTGGAAAAAGATGGGCGGCTGCTGACCTGGGAGGAACCAATCACTGCGGAGGAGGACGCCTGGGAGACGGATTTCACGCCGCCTGCAAACGTGCTGAACACCGAACAAAAACAAGTGCTCGCGGAAATCTGGCGCTGGATCGTGGCAGGAAAATTCACTGCTGCGCTGCTGCATGGTGTCACCGGCAGCGGGAAAACGGAAGTGTATCTCGGAGCCATCGAAGCAGCGCTATCGCGTGGGAAAACTGCCATGGTGCTGGTTCCCGAAATTGCGTTGACGCTGTGGGTGGGCCGGCTGGTGCGCGCGCGATTCGGAGAGCGCGTGGCAATCTTGCACAGCGGCCTGCCGGACGTTGAACGAGCACGCGAATGGTGGCGTGTGCGTCGCGGCGAGGCGAACGTTGTGGTCGGAACTCGCTCGGCGGTTTTCGCGCCGCTCGAAAATCTGGGTCTGATCATCGTGGATGAAGAACAAGAGAATAGTTACAAGCAAGAAGAAACTCCCCGGTACAACGGACGCGACACGGCTGTCTATCGCGCGCGACTCGAAGGCGCGGTCGCGCTGCTCGGTTCGGCGACGCCGTCGCTCGAGAGCTACCACAATGCCCGCGCAGGAAAATATCATCTGCTCGAACTGACATCACGAGTGGAAAACCGCCCGCTGGCCGAAGTGCGTGTAGTGGACCTGCGCGAAGAATTCCGCCGTCAACATGAAAGCGCACCAGTCTCCGAATCTCTGAGCGCGGCCATCGCGTTGCGATTGGAGGAAGGCACGCAGGCGATGGTGTTGATCAACCGGCGAGGGTACTCGTGGTCGCTCCTGTGCAGAAGTTGCGGCGCGTTTGTGCAGTGCCAGAATTGCAGCATTGCGCTCACGTATCACAAAAACCGCCAGCGCCTGGAGTGCCACTACTGCGGCTATTCGATTCGGCCGATGAAGCAGTGCCCGAAATGCCGCGGAGAATATATGTACTTCGTCGGAGATGGAGCGGAGCGCGTGGAGGAATATCTGCGGGAGAAATTTCCGAAGGCGCGGATCGCGCGACTGGATCGCGACACGGTGCGCACCAAGCGGGAATACCAGCAAGTGCTCGGCGCTTTTGCGAAAGGCGAGATTGATGTGCTGGTAGGAACTCAGATGGTCGCAAAGGGACACGACTTTCAGCGCGTGACCCTGGTCGGCGTGG
>Ga0210384_10004623_pt1 | contig 15290 bp, 12 predicted proteins | sample IncBWH2MmetaG_FD_160574 | JGI IMG/M metagenome (GOLD analysis project Ga0210384, IMG submission 160574) | Forest soil microbial communities from Barre Woods Harvard Forest LTER site, Petersham, Massachusetts, United States - Inc-BW-H-2-M | ecosystem: Environmental > Terrestrial > Soil >...
CCGGCGTTTGGAGAGTGAAGAACTGGACGAGAGAAACTTTATCTTTAACATGGCGTTCACAACTTTTTAACATCGCCTTCACCACACCTTCCTAGAATCGCTAGTCGCCACCAAGACAAGAACCAAAGGCACCCTGCGGAAAAACTGTCCTTCCGCGGCTCAGGAGGATTATGCAGCGAAGTTGCTCATCTCTCTCAACCTCACCCTTCGCTTTGGCGCAAAGCGCGCTTCTGGCCCTGACCTTTCTAACGATCGCCTCGGTAGGAGCATCCGCGCAAATCGATCGCGCGGAGCTCGAAGGGACGGTGAACGATGCATCCGGAGCCGTGATCCGGGGTGCCAGGGTGCAAGTTCTGGCGGCAGACACTGGCATCAGCCAGGAACAGCGAACCAATTCGAACGGCTACTACCGCTTCCCGGGCTTGGCGGTTGGGCGGTATACGGTGACGGTTACAGGCACCGGCTTCAAAACGCACGTCATCGAACAAGTCGTAGTACAAGTCGGCCAGACGCGCACTTTGGATATTAGACTTGCAGTTGGCGCGGTTGCTGAGAAGGTGGAAGTGAAAGCGTCCGACGAACCCGAGAACCGCGCGTCCGCCGAGGCGTCCACGGTCATCAGGGAGGACCAGATCGCGAACCTTCCCAACAACGGACGCGACTGGGCAAGTTTCACGCTTCTCGCACCTTTCGCCCAGGATGATGGTGGCGGCGATCAGCGAACGATCCGCTTCGCCGGACGCGCGCGCGACGACAACAACTTCCAGATTGACGGTGTCGATGCCGGCGGCATTCAAGAACAGGCCCAAAAGTCGCAAACGCGTCTGCAGATTTCCCAGGACGCAATCGAGGAATATCGCGTCAACAGCGCGCTATACGATGCGGAGTACGGCACTCAAGCAGGTGGCCAGATCGACGTGGTCACGAAGTCGGGGACCAACGATTGGCACGGCACCGCTTTCGGATATGTCAGGAATTCCGTATTCGATGCGCGCAATTTTAATGACTTCAACCTGAACGGAAACCCAGCAGTGCCGCCATTCCGCATGGGACAGTATGGGATGACGATCGGTGGGCCGCTCAAAAAGAATAAGACGTTTTTCTTTCTCAGCTACGAAGGGCTACGCCAGTTGCAGTCAATTACAGAGCAATTCCCCGTGCCAGGGCCCGCGTTTCAGCAGCAGGTTTTAAACACCAGTCCGGTGATGTGCAGCATCATGGAGGCGTTTCCGTGGCGGGCTTCGACTGGAACCATCAATGGGTGTGCGCCTCGCTTTACCTATCCGGATGCCGCCTTCCAAACCAGTCAATCGAACTCCGACGCCGACCTCCTCACTGCGGCAGCGCCTACGACAGTTCACGAAGATACGTGGCTGGTGCGGATCGATCACAAGATCAACGATAAGACTCTGTTGTATGGTCGTGCCCAGCGCGACATCAGTTTGGTGAATGCGCCCAATGGCAGCAGTCTTCCGGCGGATAAGCTGCAAACCATAAATCACCCGGCGAACTACTTGCTGGCTCTACAGCAGACCTTCAAGCCGAACCTACTGAATGAGGTCAAGGTCTATATTAATCGGTCGCCGTTTCATAACCCGCAAGCGAGCGCGCTGCCATTTGCCGTAAACACGGATAACTTTGTGGCTCTCAACGACAACACCGCTGACATCGAGGTCGGGACGACATACGGAGTTGTTGATAACCTTACTTGGGCCCATGGCCGGCACGCCTTCAAAATGGGCATGGAGATTCGCCGCGTGCGGCTCAATCAGGGAATAACCGCGGATAATGTCCTGAACTTCAGCGACGACAATTCTTTAGCGACCGCCACACTCGATAACATCACGTTCAATGCTCCCTGGTGTTGCCACCGGTTGCGGCGTACGTTCTATATGCCGTACTTCCAGGACGAATGGAAAGTAACACAGACCCTGACGCTGAGTGCCGGGCTTCGCTGGGAATATTACGGAATCGCCAACGAGGCGACCAATCGGACAACGGTCTTCGACCTGAGTCAATTCCACGGCGTTTGCCTGGGATCGGGGTCCTTTAACATTGCGCCGAACCCCGGTCCCATCAACACTCCTCCGTGTCCAAAAAATCCAACTTTGTACAACCCGAATTACAAGAATTTCGATCCCAGGATCGCCGTGGCATGGGCTCCCAGCGCCCTGCACGGAAAGACTGTTGTTCGCGCGGGCTTCGGCATTTATCACGGTGCGGCGCAGAATGATGACTTGAACTCCGGACTCGAGAGCGATACCTTCCGCATAAAGACCACCACGGCCGTTACATTGAACCCGGCTTTTGAACAAACCACACCCGACCTTTCGAGCATCAGCACCACGAAGGCGGGCTCCCACCCGCGCGCCCTGCAGCGGCAAGGCAGACGCGATCTCTATGCGGAAACGTGGGGCTTGACCATCGAACACACCTTGCCCGCCAATTTCTTGTTTTCGACTCAGTATCTTGGGAGCCGGGGCGTCCGGCTCTTTTCGCGCGGCGGGGTGGACCTGTGTAGCACTCCAGTCACCCTCAATGGCGATCAAAGCGATTGCGTCCGGCCGCTGGACCAGTATTATCCGGGCGGAAATCCTTTTGGCTCAGTGGACATCAAGAGAGATATCGGAGCCAGCACTTACAACGCCTTGGGCGTATCCCTGGAACGACGTTTCACAAAGGGTCTTTCCTTCCAGTCGCGCTATACGTGGTCTCATTCCATCAACGATGGATCAGTGGGTGGCGGCGAGTCGAATGGACCGGAGAACGTCAATTGTCTGAGTTGCGATAAGGGCCCGAGCGTTTTTGACATCCGCCACAACGTCGCGGTAAATGCCGTTTACGAACTCCCGTTCGGCCCGGGTAAGGACTTTTGGAACGACGGCGGAGCTCTCGGCAAGATCGTGGGGGGCTGGAGCCTGAGCAGCGTTGGCCTCTGGCACACCGGTCATCCCCTGACTGTTCAAATGGACCTGAGCAACCCCATTGCGAATCCCAACAACCAGTTCTTCGCCGGCGGTTTTGCAAGCACCTACTTGCTTCCAGACGGCAACGATCAAACAAGTGTGCGACCCGACATCGTCCCGGGAGTGCCGCTGACTCTGCCACGGGGCGGACACAACGGCGTGCCGCTGATAAACATCGCAGCGTTCCAAGCGCCCCCGGTAGACGCGAATGGGAACTTTACCCGCTATGGCAATGCCGGGAACGGCATTATCCGCGCTCTCGATAGTTGGCAAATGGATCTCGCGCTCACCAAGGAAACCAAGCTCACAGAGCGCTTCTCGATGGAGTTCGCGGTGCAGGCATTCAATATCTTCAACCACGTCCAACTGGGCGACCCGGGTTCTCCGGGCAGTCCGGCACTGACGCTCAATTATGTGCCCGGCGCTGTGGTAGGCAACACCGTCACAAATCTACAAGACCCGGGTCAGTTCGGGATCATCAACACAACAGTAAACTTCAATAACAACAACGACAACAAGGCTTCGCCAAACACGGGCACCGGCCTGCCCCGGCAGTTGCAGTTCATGCTTCGCGTCAAGTTCTAGCATGTAGCGAAGCGGGCTCGCGCGGTTCGTCGCACTCGCCACGTCAGCCATTAATTGAAGTCGGTACAATTTGAATCACGATTGTTCTCCGGAGGAGCCTCTTTGAAGCCTTTGCCGCTACTCATCTTCACCTTGTCACTAAGCCTTCTTGCCGCCTCAGCTCAGACAGCCGGGGGCTATCACGTCACCAAGAAGATCCCGATTGCGGGCGAGGGTAGTTGGGACTACCTCACGGTCGATGAATCCGCTCGCCGCCTGTACGTGTCTCACGGAACTCAAGTCGAAGTGCTCGACGTCGATTCGGGCGCGATCGTCGGCAAGATCGCGAACACTCCTGGCGTGCACGGCATCGCCATTGCTCCGGACCTGGGGCGGGGATTTGTCAGCAACGGACAGTCCTCAACGGTCACGATCTTCGATTTAAAGACTCTGAAGACGATCGCGGACGTCCCGACCGGAAAGAAGCCCGATGCGATCATTTACGATCCCGCCACGTCGAGAGTTTTCGCATTCAATGGCGGCAGCAACAGCGCGACCGCAATTCAGGCGGCGGAAGGAAAAATCGCGGGAACGGTTGATTTGGGCGGCGGTCCGGAGTTTGCGGTGGCCGACGGCTCGGGTTACGTTTACGACAATCTTGAGGACGAAAGCCTGGTATTGAAAATTAACTCCCGCTCGCTGAAAGTCGAGCAGCGCTGGCCGACCGCGCCTTGTGCGTCGCCTTCCAGTATGGCCATGGATCGGCCGAATCGGCGGTTGTTCATTGGCTGCCGCAGCAAGGTTATGGCGGTCATGAACGCGGATACAGGGCAAGTGATCACTACGCTCTCGATCGGCGATCACGTGGATGCCACCGCCTTCGATCCTGACTCCCGGTTAATTTTCAATTCCAATGGGGAAGGCACCATCACGGTGATACACCAGGACAGCCCGGACAAATACTCCGTTGTTGAGAATGTGAAGACTTTGCCGCGGGCGAAGACCATGACGCTCGATCCCAAGACCCATCAGCTCTTTTTATCGACTGCGGAAGCGGGACAGTTTGAAGTACTGATGGTGGGTCACTAAATGAAGTTTTTGCGGAAATTGCCGATCGTCGTTCTCTTTCTCGCCTTCTTCGCGTGCTCCCGCTCGCACTTACAGGCGTCGCCGGAAACCCAGCCTATAGAGCTGCAACTGCAAGTGAGTCCGCCGTTCCACTTCGTAGTCTATGGAGATTCGCGCTTCCATGATCCGAAGGACACCGAAGCAGCGAATCCACCTGTCCGCCAGACACTCGTTCGGGCGATTGCCCAGACCGATCCTGCATTTGTCTCCTTCGGAGGCGACATCGTTTATAACGGCGATGATGTGGACGATTGGAAGGTGTGGGACAGCGAAACCACGGTATGGCGCGAGAAGAAGATCCCGATTTACCCCGCGTTGGGCAATCATGATCTTCACGGCAATGAAAAAGTTGCCTTGGCCAATTATTTCCAGCGTTTTCCTGACCTGAAGAACAGCCGCTACTATTCCGTTCGCATCGCCAACGCGCTGCTGCTGGTGCTGGACAGCTCTCTCGATGAGATCGCCGGCCCGCAGGGGCAGTGGCTCACCCAGAAGCTGGACAATGTTCCCGGCGATGTGGACTTCGTGTTCATTGTTCTTCACCATCCTCCGTATACCAGTTCGTCGGATGAGAAGAAGTTCGGAGGAGGACACTCATCCCGTTCTCCGGAGCACAAACTCGCCAAAACATTGGAAGCGCGGCAGCAGAACCTCCGCGCCCGGATTGTCGTTTTCTCCGGACACGTGCACAACTACGAACGCCATGAGCATGGCGGCGTTACCTATTTCGTGACGGGCGGTGCCGGAGCGCATGCTTATCCGATTGAACGCGCCGCGGACGATCCGTTCCAGAGTAAAGAGGTAAACTACCATTACCTCCAGGTGGAAGTCGATCACGGCAGCCTCAAGATCACCATGCACCGTCTGGACTTGACGAGCGGCACAGCCGCCTGGACGCAACCTGACTCGGTTGCGATTTCGGTGCCGGCAGCGAAGACCGGAGCGCAGGGCAAATAAACGAAGAGGGATCCTTACCGCATCGCACTTGGCGGATGGCGCTGGCTCCGCTAAGACGCGCCCGACCAACACATTACTGCCGGCGAAAAGCACGATTGTGAAAACCAGCGCGATTCTCAGCCCCTCGTTTCGGCTATTGGAGGCCGAGAGGCGCCAGCCCTGCGCCGTAGCTCCCCGGATCACTTCACAGGTTCCCAGCCCTCTGGCAGCATATCGAATGCCAGGGTGTCACGGTAGGCGTACTGGTTGCCTTCCTGTACTGCCACTGGCGTCAACATATGCCAGATGCGATCATCGTCGAAGACGTAACACTCGCCCGATTCGCGCATTATGAAGCGATCCAGTTCGCGTTTGTCATTGTCGGTTATGATGACCTCGCCACCGCGAGCGCCGCAGCGGCCCACTAGATGCGTGGCGATGTACTTTTCCCCGTCTTTATGTAAACCCGGCGGGCTGGTGTCGCACGGCCGACCCGGCATAGCCGTGAACCTTATTAGATGAACGTTGACCAAATACCTCGTACCTACTGCCGAGAGCGGCAGGTAATGAAGGTGGTGAGCAATCATCTTGCGAACGCCTATGGAGCCGGCGATCGCCGGGGGCAGCGGAGCGTACTCTCGCGGCTGGCCGCCGATGGTCGTGTTGTATTTTTTCAGCTGCACATAGGGCGTGCTCTCTTCGCTCAACCAAACCTTTACACCGCCCTCAACAATCTCGGCCCTGACACGATTTAAGGAACGATACCTGTCGCCCTCATCGTAGTATTTGTCCTTTGGAACGGACCAGGCGGCATGGGATAGCGCTTCCAGCGAGCGCGCTATGTCTACATCAACCCTGAGCGGCTGACGACTGAACCCGCGCTCGACGAGGTCGTTTCGCGACCTGGCATTCGTGGCAACCGGAATAAAGCTATCCTGGCCCATGATTGCTCCCGAAAAATGCTTGACGATTGCGTGACCAAGCAGATTCCCCGATCGCTCGCTGGCAGCGAATCGACACACCCCAAGCGTCCATTAACCGAAATCTCCTTCTTCACTTCAAGAACGCCGGCGATCATACACCCATCTCACCGCCTGCGATAATGTGGAACACTTTCATCTGAAATGCAGCGAATCGATATGCGATCCGCACCAGCACCGCCGAAATTTACTGCATTTTAGGAAAAGTGTGGTACTGCTGCACTCCGCTCCCGCCTGATCTCCTCCAACCCCTTTTCTGATTAATTTTCCAAGTTGCCGACCACCGGGTGGCTGTCTGGAGTGCACGCGTATTTTCTGTACCTGGCCGAACGGCAACCGGCGACACACCAACGGTCGTGAACGCGAAATGCACCCGTAGTCTCACAAGTCACACAGAGAGAAGCGGCGGGTAGCGACAAGGAGCGCAATGGCGAGGTAAAAGGCAGCGTAGTAGACCATCGCCATGCTCGGAACCGATAGAGTGCTGAACGGAGAAATGCGCATCGCGTTTGCCAGTGGAGATTGCATTTCAAATGCGGCGCGCCGCCAGAGCGCCTCGCTGGGCATCAGCACGCTAGCAATAACACCAACATTCACGGCACGCTGCGTCTGCGTGATGGCCCCGAATTGCTCAATCCAGCCGCCGAGAAAGGCGAGCCCATGGACCCCGAGCGCGATCACTCCGCTCGTCAGCGTCGAGAAATAAGTCGCAAGAGCGAAAGTTACTGAAAGCAGCACGAGACTTTCCATCCACATCAACAGGCACCCGCTTAGAGGATGGCGTACAGTGACACCCGTCATGAAGTAGCTTGCGGCATTGACACCAACGAGCATGATCGTGATATAGGCGGTCAGCATGGCCACAAAGCCAAGCCATTTGCCAAAGAGGACTTGCCAACGCGGTACCGGCTTGGTTGCGATCGCCTGGATCGTACCCGAGGCGATTTCACCGGAGATGGTGTCAACCGAAGTGAGAATTGTCATGAGCACGGCCAATAGATCGATCGCGTAGAGGCCCATGGTCAGCATGGCGGACGAGATTTCGCGTCGTAATACGGGATTCGTACCGCGGTCGGCGAAGTTCTTTGCCTGGTAATGGAGACCTGTACCGAACAGAATCAGGAATGCGCCACCGGCAGCGAGCGCCATCCACAACATTTTCTTGCGCGCGGCTTCGCGGAACGTTACTCCGGCCATGATCCAAACGCCCATCACAGACCTCCGTCGCTGCCGACGATTTCCAGAAAACGCTCCTCGAGCGAAAGCCGCTGCGGTGCGACCTCGTAGACATCCACGCCCTTTGCAACCAGGTAGCGGACGATCTCCGGCAATAAGGTATTGGAAGACAGCGTTAACGTGAGGCGATCACCTTCCATGCGAGCCGATGAAGTCCACTGCGACAAGCCATTCAGAACCTCCACAGTCACCTTGACGGCCCGAATCGAAACCGTGGTTTGCTCTTCGCTCTCTCCATGCAGTTCGCGACTCTCCACCACTTCGCCGTCCTTGATAAAGGCAACCCGGTCACAAGTGATTTCAACTTCCCCCAGCAAGTGGGAGTTGAGAAGCACAGTGGCGCCCCGATCGCGCTGGGCTTTGATGATGTCGCGGACCAGGCGGCGCCCTATGGGATCGAGGCCCGACGTAGGCTCGTCGAGAAAGATCAGATCGGGGTCATTGATAAGGGCTTGTGCGAGACCAATGCGCTGCAGCATGCCTTTGGAAAAATCCCGCAGACGCTTGTTACGATGCGGCGTGAGCCCGACGAGGTCGAGCAAAACGGGAACCCGCTCGCGCAGCGCGGCGTGCGACATGCCGTAAAGCCGGCCATGCAGTTTGAGGAGTTCCTCACCGGTCAACCAATCGTAGAAGCGGAAATGCTCGGGAAGAAAACCAACTCGGCTCCGGGTTTTTACATCGCCCACCGGCTGGCCGAGAATTTCCGCCTCGCCACTGGTCGGAGAAACCAAGCCCAGCAGCATTTTCACCGAAGTGCTCTTACCTGCGCCGTTTGCTCCCAGGAAACCAAAGACCTCACCCCGGGCAACTTCCAGGGTGAGTCTTCGGACCGCCACCTTGCCGCCGAAAACCTTACGAAGTCCGCGGGTGCGGATTGCGAGATCGGAGGCTGGGCTCATCGATGCGATTGATAAGTTACTGCAACGAAGCCGCCAGACTCAGGGCATCGGACGAATTTCCGCGCCCGGATAGAGAATGGATGACCCCGTTTTTAACCCACAACAGACTATACCGATCCCCGGGCGAGAGCTTCTCCGTGATCAGAGTTCCCTCCACTCCGTCCACGGTCACCGTCTGGAAGGAACCGGTATCGCGAGGGATTGGTATGACCATCGTAGTTGACCAATCGACGGTCTGGCAAAATGCACGAGCATCGGCTGGATTCATCCCCGCCAATTCCAACGCAGCTCCCGCAATTTGCGACATGTTGAGGCTGGGCGGGACAATTACCGTCGGGCTGGGAGCTTGAATCAGGTAGATGCAATTGTTGCTCTTCATGGTCGCCATACGTTCCATCTTGCGCTCGGCGAGTGCTTCTCCCCGCGACTGCGTATCGGAAATCGAGTGACTGTGCCGCGCTGGGCAGTCCCCATACATCGAGACAACAGTTTTCGGAATGTGGACAGCAATCAATGCGCCGTTCGCCGATTCTGGGATGTGGATGTCCGAATGTCCAACCTCTTCGAGCAGGGTCTCAATGCGATCACGGTTGAGGGTCAACTGGAAGGCTGCTTCGTCGTTGACCTCGACGCTTTGCGGCACCCCCAGGCTGCCAATGGTGCTGATTGGATACCCGGCGAGTTGAGCGGCCTGAGCTACATCGGTAACCAGGTTCGCTTTGCCCGGCTTCAACGTGACAGCCACGTTGTCGGCCACGAACTGATTAATGAGCTGATAGGGACGCGAGTCGGGTTCGCTGCTATTCATCAGTGTGGATGGATCGATCGACACCACAGCAATCTTCTCCACTCGCAGCACGGCTAGAAGGCGCTGCGCCCAGGTGCGCACCGGGCTCACGCCAATCAGCAACGTGACCACTACCCCAGCCGCCGCCAGACCCCAGACTGGACGCCAGCGGGGAAGGAGGAGACGTTCGATCCATAACGGCTTCGGTTCCGCGGCTGCGAATTGGTTTCTAAATTGGGCATACGCCAGAACCTGGCTCAGTGCCGAGTCATTGCTGGCCGGAGCCAGCGTCGCCAGCAGATCTGTGGTGCGCAGGGTTTCGGTGCTCAGCTTCTTGAACCGCGCCTGGCAATCGGCGCACGAGGCCAGATGCCGATTGACTTCTTCCCGTTCACTTCCAGCCAGTTCGGCGTCTAGATGGGCGCGGAGAATTCCAGGGTCAATGCAGTTCATAATTCCTCCTCGTTCGGATGAAGTGCGAGGTAATGCTTGCGGAATTCTTCCTCGGCACGGTTGAGCATCGTGCCGATGCCGCTCATTTTTACATCGAGGGTGTCGGCCAATTCTCTGTAGGACAATCCCGACGCCCGCAAGATGAGAAGCTGCGCCTGCACGGGTTTGATCGCGGCAAGCACGGCACGTACCCGCTGGCATTTTTCTTCGCGCATCAGATCGTCCAGCGGACCACGAGACTTCGCCACTTCAACGCACCGTCCAGCTGCCTCCTCATGTTGACGTCGTCGGTTGGAGGCTCGCAGAACGTCGATGCCGAGGTTAGTAGCGGTGCGGTACAGCCAACCACCGATATTGCCATCGGTCTGCAAACCGGGCTGTCGGTACAGGCGCCAAAAGGCATCGTTGGTTATTTCTTCCGCCTTGGAGCGGTCGCCGAGCAGGCGCGCGGTGATCCCAGCGATCCGGGAATAGTGTTGCAAAAACAGAGTCCGGAAGTTGGCGTCGTCCCAATGCTCGGCTGAACTCTCTCGCGCGGTCAAACTCATGGAGCGACTCAGTGTCTGTGTGGTTCCCACTATAAGGCCCGCCTTCCCCGATCCACATGCCTACAACGTCTCTGGGCGGCGAATTGTGACAATGGTGGTCGCGGTTTAGCTGAGTTTGAAAAGGTTAGGCGTTCAGCCGTTACTGTTCTCCTGCTCGTTGATTTTCGCAAAATCATTCTGGGCATCCGATTTACCCAATCAGCGGCGCGGTTTCGCCAATATTGGCTGATACTGTAGCGGCCAACTTGCTCAATTATTGCCTTAAATCGCGCATCGCCGCGGAATTCCTAAAGTCGGACTCTGATTGCAGATCGTCGACGCCTGCGAAGCCCTTATCCACAACATCATGGAGCACAGGAAGGGCCTCGTCAGGCTTGTGGGCGGTGGCCAGCACACACGCGAGGTTGCATAAGGTAACGAGGGTGGATCTGTGATCCGGCCCCAAAGTCCGTTGTTGGATTTCCACAGTTTCCCGGAACAGCGCCGCGGGTTCGCCGTCACGTCTCCTCGAGCGCCTCACGGAATCCATTTCCCCAATGGAGAAGCGTTACTGGCATCCAACACCACTTACACGATCACGATTACCGGAGTCAAGACACGGCCGGCAATCAAATGGCGGGGTATGGCGGGGACGGTTACCTTAGACCACCCGGCGACTTCCCAACCGGAAAGTTCCTGGTCTTCGTTAGGTAAATGCCAGGCCCAGGCCAGGGGGCCCAGTCTTTTGACGGCCGGGTGCCCACGCCCGCAGCATAGACTACCGACTCGGAGATTCCGTCAAGGCAGAGGGCCTTCTCTACTTTGGATTCGGCGAGCGCCATGGTGCAGAATGGAGCGAGGCCGAGCCAGGTCGCTGTCAGGCAAAACGTCTGGCACATGTGTCCGGCGTCCAGAATCACCGTTCGATACGCGGCTGGATCAGGATACTTCCACCGGTTGCGCTCGAATACGGCGCTCATGAACATCAGGACGCTCGATGAGCCATACCAGGACTGTCCCGCCAGATAACTCCCGAACTGTCGCGAGCTGCAGCCCGTTCTTAGCAACTCCAACGAATGCGTGTCTGGCGAATAGTGATACAAACCACGCGGCAGACCACGTACTCGGAGAACCGCGACGTATGCTTCCAGCGGATGTCGCGCCCCCGCCGACGGAGAAGTCTTCAGCGCCACGCGGCCGATCGAGCCCGGCAGCTTTACCCAATATTGCACGCCACAGGTGAGCCAAAGCAATGTGCTCAAATCTTCAAGATCCATGCGGAGTCCGGAGAATCTGCGCCAGGTGCGCCGGGCGAGCAAGACTTGAGGGAACTCGCCCTTCGTATTCGGATTGGGGAGCTGCACGCGAGCGGTGCGACGATACTGTTTCACCGCGGGCGGTGCAGGTTCACAACGCGCACGATCTAAAAGCGCCCGCCGGGACTCCCCCAGGTCCGACACGAAGGGCAGGTCCTTGGTAGAGAAATGAAGCAGTCCGCCAGCCGGAAGCCACGGCGACCACGATTCCAGAAACCTCGCGTCTGCACGCGCCGCGACTGAGCCTTCCGGAACCAGGAAACCTCGCCGCGTCAGTTGTCGCAAAGTCGAATCCACGCTCGAAGGCGTGAACTCAGACGAGAGGGAGCAAGCCTGAGCGGCAGTCCGCCACTCGTTGAAGCAGTTTAGAAGCGAGACCACGATGGGATCGGCAGAGATCAGGACGTGGGTGCGATAGTTCTCGAAGATCAGCTTGCCGTCACGCCAGTAGCAGACGATGCTGGCTGCGCGGCGTAGCCGTCCCGGAGATGCCGTCATGACGGACCTCATACGTCAAGAGTCGACGCTTCACAGCAAACGAAAATGGCTTCGGGAGACTAGCTTGGTCAGATCCTGAATGTGGGCGTCAAGCCTCTTCACTTCTTTGGCTACGAGCCGTAGTTTCTCCTTCACTTTGGCTTTCTCTTCACGTTCAACGCGTTCAACGGACTTTGTCATTGGCTTCTGTCGAACAGACATGGGCTGACTCCTACGCTGAGATTCAAGGCAAGAACCCGCAGTGCCGTGAACGATAAGGGCATCAGTCTTTATTGTCAACAGGATTCACCACAGGATTTCAGCCTCTGTTAGGGTGGGAAACCTACACGTCGGATCAAATCCTGAATGCGAGGATCGGAGCGAAAAGGATCCAACACCGGCTCGATCTTTAGATAGATCATGTCGTCATTCCTTTCTTCGTAGCCTTTTTTAAGCCAGGAGACGGTCTGCTCCTTATCGGTCAATCCGGCATACACCATGGCGATACTGTAGGCTGGAAGGTGGGGTTGGGAAGGATCTTGCAACTTCCTGAGGACCTCCCGCGCACGTGCACGGTCTCCTGACAGAGCATAGGCGATGCCCAGTTGCTCCATAGAATACGGATCTCCCGGAAGCAGCTCCGTTCCCTTTTGCAATTGTGGAATGCCTTCTTTGAACCGGCCAACATTCACGTACGAGATGCCAATACAGAGATAGGCAAGCCCAAAGTTTGGGTCCATGTCTAGGGTTTTGCGGCATTGGTTGGCCGCGTCTTCATAGCGTCGCGCCTCATTGAGACGATTTCCCAAGCTGGCACTGATGATCAGCGACAGCGGGTCCAACTCTACCGCTTTCGTTGCCTCCTTCACGCTTTCATCGAATCTAGCGGCGGTGGCCAGGTAGATGGAATACCAGTGGTGCGCGGTCGCGTAACTCGGATTCAACTCGATGGCTCGCTTGAACTCGCGCTCAGCCCCTTGCCAATTCCACTCGTTGTGATAAATGGTCGCCAGAGACGTGTGCGCTTCGACAAGGCTGTCGTCGATTGTCAATGCTTTCTGTGCGGCTGCCTTTGCCTTCTCATTGACCTCCTTTGACGCGATGGCCCAATCGGGATCAAGAACAACATAGACATCGGCCAATCCCGCATAGGCCAGCGCATAATTCGGATCCTTTGCGATGGCTTCATTGAAATAGCCGAGGCTTTTTTCCAGAGAGTTGCGGTCCCGCTTGTTCCAGAAATAACGTCCTTTGAGATAAGCTTCGTAGGCTTCGGGATTGATCGGGCGGAAACTCCCGCGGCGTGCTTCGTTCTTTTGACTCAGCCTGCCCTCGACCTGCAGCGTGATGGCGTGAGCCACTTCATCCTGCAGGGCCAGGATGTCTTGGAGGTCACGCTGATAGCTGTCCGCCCACAGGTGTTGGTCCGTGGCCGCCCGGATCAGTTGCGCGGTAATTCTCACCTTGTTCTCTGATCGTTGTATCGACCCCTCCACCACGGCGTCCACGTGCAATTCGCGAGCAATCTCCGGTAGCAACTTCTGGGTTCCCTTGTAGCGCATTACGGACGTCCGCGATATCACGCGCAGGTCCGTGGCCTTGGCCAGATCGGTAATCAGCGCCTCGGTCATGCCGTCGGCGAAATAGTCTTGCTCGGGATCGCGGGAGAGATTGGCCAATGGCAGCACCGCCAGCGAGCTGATCCGCAGCTGGCCGCCATGTCCTAACCAGCGATCGCGCCAGCCCCCAATGTTGATGGCGACCAACAATGCAGCTATGCTCAACAGCGTCGCCACGCACGCTATCGCCGCGCCGGCGAGCATTCCCCGTGACTTTGGTTCAGCGGTTCGAACCAACGCGCCAGCGCTTGCCGAGCTCAACCGCCGCAGGTCCACCGCCAGTTCCTTCGCCGATTGGTAGCGGTTCTCTGCTTCTTTTTCCAGGCACTTCAGGATGATGTCTTCCAAGTGTGGCGACAGTCCATGCGCCAGGCGGCCCGGCGGAGCCACCGGCTTGTGCAGAATGGCGCCTGCCGTGGCCGTGGCCGTCTTCTCGTGGAAGGCGGTATGCCCAGTCGCCATCTCGTAAAGCACCGTCCCCGCGGCCCAGATATCGGCGCGCGCATCCACCGCCCTCCCCTGTAACTGCTCCGGCGACATATAGGGTAAGGTCCCCGCTACGGTCCGGGTTTCGCTCTCGGTATTTGCCTCTGCCGCCGGCGGTGCAGGTTGGACCAGCTTTGCCAGCCCGAAGTCCAAAATCTTCAGCCGCCCGTCAGGGGTCAGACGCAGGTTATTCGGCTTCAAGTCGCGGTGGACGACATGTTGCTCGTGCGCTGCAGCCAGTCCCTCGGCCAGTTGCAAACCCAGAAGAGTGCACTCTTTCTCCGGCAGAGCATGATTCGCGATTCTCTCGCTCAGCGTCAACCCGGACACGTACTCCATCACCAGAAAGTCGATCTCCTGCTGCGTATCAAAATCGTGGATGGTGGCGATGTTGGGATGATTCAGCTTGGACAGCGCCAGCGCTTCAGTGCGGAACTGTTTGCGCGCGGAATCGTCGGAGAACGTCTTGGATGGCAGTACCTTGATGGCTACGTCGCGGTCGAGGTGCTCATCTCTGGCGCGATAGACCTCGCCCATGCCGCCGGCGCCGATCCTCGTGACGACGACGTAGTGGCCCAACCGGAGACCAACGATTGAATCTGGGCCGAACGCTCGGCTGGCCATAGCGAGAAAGTCCCTCCCCTCACGCGATCATTCTAGACTTTGAGCATAAAGGAATCGACAGGAAACCGGCGCGGTTCAACACCGGCTGGCTTCCAGATCAGCGCTACACTAGCAAAAAGAAGCTATGCTCACCCTCGATCCGGACGATCCCTCTATCCGACAAGAGTGTGAAACCCTCACGGGCCAGGAATCGGCTTGGGAGAAGTCTGGCGTTCGCCGAACGCGCTGGAAGCAATGCAGCGGATGCAAGCCACGGTGGACGTTCTGGAGAAGAATCCAGCAGTAGTCC
>Ga0210384_10004624_pt1 | contig 15290 bp, 12 predicted proteins | sample IncBWH2MmetaG_FD_160574 | JGI IMG/M metagenome (GOLD analysis project Ga0210384, IMG submission 160574) | Forest soil microbial communities from Barre Woods Harvard Forest LTER site, Petersham, Massachusetts, United States - Inc-BW-H-2-M | ecosystem: Environmental > Terrestrial > Soil >...
AGGTTTCGAAAATCTACTATCGAACGGGCAGCAATGGTATCTTGATGACCGGCGGTTGTCCAGAGTAATGCAAGTTTCTTGCAGACCTTGAAAGGCCATGCACTGGAGCGGGCTATAAGACGAGGAAGTTGTGTCAATGCGTTTTAAAGAGAACACAGAGGCCACTGACGCGAGCGGGGTTCCCGCAAATTCTGCCAAAGCTATCGACCTTGGGGGCACCGTGCGAGACGCGCCGCCCAGTTGCACGCTTCAGCGCGTTCTTCCAATTTTGAGCGCTGTCGGCATAACCCGCGTGGCCAATATAACCGGCCTTGATCAGGTTGGAGTTCCAACGTGGATGATCGTCCGACCTCTCTCCCGCTCCCTCACGGTGTCGCAAGGGAAAGCGTTCACACATGAATTGGCAAAACTTTCCGGCATCATGGAAAGCATCGAATTGCATCACGCGGAGCATTTCACGCCTCAGGGAGAGTGGGCGCCGTTGTCGCAGTTCGCCAAGATAGACGACTACATAGATCCCGCGTTGTTAGCCGTGCGGTCCGACACAACTCTTGACTTCGAGAGCGAGATTTACTGGGTTCAGGGCCACGACCTCGTCTCCGGCCGACCAAAGTGGATCCCCCATGATCTCTTTGATGCCGATTGTACGAAGAAGAGCCCATTTTTCTGTCAGTCGTCGAATGGGTTGTCTTCAGGAAACAGCGTTGAGGAAAGCATTCTGCACGGTTTGTGCGAAGTTGTCGAACGCGACCAGGTTTCATTTTGGCTCGAAACAGCTCAATATACCAAACAGATCGTGAACACACTCGTTTCCCCCGATTCAATAGACCACCCAATCTGCCTTTCATTGATCAATAAATGCCGAGAGGCAGGCCTCGACGTTTTTATCTGGTATGCGACCACGAACATAGACATACCGGTATTTACCTGCACAGTGGCCGATCGAGCCGGATGCACATTTTATCCGATACGTGCCAGCGGACACGGTTGCCATCCTCTCAAAGCTGTTGCGTTGAGCCGCGCAATCACGGAAGCTCTTCAAAGCCGGCTTACGCACATCGCAGGCACGCGAGATGATATGTTTTGGGAGGATTACCTGCGAGGAGAGTTCTTATGTAGTTTAGAAGCGAACCAATCATGGCTTAACAAGCTTCTGTTGAGCGAAGGTGCGATCGACTATCGAACGCTGCCTGGGCTGGAAAAATACACAACAATCTGCGATTTGCTGGAGCACGTAAAGACCAAATTGATTGCGGCACACTGTGACACCATTATTTTCGTCGATCTTTTTCAGGAGTCATTGGGGATACCCGTGACTTATGTATGCGTGCCAAAGTTGGAGCAAAAGATTGTAGGACCCTTGTATGCGTCCGGAACGCGAATGTTGGACCATTTGAAGAGGCTCAAGCAGTGCTGAAGACCTGTCTTTTCATCGGGCCCACCAGATTGAGCTCCGCAGTGCTTGGCCTGATTGACCGGTATCCGCCTGCCTGCTTGGGTTCCGTGTTTAGGGCGGTTGAAAGCGGGTATCGCCAGATCGGGATTGTAGATGCGTATTTTGGCAATGTTGCCACCATTTGGCACAAGGAAATACTATTTGCGCTTTCCCGGGGCGTAGTCGTATGGGGAGCCGCGAGTACCGGCGCGTTACGTGCTGCCGAGCTCGAGCGCTTTGGAATGCTGGGTTGTGGCGTTGTGTTTCGGCTTTTTCGAAGCGGGATTTTGGAAGATGACGATGAGGTTTGCGTCATACACGCACCGCGGGAGCTCCGATACGAACCGCTGTCATTCGCTATGGTGAATATACGATACACACTGAGGGCGTTACGAAGACGAGGCGCTCTTTGCCGCGAGGAAGAGAAGATATTATGCGATCAACTCAAATCGCTGCATTTTAGCAGTCGTGATGCAATAAACTTGTACACGATTGCGCTATCTAGGTTTGGAGATACACGAGGTAAAAAGATTGCAGATGATTTTATGCTTTATTATTGTGACGTTAAGGCACGAGATGCAGGGCGCCTTGTGCATGTTATGGCTGGCCGTGAATCGACCGATCCGCCCTTGAGAGACTGGAAGTTTCCCAGAACAGAATACTGGGTGCAACAATTCGAGAAGCAGCTCTCGCACGTTCCTCCTTTGGGATACGATGCTGGCGATTTGCCAGGCGGTCACCCGAGCCAACATGCGGCTCGTGCCGACCAAGACACCCGAGCAGCAGAGTTGCCTGAAGCTTCACCGCACACGCCATATGTTCATCCGCCAGCAGACCGCGGTGATTAATTCGATCCGAGCGCATCTCGCTGAGTTCGGCATCGTCGCTGCCGTCGAAATGGGCACAAACATTCTGGTTGGTATGGTAGCGATACGGAGCGGCTGCGCGCCGAATTACACAACATTCTGAACGGCCGACCAAAGAGGGGCAAAGTCCCTCCTCTCTGGGATGGCCACGCCGCGGAACGGATCGCTGTTTTGCTGTCCACCTTGCACTAGAAGTCTTGAAGCCGCGAACGTGAACTGAATGAGTCAGATCTTATGCTGGTAACGTGCCATGCTGAATCGATGCATTGACCTCTGGTGTCGGCTGGCCATCTGATACATTCCTCAATCGTTTAATTCTAAAAGTAAGGCCGCGTCTGTCCAATCGGTAGCACAGGTACGGACACTTTCTGACGCGCCTGGCGTAGCATTCGCGCAACGGCATCCGCAGTCGCGGAAGGATCGGGATGACGCTTCCGTTGCTGCTCTTCGCTTCTCCGGCGTAGAGCGTGATCGTGTGCCAGTCGATTCGTGTTGCCCTTCTAGAATACCGCAGCCTGGTGAGCCGCTGGCTGCCCGATGGACCTACATCAGTCAGTGAATTCGCAGTTGCTTCAAGAGGCGGTCAAACCGTGTCGCACCAAGAGAAGCGTTGTCCATCAGCGCTTCATCCAACTCGTCGGGATCGGGGGCTTCTGCCCATTTGCCGTAACCAAGATGGCTGGTGGTTTTGCGCAAACGATCAGCCAGGAGAGTGGCGACCGCGCGGTAAAATCGTGCCGCAAAGGCATCGTCGGTATTCAGCTTGCTACCAAGAATGTCACGGGGAAGAACCAGGAGATAAGAATCCTGGGCTGCTATCACCGATGCCGAAGGCGGGCGCGCGTCAACGAAAGACATCTCGCCAACGATTTCACCGGCCAGCAGCGCGGCGACTTCCTTATCACCCATTGCCCTGACCGACACTGACAGCTTACCTTCCAGGACAACATAGATGTGTTCGATGGTTCTGCCCTCATAAATCAAGACCGTCCCCGAAGGCATGAATTTTGTGGTCCCGGATTTGGCCATCCATTCGACGTCGCCATCGTCCAAAATGCCCATTAAGTAGAGTACCTTTCGCATAGGGTCACGCTCCACAAGAACGATAGAACTCCCGCGACTGCGACACGTCTTTCAGGCGAGTTGGCGCTTGACCAAAACGCGAAAGAGTCCAGACTGATCCGCCAATTCACGATACGACCCGCTTTGTACCAGGACGCCCTTGTCCATAACGAAAATTCGGTTGGCGTTAACGATGGTGCTGAGGCGGTGGGCGATTACGATACGTGTGGACTGGAGCCCCTCCAAGGTGCGGCTGACCACTGCTTGGGTGCGATTGTCGAGGGCGCTAGTCGCCTCATCAAACAAGAAAATGCGCGGTTTTCGAACGATGGCCCGAGCAATCAACAAGCGCTGCCTCTGCCCGCCGGAGAGATTCCCTCCACCCTCACTGACGATGGTGTGTATGCCCATCGGCATCTGGTCAATGTCTTCCGCCAGACCCGCGCCTCGCGCCGCTTCGCACGCATCCTCAATCTTTAAGGGAGCTGACCCGACGATGTTTTCGAAGATGCTGCCACTCGCCAGGCGCGCATTCTGAATCACCACACCCATTTGTTGACGGACCGCTTGCACATCCAGGCCGGACAGGTCTTGTCCGTCGTAGTAAATGGCGCCTGACTCAGGCTTTTCAAACCCAAGAAGCAACCGGAACAAGCTGGATTTCCCACTTCCGGAGGGACCCACGATTGCCACAAATTCCCCCGGTCGAACTGCAAGCGAGACATCTCGCAAAACCAGAGGGCCGCCGGCCTGATAGCGGAAGCTCACATGACTGACTTCCATGGAGCCCTGGAGTTCGCCGGGGTGCTTGCTTGCATCGGAGACCTCAGGCAGAGTCTCCAGAATCGGGTTGGCGCGCTCCTGAATAGGAACGATACTCAGGGCTGATTCTACAGCGGAGCTCAGCCGTAATGTTGCCATCTCGAATTGCACGAATGATGCGAGAAAGGCGAGGAGCGCTCCCGTGGTGAGGGTAGGCAACAAGGGCTGGCCCATAAGTCGAGTGGAGCAGGCAAAAATGATAGCCAAACCGATTACTGAAAAGGCGGAGTCAAAGACGGCTAGAGCGCTAGATACGGTGCGGGCGCGGACGGATAGTTTCTTCTGTTTGGAAAACTCGCGAGCCCAGGCAGCGAAAGCACGCGGCTCGGCTCCGGACACGCGCAGCCTTGCGATATTGTCAATAAATCCAAGAACCATCCCGGAGATATGACCGCGAGCGTGAAACATCTCCCGCTGGTATCGGAGTTGAATGTACATGCTCACGACCGACGCGGCACAAGAAACAAAAACAACGACGGTGGCAACCAAAGCAAGCTGCCAGCTGTAATAGAACAGCAGCAAAAAGCTGAAAACCGAAAACACACCGGAGAGAACTGAAAAGATGACGGACCCTGTCAGGACCCGGAGAATATTGTCGATCCCCAAACTGCGGTCGGCCAGATCCCCTGCAGTGTAGCGACGAAAGAAAGGCACGGGCAGACGCAGCACGCGGTCCCAAATTGCGGCTTGAAGAGAGGCCCCCATTTTGCCCTCAAGCCGTAGCATTGCGAAATTCCTGGTAACGGTGAACAAGGCCGCGGCAATCGCTAACACCACCAAGATGATCGCGATTTGCGTCAGTTGATTGCGCTGGGCGTTGGGAATGATGGAGTCGAAGATAACCCCGGTTGCAATAGGCACGACAATGCCGAGCATTCCGCCGCATACTCCCATAGCGACAACGGAAATGAGTTCGCGGCGCGTGTCGTGGAAGGCGAAGACCAACAGTTCCCACAACGAAAGCTCGCGATTGGGTAAGGGTCGGTAGAAAGTGAAGGCAAAGCCGTCCAGGGTCATGGCAACATCACCGGTCAGTGGAACGCTGCGCCCTTCCACCGGGTCGTACAGCCGATTCGCCGAACCTTTTCGCGACGACGGAAGGACTGCCAGTGGACGCCGGTCCGACTCACGAAATGCGAGGAGCGGACCCGGTGAATCCACCCACCACTTGCCTTTCAGAACGACTCGCCGGTAACGCAAGCCCGAGGCCGCGGCGATACGAGCGACTGGGTCTGCCAAGGCCTCCTGGCCGCGCAGTTCGACGGGAGCGACGATCTTCACGCCCAGAGACTCGCCAACGGCTTCGCACGCGTTCAGTGTGGGATCAAAAATTCCTGCGTCGGCAGGAAGTGCAGTTTCTTGATCGTGGAGCGGTGATGCCAGCGAGCGCAACGCAGCGCTGACAATCCTGGCATCCGACGCCACTTGACATAGCCGTCCCGTGCGGTTGGCGTCCTCAAAACGGCGGCGGTTCAGGACAAAACACTTTAGAACGGCGTTGTGAAAGGTTTGCAGACCGCACCATTGCGGATCGGACTTCAGCCAATCCGATGAGGTAAGCGACTGAATCTGGCTGCGGGAGGCCGGTTGAACCCAGCCACGTTTGGAGACCGGGAAATACCCTGAATTGGTGATCGGGTCAGTTTCCAAACAGTTCAGGAAGCGAGATGAACCGTAAAGGTGTTGGATCCATACGACGCCACTGACTGGCAAGATCGGCTTGGCATCCTCGTCCGTCTCGTGGGTCTCACCCGGTTTTAAGTCAGCATAGAGTCGTGGGGGCGCAGTAGCTGAGGCGTTGGCTCCAAGGCGCAAAATCCAATCCTCAAGGAGCCCTGGAACATCCGCGTAATGTGCGGAATTCTCGATGCGCGAGCTCAGGTCATCTTGCTTCAGGATTAACAACTGAGTGCTCGGGGTGGCCACAGCCACAACAATGGAGCCGAGTGCGGTCTCGCGCATACCGAAGACCGCAGAGCCTTCTTCTACACGAAACAGCGGGTAACGGGCACTGATGGGCTCTCCGTCGGCAACGTTAACCAGAAACAAGTCTAAGTTCCCCGAGCGGACGAGCCAAACGCTTTCGGGCCGATGAATGGAGAAGGGCCGGTTGGATCGCGGCTCGAAGACCTCGCCGGGTTGTCTGCTCAACATCGGCCTCATCCCTGTGCCTGTATTAAGTCCATATAAGGACCTTGAATCGCGCAGAGCTCGTCGTGAGTTCCACGCTGCACGACTTTGCCGTAGTCCAGGACAATAATCTCATCGCAGTCACGAATAGTGCTGAGGCGATGGGCAACGATCAGACAGGAACAGCCGCGGATCCGCAGCCTGTCGGTAATCAGCTCTTCTGTCTGGGGGTCCAGCGAACTAGTGGCTTCGTCGAGGATCACAATCCGTGGCCTGCGAACCAGGGCACGCGCAATTTCGAGTCGTTGTCGCTGTCCGCCGCTGAAATTGCGACCACCTTCCTCAACCCACGAATCATAGCCACCGAAGCGTTCGACAATATCGTCGTGGATGGCGGCGTCTTTCGCCGCCTGCACAAGTTGGCTTTCCTCGATCGTGGGATCCCATAAACTAAGATTCGTTCGGACCGATCCGTCGAGTAAGAAGATGTCCTGATCAACCACGGCCAGGGAATCATAGAAAACTCGTCGGGGAATGGCGCGCCGGAGCTTGTGGTCAAAAAGGATTTGCCCAGACCACGGCTCATAGAGTCCGCTCACTAGTTTGGCGATCGTCGATTTTCCACTTCCGCTTGCACCGACGAGGGCAATCCGTCCACCGGGCTTCAGTACAAAGCTAAGATCTCTTATCAAAGGCTCCTCGAGACGACTGTAGCCAAATGTCAGCCCTGCGACTTCCACCCATCCTTCCAGTAGTCGGTCTTCGTCTTCCACTATCGTGTCCGTGAACGGCTGCGCAGTGGCCGCAGGATATCGGAGCACATCCTCGAGCCTCGTAAGGTCGGCCTCGGCTTCCTGCAATCTCCCCCCAAGAGAAACAACACGATTAACTGGATCCATGAAACTGGAGAGCAGGGTTTGGAACATGACCAGCATGCCAATCGTCAGGAACCCGTCGAGAACCCTCCGGCCTCCGATGGCCAGGACAGCAACAACATTGAGAGACATCAGCAATGAAGGTAGAACAGCGAGCCATTGTGAAGAAGCACCGAATTCCTGTTCGGCACTGACAACCTTGGCTTGCAGACCAGACCAGCGGGCAAAAAAGTCTGATTCGCGGCCACTTGCTTTCAGGGTCTCGATTGTTTGCAGGCCAGCCATCGTGGTTCCGACCAGCTTTCCTCTTTCCTGAAGCAACTTACGGTTGTTGTCGGCGCGCTTACGAGACAGGTATCGCACAGCGACCAAATTAAGGACCGCGATGGCGATGCTAATCGCTGTCAGCATGACGTTGTATTGCAACATAAGTGCGGCATAGAAACCGACCAGGAAAACTCCAACGATGTTCGTGGCGAGTTCCCCAGACAACAACGCGGCTACACGATCATTGATTTCGAGGCGAGATCCGATTTCGCCACCAAACCGCTGTGCAAAGAACTCCATCGGCAAACGCAGTACATGCCATAGGAAGGTGCTGGACGAGGTGAGCGAGAACTTGGTTTCGAGGCGAATCAGAGTGCGCTGCTGCCAATACGTACAGATCGCTTTGAAGCAGGCGGTTGCGACCATGGCAACCAAGAGGGCTCTGAGCCACTTGGTCATCCCACCGACGATGATGTTGTCGAGATAGATGCGGGAAAATCCGGCAACAAAGATATTGGGAACAACGAGTGCAAAAGTGGCGAGAACCAGATACGCTACCGCCAGCCGGCTACCCGGCAAACGGTTCGCGAGCAACTGGACCAGCGAACGCTTTCTGCCTCCCTTTACAAACTCTGGAGTTGCCTCGAAGGTGAGCACGACTCCCGTGAAGGACTGATCGAACTCCTCATCACTGACGGTGCGCCTCCCACACGCTGGGTCGTTCAAGTACACTTTGTGGTTGCCGAATCCCTCGACAACCAGGAAATGATTGAAATTCCAGAACACGATGAACGGCGGAGGTGTGGCCTGTAAGTCAGCCGGTTCTTTCTTGAACCCTCTGCCCACGAGACCATAGGCCTTTGCGGCTTTCACAACGTTGCTTGCCTTCGTTCCGTCGCGCGATACACCACAGGCGATCCGTAATTCTTCGAGGGATACGTAACGTCCAAAATAGCCGAGAATGATCGAAAGAGCCGCCGCTCCACACTCGACAGCTTCCATCTGCAGCACCGTCGGCGTCCTCACACACCTGGGCGATCTGTTCAGCACGCTTTTCCGGAACCTTTCGACGAAGACACGGTGATCCATGGAAATCGCTAGGTCAAGCCGAAAGTCTTTCGCAGCGCGGGAAGCAGCAATTCCACCGGCCTGTGCCACCGAGTGACTACCTCAGCGGTACATAGCGTGCCACCTGAGAGGGTTAAGTTTGGGCCCCTCGATGAGGACCACTGGTACCCGCTGAATGTTTTTGGGTTTCTATCCATCTCCACGTGGAGACCGGTCACCGGCCCTTCCCCAGTAAGGGCTTTCACCAGAACCTCATTTTGAAAGTTGTGCATTAACTCTGCGGGAGTGTCGGGGAAATCCGAAACATAGCTGACGTATCCCTTAATAAAGCCGTACTCCTCCGGCTTGGCACTCGAAGGAGAAATCATTGCCTCCATCCCCTTTCGCACGTCCTTGGCTCGCGCTGCTGGGAGGTAGAGCAGGACCTCCAGATCCTGAACGTCTGGCTGAATGCTCACGACCGGATCGGACGCCGCAACTGTGGCGCCGGCAGAAACCTTGACTTCGAGCACCTCGCCGCGGTAAGGGCTGATCACGTTCCCGGCAATTTCCAAGTCCTTTTCAACGGCGCTCAGATTGCGCTCCAGTTCTTCAATTCCCAGTTGCTTCTGGGCGTCTTCCTCTTGAACCTTGGCCTGAATCGAGAATTCCTGAGCCTCAAGCTCCTGAAGATGAGCATGAACGCTAGCGATGCGATCCTGGACGGCCGCCAGGTTCTGTTTCGCCTCAATGGCCTTTTGTTTGATAACGATTCCCGCGGCGAATAATTGGTCCTGACCCGCAACGATTTCCGCTGCCAACGCGGCCTGCTCTTCGAGGTGCTTCGCTTCCAGTTGTGCATTGTCATGCTGGCGCTGAATCGCGGCGGTTTCCATCTTTGCTTGCTGCACACGGAGAGCGTGTGACCAGTCTCTTTCACGGCGAGCCTGAGCCAAAGCCAGTTCTACGTTTTTGCGCTTTTCAAGAATGGCAGGTTGTGCCACGGTCGTGACGATCTGTCCCTCGCTGATTCTGTCTCCGACTTTGACCTTAAGCTGCGCGACCACGCCCGATCCCGCAGCCACAACGTTGAGCACGCCACCCCGACGCACGATGACGCCCTGTCCACTAACAACCGACGGAATGCGTCCGATGTAACCCCAAGTGAGCGCAAGAACAATCAACGCAAATATGGTGAGTTGAGCGATCCAACCTTTGAAGTCCGTGACCTTGAGCAGACGGTCTAATTCGTCCGGCGAAGAGAGCCGCTCCAGAGCGACTTCTCGAAAGATTGGTCGATTCATGCTTCAGGTCCAGCAAGATCAGTGTGTAGGCAAGATAAGGGGACAGAGCGGTCTAAACTCTAGCCGCCCCCAAAAGCGATGTCAATCAGAATCGCACGCTTCGGCGTGCGCGGTCTGTGCATCGCAAACCGCGCCCAGCGCACCGATTCTGCGAATATAGTTATGATCGAGCCCTCGGTTACGGTGGGGCCGGAATCGACCACAGTTCGTGCCACTCGTGAGTACCTATCATTGACTCGCCTATGCAACGCCACTAACATCGATTTACTCGACGGTGGTTCAGCGAAACGGGACGTTGGTTCAGTGCGCCGAGCTTTCTTCATGGCACTGAAATGAAGCACCTCGTCCGATCGTGATGCTAGGATCCGAGGAGGAAATGGGGTCTTGGAAATCGAGAAACCGCATCTTCAGATAAAAGGCGAGAAGGAGGAGCGGACACTCGTCCTGGACGGTTCCGGCTCGTGGACCATAGGTCGCTCAGCGGAGAATGTATTCGTTTTCGACGATGACGCGATGTCCAGGAGGCATGCGTTGCTTCAGCAGATGCAGCCGGGCAAGTTCTACCTGATCGATTTGGGGAGCAGCAACGGTTCCTCCGTGAATGGTCAGCGGGTAACGTCTTCGGTGGAACTGCACGATGGAGATGCAATTACTTGCGGGAAGACGACACTGGCGTTTCACCAACCGATGAACGCACTGGAGGCGGCTGGTGACTACCGCGCGACGAATATTTTGTATCAGAAGCGCCTGATTACCGTATTGGTGGTTGATATCCGTGGTTTTACCCAGTTAGCGCGTCAAATCGATGAGGAACTACTAGCACAGGCGATTGGGACCTGGTTTCGGGAAATCGGCGCGGTATTGGACCGAAGCGGCTGCACTAGTGACAAATACATTGGGGATGCCGCCATGGGAGTCTGGGTGCACGAAAACCTGATCCCCGGTCCGACGCAGATCCTTGGCGTACTGAACACGCTCCTCATGATCCAGCGTTTCACTGCCGGTCTCCACGAGCGGTTCCCTCTACCTTCACCGGTGCGAATTGGGGCCGGAATCAACACCGGTATCTCTGTGATGAGTAATTGTGGTCCACAAGGAAACCCGGATTTTAGCCCCTTGGGGGACGGTGTAAACGCTGCGTTCCGTCTTGAAAGTGCCACGAAGGATATGGGGTACGATGTAGCCATCGGGCGGCTGACTTTCGAGTGCCTAGTCGCCTCACCGAATGTCGTGAAGTATTTCGAAAGGCGTTTGGTCCAGTTAAAAGGCTACCCACAACCGCTGGAGGCCTGGTTAACCTCGTACGAGAAGCTCAGTCAATACTTGTTTGAGGTAGGGGAAAAAGTGCCATAGGTTGTGGTTGCGCAATTCTGTGCTGGTGACCAATTGTCATGACCAACAATATCCGGCTCACCGGCAGTTCTTTCCATTTCATTGAGTGACCACAGTTTTTCGGCATTGGCGTCCAGCTTTGCTTGCACTTTATCCCATTCAAGACCTTTATGGCGGTTCATGTTTTTCTCAAAACGTGCTTTCAATGCTCTGGGTAGTTCTTTGCGTTGTTCTGGTGACAAGCCGAATCTGGAGAAGAGTGGTCTCGGACTGCTGAAGGACTTCGCGAAGGATAGTAAGTGAACGATCATTTTGACCGAGGAAATGGTTGAGATGAATTCGGCGTTGCTGCAGGGTTCCTTCGAGAAGAGAAACAAGGCCGAAGAAGGGCGAGCGAAGGCGAAACTGTCGGAGGATAAGGGCTTGAGAAATGGAAATACGGATTCGCTGCTCATCGGGCGAAGTTCTTCCGTGAGCATGTCCGGATGATTTTGACCTTGGCTACAGGTTCGTTCCTGATCTCAGTGACATTCCTTCACGATATCGCGCCAAAGCCACAGCACGCGGAGCACCTGAAACGATCCTGGGTGGTCTTTGGGCCAAGCTCCAGTCAAGGAGAGGAAGAACTCCGACTTGGCGGACTAGGGAGAGAGGCAAGGGCGCTTCAAATTCTTCCGGAAGCCAAGAGAACCCGTAGGAGAAAGGAGTCCCTTTCGGGTGACCGAGTCCCATGTCCAAGGAGAAGTTCGTGGTTGCCACGTTATTAGTGGGTGTCGGATCTAAAAAGGCAAGGCGCAAAGTCCTGGCAACCGTGGGTGCTGAAGGCGGAAATACTTTCCACCCTTGCTCCGTCTGCATGTAAAGGATGTCGCTGGTCGCAGGCTTCGGCAAGTCCATTGTTTCGCGAACAGGGCGCGAAATCACCACGACGAAGCGTCTCCCCTGCTTAAGAACACCGAAGCCGCCACATCCGCGAAGAATCCCAGTAATACCTGCGGCTCGAAGCTCCTGGATCTCAAAGTCTGTCAGATAGTGGAATGGGGGATCGATGGCTTTGTTTAGTTCTTCGCGAACCTCGCCTTCCCCAGGGCTCCATTTGACGAAAACTAGTTCAACTTGCGGATCCTTAGTGGAACGAATTTTGATTAGTTGATACTCGGCGCGGCCCCAGTTAGCGGAAAAGAGCAGAATCCAAGCGCCGGCCATAATCCAATGCCTCAAGAGCATGGGCGAGGTCTGCGAGGATTCGCTGCGAACGCGCGGGAACAAGAAGAAACCATAAACACCGCCCAACAACCCAGCAAAAATCATCGTGAAGTAACCAGACGCCATATCGTGGAGAAGGGTCGGAGAGAAAAACATAATCACTCGGCCAGAGCAGTACAGGGAGATCAGGGCCAGCACAATGCGCTGAATGAGCGTTCCGGATGTTGTTTTTGCAAGAAGCAAGGCGCAGGCGTGCAAAAGGGCGGCGACGAAAACCCAGCTCATTATTTGTGGAATGACCATGCCCCAGACCACGACCTGCGGCACGTAAACCAAAAGCGCGTAGAAGTACATGAAACCGGAAACAAAGGCCACGCGGAAACCGGGGTGAACGAATTCGGGATTGAAGGACCAGAGGATTCCCAGACCGCGGGCGAACATCACCAGGATCGCGGTTCCGCCCATCACGAACACGACATATTCCAGGACAGTTCGAAAAGTACCGAGGAGTGGAGTTCGAATCATGTGCACCTCGCCCGAGACTTCGCGGAACCGATGTTTCTCTGATTTTCTCACAGCGGACAGCGGGCCGCCGAAGAAAGTCGATTTGCTGTTTCCTGCTTGCACTGCATGGAGCCGTTCTTAAAGCGCCAAGCATCGAGCCGTTGCCTCGCAATCAAAAACAGTTTGTTGAGGGAGTATTTCGAGAATAGAGACATCGTTTTGATGTGGGCGGTAAGCATTTCGCTGTGGCCATTTTCGAGCGCAACAACAAGGTCTTCGAGTGCTTTGCTCGTGATTTGTTTTACTTCTTCTACTTTCATTTCTTGCCCTTTCGGTGAGTTGGGATTGCGTCCCCTCACCAGGACTCACCAGGACAGAGGGACCCAATCGAGCGCATTCGCCGAAGGACATGACTTTCCTACTGCGTTCGGAAGGGGTCACCAACGGAGGCTGTTTGGCCTTGATGTCTTTGGTGTCTGTTTAGGCCCGAAATTGGTGCTGTTTATGCGGAAGAGCTGAAAGAGTTGCAGAATGCAAGGCCGTAGAAATCGCTAATGTTCATGCGGCTTTCCTGCGTGTTCCTGAAAACATGACAGGATAAGAAATAGGCTAGAGTGAGTATCCCACCCTCTCCGCCATTTCTTCTCTTTTGTTCTCAGTCAGCGCCTGTTGCTTAGAGAACCTTCCTGGCTTTGACAGCCTTGATCTTATTGGCGCGAGCGACTAGACGATCGCGAGTATCGATTCAGAAGTTCCAATTACGGAAACGATGCCGCTGCTCGATCAGGTGCGCGGAGCGTACACCGATGCTCGGGTCGCCAGCGTCGTGCTCAGTTGTGCTGCGGTGCTCGGATTACTGTTAAGTGCGATCGGACTTTACGGTATCGTTTCCTACGACGTGAGCCAGCGCACCCAGTATGCAGAGTCCCGCGCAAACCTTAGGCGGTTTGCAGCAACTTAATGGACTTCCGCGCTCGAAGAACTGACCCGCCCAGGAAACATGCGACGCCAAAGTGTCCAAATCTGGACAGACTCCCCGCGAGCGAATTGAGTACACTGTTTGTCCTAAATCGCAACGAGCGCTTTGCGCGCTGAGTGTCCGTTCACGAAAATCCTATCGGGCCTGATGCTCTTTAATCAGCAACATTCCGGAGGCAAGAAACTGAGCCCTGGCTTCCTAATGATCAGGAACAGGACGTAACAATGTTACATCGAGCCCTAACTGAAGCTCTTGCGCACCTGTCGTTCGCGAAAGGCCGAAATCCGAAACTGCTGGCCGTTGCGGCGGCAGCCATTCTTTGGCCAGGCGTGGCTGCGCCGCAACCCGCGCCGCGGAAGTCTAGCCAGACTGTTCGCGTGCTCAAACCCGACTTCATGGATCGATTCAGTGCATACAACTGGAACCAGAAAGACGGACTCTCCGGAGCGTCTGTAAATGCCATCTCCCAGACAACTGACGGCTACTTGTGGCTTGGCACGGGCGATGGCCTGGTGCGCTTCGGAGGCGCAGGTTTCACTTGGTTCCGGAAGTCCGGCGTACCTCAGATTATCGATAACGAGATTACGGCGCTCGCAGCGGACTCGGTTGGCGGGTTATGGGCGGCAACCTCGTCCGGCGGCGCGCTCCACTATACGCCGGGTGCCCGGTTGAGCCCGGGGACCTTCGAGCATTACGGAAGCAGTGAAGGATTGCCTGACGATCGCCTGCTTTCGATCGCGTTGGACGCGCAGGGGCGCGTCTGGGCTGGAACGCAACGCGGTATGGCTGTGTTCGAGGGCGGCCGCTTCCGGCCCATCTATACAGATAACTTTCAGGGGCCGGTGAGCTATCTATATTTCGGCAGTGATGGCGAGACTTGGGTTGGCAGTATCGGCCGCGCGTTGCGGATTAGCGGTGGCAAAGTGGCGGAGATCCCCGTGCCCGGCGGCTCGGTCACAAGCATCTTGCGGACCCGGCACGGAGAGACTCTGATTGCCGGCGAAGTGGGGCTCTACCGGGTCGTGGCAGGCCGCGCCGTCCCGCACCAGATCGGCGGTGTCTCCAACGCGATCGCTGTACTTGAAGACTCCCGCAGCGGCATGTGGGTATCCAAGGCCGGGGGTGGGCTCAACGCTCTCGACGGATCTCGACTGGGCAGCGCTCCATCACGGCTCCTGCCAGACGGCCAAAGCGAAGTCCTGTCGTTGTTCGAGGACAGACAGGGAAACGTGTGGGCTGGGACGCGAACGGGCGAACTACATCGATTTCGCCGGCACCTATTTGAAGGCCTCGGTTCCAAAGAAGGTCTAGCCGACGATTATATTTACTCCGTCTACGAAGACGCGAGGAGGAGCATCTGGATTGGCGGGCCCCAGGGCCTCAATGAGCTGACCGCCGACGGGCGGTTGCGGCTATTCACGATGAAGGACGGGCTCCCGAACCTGCACGTCAACGCCATCT